>Ga0315547_1003410_pt1 | contig 10379 bp, 6 predicted proteins | sample SalMarSW160240MG_2_FD_202542 | JGI IMG/M metagenome (GOLD analysis project Ga0315547, IMG submission 202542) | Salt marsh sediment microbial communities from the Plum Island Ecosystem LTER, Massachusetts, United States - Salt Marsh Sediment SW1601-240 ... | reverse complement strand
GTCCAGACCCAACTTCGAAAGCTCCTCCCGCTCCGAGATTTTCACCCCATGTATGAACTCCATCGTCAGAACCCGGGAGGTGGTGCACTCCCAGAAGACTCTGGGAACAAATACATAATCGTGCCCCTCAAAATTCGACCTGAAAATCTCAAGGTTGCGGGCCTCGTTGATGAAGTCAACTTCCTGACGGGTGGTTTTGGCCAACTCCGAAACCAAGCCGGAGGGATCATACTGCCTGCTCTCGGGAATATACCTCTCCGTAAGGGAGGCTAAGTCTCTGAGGATCTCCATATCAGCATCGATGAGGTTCTTGATACCCGGCCTCTGAACTTTCACCGCCACCTCGGTACCGTCAAGCAGAACCGCCCGGTGAACCTGCGAAAGGGAGGCGGAAGCCAAAGGTTGGGTATCGATCTCGGAGAAGACCCCGGACAAATCAGACTTTAACTCTGACTCTATGACCTCCTTGGCAGTCTCGAAATCCATCGGCGCAACGCGGTCCTGCAGTTTGGTCAGCTCCATCACCAGATCAATCGGGATCAGAAAGGGACGGGTCGACATCACCTGCCCCATCTTGACGAAGGTCGGTCCCAGCTTCTCTAAGGCCATTCGTATTCTCTGATAGAAACCATATTTCTCCGCGATCTCTGCCGACCGGATAAGCCGTCTGCGCCCGAGCCGCAGGTGGCGAGCGATATTTATCCGGTCTAAAAGCTCCCCGAAACCGTATTTGACTAACACCCCCACGATCTCCCGGTACCTTTTAAGACTGCGATAGCTTCTGTCGATCAGAGGAATGCGCATAGCTTGAAAAGATGATAGCAACAGTTTTAAATCCAGTCAACAGAAAAGATCTCGTGGACAGGGAAGTCTTGACTTGGAACGGGATTTTTGTTTATTAGTGCTCTTGAGGCCAAAAAGGCGACTGATGACTGAGATAGCTTCCAAAAAGATAAGCACCCAAGTCGAGCACCAGTTCGAGATTATCAAACGTGGCACCGCGGAGGTGATCTCCGAGGAGGAACTGAAATCGAAGCTGGCGAAGTCCATTGAGACCGGAAAACCGCTCAAGGTGAAGGAGGGGTTCGATCCCACTGCACCGGATATTCACCTGGGCCACACCGTGACCCTTCGTAAACTCAGGCAGTTTCAGGACCTCGGACACGAGGTCATCTTCCTCATCGGCGATTTCACCGGCCTGATTGGCGACCCCTCTGGAAGAGAGACCCAGCGCAAGCGGATGACGCCGGAGGAGGTCCAGCAGAATGCGGAGACCTACAAAAAACAGGTCTTCAAGATTCTGGATCCGGATAAGACCACGATCGATTTCAACAGCCGCTGGCTTAAAGAGATGACCTTTGAGGATGTCCTGGGCCTCTGTGCCCACTGCACCGTGGCTCGAATCCTGGAGAGGGACGATTTCCTCAATCGCTATCGGGGTGGGAAACCGATAAGTATGCTGGAGTTCCTCTATCCTCTGGCTCAGGGTTACGACTCCGTGGCACTGAAAGCCGACGTTGAATTGGGAGGCACCGACCAGAAATTCAATCTTTTAGTCGGCAGGGAGCTGCAGAGGGATTACGGCCAGGAGCCTCAGGTGATAATCACCATGCCGCTTCTAGTGGGGACTGACGGAACTGAGAAGATGTCGAAAAGCACCGGTAACTACATCGGCATAAACGAAACCCCAAAAGAGATCTACGGCAAGACCATGTCCATCCCCGATGAGGCCATCTACGACTATCTTCTCCTCTTGACCGACCTTCCTCAACCCCAGTTGGACAGAATCAAGAGCGACCTAGGGGAGGGGAAGGTAAACCCGATGGAACACAAGAAAGCTCTGGCGCATAAGATAGTTACCATATATTGTGGAAGAGAGGCCGCCGAGCAGGCTGCAGGGGAGTTCGAAAAAGTCTTCGGGAGAAAAGAGTTGCCCGATGAGATCCCACTTTTCAAGATCGAGACCAAAAAGAACTCTCTATGGATCGTGAAAGTCCTGACCGCCTCAGGGCTCTGCAACTCCAGCGGCGAGGCTCGACGTCTCATCGCTCAGGGGGGGGTCTATATCGATGGCGAAAGAATTGGCTCTGTAGACTCGGAGTTGGATATCTCAAAGGAAAGACTCATAAAAGTCGGCAAGAGAAAATTCTTGAAGGTGGTGTCCGACAAAGTCGGAACCGCCTCTGGTGGAAAGGCTTGATGCAGTCATGGAAAAAGAAAATGTCACCATAGAAGACCTTACTAAAAGAGTTGAGAAACTCGGGAGCTATCTTTGACCTCGAGGCGAAGATAGCGCGAATTGGAAATTTACAGAAAAAGACCCAGGCTCCCGATTTCTGGAACGACCAGCTCTCTGCCCAATCGGTCTTAAGAGAGATTAACTCTCACAACAGAATCATCCAGCACTGGCGAAATCTCAAAGGGGAGATAGAAGATCTCGCGGTGTTAGAGCAGTTGGCCACCGAGGAGGATGATCCAGAAAGCCACAAAGAGGTGGCAGAGAAGATAGCCTCTTTGGAGGAGAGCTTGACCGCCTTCGAGCTGGAGGCGACCCTCTCCGGCGAGGATGACATGAAAGATGCTCTCCTCACCATCCACTCTGGTGCCGGAGGCACGGAAAGCCAGGACTGGGCCCAGATGCTCTTGAGAATGTATCTGCGCTGGGCTGAAAACAGAGCCTACGGCGCCGAGGTGATCGACACCCTGCCGGGCGAGGAGGCCGGAATCAAGAACGCCACCGTCGAAGTCAAGGGAGACTATGTTTACGGCTATCTGAAATCGGAGGTAGGGGTACACCGCCTGGTGAGAATATCCCCTTTCGATTTCAACCAGAGAAGGCACACCTCCTTCGCCTCCGTCTTCGTCATCCCCGAGGTGGAAGACAACATCACCGTCGAGATAAAGGACGATGATTTGAGAATAGACACTTTCAGAGCCTCCGGTGCCGGAGGTCAGCACGTCAACAAAACCTCCTCGGCGGTGAGGATGGTTCACCTGCCGACCGGAATCGTCGCCACCTGTCAGAGCGAGAGGTCGCAGCATAAGAATAGGGATTACGCCCTGAAAATCTTGAAGTCGAAGCTCTATCAACATTACAAAGAACTTGAGGCCGAAAAGCAAGCTAAGCTGGAGGACTCCAAAAAGAAGATCGAATGGGGGAGCCAGATCCGCTCCTACGTTTTTCACCCATACACCCTGGCGAAGGACCACCGCACCGGATATGAGACCTCCAACGCTAGAGCAGTAATCGATGGGGAACTGGACGAATTCATCAAAGCGTATCTGATCTGGAACAAGAGGAAATGAAATTCCACAGATATCACTCTTCACGTTCATCAACTGGGAGGTAGAAGGTGGATGTAGCAGAAAAGATCAAGTCTCGGGCCAGAGCAGCAAATGGTCATATAGTCCTCCCCGAAGGAGACCAGGAAAGGACTATCCTGGCGACGAAGAAAATTATAGAAGAAAATCTCTGCAGGTTGACTCTCTTAGGTCAGGAGGAAGGAATCACGAAGCTTGCCGAAGACAATCAGGTCGAGCTCACACAAATTCAAATCATAGAGCCAGCTAAGTCTCCGAGGCTTGAAGAATACAGCCAGAAGTTCTTCAAGATGAGAGAGAAGAAGGGGACAACTCTGGAGCGGGCTAAGAGATTCATGGAGAAACCGCTCTACTACGGTGGGATGATGGTTCACCTCGGGGATGCCGACGGGATGGTCGCCGGTGCCTATAACACCACTGCAAATGTCGTCCGTGCCTCTCTGCAGACTATCGGTCTGGCGGAGGGTATAAGCTCAGTCTCCGGCGCCTTTGTAATCGTTCACCCCAACTACCGAGGGGAGAGAAATAAACCCTTCCTATTTGCCGACTCCGTGGTCGTGCCTGACCCAACAGTGGAACAATTGGCCGATATTGCTATCAGCACTGCAAAAACCTATAGGGCTCTTTTCGGTGAGGAGCCAAAGGTGGCAATGCTCTCCTTTTCGACCAGGCAGTCCGCCTCCCATCCGATGGCCGACAAGGTCATTCAGGCCACCAAGATCGCCAAAGAAAAAGCTCCTGATCTTTTGATCGACGGAGAACTGCAGGTCGATGCCGCCATCGTGCCGGAGATAGCGGCCTTGAAGGCTCCCGATTCTCCCCTCAAAGGGGAGGCCAATGTATTGATCTTCCCCGACCTCCACGCCGGAAATATCGCATACAAGATCGCTCAAAGGATGGCAAATGCGGAAGCCTGGGCGGTGCTGCAGGGGTTGGCCAAACCGGCTTGCGACATGTCCAGAGGCGCAAGCGTGGATGACATCGTGCTGACAACTGCAATAGCCTTGACTCTGGTTGAAAGATGACCAACCGACCCCCCTCGATGCACGTCTGATGTCTTATTCCCAGAGGGCAAAAAGAGAGATTCGTCGTCAGCTCCAAAAAATCCTGGGGACCAATCAGCTCCTGAGGAGGCCTGAACAGATAGCCCCCTACGGTAGCGACTCCACCAAGATCTTCCACCCCCCAGAACTGGTAGTGCTGCCCAGCTCCGTTGAGCAGGTCTGTCAAATTGTGAAATTGGCTTACAGCCTCCGATTCCCGGTTGTTTGTCGGGGAGGTGGAAGCGGCTTTGCCGGAGGCGCGGTGCCGGTTTGTGGCGGTGTCGTCATCTCGATGGAGAAGATGAATCGCATTATCGAAGTCAATCCAGATGGATATTTGGCAATCGTAGAGCCGGGAGTGATTACTCAGGACTTGACCTTAGAAGTCGAAAAGCAAGGTTTGACCTATCCACCGGAGCCCTCCAGCCGGGAGGTCTCCACCATCGGAGGCAATCTGGCTCACAACTCCGGAGGACTCAAGAGCCGCAAATACGGAGTGACCAAGGATTATCTGTTAGGAATCGAGCTCGTGACCGGCAGAGGCGAGACCCTCAGAACAGGCTGTCTATCGGATGACGAGGATTTTTGCGATCTGACCTCCATTATCGCCGGCAGTGAGGGAACCCTGGGAATCGTCACCAAAATCGCCCTGAGGTTGGTCAGGAAACCGAAGACCGTGAGCACCATCCTGGTCGCCTATGATGAGCCCCTGCAGGCTGCTAAGACGATCGCGGAGATAAACACCTCCGGACTTGCTCCCACCATAATGGAATATATCGATGTTGATACCATGAATTGCATCCTGGAGAAATTCGACTTCCCATTCTTTAAGAGAGGTGACTCCGCAGTTCTAGTCGAGCTAGACGGCAACGCTAAGCAAGTTAGGTCGGACACTCACCAAATTGAGAGAATCAGCCGAAACTACTCACCTTCGTTTTATCGTCAGACCAATAGCGAGCAAACCAGAGAGAAGCTCTGGGAGGTGCGTCGTTCGATCTCCCCGGCATTGGAGGAGCTGTTTCTAATAAAGATCAGCGAGGATGTTTGTGTGCCACCCAGCAAGCTCCCGCAACTAGTGGAAGAAACAAGGGTCTTAGCAGCAAAATATGGTGTAAAGATTGCCTCCTTCGGGCATGCCGGAGACGGCAACCTGCACGTCAATTTTCTCAGCAACAGGGATAGTGGTCCCGAAAGAAGGAAAATCAAGAGAGCGGTCGGTGAGCTTTTCGATATCACTTTGGCTCTCCGGGGAACCATTTCCGGAGAGCACGGGGTGGGTATCACCAAGAGGAAGTTTTTTAACAAACAGATACGGCCTGCCGAGCTGGAGTTGATGAAGAGCCTGAAGAGGGCCTTCGACCCCAGAGGGATTCTGAACCCGGGCAAGATCTGGGAACACTAAGCATCCCGGATTTCTTCTCGACTGCACATATTATTCCGTACAAGAATTGCATATCGAGGGAAATAGATTGTTCCCTCACGTTCATTCGCTCGTTCATTATGACAGAAATGAGATAACGGGAGGTTTTTGGGGATACCTCAAAGAACCAACCACTGAAGAAATCCAGCAGGCGCAAAGAAGGACCCGATTATTTGATTGAAAAGGGTTGACAAATACAGAAGTTCTGTTACTTTTCCTATAGGTAGATAATTTTTGCGGGGAGGAAAATCTCATGGGCAAAAGGTTAATGATCACAGCGACTCTGGTTTTGGGCTCTCTTCTGTTTTTCTCAAGCTCGACCTTATCCGGGGAGATCACCAAAGTTAAAATTTCGGAGGCAGCAGAAAAGGAGTGTTTGCTGCCCGTAAACTCAGAATGGGGAGAGACGGATGTTGCCAGCCCGATTCAACCGTACCCGATTTCGAGCTCTCCGGGCGAGATGATTGGGACCACTCACCATGACTATCAGACCAACGGCTCCACCGGGACGAGAGTTGTCAAAGACCATCTGGGTGGTTTGCATTTCACCTGGATGAACGGAATAGGTTCTTGGCATGGAAACCGCTGGGCCTACTACAACTTCCTGGACGAGGACGGAATTTGGGGGTGGCCCAACGTTGGCACACCGGTTAGTAGCACACAGGGTGCCGGCTTCCCTCAGATCGACGTTCTCTCCCATGGGCGTGCCGATATCGTGTATCATGGTGCCTATCCGTGGAATATCGTTGTCGCCATTGACAGTCTCAGAGGGTTTGGATCGTTCACAGAATACGATGTTCCTGACGATGGTGCAGCTTGGCCATACCAGACTGTTGACCGAACCGACCGCATCCACGTAATCTACTACACATCGCAATTCCCCAACCCTTTTTATCTCTGGTACACTCGCTACCAGAGTGGCCGCTGGACTGTGCCGGAGATAGTTGACTCGCTTATGACTGCTTCAGCGGTCATCGTCTCCTCAAATGTCTCTGATAAAGTAGCGATCGTCTATACCACCCGTGATCCCGACGATCCCGACTGGATCATCGATGTCTATTATATCGAATCGGAGGATGGCACAAGTTGGAATTGGCACGACAAGGTGAATGTGACCAACTATCAACCCCAAGATACCATCCGAGCTTCCACTGATCTCGATGCAGTCTACGACTGGAACGACAACTTACACATAGTCTGGAATACACCTCACCGAGACGGCGGGGTCGCATGCCTGCTGTGGCACTGGGCGCAGCCAACCGGCATAACTCTTGTAGCTGACGGCTGGTGGAATTCATATCCGGGGGCCTGGAATCTCACTTTGGCCAAGATGAGCATTGGAGTGGATTCCCACGACAACCTCTTCACGGTCTGGACCCAGTTCACCGAAGAGGACAGGTCCATCCTGGGCTATTCCAACGGTGAGCTCTACATGAGCTACTCCACTGGTGGTGGCTTCACCTGGAGGTACCGGCAGAATCTCACCAACAGCCCGACGCCCGACTGCTGGCCGTTGGAGTGCGACAGTGACCACTGGTCCTCCTTAGCCGAAGAGGTCGATCACTCCCTGCACATCGTCTATATCAATGACAAAGATGCAGGGGGAATCCCCCAGACCGAAGGCGTCGATACCGAAAATCCAGTGTTGTATTTGAAGGTTGCAAATCCCGCCCGTCAAGTGACGATGACCTGCGAGAACGCCTCTCCCTGGTTCTGTCGCGGCGGGAAGTTCTACTTCAAACTGACGGTCGCCAACAATAACGGTTCAAGCGTCTCAGGGAGGTTGCGCTTTACCGGTTATTCCGACTATGACTGTGACCCCGCCAACAACTTGGTCTCCATTTTGAGAGACAGGGCCTATCCTCCCGGACTCACTATTCAATACTACTTCTTCAAGGTGCCTAACGCGGCCGGGCCGGGTCCCTATAGTACTTCAATTGGCGGCACTCTAAGTGGCTACGACCTGTTTTGCTGCATGAACACCGACATCCTGCAGTGCGGCCCATGGAAGATGAGCGACAACACCGAGTGGGAGCTCGTTGAAGTCCAGCGCCCGGAGGTGGAGATCACTCAACCAGTAGTCACCTCGCTGCTTCAGAACTACCCCAATCCTTTCAATGCCAGAACGACCATTAGTTTTCAAGTATCGGAAGCTGGTAAGGTCAGATTGGAGATCTATAATCTTGCTGGCCAGCTGATGGAGACTGTAGTGGATTCCCATCAGGAGGCTGGTCAAAAGACGATAACATGGGACGCTTCGAACCACTCCTCAGGGATCTACTTCTGCAGGCTGACGGTTGCCGACTTCTGCGAAGCGAAAAGGATCATCCTGATGAAGTAGGAAAAGAGGTGATAACCGAGAAAAAGGAGCTAACTGTATTGTAGAGAAATAATAATTAGGGGAGGAGAATGTCATGGGCAAGAAGTTGACAATCAGCGCGATCCTTGCCTTCGCCTATCTTTTGATGGTGGCAAGCGCAGCGCTACCCGCGGAGCGATACAGTGCCATTCCGGTTGCTCCGGAGAAGGTTTTGAGCTCTCCCGGCTATCAGGTCGGCACCACGCATTACGACTACCAAACCAGTGGACCCACAGGTAATCGCATCGTTAAAGATGCCTTTGGCGGCATTCACGTTTGCTGGATGAACGGCATCGACGAGTGGATCGGCAACCGCTGGCTTTACTATAACTTCAGAGACGAGGCCGGGGATTGGCGCTGGCCTGACGTGGGTACTCAGGTTAACACCACTCAAGGAGCCGGGTACACGAATATGGACGTGCTATCCGATGGGCGAGGGGCTATCACCTACCATAGCCTCGGCAATGACCTGTATACTGTAGTCGCAGTTGATATCGTCAGAGGCTTCGGCAGCTTCAGCGAATACGATGTCCCCGACACAATGGGAGAGGACACTCACTCTATCTGGCCTTACGTTGCCGTTGACCGCCAAGAGAGAATCCACATCACAGCCCACGAGTATGCCTACTTCGACCCCATGCGCTTCATTTACACCCGCTCAGACGACGGCGGTCTGACTTGGAGCGCGCCACAGGTCGTAGACACCCTGGGCACCTGCGAATGTGCGATCGTCGTGGCCTCCTCCGTGGATGATAAGGTCGCTATAGTGTATAACCCACCTTGCCAAAGTCCCGAGGTTTACTACAACGACGTTTACTATATCGAATCTCTAAATGGTGTCAATTGGGATTGGAATGCCAAGCACAACATCACCAGATACGACACCTCTTTTTACAGAGACAGCATGTCGGCTTATTACGAGAACGACGCCGTCTACGACCACGGCGGCAATCTGCACGTCGTCTGGACTGCTCTGAAAACCGATCCGGAGGGCTGGGAACTGACCCAAGCCCTTCTATATCACTGGAGCGAGGCTACGGGCATAAACCTCATAGCTAAGCATCCAGAGGAGCCGGGCTGGGCCCCGAACTGTAGCTGGGGTGACTACAATTTTGCTTTAGCCAAGCCGAGCATCGGGGTGGATCTGAATAACAACCTTTTCTCCATTTTCACCCGTTTTGACAGCACTGATTGCTCCGCGGGAGGCTACGCCAATGGTGAGATTTACGGCTCCGCCTCCGCTGACGGGGGTCTCACCTGGGGGGAAATAGTGAATTTGACCAATTCCCCGACTCCCGGCTGCCTGCCGGGTGAATGCGATAGCGACCACTGGTCGAGTCTGGCAGAGACCGTGGATGACTCGCTCTACCTCCTTTACATCAACGATAAGGATGCTGGTGGTATTCCTCAGTGGGAAGGGACTGATACTGAAAACCCGGTGATGTATTACGCCGTTCATAAGGGTATTCTTCTGCCAACTCATGTCGACGAGGCTAAAGAGGTGGAGCCAACCGCCTTCGCTCTCATGCAGAATCATCCCAATCCCTTCAATGCTACGACCGAGATCAGCTATCAATTGGCGGCAGACGGCCCGGTCAAGCTGGAGATTTTCAATCTCCTCGGCGAAAAGGTTGAGACGGTCGTTGACGAAGAACAGACTCCTGGAGAGAAATCGGTGATCTGGGACGCCTCTGGATTCTCATCCGGCACTTATTTCTGCAGGCTGACTGCGGGAGAGCTCACCCGGATTCGTCGGATGACGCTGTTGAGATAGATACCTGCTGGAAGTAGAATCATACTCTTGAGGGCAGCAAAAAAATCCCCACTTCCTGTGGGGATTTCTTCGAGGTAGGATCAGCTATTATTCCTGAGGCTTAGATTTCGTGCCATCAACTACAGGAACTTGAAGCTTTCCAGCATATCGTGGAACTCCCCCTGGTTGGTGTTGTAAAACTCCCGCTCACAGTAGAAATGAATCACGATGATGCTATCGCCCCTTTTCATCAGATAGACTTCGTAGATATTGAAGTCCTCTATCAATCTGGTATTGCCGTCTGTTTGCAGAACTCCGCCACCCGCCGACTGGTGGGCACGTCGGAACTTGTTTTTCAGCCGGAAGAACTTGGCCCTCTCCCCTGCCAGTTGGGTGCTGGTGCTATCGTAGAACTCGGTCTCGGTTAAGATCTTCATCTTCTGGAAAAGCTTGTTTTTAGAATTCACCGAATTCACTGATTCC
>Ga0315547_1003408_pt1 | contig 10380 bp, 7 predicted proteins | sample SalMarSW160240MG_2_FD_202542 | JGI IMG/M metagenome (GOLD analysis project Ga0315547, IMG submission 202542) | Salt marsh sediment microbial communities from the Plum Island Ecosystem LTER, Massachusetts, United States - Salt Marsh Sediment SW1601-240 ... | reverse complement strand
TTATTATTGAGAATGATGTAGGCAATCTCTGGACAACAATGACCACAGGCAAAAAACATAGACTTCATTATAAAGGGATTGAAATAAAGAAAAAGACATCACACGTAGGAATTATTTCTATTAAGAAAGGAAACAAATTCATAGACATTGAAAAGGACATCATTCTGTACTCAAATAAGAAACGAGTGGATTTTTGCGTTAATATTGATTTTAAAGGAAAGGATAAACGAGTTGATGTCTGTTTTCCGTTCTCTTTTGATGGGAATTGGCTGGGGGAAGAACCATTTCATGTTGTAAATAAGGAGAATGGAGTATGGGCACTTCAAAACGTTGCGCTATACTACGGGGAGAGCTATATTGCTGGAATTGCAAACAAAGGAATACCAGGACATTATCTCCAAGGAAATGCCTGTAGATTGATACTATTTAGAAGTGTATCGTTGTTCTCACCACAGCTTGCATTATGGTGTGTCAAAAATATAGGAAAGATTGCAAAATGTGTACGTGAAGCAGTCTATCATATCGGCAAGAGTTTGAATATTGCTGAATTTGCCATGTATCCAGTTCATAATCTTCTTCTACGAGAATGGACAACTGAAGGAGATATCAACGGTTTTGGCACCATGAATTTGAAAAGTCATCTGCATGCACATCTCCAACTATTCAAAGAAGCACTCTGCTGGGAACGAGGAAAGCACCGATTCGAATATTCTTTGCTCCTTGATGTCAAAGATATCGAAGACGGAGTAAAACAAGGATTGGAAATCAATAATCCACTATGGTTGAAACAGATAAATGGATCTGGAGATATGGGAGAGTTCTTTCTCTTTAGAGACGATGTAAAAGGCGTCATTATCTCAGGGATGCATCCTCATAAAAATGGTTTTCTGTTGCGATGTTATGAGGTTGGAGGTAAAGAACAAAAAGTTGTATTTCCGCTGAGTACTAACATTACTAAGGTGTATAAGTTGGATAGCAATGAAGTATTACGTAAAATCCCATTAACAAAAGGCGACTTTTTCTATAAATTCAAACCTGGGGAGATTGTACAGTTTATACTTATTAAATAAGTGATTCTATTTCTTAAAATAACCACAAGAGAAATATATCATCCTTAAATTAACAGCTCTGTGAATAAAGAAGAAGAGAAGCCAAAAACCATAAAACTTCCAATCATCATTAGTTTGACATTGAGCATTTCTATTATCATTATTATCCTTTTTTTTACCTTAGATGCTGAAACAATTAACTATCTTTCTACCACTAATATCAGATATGAATTTTTTCTTGCTGCAATAGGAATCGAATTTGTGTATTGGATATTGTGGGGATTACGGATAAAAATTTTGAGTAATGCCATTGAAACGTCTACTAAGATTGGACTTTGGGAATCAACACAAATTGTGTTTGCCAATCTGTTCTTAGCTAATATTACCCCATCGATGGCAGGTGGAGAGCCCGTTCGTATATATTTACTAAATAAAGATGGACTAAGCACTGGAAATGCAACTGCTGTGGTATTGGGCGAACGACTGATTGATGTTATCTTTTTACTTATCTGTTTCCCTTTTGCCTTTTTAGTATTACGTAACTATTTTGACGTTGGTCCACTTCAGGTGGGCATCTTGATTGCCGTTGCAGTTTTTCTTATGGCAATTATCGTCTTTTTTTATGTGCTTTTACGGCCGGAAAAAACCAAAGCCTTTCTCAAATTTATCGGGAAAAAAGTAGGTAGATTTTCAAAAAACAAGGAAAAAACAGACGCAACGATAGAGCAAATTGGCACTGAAGTTGACAACTTTCACAATAGTATGACTTTCTTCCTAACTAAAGGGAAAAAAACGTTTTTTATTGCTGGACTAGTTACTGCACTTTTTTGGGTAACGGGTTGGTTGGTGCCGCCTTTACTTCTCATGGGTCTTGGCTTGGGGCCACATATTATTGAATCAACCGCATCACAGGTCTTACTGATCATCGTTATAATGATGCCTACAACTCCAGGTAGTGCAGGAATTTCTGAGGGGGGTACAGCAGCACTGTATAGTCTCTTTATTAGTTCATCCCTAATCGGCGTATTTGTATTATTATTTAGATTCGTGACCTATTATCTTGGATTAATAGTCGGTGCTATCTTTCAATATCGGATTTTTAAATCGGTTGCTTCCTTTTCCATGGATGTTATCAAAAAACATGAGTGAGTTTTATAGGGAAAGAATCGTCGTCACATTTTAATAATAGATATGATATTCAGCCTATCCTATGAGACAGACAGAGAAATGCATTTCATGCGGAAAAGGGCTCTTAGAAGAAGGGTCTACAACATTTCCATGCCCAACATGCGATACTGTTGTTGGACGGTGTAGCAGCTGCAGAGAACAAAGTGTGAAATACATTTGTCCAAAATGTGGATTCACGGGACCATGAGGAGGATATAACAATGGGGGAAGTAATAGCTCTTATACGTGTTATGCCTGCTGAAGTTATCAGCGATGATAAACTACAGAAAATGATGGACGATATTAAAAATGTGGTTAAACTACCGGCAAAAGTTGGAAACATAGAAGTTAAACCTATAGCTTTTGGTTTGAAAGGACTTAATGTTACTGTATCTGTACCAGATGACGCAGGTGGATTAGATCCTGTCGTAGAAACAATTTCTAAAGTTGAAAATGTTGACAGTGCAGAAGTAACAGATGTAGGTAGAGCCTAAGCTGCTCTTCCTGGTTTTTTAAGATGATCTGAAAAGTTTTGAACAGCTTGTAAACCAATTTCTGTTGGGTAATAAATTGGATACGCAGAGTTAGAAGTATCGCCGTCGACTAATTCCACCATATACATTTTTTTAATATGCCATTTTACTGTGTGGTGATTAAGACTCAAAGCATGAGCAATCTCGAGAAGATGTTTTCCAGGATTGTCTTGTAGATATAACATGATGTCACGAGCGTTTTTGTTTCTCAAAATAGACTCGGCAATGGCTTCTTTTCTTGCCTCTACGCCGCCCTCTACCAGATAAAAAACCTTCTTTCCACCAATGATTCTGCTTCGGACTAGATTAGTTTGCTCTAATTTTCGCAAATGCCATGCTGCATTACTTGGTTTTAAATCAAGTTCCCGAGCAATCTCCCTAAGGTGAGAGCCGGGATAATTATCAATGTATTCATAGAGACCTTTTCTAACATCTGTATCTAATACATTCTCAGGTGTAACATATTTGATACCGCCGGCCGTAATAACTGCAATAATCGTAGCTATTGCAGCTATTATTATTGCAATAGAAATACCTATAGTATTAAGATCCGGTGGTTTAATGTTTGAAGCAGCTACAACAGTTTCTACAAAGAAACATAAAGCCAGCGCGCTCAGAACTAACTCTAATAATAACTTTCTAGGATTGTGCATTTTTCATCCCATCCTCTAGCTGTTTGCATCCCAATAGCAAAATAATAAATCATTTGATAACTTAAAAAGTTTACTTATGAGCGAAAAAACCGGTTATTTTGTTCTTATTGTTTTCAATTCTTACAAAACCAAATCGTTCAAATTGTACAATCTCTCCACTTTTTATTGAGGAAACGGCTTCCTCTGCATACCCTACTAGTTTCTCAAGGCTATTTGGATTGTATTCATCTTTTTCAAAAAGAAGTCCTGGAACAAAAACAATCATCTTCATAAAATTATCAGTTGTCCATTGCAATTTAGCTGAATCAGCAATTAATTCTTCACCAGCATACTCACCAAAAATCTCTTTGTTTTTCTTCGTTATCTTCACATTATACAAATCTTTTAATCTAAAAATATCCCCAACACTGAGTTTATCCATATCTGCTTTTGGAATAAAGAAAGTGCTATCGGTCTTAATGGTTCTACTACCAAGATTCTTGTCAGTCGGGTGCAACGGTATAGATTTCTTTTGTTTCGGAGCGTTTTTGACAACCAGTTTCATCGGATAACCCACAAAAAAATATCGTTTAGCTATAGGATCAACAAGTTTTCTATTGAATGCTTCTACCAAGCTAAAAGCGGCAGATGATTCGGTCTTAGATATGCCCTGTGAGATTACAAACTGTTTAATGGCCTCTGGAATAATACCGCGTTTTGCTAATCCTCTTAATGTTGGCAGCCGAATATCATCATAGCCGGAAACTAGTTTTTTGTCAATTAAAGGTTTAATCTTTCGCTTTGAAACCGGCATGCCTTCTATAGAAAGACGAGCAAATTCCATAAGATGAGGTTTTCTCAATTTAAGAAGCTCTAGAAGACGGAAATAACATTCATCACGAAGTTCATATTCCTTCGTCCGGAATGGATGTGTTACCCCGCTTAAACTATCTTCAACGGCACCAGCGAAATCATACGTGGGCCACACTCGATATTTGTCCCCATGCCGAGGATGTGGTTTATCAATAATCCGGAATAATGTTGGATCACGCATTGCTGTATTTGCACATTTCATATCTCCTCTTAATCTCAGAATTGCACCTTCTACTGATGAGGAAATCATGTCCTTCCAAAGGTCAAGGTTTTTCTCATTAGAAACGGCTCTGCAATCACATTCTTTTCCATGAAAGCGGCCATCTTTAACAGCATCTGGGGGACATTTACAGACATATGCATCTCCTTGCTTAATCAGCTGTTCTGCCAACTTGTAATGCGTCTCAAGGTGATCTGACGTGTTGTATTCTTCATCCCATTTTATACCAAGCCATCGAAGATCTTCCTTTTGTGCATCATAAAATTCAAGCTGCGCATTCTCAGGATTTGTATCATCAAAACGTAGGATGAACTTTCCATCGTACATTTTTGCATATTCATAGTCAACAATGGCTGCCTTTGCATGCCCAATATGCAGATATCCATTAGGTTCTGGGGGAAAACGAGTTACAACCTTTCCTTTCTTTGCATCAGGAAGTTCAGGCAATGAAAAATCTCGCTCTTTCTTTTCTTTCTTTAAAAGTTCTGGAGCTAGCTTCTTCAACTCAGCAATCTGTTTTTCCAAGGAAAGAACGTTGACTTCTTTTACAACAATGTTAACAACAGGAATAACATCCTTTGGAGAGACTCTCTCTTTTTGTAGCGCAGCAATGACCTTGCCAATAACTGCCTTGCTATTTGCCTTTCCCTCAAATTGGATTGCATTTTGTAATGCATAAATCCTTGCCGTTTGGTGTATTTTATCTGTTGACATACCACCTACTTCTTTCTTTTTATTGAATAATCTGCAAGTTCAAGAAGAACGGCTTTTGCATCTGAATCTTCCAAAACATCAAGTGCTTGTTTTGCCTTTGAACAATAGCTCGATGCTGTCTGTTTTGCATATTCTACGGATTTTGTCTTTTCAAATATATCGCATACTTGTTTAACATCCTGTTCAGTTGCGCGCTGATTTCCAAACACCTTTTCCAAGGTTTTTTTGTCACTACCAACAGCATTATTGAATGAGTGAACAGCAATGAGCGTCTTCTTCCCATTTCTGATATCATTTCCAATATCTTTTCCTAGAGTCTTCTCATCGCTACTAATATCTAGATAATCGTCCCATATTTGAAATGCTAAGCCCAACAAAGTTCCGTACTCTTTTAATGCATTAATTTCTTCTTTTGTCCCACCGCATGCAATAGCTGCACCTTCGGCAGAAAGCATAAACAATACTGCAGTCTTTTTTCGTATCATTTCAAGATATTCTCTTTCTGCAATTATTTTTCTTTGCTCAAATTCTATGTCAAGCTGTTGACCTTCACATATTTCCTCAATACATTTGACAAGATTCTGATCTAAAATTTTGAAGACGGAGGGATCTACAGGTAGATCATGCATGGCCTCAAAAGATTTAGCAAAGAGAAGATCTCCTGCCATAATGGCTGTTGGTTCTCCGAATTTTATATGAACCGCTGGCAGATTTCTTCTCAATTTTGATTTATCCATGATGTCGTCATGTACAAGCGTAAAATTATGAAGAAGCTCTACAGATGTAGCTAATGGTATCATCTGTTTTGCATCACCTGATACAGCTTCACAAGAAAGCATAGAGATGCATGGCCTCAATCTCTTCCCGCCAGCCAATGGGAGATGTCGAGCAGCATCATAAAGTGCTTTAGGTGCTCCGTCTTTCAAATATAGCTCTAACTCTTTATTAAAAATATCAATTCGCTTTGATAATTCCTGTTTTAAATCCATAAATCTACACCAACATCGTTCATCTTTGAAACTGTATTAGCTCCCACTAAAAACATGGCAGCTCGTAATTCTTTAACAATAGCATCAACCTCAAAAATTGTTGCATCTTTGCTTTTAGTTGCCGATTCAAGAAGGGCATACGCAATTCCTGCACAATTTGCACCTAGTGCCAATGCCTTTGCTGCATCAAGACCATTTCGAATGCCGCCAGTTGCAATTATAGGAAGTTTCCAATCTGTTGCATCTCCAACTTCAAGAATAGAAGTGGGTGTTGGAATACCCCAGTTCCAAAATGTTTTACCACCACGTTCATGAAGTGAATCTTCGATCATGGATGATCGATAATGTTCTATTGCAGCAAACGATGTACCGCCTGCACCACCGACGTCAATTCCGGCAATCTTTGTTTTTGAAAGTCTTTCAGCAACATCATAAGAAATACCTGCACCAGATTCCTTAACAATTACGGGCGAATCAAGATCTTCAGCAAGATTTTTTATCGCATCAAAACAACCTTTGGCATGTGCTTCACCTTCGGGTTGTGCTACTTCTTGTAAAAAATTCAAGCAGACAATAAAAACATCAGCATCAATCATGTCGATCATTTGCTGTGCATTTTCTAACGTTTTCTTGGGGCCCCACAACGCTATTTGAGAAGCCCCGATATTGGCAAAACGCAATGGAATATCATAGTCTTTAATGACACCATATGTATCTTTTAATGATGGATTTTCTAATGCAGCTCTCTGAGAACCTACTCCCATGCCAATTTGAAATTTCTCTGCTGCAATGGCAAGATTTTCATTTATTGTTTTAGCTTTTTTGTATCCGCCAGTCATACCTGCGATAATCAATGGTGCCTTCATTTTTTTTCTAAATAATTCTGTAGAAAGATTGATCTCTTCTTTGTTAATCTCTGGTAATGCATTATGAACGAGTTGTACATCATCCCAATAATTATGATCGGCTGCTACATTCTTCTCTAGTGAGATTCTTACATGTTCATCTTTTCTGCTTTCAGTTTGATTCATTTCTTACCCCCATGAACAATGGTACACATCGCATCCTTTCCAACAAGTATATTGTATAATCTATTTGGTTTATTACCATTTAGTAACACGGTGTCAACACCAAGACTGGCAATATGTTTTATCGTATCAATCTTACCCTTCATGCCTCCAGTAACATCAGCATGGTCATCTATTGTGGTGGAAAGTGCTTCTAATTCGTTTGATGTCATCGAGTCTATTAATTTTGCCTTTGAGTATTGTTTTGGATTTGATGTATAAAGACCGTCCTCATCTATGACAAATATAACTTTTTCTGGTTTGAATTGTTCTGCAAGCATCTGCACCAAAAGATCGCCAGAGCAAATTGAAAAACGAATTTGTTTATCTAATACCACATCGCCAAAAGTAACTGGAGTAAATCCACAAGCTAGATATTCTTTGAAGATTGTATAGTTCGTAGCTACAGGTTTGTGATTCTCAAGCTTTAATATGGCATGTGGAGAAACAGCAACAGCTGCAATATCATGATCGTGCAATGATTTCAGAACAAGTGAATTTAGTTGTTGAACCATGGAATGTGTAAGAGAAAATCCTTGAAGTTGACCGTCGTTTTTGTATCCCTCGTTCAATTTGTATTGCTTTGCCAAAACATGTCCAAACGATCCTGCACCGTGTACCAAGATTAGTTGTTGATTTGCTTTGCTTATCTCCTTAGATAACCTATTCATAATTTCTGGCTTAAAGCAACATTGTTTTGCCTTGTCAGTAATGACACTTCCACCGAGTTTTACGATAAACATAGTCTGCCAAATCAACTATACTCTAAAAAGGATTTTCATAAAAACTTTATATTATGTAATAAAAAGAAAGAAAAAGGAGATTATTTTTGGTTTATCTCTTCTTTTTTCTAACTATTACCAACAGAGCAATCACTAGGACAACGATTAGCATAAGCGAAATTGTTAATACCAGATATTCTTGCCAGAACGGAAGCTGTTCTCTTTCGTGTGGATAACTTGTTGCACCAAATGGCATATGTCCGTCAATTGAACATTCTTCATCATATCGTAATGATTCTGTGTCTGCTTTTTCCCAATAATTGTTGCTACTGTATTCTGTACTTGGGGTAAACAATCGGAGATCGGGATCGCCGTAGTAAATAACGCTCTCTGCGGTATCCCACCACCACTGTGGACCGCCCTCAATACCTCCACCTAGGTAGAGTATACCAACATGACTGATACCTCTCGTATATGCTTCACCGACTGTATAGCCTAATGCAATATCTCTTGGAATCGACTGTCTCCAAACAGTTGCATACCAAGAAGTTGCCCATGGATCTTCTACTTGAAATACTGTGCCATGTCGTATTAAATTAAGTTGTAAGTAGGTGTTTGCTGTTTGACAGATATTTGTAATAAATCCTGCAGAGTGAAGATTTTCAAATACGTCATCCATCTCAGTCGCATATACTGCATGTATCGGCCATCTTGTAAAGGTTAATGATCCTGTTACTCCATCATAAAGGTTATCAACTTTAAATGGGTCAATAAATGGAATGATTTCATTTAACTTTTCTCGAATTGGTTTACGAGCCAAAACATAATCAAATCCAGTTGCAGGCCATATTAAGGAATCTCTATTTGTAAATGGAATAATTCCCTTTACATCCATGCTCATTGTATCTGGTTCCTCAGTGGAACCCAAAAACCAATCATAGCCCCTCCATGGATTGGTTTCTTTTACTGCACCTGCAAAAGGTTTAATCAATTTATGTGATTGAAATCCAGTTTGCGGATCCCAGAAATCTGTGTGTCCACCTTTACCGTGAGCCCCATGCGAAGCATGTATCCAGAGGATAACTCCGCGATTGAGATTTTCTGCGACTGCATCAAATTGTGTAGAGAAAACTGGATCAAATCCCCCTCTTTCAAGATATAATGGAGCAATCTCTGTTTCAGACATATCTGGGAAGTATGCACCATCTTTACCAGCATATTTTTTAATAGTACCTTGATCAATGGGCTCCATTGTAGAGGATTCTCCAGGGGTCAAACCATCTGCGCATTGATATGTTGCCCCATAATATTTGCTTGCTCTTTCGTTAAATCGGTATTTATTGGTAACAAAGGAACATAACACAGGATATTCGAATTTCTCTTCACCAGATTCCTTTTTTATGACAAGCGTGCTGAACAGCGGTTTCTTCAATAATCCTCGTAACCCGCCGCGGTAGCTAGAGCTTCCATTTATTAATGTAGTTTCACCTTGCATGGCAGGATTGACGAAAATAAGTGCAGGGTAAAATATATTACGAGAAATCCAGTAAGATATATCAACAGGAGTTCCGCAGAATCTTCCTGCATTTGCAACACCTGGGAAGATACGATCCCAAGGAGTACCTATGTCATACTGATCGGCGACAGTTATAATTGTTTCATCGCCTTCTTTATCAAAATCATATTCTTCTAGGAAATCGTATATACGTCTGCCAGTCAAAACCATTTCAGCGCTTGAGGGTGTGCCATCATAACGTTTGTCTGAAAAGTGTCTCCAAAGTTCATTATGATATGTAACTGCCGAAGAAAGTCGCGGGTGATTATCAACGATAATTACAGGAGTACCATGGTGAGCAGCAATATATGCTGCAGGGCCGACAAACAATGCACCTTCCTTTTCACCTTTGGGTTTGAATTCTGCCATATGCCAATAGGTCCAAGGATCTATGGTAGTGAAAACTACATCATTACTATCTGTAATTTCACGTATGGCATCATATGTATCTTCGACTTCTTCATAATTTTGTGTTGTTGCAATATTATCAATCTCATCAAAAACATCTTTAGACAAGTGCCCCCCTAAATTGATCAAGTGTATTTCTTTAGCACCCAATTTATAAAGAGCATCTTTAGTTGAAACGGACAACGAAGATGACGGCGTATATAGCAATGGAGCATTTAACATACTAGCAAGAACAGCTCCTTCAGTAGCAGATGTGAGGGAATTTCCCTCTTCCTCTGAAATTCCTTGTCTCCAAGTATACTCGATTTTAAAATCTACTGGATTTGAAACGTCGTCAAAGGAAAAAACTGATATTGAATAACTTTCGCCGGGCAGACATTCTCCAAGTGAGTAAAGATGAGCTTCTTGATTATCTGTTCTACTATCATTTACTACAGTGAAAACTGCCTCA
>Ga0315547_1003406_pt1 | contig 10385 bp, 10 predicted proteins | sample SalMarSW160240MG_2_FD_202542 | JGI IMG/M metagenome (GOLD analysis project Ga0315547, IMG submission 202542) | Salt marsh sediment microbial communities from the Plum Island Ecosystem LTER, Massachusetts, United States - Salt Marsh Sediment SW1601-240 ... | reverse complement strand
TCTGGCAAAACTATCCCTCCTTTGCTGACTTCTTCCTTGGCTGTGGGTTTTATCACTACCCTGTCTCCCAAAGGTTCAATTTTAGCCATATTCCCTCCTTTCCTATATTTATTTTAGCACTCTGCCCTTGAGATTGCTAACTTTCTATTATATCAAGAAAACCCAAAAATGCAAAAGGTTTTCACTAAAATTTGGCCAATTTTTCTTGAATTATTACACTAAACCGTGTATAATTTTTAAGAGATGGAGCGGAGAAAAAAGAAAAAAAGACAATGGAGTAAAGAAGAGGTCAAGGCGCTGAGGCAACATCTGAACTTAACTCAAGTGAAGCTAGCCGAGGAATTAGGCACGCGGCAGCAAACAATCAGTGAATGGGAAAAGGGGATGTATCGCCCTCGAGGGGCATCGGCGACCTTGCTCAGCATAGTTGCTGAGCGTAGTGGCTTTATTTACAGAGCCGAAGAAAAGCACGATGAATCAAATTAAGGTTGGCTGCTGCGGTTTTTCCAAGGGCAGGAGGAAATATTGTGAGCAATTCTCTAAGGTTTAAACAATTGATATAAAGCGACAGGCAATTTTTTTACGCCATGATTACACGTAATCGGATAAAATTCTCGGAAAAACAAGCAGTTCTAATATGGCAACAAGTGGTGGGAAGGGAGTTGACCTCCTCAGAAGACGAGATATTCAGTGTAATCTATCCTGGAAGGACCAATGGTGATAACGGCCCCGATTTTCGGGACGCAGTTATTGCAAATAAATTTCATTTGATGAAAGGGGATGTAGAGGTTCACGTTAAATCCAGCGATTGGTATAGCCATAAGCATCATGCTGATGCTGAATATAATAATGTCATCCTTCACGTTGTGACATGGCATGATTGTAATTCAGCTACCTTACTACAAAGCGGCAAGACAGTTCCCGTGCTATGTCTGGCGAAGGCATTGCGGCACCAAGCCTACTTACTGCCCTACCAACTTCCTTGCTTCCGGATACTGGATCACGTGGATAGGCAAACTTTAGGAAAGCTATTGAACACTGCCGGTGAAGAAAGGTTTAAGCAGAAGGCGATGCATTTTCAAGCCGAGATTCTTCGATTCGTTCAGAAGGAAGAGGCAGGACAGGTGCTTTTCCGGGGCATGATGAGGGCTCTGGGTTATGCTAAAAACACAAAGCCCTTTGAAGCCCTTGCCGACAGAATGCCCCTCAATTCCATCGAATACAGAGAGGGTTTGGCCATAAAGCAAGCTTTGTTGTTAGGCACAGCCGGGTTATTACCTTTTCAAAGATGGCAAGGAAAGTCTGCCAGAGAAAAAGAAGTCCGGGAATTGGAGCAAATATGGCAGTCGGAGGGTAAAAAAGTTAAAACCATGAAGGAAGGTGACTGGAATTTCGCACACATATATCCCAACAATTCTCCAGTACGACGCATTGTCGCCCAGAGCTACCTTCTTGAGCGTTACTGCCAAGGAAAACTGTTAGCAGGGATATTGCAGCTAGTGAAAGAAGCACCTCTGCCCGGTGGGCACCACGTGCTGGAAAACGGATTGACCGTGGCTGGCGATGGCTACTGGCGGGACCATTTCGATTTTGACGTCAGAAGTAAAACAAAGATATCGGCTATTTTAGGAAATAGCAAAGCAGGTGAAATTGCAGTAAATGTGATATTGTCTTTTGCTTTCTCCTGGGGAGAATTAGCTAATGAGGCGAAACTAACAGAGAACGCTATAGAGCTTTACCGTAATTATCCCCAATTGGCTGAGAATTGCATAACACGGCATATGAAGAAGCAGCTTGGCTTCGAAGAACCCACTGATTTGGCTGCCTGCCATCAGCAAGGGCTCATTCACATCTTCAGGAACTACTGTCGAGAGGGCAGATGTAGCGAATGTCCCTTAGTCAATTAAGCATCCTCGTGATAATTCTGGAATTGTGGTAAATGTTATCGGCACACAGCAAGCGCTTCCGGGTTGAACAAAACGCTAGAATGCAATAGTTAGGCCATTGCTATAATCGTGTACTAGCTCTTGACTTCCCTACTATCACTCCCTATAATGAGTATATACTCCCTTATTGGAGCGATTGCCTGATGTTGAGCACACATATTATTGTTACGGTTAACCAAAGAGTCCTTAGCTTTCTTGCCAAGTTCGCGGATAGGGAATTCTATGAAAGAGAAATCGCCCGCAAGCTTGGCATAGGTTATGGCTCGGCACACCGTGCCGTCAAAGACTTATATTCTGCCGGTGCAATTAAGCGCCGACGAGAGGGCAAAATGTATTTCTATTCGATTGATTCTTCGGCTGCCGCCCTTACGGAGTTCAAGAAAATGGTAAATCTCATGCTGGTTGAACCGCTAGTAGAAGAACTGAAGAAGATGTCAAGCCGCATAATATTGTACGGTAGTTGTGCTCTTGGGACGGATAATTCGGAGAGTGATTTAGATTTATTTGTCGTATCTAACAGCAAGAAAGACGTGTCAAATGTTATCAGCAATTTCACATTCCCGAGGGGATTTGAGAATATTAATATTCAGTCAGTGATTAGAACGCCTGTCGAGCTACTAGAGAGAGGGGAATCAGAGCGGACTTTCTTGGAAGAAGTTGAGCGTGGCATAGTATTATGGGAAAAGGTTGGCAGTGAATCAAGAGTTTAAACAGTGTCTCGAAAGCAATAAGATTGTTTCCTTCGCCAGAGGCAAAAAATTGGTTAAGAAGGAGCTTTCAGTCGCCAGAAGTGACTTGTCAGATGCAAAAGCAGGTTATGAAAATGAGCGTTACAAGTGGTCAACTATACAAGCCTATTATGCGATGTTTCACGCTGCCAGAGCGCTTGTCTACTCCCAGGGCTACCGTGAAAAGAGCCACTACTGCCTGGCTGTAGCCTTGAGGGCGCTATTCGTAGACGAAAGTAAAATGGACGCTCAGTTAGTTCGGGACTTCCTCAATGCCATGAACCTCCGTCAAGCTGCCGATTATGAGGCTGAATTTTCTCAGTCTGGAGCTAAAGCGGTTATTGCTTCAGCAGAGAAGTTCATAGAAAAAGCAGACGCCACAGCCAGGAGCTATGCCTGACGATAACGGGCGGGCCCGATGGGTGGACAGACGATAGTGACGCCGCTCTGCACTCGCTCCCTGCCGCTGAACACTACGCTACCTTGTGCAACACTAAAATGCCGTAGGGCATTCTGGGGACATAATACCTGATTTGTAGCAGGCCTTGCCCGTGTCGTGCGGCCGGATTCTGCACCGCCGAAGGACTGGTTCGAGCCGTAGGGTTGCGACGGATGGGGGGAAGAGCATGAGGGAGGCCGGGGTGATTCGTTTTGTAAGAATTGCTATTTTTTCTGGAGTTCAACAGCTCTTTTTCGTAAGTAGGGCGATGACCTCAGGCAGATTCAGTTGTTAAAGTACACACGATTCGTTTCGTCGGTTTACCCTTTATATTTGCAAGCCGTGGAAGCTGGCGGAGTTACGCATGGAGGCAATTTCCAAAAGATTCTCGACAACAGTTTTCAGGTAGTTGCGGTCGGTCGGGTCCAACCGGTAATTTGCAGAATACCATTTTACGAGTAATCTGGAGGCTTCTCTGATTACGTGGCGGTTACCAGGGTCGTGCTGAAGGGAAGACTGTAACTTGACGCGAATGAACGCTATTTCAGGGTCAACGCCTTCCAGATTCGTAATGTTCCACAGTTGGGATGTTTCGGCAGGGCTAAGGGTACCGGAATAGAAGCCATGTTTGCGGGCATTCCGGTTGCCTTTCTGGCCACCGCGCTTCCTTTTAATCTGTGTTTGGTTTGCAGTCACGTTTTGAGAAACCTCACCCACGGGACTTAATTCGTCGGGGTAGCACGCGAGTTCCAAGCAGAAATTAGCATGAATTCTCTATTTGAACAAGGGGAAAATGTCGCGTTTTCAGCGAATGGAGATGACAAACAAAATTCAAATGCCAAAGGCCAAAGTTCAAACAAAGTCCAAATGCCAAAGTTCAAGGGACGTACGGCAGGGCTGGGGACTAGAGACCAGAGACTAGAGAGGGAGCTCACTATGCTCGGGTTATTTATCGTTCAAATAATCCCAAACCCGAGGAGCTACCCCAAGATGAGCGGGTGAATGGAGCACTACTTCGGGTATAATGCCATGCGACCTAATTCCTGAACTGCGGTAGGCCTAATTGGTATGGTGTCCCTGGAATTCAAAGGTAGCAAGGACTATGGTTTTGAACTTAACCAACTCAGGATGATTGCTCTTAGCAGTGACCCAGCCTCTTCGATTGTCATCGGCCGTGATGGTGGCTTAAAACGGCTGGCGGCGTGACGTGCGAGATCGCCAATGGCTGCTTTGCTTTGAGCGGTTCGACGGAACCGACCTAACGCGCGCTTTGTCACCCAACCATTTCTTATAATTGCTTCTTCGTCGCCCGCATCCTCCCTAATGATTTCATATACCTTGTAAAGACTGATCCAGGTATTATCTCTAAAGAAATGAAGTGCATCGGCGACAGCCTTATCAGTCTTGGCGAGATTAATCCAAGAGTGGACGTCGCTGGGCGGTGGGGTCATTTGTCGTGTGCCATTCGATGTAGTTACGGTGGGATTTACGCTTAACTTAGACCGTAACGTAAGTGACGCTTCAAGATAAACATAGTGGTGGCGTCGTCCATCCTCTTCGATAAGGGTCACACCAGCCTCATAAACGCCACGGAAGCCGGGAATGTGAAGTTTCATCGCTCCATTGAGCATTTCGATGATTGCGAGTGCACGTTCACGCACCTCATCCGCCGAGCCAAGTGAGTCGAAGTCCGACGATTTCAAATAGTAAGAACCATCCTCCTCGATGACGGTGTGTTCTGGAGAACACAGGAGTGATGGAAGGTCTTCCAAATCGAGCCTCTCACCCCCTAATCTGACTAACCATTTTGGCATGACAACATGCTCCCACAGGCTTTCGCCCGGCTATGGATAAACGAACCTACTTGCTTAATCCCCCAACTCTGGGTGACCCAAACCTTATCATTTTCTTAAGTATTCTGGGGATATAATACCCGATTTGTAGTAGGCCTAATTGGTATGGTGTCCCTGGCTGGTTGAGCATTCTCATGATAACTTTGGAATTACGATAGATGTTATCAGTACAAAGTAGGCACTTCTGGACTGCACAAACCGCTACAATGTGCAGTGAGCCCATAGCTGTGATGCAAATTGTAGCAGAACTTTTGGGAAGGGATTTGGCTGGTAGCCATAGCAACCTCACACTAACCTAGTATTTGGTTAATCCTGTTTCTCCACTCGTTTTCGTAGATAACTTTGAATTCAATCCTCTGGTTCTTGAATTCCAAATTTAATTGACGCCAGTCTTTTTGCGTACCTAATTTGTTACAGAATTCAAAAACGCTGGTTTTATAAGCCGTATCCTCATTCTGTAGGTGTAATCCCTTTGTCTCTACCACGTAGATTGTCTTATAGTCATCAAGGTTGCTGGGTGGGGAATCAGTGAAGATGAAATCAGGGTAAATCTTGTGTTTCTTCCAACCTTGGACAAAGTAATCTTGCCTGGATAGATTGCGGTACCACCACAACAGCTTCTGTTGTTCATCAAGGCAAATTGCCACAGATTTTTCCATCTGGTTAATGCCTTCTTCCGGCACTTCTTCGAAAAGGCTCTTCTCTAGTTGAGAGTTATCTGCTCTAACTAGCCGTTTGACATCGCTCTTAATCCTTATCCGGCTGGGTAATCTATAACCACCTTTGCTAGCAATCAGAAAGAACCAGAGTGTCTTCTCTGCAATTAAGTCCCGAAAAACGGTTTCGGCTAGCCTGTCCCGTTCTTTCTCCAGGTGCTTTCTTAGTTCCTCAATCAAGTAAGCAAGGTTATAGCTAACTACTTTTTCGCCATGTTTGCTTGCCAGAGCTTTCGCCGTCTTATCACACATTTCGTGAGCTATCCAGGGATTGGGGACAATATCCAGCAACTGTCGGGTCATAAATACCTTGTCGATTTGCCAGCTTGTGAACGCTCCGTAACTACGCTTCTTTTCTCTAATAACCTCTTTCCTGTCTTCAGAAAGCTCCACCACAACTTCACTGTCCACAAGCGGTTTCTTATCCAAAGCTAAATTGAGCACGTAGTCAAGATTGACCAGGCTCCAATCTATACTGCGTAATATATCCATGTCATAGTTTATATCACGCCAACTCCCATTCTCTTGGATAACAAACTTAGGCAGGTATATCTTACCCGCAAACCGCTTGAAACGTTCTCTATACCCCACGGTCTTAAAGTTGGTCTCCGGTAAACCTATGTCGCCTTTATCAATGATTACTCTCCCAGCTATATCTCCCAGCCCCTCATTTTCAAACCCTCTTTTAATGTTGTCGAGCAGGTCTGAGGCACGAGGCTTGTAACAGAATACGTAACTCTCGTCTAATTCAATAGTCTTTGTTTTCTTGGCATAAGGTTGACGCAGGATACGACCTACTAACTGGGTCATGCTCAATTCCGAATTTGGATTCGTGAGCACTGTTAGAATATAGGCAAAGGGACAATCCCAGCCTTCTTGTAAAGCTTGCTTGGTAATGATGAAACGAATTGGGCAGTTACGGCTTAGTAAATCTATGCCTCAATGTCATCGGCTTCGCTACTTTTAATGGCTATCTCTTCGACTGCTACACCGCATTGCTTAATCAGATACTCTTTAACGTCTTCCGCATGAACGTACTTCGGTATTCCTCTTTGGTCTTTACCCGTTCGCTCAGCCTGTATAAGACATATCGGTCTAATATATATTCCAGTATTTGCTTCGTATTCGATTGCTTTGTCTTCCAGAGTCTTACGTTTGTTTAAGGCTTCTCTCAGGACATCCTGCCAGGCAAGGGTAGATTTGTTGAAGACATGCAGGTCAAGCTTAATCATTTCCTCACGATTGAGTTCTTGACCACTAATCTCAACCAGTATATTGCTTGGCTGGAGCGGTGTAGCCGATAGCTCAACTACAATTGAGGGATTGAAGTCCCTAATAGTTTTCTGCGCTCCGGCACTGTAGGTTTTATGCCCTTCATCAATAATGACGGTAGGCTTCAGTGTTTTCAGTGTATTGCCCAGCGAAGTCTTGACTATCTTGCCGAAAAATCCCTTTTCTTCTCCAAAGTATTCGAGGTTGGAGAACTCGCTTAATAGTCCCTGATTTGCTTTGATGTCATCTTCCGGAGGGAAGAACTCAGTAAAACCGCCGTTATCCTTGAATATCCGTAAAACCTCTTTAATTTTTCGATTAGCTGATGGTAGCATTAAAAGCATGACTACCAGGTTTTCTTCGACATCGAGCTTGGAGAACTTCTCGGTCTTTTCGCAGATAATAGTCCGTCCGGCACTGGCAATGTCCAGGACTTGCCGGTACGGGTGGTCTCTGTTCCGTAGAGCTTCCAATGTCTGCCGGTAAATCTGACTAGTAGGGACAATCCACAAGATTATACCCGTCTGTTTCTTGAGGTAAATGCGGTTAATCAGGTCAATAGTATGACAAGCTAGTAGTGTCTTCCCACCGCCGGTAGGTATCTTAATATAGAAATCCGGTAGGTTTTCGCCCAAGCCATTTTTCTTGGAGTAATAAGGTTTAGACTGATGAACCTTTCCCCATGAGGCTTTAGGGAAGTCGAAGAATTCTACATCGGAAAACTCGGATGATAAGCTTTGCCTTCTGGTAGCTTCTTCTCTGGCTTTCACCAGCCATTCCAGGTAAAGCTTAACTTGAGTGAGCGTCTTCTTCTGATACTCTTTTAGTTCCATGATTACTCTCTAAGTCTATAAATCTCAAAGGGTAACTGGCAGTATTCAATGTCCTTTAAGCCGTGCTTGGCTAGAAGCTCGCTGTCGTTCAGGTCGAGATACTTGGTCGGTGCAAATACCAGCTTTTTCTTCCCGTTATATTCACCAAGCCCTTTAGCGATTTCTAGTGTCAAAGCAGTTGATTTCAAGTAGTCTATGTCTGGCTTGTAGAAGAGATACACCTGGTATTCTTTAGATTCGCCAATGTAGTGCTTGTCTTCATCAACCTTATCAGGTAAGAACTCATCTCCGGTAGCCGTGTAGAAGACGTAACGAGCCAAGTCCATATAGCTGGGCAAGTCATGACCTTCCAAGATACTCTCAAGCTCAATAGGTTTGCCAAGCTCAAAGAAGGAGAACGTGCCTCCCAAGCCCTTTTTCAAGTCATCATCTTTTGCCGTTGGGGCTCCTTTAATGACTCTTCTTACCCTCTCGGCGGATGTCTTGTCTGCGTAGTCCTCACATTCCACGAGAATGAACTTACGTTTTCCACCATCTTCTTTATTGAGTTTTAGAACTGCGTGAGCCGTTGTACCGGAACCAGCGAAAGAATCAAGCACTATTGAGTCATTATTTGTAAATATGGTCATGATTGCTTTTATCAATCTGGTGGGCTTTGGATTGTCAAATTCTATGCCTAGTTCTTTTATCTCTTCCGAAGCTTCCTGATTGGAGCCAAATTCCTCATGACCCCAAAAATTATGGGCACATTGACCCTCCTTTTCTCTTTCAAACTTGTAATACTTTTTTCTTGGAAGTCCATCACCACTCTTGGGAAAATACATTCTCCCTTCTGCAAGATAAGCTTTATATGTTTCTTCATCTCCTAACCACTCTTCATCCAGCACTTTACCTGTTGGAGTAATAATGGTGTATCTACTGCCGGTTTGATTAGACCCCGCCTTCCAAGGTTTAGAAGCCCAATCACCCTTCGGGTCATTATCGGGATTTGAGAAATCTCCCGTTAATGGTAAGCCATGAAAACTGTGATGTAGTTTAAGATAATCAAGGTTCTTTGCATAAACTACAATAAACTCGGCAACTTTGGAGATAGCTTTGCTCTTGTCGTTTGGTTGATTATGACGCCTTCGCCAACAAATCACTTCCTCCTTATTAATTTCGGTAAATATACTATCATCCATTAACTCCATGAGCTTGGATATTTCTGTATCATCAATGCTGATGCAAATAACGCCGTCTTCTGAAAGAAGTTCCCTTAACAGCTTTAGCCTAGGCATCATCATACATAGCCATTTGTCGTGCCTGGTTAAGTCTTCTTTATCAACAACCTTGCCCAGCCATTCCTGCATCATTGGAGAATTAACGTTATCGTTATAAACCCAGTTTTGATTACCGGTGTTATAAGGTGGGTCTATGTAGATACATTTTATCTTCCCGGCATAGGTTGGTAGCAAGGCTTTGAGCGCCTTGAGATTATCGCCGTGAATAATGAGGTTATCATTCAGGCTAACCTTATTCGTAAGGCTCTTTTTCTTAACGGGAATAAGCTCGTGGTATTTCACTGCCAGGTGATAATTCTGGATAAAGGACTTGCCTTTGAAGCTTAAGGTCGCCATAACGGTTTCTCCTCTCCAAGTTCGCTGGCTGGGCTACACATTGCTATCAGACACCATCTCTCAGGGGTTATTATAACATCATGATAACTCAGGGTGCTGTTAGTCGCAGTGGTAACATTTCGTCACTTTGTGCAATTCAAGAAGTACAATATATAACCATCATTGCGCAGAGGGTAGACCGAGAGGGAAGATGCGCACAGTGCCCTCTGGCTAGTTGAGGAATACTGAGGCGTAAGCTCAAAAATCGTCGACCCAGCCGACAACCCCCGAACCCGCGTTCACGCAGGTGAGGGCAAAGTCCTCATTGGAAACCAGGCCTGACTCTGGAATATCATTAAGGTCGTCTATGGATTTTTGCCCATTTTTTATCGCCTCCTCAATTGCTGCCTCGATTGCCGCTTTAAGAGTTGCAACCTCGTCATGGAGGCGTTTTACTTCCATCTTCAATTTCTTACTCCCTTGATTGGTTATCCCCTTCAGTATTAAAATCTTAATAAAAATTCTACAGCCTGTCTATGACCCAAAAGTCCTACACCTGGGCATCAAGGCTTTCTTGCTATAGCCTGAAAGTACTAGGGAGAGAGAGTTTTCAACCTACCGGAAACAAATCTAGAAACTAAAGGCCAAGAATAAGAATGACAAATCAAAACTCAAAAATGTAGTGCGAGGCTTCTGCCTCGTGCCAGGGTGGCATTGCACGACCTTGAAAGGTCGCACTACGATTGTGTTTGGAATTTAAGCCGCGGAGATTGCCACGCCCCGACAAGTCGGGACTCGCAATGACACAGGAGGTTATTACCCAACGTTACACACATATAAAGTGTCACGCATCTATCTGAACTGGATTAGAAACTGCTGAAGAGGTCAACCAAGACTGAGGCTGGGCACTACATCCAGGTCATAACCGCTTATTTTGCCAGCCTGGAAATGATAGTAGCCACAAGCAGCCACCATAGCAGCATTATCAGTACATAAGTGGGGA
>Ga0315547_1003405_pt1 | contig 10388 bp, 15 predicted proteins | sample SalMarSW160240MG_2_FD_202542 | JGI IMG/M metagenome (GOLD analysis project Ga0315547, IMG submission 202542) | Salt marsh sediment microbial communities from the Plum Island Ecosystem LTER, Massachusetts, United States - Salt Marsh Sediment SW1601-240 ... | reverse complement strand
TCATGATTACCTCCTTGAAAAAGTTTTTTCAGCGGCTGAGCTTGCCCAATGTTTATACGGTGCTCCTTTCTACAATGTTGAGCTGCAGTTTGATGTTCTGGATCGGTCGGGTGGGATCCATCAACCGTCCCATCAATATCTCCACCGAGGTGCGTCCCGATTCATCGAGGGATTGATCGACGGTTGTCAGCTCCATGTAGTCGGCCAGATCGATATTGTCGAAACCCATAACCGCCAGGTCCTCAGGAACGCGGAGATTTCTCTTCCGCGCCGCTTTCAAAACTCCCACTGCCTGGATATCGGAACAGGCGAAGATCGCCTCCGGCGGTTCAGGTAGATCGAGAAATAGATTCGTTTGCTCGATGACCCTCTCTATATTCAGAGGATTGAGGCCAATGTATTCTTCCGTTAGCGGTACTCCCGCCTTCGACAGAGTTTGTTGAAAACCGGCCAGGCGAAAGGCGCTGGGATGAAGCGAGTAGGGGGGTTCTCCGGCTTCGCCTATGAAAGCCATTCGCCGGTATCCTTTGCCGAGCAGGTATTCTGCGGTCAGCCGCCCCCCGTATTCGTTGTCGATCTCGATGCTTGAGAAGAAAGGATGGTTGTATTCGACAAGGATGGTCTGCAGGTGATTGTCCCGGATTCTCTCGGCGTCGCCGTTCCTCAGGGGCAGGGACATGATGATCAGCCCGTCGATGCGGCGGGAGATCGGCAGCATATCCAGATAGCCCCGGAGCTGAGCCAGGGATTCAACCGCGTATACGATCAGCTCGTATTCGCTTCCCATCATTACGTTTGATATGCCTCGCATCCTTTGAACAAAGGAGGGCTCGGTGAAATAGGGGGTGAGGACCCCGATCCTCTTGAAGTCCTTCCGTGCCCTGGCACTGGCTTCGGCCTTCGGCACGAAATGAAGCTTATCGATCGCCTTGAGCACCTTCTTCCTGGTGTCTTCATTTACACGGTGAGGCGCATTCAGAACGCGCGAAACCGTGGCGATGCTAACACCGGCGCCTTCCGCAACCTGATATATCGTAGGATCTCGTCTTTTCATGAAAGACCCTGTGTTGGATAAGTAAGTGCTTTCATGAAACCTCTTTACACATTAGCCGTTTCGGGATAGACTTGTCAACGGTTTTTCAGCATTTTTTCTTTTACTATGCATGTTGCTTTCTTGAATCCTCAGGGTAACTTCGATCCCGGTGACTACGGATGGACCCAGCACCCCGATTTTGGGGGGCAGCTGGTCTACGTCAAGGAGCTGTCCCTTGCTCTCGGGAAGTTGGGACATCAGGTTGATATCGTAACCCGCCGAATCGAGGATCCCGCCTGGCCTGCGTTTGCGGGTTCACGAGACAGCTATCCCGGAAATGAGAATGTCCGCATCTTGCGTTTTCCCTGTGGTCCCCCCCGGTTCTTGCCCAAGGAGGAACTCTGGCCATATCTCGAGGAATGGGTGGGGAATATCCTCGCTTTCTACGATGGGCAGAGCGTCTTTCCGGAGCTGGTCACCGGTCACTACGCAGACGGCGGTCTGGCCGCCGTGCTGATCCGGGATCGACGGGGAACTCCCTTTACCTTTACCGGGCACAGTCTGGGCGCCCAGAAGATGGATAAGACGATAAATCGAAGGGAAGATTTCGCCGGAGCCGTAAAGCGTTTCCGCTTTGACCACCGTATCGCCGCCGAACGGGTCTCTATGGCCCGAGCTTCCCGAATTATAACCAGTACCGTTCAAGAGCGGGAGGAACAGTACGCCCACCGGCTTTATCGAGGTGCGGTGAACCCGGATTCCGTGGGGAAGTTCGCCGTGATTCCACCGGGAGTAAACCTGGATATTTTCGGCGCTGACAGAAAGGCTCCGGTCGAGGAACGAATAGCCGAACGGATCACCCGAATGCTGAAACGGGATCTACCTGAGAATCGGCGGGAGCTCGCCGTGGTGATTTGCTCGAGCCGGCTGGACGGGAAGAAGAACCATCTGGGATTAGTCCGAGCCTGGGTTGTGAGTGAAGAGTTGCGGGGGGCGGCCAATCTTGTGATCGTTACCCGGGGCGTCAGCAATCCTCTGCAGACCTGGGAGGAGGACTTTCAGGGAGAGGAACGCCTGGTGTTTGGGCATATTGTCCGCCAGATTCAGGGCAATCGCCTGCAGGGCTGTGTGAGCGCTTTTGATCTGAACAGTCAGGAAGAATTGGCCGCCTGCTATCGCTACCTGCGCAGGAACAAGCGGGGTATCTTCGCGCTGTCCTCCATCTACGAACCCTTCGGCCTGGCCCCTTTGGAGGCGATGGCCGCCGGCCTGCCCGCAGTGGTTACCAGAAACGGCGGTCCGAAGGAGATCCTTCAGGATGAAGGGGGAGTGTACGGGGTTCTCGTCGACCCGGAGGATCCTGCTGACATCGCCCGGGGACTTTTGGAGCTTGTCCAGGATGAATTACGCCGGCAGGAGATACAGATGCGTGGCCGGCAGCGCGTGCTGGACCGCTACACCTGGCGGCGCACCGCTCAGGGATACCTGGAGGAGTTTCATAGGATCCTTGGAGGTGCCGATTCGGGGAACGGGGAGTTTGTGATTCCTGGAGATACCGGTGAGTCCTGGTTGAAAAAACTGTACTACGATAAGGGGAGATCGGAATGATCGGGGACAAGCTCATCATAAAGGAGAAGCATCGCCGGGCTGCGAACCAGGTTGCAGACAGAACCCTGCCGCAGATCCGATCCGCTGCAAGGATCTACACCATCAGTGTAGCCGGGGAGTCGGGAAGCGGGAAATCGGAGACCAGCCAGGCCGTGGCGGATGCTTTGAACGAACGAGGCTTTAAGACCTTGGTGGTGCAGCAGGATGATTACTTTGTTCATCCTCCGAAGACTAACGACAGAACCCGTCGCAAGGACATCGGTTGGGTGGGAATGCAGGAGGTACGCCTGGATCTGCTCGACAAGCACTTAGGACAAGCCAGATCTGGAGCCAGTCGAATCGTCAAACCCTTGGTCATGTACGAAGAGGACCGAATCACCGAAGAAGTCCTCTCCCTCGAAGGTGTTGACGTTGTGGTTGCCGAGGGGACCTATACAACGGCTCTGGAGAATGTGGATACCCGGATTTTTATCGATCTAACCTATCTGGAGACCCTGCAGTCTCGATTGGAACGGGCGCGGGAAGCCCAGGATGAGTTTCTGGAAAAAGTACTGGTGATAGAGCACGAGATCATTTCGGCTCAACGGCCCAAGGCCCACCTCATAATCAACAAGGATTTCCAGGTAGTAGCAGCCTGATCCAATGGGCATTTAATTCCCATGTCGCTGAACCTGATACCCGTCTCCCTTTGATTGGGACAGATCCACCAGGATAACGCTACCCCCAAATCCATGAACATTGCACTTGGCCTGGACTAGAACACGGGTAAGACCATCTGGCACCTTTACCCCGCTTTGACTGCGGGTAAAGGGCTGCTCTGTTTCATGAGGGTGGGCAAGCACCCGAACCGTCAGTATCTTCCCGCTTTGCGGATCGACAACCTGCCAGGCATCGGCGTAGTGGTCCCAGCCTTCGTCGTTGTGCCGGACCGTGACATCGAATCGCCACAACCCGTTCGAACTCTCCGTCGCCTTCACGTATTCGACTTGAGCAAAGTTCAAATCCGGGTTGAAGGACATATTGTTCCCGTTCTGACCACCACCGGAGAAAAGTGGGATGGCAGTTGCGATCAACAGCAGGCCGACAGAAATTCCTCTTCCCATTAGTTCTGCTCCACCAGCTGCAGCTCCCGATAGACCTTGTCGCTTTTAGCCGCCATGATGAAATGGTTTCTGTGCAGTCCTCTGATCTTGTGGGTCCACCAGGTTACGGTTACCCGGCCCCACTCCGTCAAGAGGGAGGGATGATGCCCCTCCTTTTCGGCCAAGGCGCCGATTTTGTTTATATATTCCAAGGCTTGAGCAAAATTGGGAAAACGGAAGCTGCGTTCTATTCGGTAGGTCCCGTTATGTTTCTCGAGATTCCAGTCAGGAACCTGAGGAAGGTATTCCTCTATCTCTCCGCGGGTCAGCGGCGGTTCTCCACCCAGGCAGGCTGTGCATCTCATAATGTATAGGGAGCTCATAAATCCTCCTGGCACTCAATATAATACTTTCCCTATACATCCGGCCAGTTTCTTGATGTTGCCGCACTACGCCCCGCATTGAGGGCAGAGACATTCGCCTCCGGCGCCCTGGAGCCCGCCTCGGCCGCGTCCCGGACCTCTGGCGCCGCCAGGTCCCTGTCGAGCTCCCGTTCGGGGTCCCTTCCCATCTCTATCAGGCACGAACTAACCCTCGCCTCTTCACGACATGCCGAAGTGGGGCTCCACCGTGGGGCCTTCCGTGGCTTTGTACTTGCCGTCGAGGTAATCTTTTAGTGCCTCGGAAACGGTGCCGCTGACTCCCGTCACAACCGTGATATTCGCAGCCTGCAAGGCCCGGTGTGCGTTCGGACCCACGTTGCCCGTCAGTACGGTTTCAACCTCGTAATCCGCGACGGTTTGGGCGGCCTGGATTCCCGCTCCGCCCCCGGCGGACTGCGCTGCGTTGGCTACAGGTTTTGTCTCTCCACTCTCCGTATCGATAACTATGAAGTACCGACAGCGGCCGAATCTCGGATCTACCTGGGCACTCTGATCGTTTCCACTGGAGCTAATTGCTACTTTCATTTTTTCTCCTCTTTGGCTTCTTCCTCCGGGCGAATCTTGGAAAAGGGATTTGGGTGTGGTGCAACCGGCGCCGTGTACGGAGGCGCAGCTGGTGACCAACCCGCAGCATTCCTCTGCCGGCCTGTCAGCCCGGTAGCGTTGTACCAGTTTCTGTGACCCCGGCCGCCTCCGCTGCCCCGTGCCCCGCGCGCTCCGCCTCCAAATGCGCTTATCCCCGGCATCGGGTTCGCATATCCGGGGACCGAGTAACCGGCGGAAAAGCCTGCTGCTCTTCCCGTCTTGGGACCCATTCCCATGGGACCTGTTCCATTTCCTCGTGGCATTTTATACCTCCTGATCGATGTTAAAGTCTTACGAGTTCCAGTGTTCTCTTCCTCTGCCCGATACCCATGGTCCACCCGGCCGCCAGCCTGCCTGTCGGGCAAAGTCAAGGATTCGATCGCTGTGGCACTTCGGACACGCTAGCGGCTCATCTTCGGTCTTGGGAGTGACCTCTGCTTCCCAGAGGGTGCCGCATTCCATGCATTGATAGCGGTTCAACTTCAACACAAAATTCCCGCCCTCGATTCGGATCGCCTTTCCCTCCGTCAGAGCTTCCGCCACCTTCTTGTGTGCGCTGTCCATTATGCGGGCACAGGTCGCGCGGGACACTCCCATGCGCTTGGCCGCCTGCTCCTGATCCAGCCCATCCTTGTCCACGAGGCGTATTGCCTCGTACTCATCCACAGTGAGTATCTCTTGCTCAAGTTGGAACATTGGGATACCCTGGGGCTTGAAGTAGACCACGGACGGCGGATACTGAACTCGTCTGTCTTTTTTGGGTTTGGCCATGAACCCATCCTTCTATTGAGAATATTCTCATTAAAAAGCATAATGAACATATTCTCATTTGTCAAGAGATTTGTTATATTATAGCAAAAGGATCGAGAGAGGCATATAGATGGCAGACACTCACAGCAGCAACAAAGAGAAAGATCGGCAAGAGCAGGACAAGCGTATCGGCGAGCGGCTGTCCCAAATCAAACATACATTTCTGGTCATGAGCGGAAAGGGAGGAGTGGGCAAGAGCACCATTGCCGTCAATTTGGCGGTCGCCCTTGCCGATCGGGGCTATTCGGTAGGATTGATGGACGTGGATCTGCACGGGCCGAGCACCATAAAGATGCTTGGATTGGAAGGTGAGCCCGTGGAGACGTCCGGACAGCACCTCATGCCGATCCCTTACGGCGAGAAACTCAAAGTGGTGTCAATGGCTGCTCTGCTGGAAGACCCGGACACGGCGGTCATTTGGCGCGGACCGTTGAAGATCGGAGCGATCAAGCAATTCATCTCCGATGTGCTCTGGGGGGAACTGGATTATCTGTTTATCGATTCCCCCCCCGGAACCGGGGATGAGCCCCTTACGGTGGCTCAGGTCGTTCCCAAGGCACGGGGAATTATCGTCACTACACCCCAGGAGATTTCTCTACTGGACATTCGAAAGTCCGTCACCTTCTGCAGGCAGGTAAAAATGCCGGTTGTCGGGATCCTGGAAAACATGAGTGGACTGATCTGTCCCCACTGCGGCGAGAGGATCGATTTGTTTTCCTCCGGTGGGGGTGAGCGAACTGCGTTGGAGATGGGAGTTCCCTTTCTCGGCAAGATTCCGATTCGTCCGGAGATCGTTGTCTCTACAGATCAGGGACAGCCCTACATTCTCAGAGATGAAAAAGCAAAAGAAGATTTTAAAAGCATATTGGACATATTGGTTCAAGGAGGGAAAGAGGAATGAAAATTGCAATGCCCATTAGCGACGGAAAGCTTACACAGCACTTCGGACACAGCGAGCAATTTTCGCTGGTCGATGTAGAGGATCAATCGATTCGCAGCCGCGAGGATCTTACGCCTCCGCTTCACGAACCGGGACTGCTGCCGCGCTGGCTCAAAGAAAAGGGTGTGACTCTCGTAATCGCCGGCGGTATGGGTCAGCGGGCTCATGCGATTTTCGAGCAGGCGGGGATCGAAGTGATCTGCGGAGCTTCCAGTCAGGAGCCTGACGAGGTGGTCAAGAGTTATCTCAATGGGACTCTGGAGACGGGGGACAACACCTGCGATCACTAGGCGCAGCTGCTGTCGGCTTGGGATTTATTCACCGTCGGTTACGCTCTAACCACTTTTCGGCATAATCGACGCACAGACGCTGCGGAAACAGTTGGGCCTTGGCATAGCCTATTCTCCCCTTTCGGATCTGGTCCTTGCACTCGCGTTCGAAATCTTTGCCCAGGCGTTCGAAATCGTCGCTGTGGTAGTTGATATCCTTGAAGCGTTTCCAGCGGCGGTGCCCCCCAATGCTCACCGGTGCTCCGGAGTTTATGATTCGTCTGCCGTGATAACGGGCTCTGTTCTCACCGAGATGCATCGATGTGTTGCAGTCGTGTTCGACCCCGACCAGGAGAACCCAACCGTCCAGCTCGTAGATACGGGCCAGGGGCGAGTGTTCACTCAGACTGAACTCAAGACTGTGATCCTGAACCACCTTCAGGCAGTTCTCTCCCCAGGCGGCAAATGACACTTGAGGATGGGCACTGCGCACCACCGAGCTTTGTTTACGAAAGCATTCTGCCACCGTACCCATGCCTCGTACCGGGGTAAGTTCCGGATCGTAGGCCGGCAAGGTTTGGCGAATCTTCTCCCACCATGTATTGGGAACAGGCGGGTTTTCCCACAGCGAGGGATCCGATAGATCTCCCGAGTGGGTAGGCATGACCAGCGTACCATAGCTGCGAAGCACGGTCTGCACAGCTCGGATCACCGCCACGGGACCACCGCAGACCCAGCCTATCGCGCTCAAAGAACAGTGGAGGATCAGGACCATCCCCGGACGAACACCAAGAGCGCGCAGGTCCCGGATCAGGGATAGCACGGTGACGGGTCCTTTCGTAGATAGGGCGATTGCCTGCTCTTCCTTGGTCATAGGGCTTTACAGATATTTTCGGCTCGGCACGGCAAAAAAACCGGCAGGAAAACTCTTTCCTGCCGGTTACCATGATTTCTTGTTGATCGCCGCTATTGGCTCAAGGTTATTGCTCCGCTCACCGTTCTCACCTCGAAGGGTACAGAACCATTTCCGATTATCCCCTCCAACTTGTTCCTCTTCTGCTCCATGATCTGCACGGGGAAATCACAGGAGATCGAACCGCTGACCGACTGCAGTTTCAAGGCAGCATCCAGTCCGGAGAAAGCCTCCAGGTCAACCCCACCGGAAATCGTGCCGATTTCCACTGAACCGCTCGGATCCAGGCTGAGGATCTGCCCCTGCACTCTTCCCGATGTAGAACTGATGTCCAACTTCCTTCCTCCTTCGGAGACGAATTCTATCGATCCGCTGATAGACTTCGCCCGCAGGCTGGCGGACCGTTCGGTTTCGATTCGCCCCGACACGGTTTCCAGAACCTGATCCACCCCGGAACCGATATCGGCCAGTTCGATTCTCCCAGAGATATTGTTGGCCCGGATCTCTTCTACGGAGGAGGGGATTTTCAGGTCAAAGGAAACAGAGCCGAAGGGAGAGCCGGGAATTTTGCGGTAGAGGGGGCGAATGCTAAGCAGGTTGCCCCGCGGCTCGATCTCGATCTCAAAGTCCTCGAGGTACTTCGAGGAGCGGGCTTGCTTGATGTAGTGGACCTGCACGAAGTCCTGGCTCCAGCCCTCGACGATGATCGGTCCTGCGATATTCTTGATTTCCAGCTTGCTGAAGGTGCCCTCGACCGTTTCGGTGACTTCCCGGCTTTCCCAATCCGCTCCCAAGAAAAAACCCCCTCTCTCATTACTGAAGGCTCGATAGCTTTCCCCCCGGTAGAAAGGTTCGATCCAGAGAAGGTAGACCAGGGCGTACACGGTCAGGGCTGCGGCCAGAATGCCGAACACGGGACCGAGAATGTCGACCCAGGTTCTTCTAGTCCTCATCTTGCATCTTCTCCAGTTCCCGCTGGACCAAACGCTTCTCCAGGCTGCCACCCTGATAGATGAAGGCGCTTAAGAAATGGGCTACGATTCCGATTCCCCAACCCAGAGCGGGCCACAGCCACCACTGGTATCCCGCCCAAGTGGTGTTGTTGATGATGGCCAGCACCACCATTACGACGACGTAGATCAGAAAATGGCGGATGAAGTCCATCTTCTTCATGGCGATCTTTCGAGCCCGCTCGATTTTTTCTTCTTTGGTTGCCACTGCTTCCTCCTTAAGGACTTTAAAATATTCTATCTCTAAGTTAACAATTTTAGTCGCATATGACCATATAGCAATCTTCGATCGCAACAATCGTCTTTGTCCCGGGTGCATATGCATCAAGGCACCGTCTCGACAGGACTCCCCGTTCCTTTACTGTAACAACCCAACAGCGAAGAACTGTCACTTTGGTCTTGCGGCATACCTGCGGTACTACAGGTAGAGGGGACGCTGAAGGAGCGTTGTGAAAAAGCCCGTTTCCGCAAGGGAAACGGGCTATAGATGAACTGCCTGAGTTCCGTGAAGACATCAGGCTTGTTCCGGCTGTTCCGGTTCTCCGGGGGGAGTCTCCGGCTGAGGTCCCTCCTCTCCGTCCCAGAACCGTTTCTTGAATCGGTCCCGGAAGCGGTTCTTCCAGGCCTCGTCTTGCGGCTTGTGATGATCGTGATCCCGGGGGTCGGCGGCCTTGAACAGAATGTGGGCTAGAAGAACAATTCCCCAACTCTGCCAATAGGTCAACGGGTTCAATCCGAAAACTTCCGGCATGATCCAGTTCCAAAGAACCATGACCACCAACCCGAAGAGAAGGGCCAGAGCCGCAGCCAGAACGATTCCCCCCAGTATCATAGCGACCCGTATAAACGGTCGTCTTATATTGTGAAACATCTTGTTACCTCCTCAGGGGAAAATCCCCGTGGTGTTTGATTGCATACTTCATGTCTTCCGAGAATGCCGTATACGCCGTATGGAGCATCCTCGTCCGGAAAGATCTCAGGCCAATTCATTGATGATCTCCTTGAGCTCGTGGAGGCGCCCGCGCAGGAACTGCACGGCGTATCGTTTTCTGGCGATCAAGGTGTTCAGGGGCGTTCCCGTTTCCTCGGATATTTCCCGGAAGGTTTTCCCTTCGATCGCCTGCTGAATGAAGGCATCCCGCTGTTCTTTGGGAAGCTCCTCCAAAGCTTCGATCAAAGCATCCATTACCGCTGTGCGGATCAGGTTCTTTTCGATGTCGATCCCACTGTCCTCGAGGAGTTCCTCCAGAGTAGTGTCCTCCTTCTCCTGTTGAAGGGAGACCGTGATTCTTTTCCTGCGGTAGTGATCGATGATCTTGTTTCTGGCGATGGTGTACAGCCAACCAATTATATTTTCGATCGGCTCGGTCACGTTGGCATTGCGTATCGCCTGAAAGAAAACATCCTGCAGCAGGTCCTCCGCCTCTTCCTCGCTTCTGGTTCGGGAGCGGATGAAACCGAGCAGGGCCTTCCTTTCAGTCCTGTACACCTTCTCCAGGCGTTGCACTAATACTGCCTCCATCTTAATTATATAGACGATTTGAACTAAAAATTATTGTATTTGTCTTTTTTTTCTTTTTCTTGACTAATTTTATCTTTACTGCTACAACGAAACAGTGAGCGGCTATGAGCGAAAAATCGAAATCATGAAGCTGCTGGAGAACAACGGTAAGGTAGACATCAACCGGCTTGCCG
>Ga0315547_1003398_pt1 | contig 10403 bp, 12 predicted proteins | sample SalMarSW160240MG_2_FD_202542 | JGI IMG/M metagenome (GOLD analysis project Ga0315547, IMG submission 202542) | Salt marsh sediment microbial communities from the Plum Island Ecosystem LTER, Massachusetts, United States - Salt Marsh Sediment SW1601-240 ... | reverse complement strand
CATCTCTCTCCTGCGTGGGAATGAGAATGATACCGTCTACATTCTTGCTGAGAGCGGTGTGCACGGCCCGTTCTTCCCGCCTGTACTCCTCGTCGGTGTTGATGATGAACAGGCTGTACTCCTTTTCCCGAGCCGCCTCTTCTATCTCTTTGACCAGGATGGCGAAATTCGGATTAGAGATATCGCCCAAGATCACGGCGATCGTCCGGGTAACCCCGGATCGAAGCGATCCGGCCATGGAGTTGCTGATGTAGCCCATCTCTTTTGCCGTAGTCTGGATCAGCCGCCGGGTCTGTTCGGAAATTTCCTCTTTATCTCGTAGAGCCCGGGCTACCGTATTGATCGTAAAACCCGTCTTGAAAGCGATGTCTTTGAGCGTTACCTTCTTCCGCTTCTTGTAGGCCGCCATGCTCGTCTACCCGGATATCTCAGGAGTCCCGAGACTGGTTGGCTAGATCACGGAGGTGGCGAACAACCGCCAGCGCCGGATCGAGAGGTGTTTCCACCGCAACCGTACCTTCGGGAATCCGGATCGCCGACTTCGCCTCCAGACGCTGTCCCTCGAAGTCGGGCAGGTACTGCCTCTCGGCTTCGATCATCTCGATGGTCATCTCCCGGATTTCCCTCAAGCTCAGCACAGCACTGGTCAGAGGATCGAGAGCCATGGCATGAAACACAAGCTCCAGATCTTGACGAATAGCCGCATCGGCGCAGAGACCCTGGACGGTCACGTTTGTCTGGCACAGTGCAGCCAGCTGCGGCGGCAGCTCACCAACTTTCTGCGGTGTGAGCCCGCCGCTTCCGGCCACTACCGGGACCTCGACGCAGCAGCCCCGGGGCAGATTGGTGATGTAGTCATCATTGCGGATGTTGCCGTTGAACACGAAGAGGTTTCCGGACTCGATCGCCTCGATGATGTAGGAACCGTACTCGATGCCTCTGGCTCCCAGGTCCGTAGGTTCGACTTCCAGGAAGTTGTGGGAACGGAACCTGCGGGAGACCCGCTCGTAATTCTTGGGGGCGGCTCCGGATTCGCCGCCGAAACCGGGCTGGTCGCAGTAGGTGTCCAACGTTTGTCTATTCTTGCGGAAGTACGGAAGGTACTCGGAGAGGTGCCCCGAGCTCTCGGTCATGAAGTACCCGAAATGACGCATGGTCTCGCAGCGAACCTTCTCCGGAAGATAGTACTCGGGCCACTCGATGCGCTCGCGGAGCAGGGGGTACATATCTTGGCCGTCTTTTTCCAGTTTGAGGAACCAGCCCATGTGGTTGACGCCGGCACAGAGAAAATCCAGATCGGTTTTGTCGACTTCCAGATACCCGGCAATCAAGCCTAATGTGGTCTGTACACCGTGACACAGGCCGACGAAGCGGATTTTTGTCGCTTTGCTCAGGGCATAACAGATCGAAGCCATAGGATTGACGTAGTTGAGCATCAGTGCCTTCGGACAATAGCGCTCCATGTCTCGGGCGATATCTAGCATCACCGGTATGGTCCGAGCCGCCCGCATCACACCGCCGGGACCGAGAGTGTCGGCGATACACTGGTCGACCCCGTACTTCAGGGGGATCTCGTAGTCTTTCTTCACCGCATCGGCACCGCCGACCTGGATCATGGCGATCACGTAGTCGGCTCCTTCGAGAGCCTCCCGGCGGTTGGTGGTGGCCCGTACCTTGGCGGGCAGACGGTTGTTGTCGATCACCCGCTGAACGAAATCCCGCACCCAACCCACCTTTTTCGGCGTGCGGCTCATCAAGACCAGCTCCGAATCCTCGAGGCCCGGCGCCGCCAGAATGTCTTTGATCAGGGTTTTAGCGAACACCAGGCTTCCGGCACCGATGAATGCAATCCTCGCCATACTTGCTTCTCCTTTTCCCTTGTTTCGTTTCGAACCTACAGCAGTGCCTCCAACTCTTCCGAGGAGACGAAGTTCATCACGAGGGGTTGGGAGATGTCCGGCTGGGACTGCTCCCAGATCCCGTAGATTCCGCGCTCGCTCTGCAACGCGGTCATATAGCGGCTGCAGCCCGTTCCGTACGGTGACACAAACATCGGTAGATTCACGGACAAACGATGAATCTGTGGAAAATCCTCTTCGGTCGTGTAGGCCAGTCCTCCGATTTCCTCGCAGGAATATCCCCGCGGACGTTTGACCGCTTGCACGTGTTCTTCGTAGTTGCGCATCGATTCGCCGCCGTCATAAAAGAACAGATAAACCTGGGGATGCCCGGCGAAAGATCCGATCCTCGGTACTTTGAACACTCCGCAGATCCGGCTGATGGCCACATCCCAGGTGAACCCCCTAGGGAAAAAAGTGTAGTTGATCTGTCCGAAGCGGTCCTTTGCTTTGGGACGCACAGTCAGACCGGTGTTCGAGCTGGCCCAGCTGAAGGGATGCGTGCTGAACATCAACACAGTGTCTCCCCGTTCGTTCGTGTAGGTCATGGGATCCTTGAAGTGAAAGTACTGTGGATCCTCGCCCTTGAGGAGAAGGCCGATCGTCGAGGGATCGAGCGCCTCCACGGAATCGGCGCGCATGATATCGATGGTCCAGACCCCGGTGCCTTGTTTCTGATAGCTTACGACCTCCTCGGGATAGGAGAAACCGATCTTCTCGCTGGAGACGTACAGCTCCACGCCTTCCTCGATGGGGTGCAGCCAGGATCTCTCTATGGAAAGCACCTCATGGCCTTCGAAGCCGAGGTCTTTCTTCGAGAAGGAAAGGATCTTTTCGAAGTTCTCTGCCCCGTTCACCGAGCGGAAAATCGCCAGCTCGGCTCCCCGGGTGCCGGCCGCGATCCCGGTACGCGAGTCGCCGGAGTTGCGGTACCGCCCGCAGAGATAGATCCTGCCCTGGGCGTCCTCGATCATGTTCCCCGACCCGAACCAGAAACCCGGGGCGTTCTTCAGCGGAGGGATGAGGATTTTGGCCTGCTTCTGATCGATCACCCGCTTGCCCAGCTCAACGAGTTTATTTTCCTGTTCTTGCTTGAATCGCATGTTGTCAAACCCCCTGCGTATCCGGAATCACCCCCGCCCAAACGGCTCGCCGCCAAGTGCCGGGTGGTCAAGAACTCCAGGAGACTTGTTGTTCCTGGTTTGAAATGCACCCGGATGTTAACGATAATGTTAACGATAATGCTAACCGAGAGACAGGGAAGCTGTCAAGACAAGAACAGCGTTTCATCGCCGCGACGAATGTAATTTGAGCCGGAGGAACGCGGGTTGGGCCATCACGATGCAGTTGCGCCCGCTCTCCTTGGTCCTGCAATTCCCGAATCTGCGGCGTTGTCAGCTCAGCTCCGATTATGACTATGCCTATCAATAAAAAGAGGCGCGGGGGGCGCCGGTTCTCCCGGCGCCCGGGTCAGTCCAGCCTGCGGATGCGCACCTCCACTTCCGGAACGTCCCGGAGCAGCTCGAGGAGGCGCTCCGTGTCGGTGTTTCCGAAATGGTAGGGGTAAAGGACCCGGGGCCGTATCGCCCGCGCTGCCGCGTCCACCTGTTCGGGGGTCATGGTATAGGGCTGGTTCATGGGCAGGAAGGCGACATCGATATCCCGCAGGGCCATCAGCTCGGGGTGGTTTTCCGTGTCCCCCGCCACGTAGACCCGCACATCGGCGAAGGTGAGCAGGTAGCCGTTGTCCCTCCCCGGGGGATGGAAGCGCTCCCGCCCCGATGTGGTGTTGTAGGCCGGTAGCGCTTCGATTGTGATGCCCTCCACAGTGCGTATTTCCCCATTGGCCAGCACCTGCCCCTCGGCTAGCTTGTCCGCGGCCTCCCGGTTGAGAACGATGCGGGTGGAACTTTTCCGGATCGTCTTGACGGCCTTCTTATCCAAATGGTCGGAATGGGCGTGGGTGATGAGGATGATATCCGCCGCCGGCAGGCTGCGGTAGTTCGCCTCCCGCCCCACCGGGTCGACGTGGATGACCTTGCCCGCGTAGGTGAAGTAGAGGGTCCCGTGGCCCACGAAGGTGACGCTCAACTCCCCCCCCGCGGTGGGGAAGGTGTCCGTCTCGAACTGGTCCTGGGCGGGCAGAACAGCCGCCAAAGCGAGCACCCCGCAGCATCCCAGAAATATTTTCATCTTTGCCTCCTCAAACGGACAGAATCGATGGATCGGCGCCTGCAGCGTCATCCCTACGGCGCCGCCTGTTTTTCGTCTTCAGCGCTCTCGCTATCCTCCGGCTTTTTAAGCCAGAGGGCGTCGGAACCCGGCAGCTCCAGCTCCCTCGGGGCGCTGCGGGACGTGCAGCAGAGCTCGTACACCGTCCGCCCCTCGCCCACCCACTGGAGAAAGAAATCCACAGCCGGCAGGGTGGCCAGCTCTCCGGCCTCCCGGCCCACCGCCGCCGCCAGCTCCTCCATCTCGAAATTGCGCCCGCCGATCTTCTTCCAGAGGTACTTTATCGCGCCCATGCGCATCATGGCCAGCCTGCAGCTCGCCAGTAGGTGAAAGACGTCGGTGATCACCAGCCGGAAACCCGCTTCGGTGAACAGCGCCTCCTCGGCCACGCCCTGCTCCTTGAGGAACTGCCGGAAGCCCGCCAGGACGCGGCGATCCACCGCGACGAGCCCCTGGCCGTTTTCCAGCTTGTAGGCGATGGCCAGGAAAGCGATCAGCCGGGGTTCCAGCGCCGACCAGCCGGTGCACCGCCTCTCCCCTCCAGTCGGGCAGGGCCTGCACATATTCGTCCAGTGTCATGGCATCACCTCCAGGTCTAATATACGACTCTGAGAGTCTTTAGTCTAAAACGAGTCACAGGCTGCCACCCACCGGCGCTGGTTTCATCTCACTCCGCGTAGGGCCGGGCCAGGCGGCGCTCGTAGGCCCCGTTGGCTTTTAGTTTTCCGGCCGCTGTCGGTGAGCCCCGGGAGGGCCAGCAGGCGCAGCAGCAGGCCCCAGCGCGGGTAGCGCCGATAGCAGCTGACATGGCGACACCCTCCGCCTGCCAGGGTGAGGTAGGGAAAGAGCAGGGGGATGAGCCTGTCCAGGGTCTTCTTTAGAAGCGCGCTGAGGAAGCCCATTATCAGGGGGGAAACGGCCGGCACCAGGTCGGCCAGGTCGGAACCGGTCACTGTGCGGCAGACCGCGGCGGCGTTGTCCTGGTAGAGGCATTCCCCCGGCGTGTCGGCCAGCAACCGTAGCAACATCAGCCAGGGGATAAGTCGCAGCGCCCTGGAGGTATCCTTCGCTTTGATGGAGTTTGCTCGCTCGGAGAAGATCATGATTTCCTACGACGTCAACCACCGGCCGGCCCTGTGGACGCCCGAGCTGCCCTGGCGGGTGATTCGACAGTCAATCGAAGACTATGCGGATATCGTGATGATAAGCGAGGAGGAGATGGGCCTTCTGGAATGGGGTGGGAGCGTCGGCGATCCCGAACGGGTATTGCGCCGTCAAACACGGGCCGGGAGGCTGCGCGGTCATCCGGGAGGGAGAGCAGGTAGAGGTGGATCCTATTGCAGTCGAGGTCGAGGACACGGTGGGCGCAGGAGACGCCTTTGCCGCAGGCCTGATCTGCGCTGTCTGGGAAGATCGGCCCCTGGTGCAGGCGGGGAAAATGGGCAACGCCGTAGCGGGGCTGACCTGCACGAAAAGGGAACCGCTGAGCGGGCGGACGACCCGGGAGGAGGTAGCGCGGTTCCTGGCTGAATGAGCTCGAGCCTGCCATGACGATGATGCGCGGAATTGAAGGGCTTCAACTGGAGGGTTACAACCGATGTGCTTCACCACGTGCGCCTCATCGGGTGCACCTGAACAGCTGTGCTTCAACCGGGAAGGGGCATTTCCTGACCGAGAATCTCGAACATCCGGCGGTACAGCTCCTGCTGAGCCTTGTACACATCCACATACCGCCGGTGAGCCTCGGCGTCGGGGATGATGTCTCTGCTCAGCTCGATCATTCCGTCGATCTGTTCCGGCTCACTGAGGATTCCCAGGGAGCGCAGTCCGAGCAGAACACCTCCCCAGGCCGATGTTTCCAGGATGTTCGGCACTCTGAACTTCTTTCCGAAAAAATCCGCCGTAATCTGCAGCCAGACAGGAGAGTTCAGAATGCCGCCGGTGACCACGACCTCCGGGTTTTCCCCGGCGGCCAGAAGCTCGTACACCGAGTACAATCGGTAGGCGATGCCCTCCAGCATGGCCCGAATCAGGTGCGGTTTCGTGTGGCTGAAAGTCAGACCATAGACCAGCCCCCGGGCCTCGGGACGATACTGCGGTGAACGCTCTCCCGCCAGCAGAGGCAAACACAGCAGGCCTTCGGAGCCCGGGGGAATCGCTTCGGCGAAGTGGCTCAGCTTCTCCAAAGCCCGTGTCTCCGAGCCCACTTCGGTAAGGAAGTTATCAGCGAACCACTTCACCACGTTGCCCGCAGCCTGCACAATGCCGCCCAGAAGCCAGCTGCCGTCGACCAGTTTGATCAGACCATGACTCACCTCTGTCTCTTCTTCGCCTACACCCAGGATTGAAGTGGTCGGATCCCGCGTACAAATTGCGGCAATAAGTCCCCACCAGAGCTCTCTCTGATTCACTTGCTTACCCCAGAAGTAAGCCCAATCCCCGCCCAGGATCACCTCGACGCCGTGCTTGAGAAGCGCCGGAAAACGCGTCCAGTAGGCTTCGTGCCGGTTGAGGAGGGTGACCGCAGTGCCTGCGGCCCGCCAAAAGCTAAGGGTTTTTATGACCTGCGGTCCAGCCGTGGGTTCCGGTCGGTCACCGACCACGATAAGCCGACAGTACTCCCGCGGGCTGAGTCCGGGAATGATGCTTTGCCAGAGCCGTTTTGCGTACCCTGAAACATCAGGAAAGCAGAGAAGCTCCACAGCGTAGCCCGCTAAGTTCAGATGGGCGCAGCTGAGGGCGGCCATGATCAAGCTATGAGGTTCAAAAGCAAAGGCGAGGAGCACCGGGTGTTTGCTGGCAGTATTGGTCAGAGGCGGCTGTCCTGAGGACCCGGACGGCTGTTCAGGGGAGGCAATCTCCTGGATCCTCCAGTCCAGCGGCGTACTGGCCAGGTCTCCGTGAAGCATAGCGATCTGTATGTTGTTCCTTATCTGCCCGCGTGTAAAAACTTGCAGCCTGAGTGCAGGTGAACAGTGGATACGTACTCCCAGTATCTCTTCGAGGCTCGTCCAGTAGGGAAGGTGATCTGGATAAAACATACGGAGCACCCGGGCAAATCTCTGCGTATAGTCCGAGCGGCGGTGATCGATATCCATAGCGTCGGCAACCCGCAGGATCGAAGCCAGCAGTCCGACCCGCACAGATTCTCCGTTCAGCTCACTGCAGCGGTTCGGATTATATTCATCTCTGTGCCAGCGGCAGAGCAGCCCGATCACCTCTGCCTCCTGCCTGTCGAAGGGAAGTTCACCTGCCTGCGCCAGCTTCTCTATGGTCTGCTGGCTTATGAGGTTATGCTGCTGCCTGTCCACGGCATTACCGACATCATGAAACAGGCAGGCAGCCCGGAGAATCTCCTGTTCCAGCTCTGTTAAAGCCATCACCTGAGCCAACTGGCTGGCGAAGGATTTGACTCTCAGGGCGTGATTCGGGCCGTGATCGGCATATTCGACCAGGCGGGAGCGGGCAAACTGCAGGATCGGAATGGCTACACGCAGAGTGATGATGTCCCGCTCGGAGTAAAGCCTTCCGGATGCACACAGGGCTCTCCAGAGATGAAGGGGTAGTTCGGTACGGCTTCCGACCCGCCCTAGGACGGCCTCGTACTTTCCTTCCGGCAAAGCCTGAATGTAGCCCTTTTCCTCTAGAAGAGTGAGCTTCTGCCGGATAGCGCTGCTCTGCAGACCGGTACTGTGAGCGAGGACGGAAAGCGTAGAGGGTCCGTTGCGGGCCAGGCAGAGAATGATATCGCGCTCACTTCCGGAAAGATCGAATAAATCGGCTAAATTTATGTACCGATGTGAGGCCATTTTTATATAGTATTTTAGGACAACAAAATAGGCGCGTCAAACAATTTTGTGAGTAAAAACCCACCCGCTCAAGAAAGAGTTTTCGGAAAGCGGGAGAGATCGAGGTCAAGGACTCGATGGCCGAGGAGCTGAAGAAACAGGCCTCCTAGTCAGGCACCTTAAAAATAGCTTGCCCCGCCATCATTCCGTTTCCCTGTCACTCAAATCTTCATTTCGTTGTCTATGATCCTGCGAAACGGCTTGCGGGCATGGTTGGCGAAGGCGTTGATATCCGACAAAAAGTGGAGGTAACGATCGATATCGAGAGGATGCTGCTTCGATCGGCCGCGCAGCACGCGCATATCCCGACCGAGATCTTCACATAAAGAGGCTGAAAGAAGTTCCTTTCTTTCAATGCGGTCAAGTTTGCCCATAAGTTTTCTTGAACTTTTCATATTCTTCTTCTTTCTTGAAGAGTTGAAAGTACTCCCTAAGCAGTTCCCAGTTGAGATCCTTCCCGCGTTGCTCCATTATCCGCTGGATGTCGGCAATTTCCAGCCGCTGCCGAGCCGGATCGTTACTTAGCGCCTGAACCTTCAACCCGATGATGTCTTCAGGAGTAAGAACCGGAATCCTATAACGACCTTCAAAGATCGGCAGCGACCTGGCTCTCTCGAGCATGGATAGAGAAATATGGCGGAAAGCGTGCAGAAAGTCGATTTGTCCAAACGGCTCCTGGTCCGAAACATACTGAGTCACGTTTTCCGTTTTATAGACACAACGATACGGGCGTGTGCTCATTATCTTCTACGCTCCAAAAGTTGGAAAGACGAGCCTTCTGCTTTGGCAACGACCTCCCGGGCCAGGACTCCGTAGTCCACCGTGTCCTCGAGACGGTCGCTGCGGCCCGCCTCCCGTACATCCACGTCGAGGCAGATGTCGATGCGGACCTCCTGGCTCTGATTACGCTCGGCCGGACGAGCACCAATGATGCAAGCCACTCTGAGATCCTGCAGATATATCCGTTCCCACTGTTCATCCATAGAGATTCTCCCTGAGGAACGCCCCGCCATCCGCGTAAATCACCTGTCCTGTCAAATAATCGTTGCAGAGCAGAAAGAGCACGGCCCGGGCCACATCCTCTGCCTCTCCCCATCGACCCAGGGGCGCGCGCTCGACCAATCGTTGCAGATCCTCCCGGCTTTGCCCTTCCGGGGGAACGATCATTCCGGGAGCCACGGCGTTGACCCGCACGCGCGGGGCAAACTCCAGCGCCATCATGCGGGTCAGGCTGAAGAGCATGCGCTTGCTGAGGCTGTAGGAAATGTGCGCCTTCATGTACCCGCCTAATCGGCTGTCGAGCAGATTGACGATACACCCGGGGCGGTCCCGAGCCGCGAAAAGGCGGCTCAGCTGTAGAGGAGCCGCCGTATTGATGCTCAGGCTTCGCTCGAGCTCCTCGAAATCGACGGACTCGAGCGAATCGGAGGGAAAAACAGAAGCGTTGTTCACGAGAATCGAGATGGTTGCCCCGGCAGCGAGCTCCCTGCTACGCCTCCAGAGATCCTCGACTGCCGGCTGATCGTCCAATGCCGCCTGGATCGTCCAGGCCTCGCCACCCTTGCGGCGAAGCTCGGCGGCCAGGGATCCCGCCTCGTCTACCGACCGATTGTAGTGGAGGATGATCTTTGCGCCTTCTTCGGACAGGGCAAGGGCGATGGCCCGACCGATACGTTTAGCAGCCCCGGTGAGGAGGGCGGTCTGTCCTGTCAAAACAACCCGGCCCATGAATCAGACGTGAATCACCCAGCCCTCGGCCATGCGGGCCGCTTCCATGACCGCCTCTGAGAGTGTGGGATGAGCATGGGTCATGGCGGCGATGTCTTCGGGAAGCAGCTCCGAGGTCTTGGCCAGCAGGATTTCGTGGATCAGCTCGGTTGCTTCGGCTCCCACCACATGGGCTCCAAGAATTTCCCTCGTTTCGGTTTCTACGAGCAGTTTGACCAGACCCTCTGGTTTTTCCACGGCTACGGATTTCCCGGCGCCTCGATAGGCCGGGGGCTTTTGCCCTGCCATATGCTCTACCGCGATCTCTCCCTCTTTGGAAGCCACGTGGGCCAGCATCGGCGAGTCGACCACGTCCCCGACAGCGAAGACGCCCTCGACCGGGGTTTCGTAGAAATCTCCGACGGGTACGAACCCTCTGTCCACCTTGATCCCTACATTTTCCAGGCCGATTCCTTCTGTGTTGGGAACCCTGCCCACAACGAGCAGGACCTGATCGACCTCCAGCTCCTGCGTGCCGTCCTTGCCTTCCAGGCCGACGGTAACGGCCCTGCCGCTTTTCTTGTATCCCGTTGCCTTGCTCGAGGTGTAGATCTTGATGCCCCGTTTTTATAGGGGCTATTCGCCCCCTCCTGCTTGATGTGATCCGGGCGCCGGGGATTGAGGACCGCACCGTGTTTTTCTCCGAAGGAAAGCACCG
>Ga0315547_1003397_pt1 | contig 10404 bp, 8 predicted proteins | sample SalMarSW160240MG_2_FD_202542 | JGI IMG/M metagenome (GOLD analysis project Ga0315547, IMG submission 202542) | Salt marsh sediment microbial communities from the Plum Island Ecosystem LTER, Massachusetts, United States - Salt Marsh Sediment SW1601-240 ... | reverse complement strand
GCTACTTGGACAATCCCGAAAGGTATGATAAAGAAAATCAAGAGGTTAGGAAAAGCCAGCTAACCCCTGTCCTTTGAGCATAGATGCGTAATAACAAAGAAGAATAGGGGATTGAGTTGAAAGCCGAGCCTATTGGACTACCGGAATGGAAGAAAGATAGGCTTGGTTAATCGCCCAGCCCTATCAAAAAATGGGTCACCTCCCGCCTTCGTGGTGGGTTCGGGCACTGATTGCAAACAGTGAAAAAACTATTTCAATTTATCAAGCGGTTATTTCAAAGAAGATACTCATTCAGGACTTATGAGGGCTATCCCGGGAGTGATAAGGCCTGGGAGCATATCCGCTGGCGCTGGTTGTGGAGTAAGGGTTGGAACAGGCAAGTAAGGAAATTATATGAATAAGCTAACGCAAAAACAGGAAACATTCTGTCTGAAATACTTTGAACTGGGCAATGCTACTGAGGCTGCCATTGCTGCCGGCTATCATCGTAAAACAGCACGGTTTATAGCTTCGGAAAACTTAACAAAACTTAACATCCAAGCTCGAATTAAAGAGCTTCGCGAGGCTGTTGAAGGTCCTACTGTTGCTGCTGTTCTGGAGCGTAAAGAGATATTAAGCGAGATAGCTCGGGGAAGATTGACTGACTTTATGGAGTGTGGGCAAGATGGGAACTGGATAAACATAGATTCAGAGAAGTTAAACACCCACGCTCTCCAGGCAATAGACAGCAAGACCGAGTATGACGACAACGGTGCTCATCCTACCGTAGTGACGAAAATCAGACTTCATAACCCTATTCAAGCAATCGCAGAACTCAACAAGATGGAAGGGCTTTATGAAGCTGGGGGAATTACTAATATCAACAACCGCATAATCAATATCAAGGTGGTATATGACGGCAGCAACGGAAGAGCAGTACACCGTTCACTTGCGACAGCCCCATGACAAACAAATAGCCTTCATCAAGAGTCCTGCTCCACGAAAGATTATAAGGGCAGGAAGAAGGTCAGGTAAAACTGTTGGTATCTCTATCAAGGCAGTAGAGAGGTTCGTAGATGGGGGAAGGGTATTATATGCTGCCCCTACTAATGAGCAAGTTGGGAGGTTTTGGTATGAGGTTTGTGGAGCCTTAGCGGAATTGGTGGATGGAGGTATTTACAAGAAGAATGAAGCTGAACATTTCATAGAACTGCCAGGAACCGAGAACAGAATCAAGGCAAAGACAGCTTGGAACGCCAATACTCTCAGGGGAGACTATGCCGACTACCTGATATTCGATGAGTGGCAGCTTATGGCTGAGGATGCTTGGGATGAAGTTGGAGCTCCTATGCTCCTTGATAACAATGGGGATGCAGTATTTATCTATACTCCCCCCTCTTTGGCAAGTAGCGGTATATCAAGGGCTCGGGACCCACGCCATGCTGCCAAGATGTTCAAAGCTGCTAAAGAGGACACATCTGGCCGGTGGGAGGCGTTTCATTTTACCTCACATGATAATCCTTATATCTCTGGAGAAGCCTTACAGGAGATTATCGGGGATATGTCCAAAGAGTCGTACTTTAAGGAAATCATGGCTGAGGATGATGAATTACAAGTATCCTGGCTGGTATATGGTGCCTTTAATGAGCAAACTTGCTGGATTGAACCCTTTCCTATTCCTAAAGAGTGGTTGAGGTATTCAGGACACGACTTCGGTTCTGCTAACCCCGCTGCCTTATTCATTGCACAGGACCCAGCAACCGGGTTCTTTTATGCTTATGAGGAGTATCTACCAGGGGAAGGCAAATCAACTGCTCAGAATGTAGCGGAATTTAAGAGGATTACGGAAGGAACTAATGTTATTAGAAGGGTAGGGGGAAGTCACCAAGAAGAGGAGATACGAACTGGGTACACAGCTCATGGCTGGCCTATTCAGGAGCCGAAGATAAACAATGTCAACCTTCAGATAGACCGGGTTAAAGGGTTGATGGAGTTGAACAAACTCTATGTGTTTAAGAGCTTGGTTCATTACCATCAGGAATTGATGAACTGTATGTGGAAACTAGACGAGCAAGGGGTGGCGACTAACGTGATAAACGATGAGAAAAAGTATCATCTCTGTGCTTGTGCTCGGTACATATTAAGCGACTTCACACCTGAGACGGTACAAGCAGAAGAAGGACAGGTTTGGAATTACTAGGAGACTTATGGAAAAGAAGGACATAGAAGAAAAAGAGTCCGAGTTCAGTGCCTTATACTCTCGGATGGATACGGATAAGGATTTATGTTATGGGAAGGCATTTAAGCTGTTGACCGTTGACGGCCAGGAGATGCCGAGGGTTCGGAATGTAACCTTACCCGATGGCAAGATGTTTGCCAGGAAAACTATTTCAGTTATTACTGGATCGAATCAGCAAGCGGTAATAGAGGGGGAGCAACTAAAGGACAAGGAAACGACTCTTATCGAGGAGTTCCTGAAGGATGCTTATATCGAAGCTGACAACAGGCTGGCTAAAAGAGGGATAACAGGACTATTCCCGTTCCTTGTTGAGCAAGCGTGCGCCAGAGGGCATCTGGCTGCTAGGTGTCTGGTGAGGAAAGTAGGCAAGGAAATTGTTATGGACATCCTTCCTATTGATAGCCGATATTTCGTCTATGAACTAGGTGTTAACGGCCTTAAGTGGGCTGCTTATAAGACGACACGAAGTAAAGCAAGAATCAAGGAAGAGTACAAAGTTGATGTGCCAGGTGATGAAGAGGTTGTCTGGGATGTGTGGGAAAACGATAAGAATACAGTTTTCATTGGGGAAGAGGTAAGGACACAACCGAACCCCTACAAGTATGTTCCCTTCGTGTGGCAGATGTGCCCAGCGGGGTATATGTTTGGAGGGACTGATAATCTAAGCCACGAAGGGGAAAGTATCTTTGAGCTTTCAAGGGATATATTCCCTGAGATGAATACATTGGCAACGGTGCTTCAGACTCTTAATGTAAAAGCTATTAAACCAGACTACCAGTATGAGAGCTCAGAGGGAGTAACGGCGAAGAAGCCAGGGAAGGCACCTTATGGAGAAGGAACTGTTGTACCTGTTGAAAAAGATATGGGCTACAAGGCTTTCCCATTAGCTGACATTCATGCTGCCACAAAGTTGTTCTATGCAATGTGGGAGGCTAGGCTACAAAGAGCTACTATGGCTGCAACCGACCTGGGCAACCTGACCTTCCCTTTGTCCGGACAGGCTATCAGGGACTTATCTCAGAAGGATGATCTTGTCTTACCGCGACTTCAGTTATTGGCGATGTTCTATCAACAGTTATCCAGGATGATTATTCGCCAGTATCAACAGTGGGGATTGAAGGCTGAACTCGGGGAAGAGGGACACCGAAGGGTATATTTCCCTAAAGACCTGAACGGTGAGTACACGATTAAATACAAATACTTCTCCTCTTCGCCAATGGAGAAATTAGCTAATTACTCGGTAGCTAACGCTGCTGGTAACATTCTCTCGGAAGATACCAAGCGAAGGGACATTCTGAAACTTGAGGACCCTGACGGTGAGGCTACGAAAGTCAGAGCTGAGATGGCTGAGAAACTTGACCCTGCTATTGCCCTTTACAGACTATCAGGGAGCTTGATCGACGCAGATAAACCTCTTGAAGCGAGATTGGTTGCCGATAGGCTGGTGGCTTTGTTAAAACAGCGTCAGATGGGGATAGAAGCGCCGACACCTGAAGTTAAAGAGCCTGAGAAGAAGGACTTAACTCCGTTATTGAAGGGTGGTAGTTCTAAGAGTGAGACTCCTGGAAGTGAGCTAACAGAGCCGTTGAAAGAGCCAGAGGAGAAGATTGAATGACAGCGAAATTCACCCGTAAAGATTTAGACAAGCTAGTTGAGGATGCATTGAAGCCAGAGGGGAAGGTTGAGGATATTGCACAAAGAGGCAAGTCTGCCTTTCAGAAACTATTGGGGAAGAAACCTAAAATACCTATGGATAAAGGAGAGAAATTATGAATTGGTATTATTTTGGAATGGCAATGATAGTGACGTGCTGTTTAATACCCCTAATTATAGGTGGGATTGAAGATGAGATTAGGATACGAAAAGCAAGAAGGCAAAGGGAACTAGACAGATTAAATGAACGATAACCTGACCGAGCTATTACGCAAATATAGCACCGAACCCGAGGACATGGAGAAGCTGTTAAAAGAGCTTCATGCTGGCATAGAACAACGGAAGATAGAAAAACCCGAAGTAGCGGTATTGAACACCCCTCAGATATTCGACTGGGAAGAGGCCAGGGGGATGGGGATTCCTGTCCGCCAGGGCTGGATGCTGAAATTAACTCCCGATACCAGCGAGAGAGGGTATAAATTAAGTTTCCTCACACCGGAGAAGTGGGAGATAACCGAGGATTGGAAGTATATCTCTCCCGAGGGTAAGGCATACGACTATACTGAGATGGAGACTGTGGTTGGTGAGCATCCCGAAGCGGTGTATGGGGAACTTCCCCCTGAGGAAGATTTATTGGGTATTGTCTCATATCTCGAAAGCAACCCAGAGGAATTTATGGCTGACTTAATGGAAGCTGGCAGGACAACCGAGAGTGAGGATTTACTTAAGCAACTGGGAGCAAGTGAGGCTTATATTGATTATGTCTTTATGAGTGAGGAGGAGCAAAACGCTCTCTTATATGACATTTACAAGGCTGGTAGAAGCCCAGCAAGCGAAAGTATGTTAAAGGACATCTTCACTGATGTCACAGAGGAACAACTAGCAGAGTTCTTTGTTAATGCGCCACAGGCTTATCAACAGGAAAGCAAGCTAAAGAATATCTGGGATGCTTTCTATTCTGGTATGGCTAATAGGTGGTATGGGAGCAAGCAATATCTCCTCACGGAATTGCCGTTAAATATACTATCGGGGAAATCTAAACTCTTTGGGGGCTATGGGTTTCTACCAACATTCTCTGAGGTTACAGGACTAAGAATTGAAGAATCAGAGAAGTTCCTTGAAGGGTTACGTGACAAATTCAGGCAAGGGTATATTAAACGCAAAGACGAATACGCTGAATGGGTGGAAGGTCATCCTGAATTAAGACCTCCTCCCGAGTGGGAAGGCGGAACTCTTGAGAAGATTCAGGAAGCCCCGGGGATTCTGAAAGACCCTGCTTATTGGGCGTATGTGGCTGCTGATACCGCAGCTTTTACACTCGCTTTCTTGGGAACAACTATGGTGGTAGGTGGCATCACAAGGAATCCTTTTCTTGGATTAGCTGCTGGTGTAGCGGTTACAACCCCTGCTCAATCACATGATTTATACGAGGATTTATTGATGAGTGGGGCTACGGAAGAGCAAGCAACAGACCTTTCAGTCCCTATTGGGGCGTTGATTTCTTCGATTGAAGTCGTTGGGGGTATGCCAGTATTAAAAGCTATATTCCCCTCTGTCTTCCAGGGTTTAAGAAGGAATGTTCAGAGAGAGATAGCCAGACGGACAATAGGGGAATTAACAAAACGAGGAGTGACAACTGTTACCAAGATTGAGTTAGCTGAGATATTCGAGGAGATTGTTCAGGGTGCTATCCAGGATGCTACGGTCAAGACTATTGACGAGAACCGTGAGTTACTTGCAAATATACCAGAGACCACGATACGAACGGCAATGGCTACTCTTCCCCTTGCACTTATCGGTGGGGGAAGTGCTGTAGGTCAATTTCATAAAGCAATGTCTCCCGAATTAAAAGCGGACTATGACGGCTGGGTGGCGAAGCTAAAGGAACAAGGCATTCCTGAAGAGCAAGCCAAGATAATAGCTGCTGGTAAGATATTAGAAACCCCCGAAGGGCAAGAGGCTTTAGAGAAGGCTATGGGGGAAGTGGATCGAGTGGAAATTACGCCAGAGGTTGCAAAGCCTAAAATTGAACTAAGAAAAGAACAACCCAATGTATGGACTATTTATCGGGATGATGAATTGGTAGGGAATGTTCAATTTGAACGAGTAGGCAGGGATAAAGCAGGGGCTAATTTAAGATGGATTGACCCCAATACAGGCGAAAAACAGTCAATTCATTTGGTTGGAGCTTCAGAGCAATCAGTAGAAGCCAATATAGAAAAATTAGTAGAGAAACATATTCCTAGAGCAATCCCCAAGGCTGTGACTGAAGCTGGATTCAAAACAGTAGGCCGTATGCCAAGCGGTGAAGCTAACCTATTACAAACACCAGAGGGCGTAATTATAGAACGCATTGCTACTGGTAAACAAAAGGGTTGGTGGAAAATAATCGTTGGTAATACAGAGTATGTTGGGAAAACCCCTGAAAGTGTATTGGAAATTGCTCATAGTAAGGGGGCTATCCCTAAAGCTATACCTATCCACGCTACCAAAGGTGAAGCAGAAGCATCTGCTAAACAGGTTATATTTGATGCGGTAAAGGAAGAAGCTAATCTTGAAGAGACACAAGATGTAGTCAAGAAACTAACCGACCTTATCAAGAACGCAGAACCGATAAGGGAAGCAACAGAGAAGTTAAAGCATGAAGAGTTAGTTAAGAGGTCTGGTAGAGCTGCTTCCATTTTAAGGTCAGCGGAAGGTAAAGAGGCGTTTGAGAAGTCTAAGGCAGCGTTGAAGGGAGAACTCCCGAGAGCGGACTTTGCACCGCCTGAACTACAACTTACGGATGGTGATATTAAAGCGTTATACGATGCCATAAGGGATGCTGACTTACGTTATTTTGAGCAGTTAAACACAGCCGAAGCCTTAACCAAATTACTTTCAGGAAATATCCCAACATCAGGGGAGTTGAAGTTACTGGAAGATATGTTTGGGGGCGATTTGGTCAAAGCGGTGATGGACAAAAGAACCGCAGGGCAAAAGGCTTGGGAGATAACATTAGACGTTCTGAATATACCCAGGGCGGTATTAGCTTCGTGGGACTTATCAGCACCGTTAAGACAGGGGGCACTTCTATTCTGGGGTCAGCCGAAGGAATCAGTACCAGCGTTAAGACCTATGGTTATATCGTTTTTCAGCAAGAAGCATGCTAGAACGGTTGATGAGATTATCAGGGCTAATCCCTATTATAACCTATCCCAAGACTCGGGGTTATATGTTGCTCCGCTATATGGCGTTTCTGAGAAGATAACACAGAGAGAAGAGGCATTTATGTCCAGGTTTGCCCGATATTTCCCTCTTGTATCTCATTCAGAGAGAGCTTATGTTACCTATCTTAACAAGCTGAGAATGGATGTCTTTGCCAGTTATGCCAGGGCGTGGGAAGGAACGAGTAGGACGGTTGCTGACTATAAGGCACTCGCCAGGGCTATAAATGTAATGTCAGGAAGAGGTCTGCTTGGCAAGATGTCAGAGATAGGTGGAGTTCTCAATGCTGCCCTTTTCTCGCCTCGCTATCAGGCGAGTAGGATAATGCTACCGATAGAATTTGTCAGAGCTACTCCTGTTGTTCGTAAGATGATGGCTCGGGGCATACTCTCCTTTGTAATGGCTAACTGCACGATACTAACTCTATGGGTATTAGCCGATGATGATGCCAGCGTGGAGCTTGACCCTCGTTCTACTGATTTCGGCAAACTGAAAATCGGCAATACGAGATTGGATTTCTGGGCAGGCTTTCAACAGTATTTCAGGACGATTGTTCAGATAATCACAGGAATGAGGAAGATATCAACAACGGGGAAACTCACCGAAGTTCAGAGAGACCAGGTAGTGAACCAGTTTGTCAGGAGTAAGCTATCTCCTGTCTTTGGGTTTGTCGCCGACCTTCTCAAAGGCGAGACTTTTGTTGGTGATGAGTTATCGCTGGAACCTGAATCGGTAATACAGCAAGCACGTGAGCGGTTAGTCCCGATGTTTGTTCAGGACTTGATAGAAGCTATAGAGGAGACAGGGCTTGCTGGTGGTCTATTAGCTCTCCCAGGTATGTTCGGCGTTGGTGTGCAGACTTATGGTGGAGGTTACTGGGATGAGTTTATAGATATGTTAGGGCAGCCGAAGCAGTCTGACACGCTACCGTATTCTGTGAACAAAGAGGACATATACGATACTAAAGACTTCTATGGCGATATATCACCTAGAGTAAGCGGGATAAAACCAGAGGATATTGACCCCAAGTATCATATACCTGAGTTGGCGCAATCTGTCATCAAAGCGAAAGCGGTTAAAGAAACTTACCAAGAGCGACCAAGTTCTAGTTATATCAACATAAACGCTGACCTTAGAGAGGGTGATACATTTGAGGAGTATTTCCTACAGTGGCAGGCATATCAAAAGGCAACCGATAAAGATGCAATTAAAGAGAAATACCCTCAGTATTATATGGGGAACTTTAGTAGGCAGACATTGGCTTTACTCAGGGAGTATTATTCACTGGACAAAAGAGACCAGGCTGAGTTCTTAAAAGACCATCCTGAGCTCAAACAGAACCCCCGGGAAGAATGGCTGAAAAGTCATCCTGAAGATAACGCTCTGTTAGCATTGTGGGGTCAGGCTAAGATTTATTCCTTAGAGGCTTACAACGAGGTCAAGAAACTCATTGACGAATTGGATATACCGGGTAAAGCGGTAGAATTCAATTTACCCCCTAAAGACTCAATAGAAAACTACTTCAAGTATCTTGACACGAGTGCTGAGTTTGGGAGTAATAGCTGGGAAGTGAGGCGGTTGTTATTAGACGATGACCCTCTGAGAGACTGGTTAGGGCGTGAGCTGATAGAGGACAATCCGAAAGTCCTAGACTTGCAGATTAAAAACCGTGAGTTGAGTGAGGAGTATGAGGGTTACGGAGACAAGGATTCGCCGTATTATATTTCAAACGATGAAGCCAGAGACGAAGCCAGAGAAGCATTTAAGCTAAATCATCCAGAATGGGTTGCTGATGAGCATAGAATAGATGCTTACAAAGCGGAGTTCCCTGAAGGATTGATTGACGATTATGTTACCTGGTACACCGACTTCTCCAAGAAGCCCGAAGATTTTGAGGGGACTTGGTATGCAGATGACCGCTGGCTGATGGAGCATAGAGAGTTTTATAACACGATGCTTCGTTTAGGGATTTGGACTGAGGAAAGGGACTTCACGAAAGTTCCTACCGTAGAACAGGAAAGGTGGCTCAGATACTATGACAATCTTCCTAAACACCTGAGATTGGAAGCGAGATGTGGCAATAAAGCTCTTAATGACGCAGTAATGAATAAAGATTGGGGTTATGGCTTACAACCTCTTGGTGATAGATGTGATAAGTTTGGAGGTGGCGGTGGTAGTGGAGGTGGTGCAAGTGTGGGCATTCCTTATTCGGGCGTGTCGCCAGCAGTACAAATAGCTGAAATGATAAAACAACTATGGGAGGGGGAAGGGAAAGAAATACCACCAGCCGAGCGTCCTATTTGGGAAGACCCACATGAGCAATGGATGACTTATAGTCAAAAAACTCACACAGATTTCAGTGATATGGTACGTTCAGCTAGGGAGGCAGGGGCAAAGGTAATAAAGAGAGGCCAATATCGGCATCGCTTGGACTATGTACCAGAGGGCTATGACCCTTATGAGATATTTGATGTAGCATTACTGGAAAAGCCTGATGGAAGCTGGCTTATAGTAAGGTGGGGGCATCACTACAAGCACTTACAAGTGATAAACATGGGCGAGCATCATAAATACGCTGGGCTTATGAGTTGAAGCCTACGGCACTGATAGGTGTTCAGAGTAGAAGTAGCCCGATTAAGAAACATACCCCTACATAGCCCAAGACTCCGAGCCCTACTAATCCCCTTAATTTCCAATCCCTCTCTATGCAAGCCCAGATAACTATTGCCGTAGCTAAGGCAAAATAGACACCAAGAGTCCATGTGGGTAGGAGTATCGAGGGTTTGAACGTTCCTATTATCAGGTAGCCAAAGAACCCATAAAGAACAACACCGAGTAGTATCTGTTTCTTAATAGCCATCTATATTCAAAATACCAAAACATAATGTTAAAAGTCAAGTTTAGAGAGGAATTATGAAACCAAAAAGAGACGGTTCTGGCAGAGGGGTCAGGGCGAACAGAGGACGGGGTGGTTGTAAGACAACCCAAAGAACAGGTAGGGGAAGAAGGTAATCAGCTAAACTTCCCCTTAAAACTCGTTGATACTGGCGTTTTCTTTACCTTATACCACATATACATCAAGTCGGGCTTATTAAAGGCTATTTTAACAGTCTAAATCTTATTAAAGAAAAACCCAAAAACTTTAACAAGGGTCGAAAGGTTAGCCTGCACCATAAGCAGGCAATAAACTAGGAGGTTTATACATTGGACGAAACTGGGAAAGCCGAAAAGGACGAGAAGACTTCTGAAGGCGAGCCTACGAGTACTTCTGACAAAAAGGAAAAGACTTTTACAGAGCAACAGGTCACAAAGATGGTTAGTGACGC
>Ga0315547_1003394_pt1 | contig 10409 bp, 8 predicted proteins | sample SalMarSW160240MG_2_FD_202542 | JGI IMG/M metagenome (GOLD analysis project Ga0315547, IMG submission 202542) | Salt marsh sediment microbial communities from the Plum Island Ecosystem LTER, Massachusetts, United States - Salt Marsh Sediment SW1601-240 ... | reverse complement strand
AGGCTTCGCCAGGTCGGATTACTCCCACCCGCGCTTGAGCGGCTACATGTCAAACAGGCTATTCACATGGTGGACACCTCCCAGTCCACAAGATCGGCCAGGCTTGGCCTGGCGCACCAGAGATCGCTGAGATGAAGCATTAAGGTTCCCGTTCCATTCTCCGCGTCCTTGGCGGTGAAAGCTTCTGTTCGGCCTCCGGTCTTGCTCCGCAACCCGCGCGGAGAAGAGGTTTGTGCAACAGTCTGTGTGGTGGAAGGAATACGGGATTCAGGGTGAGGCGAAACCCAGCCTTTGGTCATCGGCACTCCCTCAATCTTGACCTCTTCACCGCCAAGCGGAGCACTTCTGTAAATTTGCTTTGCAGACCATGAATAGGGTCCAAAAGAAGTTAAAGGCATGCATCGTCGGCTCTTTGAGGATGGTGAAGAGGATAAAGTGCCCAGGGCAACGAACAACAACGACGATCTGAAGAAGACGACCTATACTCCTCTCTTTCAATGGACATGAAAGCAACTCCATTGTCTCCGCTTGACGGAAATATGTACTACGCACACACGTCAGGGGAAACAGGTGAGTGGCACAAGCTGGCCGATCACCTGCAAGCCGTTGCTGAGAGCGCAAGGTCACTTGCAGAAGCATTTGGCGCCGGTGAGGTCGCATACTGGGTCGGCTTGTTACACGATCTGGGTAAGTTCAGCCCAGGCTTCCAGAGCTATCTCAGAGAAGCCGAGAGTGCTCGTAAAAAGAATCGGTTGGGCCCGACGCGAGGACCTGATCACTCCAGTGCAGGGATGGTGGTGGCTCGCACTGCCTACAGCCAAGACTATCCACAGCTTGGGCAGACAGCACAAGGTGGAGAGATTGCTCCGGGCCGCTGCGTCTCACCATGCTGGTTTAGCCGATCTGGCGTCACTAGAAGAGAGGTTGGTTCGCAAGAGCCACGATCCCGCCGTTTCTCAAGCTATCCAGATTGCTGTGCAGACTATGCCAGAGCTTAATGACTTGCTGAATGCTCAACCAACACTACCTCTCCTTCCTACTAACCGCTCGCGGGAATTCTTTATCCGCATGCTCTTGAGTGCCCTTGTTGATGCTGATTATCTCGATACTGAAGCTTGGCTCAATCCAGAGAAGCACGCACGACGCGAACGGACCCTCTCTTCCATCAGCGATCTATTGAAAACCGTGATAAAGGACCAAGAGAAACTCATTACCGAAGCCTCGCACACTGACATCAATCAGGCCCGCAGAGAGATTTACTACGCAGTCCTTAGTAAGTCTGCTTCGCATACTGGCTTCTTCCGGTTGAGTGTTCCCACTGGTGGCGGGAAAACCCGCACAGCACTCGCTTTTGCCCTCAAGCATGCTGAAAAACATAATCTTAAACGGGTAATCTTTGCCATCCCTTATACGAGCATCATCGAGCAAACTGCCGATGAATTCCGCAAGATTGTTGGGCAAGAGAACGTCCTCGAACACCATTCTGCCTTAGCGGCCAAGGATGATAAGCAAGACCCAAATAACTGGACTCGCCTGGCCACCGACAACTGGGACGCTCCTATCATTGTCACTACTACGGTACAGCTTTTCGAAAGCCTATTCTCCAATCGTCCAGGCAAGGTCCGCAAGCTGCATAACCTTGCTCGCTCGGTCATCGTCTTAGACGAGGCACAAATGCTCCCCACTCCCCTGCTGAACCCAATACTGGATGCTCTGACCGAACTGGTACAACCGCGCTACGGGGCAAGCATTGTCTTGTGTACCGCGACACAGCCAGCACTCGATGAATCACTAGGATTTCCCGCTCTTGCTGACGTTCGCGAGATCGCTCCCGAACCACAGCGGTATTTCCGCAGCTTGTCTCGCGTTCACTACGAGATACATTCGGACAAATCGTGGAGCTGGGAAGATGTCGCTGAACAGATGCGGCAAGGAGAGCAATCATTGTGCATTGTGAATACCAAAGCACAGGCGCGTGCATTGTTTGCTGTGCTTGACGATCCCGACGCGCTCCATCTGTCGACTAACATGTGTCCCGCTCATCGTCTCGCCACGCTGAAGAAAATACGAGCACTGTTAGGGGAAGATAGCCCCTGCCGAGTGGTATCGACCCAGCTGGTAGAGGCGGGGGTAGACCTTGATTTTCCCCAAGTGCTTCGGGCATTGGGGCCATTAGATTCCATTGTGCAAGCAGCCGGGCGTTGTAATCGGGAAGGCACTCTGGATGAACCCGGACGCGTTATTGTGTTCAAACCAGAAGATCACATGTTGCCACGAGGGGTGTATAAATCAGCCGCTGGTTTGGCCGAAACGTTGCTCAATCAGAATGCGGATCTGGATGCGCTTGAGACCTTTCAACAATATTTCCATACCCTTTATCAAACCCTAGTTAATCGTGACGCATATGAAATCCAGGCGAAAAGAGACCGATTTGACTACCCAATGGTAGCCGAGAAATTCAGAATGATTCCTGGGGATACCGTACCGGTTGTGATTAGGGCCTATGAACCGAGCAAGGTAGCGGCAATCTTGGATCGTAGGATTGATCGCTGGTCCATGCGGGTCTTACAACCCTACTTGGTCAACGTTTACCAAGACAAGTTGAGTCAGTTAGAGCGGGATGGCTTGGTGCAACTGATAACTCCCGGTCTATGGGAATGGACGGGAACTTATCATCCCAAGTTAGGAATGCTGGAACAACGCGACGTTGAAAGGACCATCACGTAGTGAAAAAGGAGGGATAATGATGCTTGAAGTTAAGGTGTGGGGGGACTGGGCTTGTTTCACCCGTCCCGAGAACAAGGCTGAGCGGGTCAGCTACGATGTTATGACCCCATCAGCAGCACGTGGAGTGCTCGAAGCCATTTTCTGGAAGCCAGAGTTTCAGTGGCAAATAAGGGAAATCTGGGTACTAAGACCAATTCGTCACTTCTCTATCCTGCGTAACGAGGTTTTTGATGCGGTGTCAATTCAGGCGGTACACGGGTGGCAGAAGAGCAATGGTCACTACTTTGCTAATGAGCCTCATCAGCGTGCTCAGCGGCACTCTCTACTTCTCAAGGATGTGTCCTATCTCATTCGAGCAGAGATAGATCTTGCTTCACACGCTACTGATCCTGTCTTCAAGTATCGTGATCAATTTCGGCGACGCGTGCAGCGGGGGCAATGCCATCACATGCCCTATCTGGGCTGTCGGGAGTTCAGCGCGTATTTTGCTCCGCCCGATGTGGCTGAAACCCCGATTCCCAGAACTGACGACTTGGGGCAAATGCTGTTCGACATAAGCTACACGCCAGAGAGGAGCGGGCCGGTAGTCTTCCGTCAGCATGACTCCACAGGCTCAGCCTGGGTGGAGGGTCGGGCCCGTCCACGTTTCTTTTCTGCACGACTCGATAAAGGGATACTTCGCATCCCTTCCGAGCTTTACGAGGAGGCAGGCTGATGTTGTTGCGACAGTTGGTCGATTACGCTGAGCGTCTCGAACGCGAAGACGGCAAAAGTGTTCTCCCCTCTGGGTACCAAAAGGTGGGAATCCGCTGGATCATCAACTTAGATCGTGAAGGCAGGATGCTTGGGGCCCCCAGTCAGACCACAAATGGGTTAGAAGGGAAACAGGAGAGGCCAAAGCAATTCATGGCTCCATATCTAGTCAGATCAAGTGGCATTAAAGCTAAACTCTTAGCGGATAACGCAGAATATGTATTGGGCAAAGGGCGAACGGTCTCTGCTGCTAAGAAGGCTGAGCACACTCAGAAAGTTCAGAGATATCATCAAGCGTTTCTAGATGCAGTGCAACAGTGTGCCAATACGACGCATCTTCCAGAGGTAGAAGCGGTTGCGCATTTCTTTGAGACAGTCAATGTTGAGTCACTGGAGTTGCCGGAAGAGACCAATCTACAACGCGACATATTCACTTTCTCTGTTGAGGGGGTGCTGCCCATCGACCTGCCAGAGGTCAGGTCCTATTGGACAAAGGCTTGTCGTAGGACAAAGGCCGGCAAACAAGGGGCTACCCTTGAGGCCGAATGCCTGATCTCTGGCGAGTATGGACCAGTGATGGAACGCGAACCGGTGAAGATCAAAGGCGGCTTTATTCCTGGCGGTAAGACAAGCGGAATGAACATAATATCAGCCAACAGAAACGCTTTTGAATCATACGGTTTGTCGCATTCCCAAGTAGCTCCGGTCAAGGTAGAATATGCTGAGAAATACGCCAATGCACTGAACCGTCTCCTCAAGGACGATCACACGCACCTGCGTGTGGGACCGATCGTCTACGTTTTCTGGACGAAGGAAGGGACTATTCCACCAGTGGTGGAAGCCATTGCCCGGCCGGATATACAAAACCCCATGCTTGCCGCTCTTTTTTTGGGGCAGCCGATCGACCTGAGTCCCAGCGACCGTCCCGAGCAGGTGAAGAAGGAGTTCACCTCACCATGGGCGGGCCGTCAATTTGAGACTATCCGCAATGACGCTTTCTACGCGGTGAGTCTATCCGCCAGTGGCAGCCGGGTAGTCGTGCGCGATCATCTCACAACCACTGTTGAACAGGTGAAGGAAAGGCTGCAGGCCTATTATGCGGCTCAAAGTATGGTAAGTGGGAAAGCAAGTTCACCTTTGGGAATTAGGGAGTTGGCTCGTAGCATGTACCGAAGACCTAAACGCGGACAAGGACCAGATGCAAATATCGAAGGCAACGCGCCATGTAAGCTGCTCCGATTTGCTCTCCAGGGAACCCCATTACCGTTTGCGTTCTTACAGCAAATCGTCCGCCGTAACCGAGCCGAACGCAAGGTGACCTACCCTAGAGCAGCATTGACGAAGATGGTGTTGATATCAAGAGGAAAGGAGATGACAGATATGGAAAAATTAAGAACCGAACGATCCGAAGTAGCCTACCACCTGGGCCGGTTGCTGGCAGCACTCGAGAACATTCAAAAAGCGGCTCAACCAGGCATCAACGCCTCAATTGTGGACCGTTTCTATGGTTCAGCTAGTACGACGCCAGCGTGGGTCTTCGGGCGGCTCCTGAATGGAGCTCAGAACAACCTAGGGAAACTCAGGAACAGCCGTCCAGGGATTTACGTAGCTTCAGAAAAGCGCCTGCAGGAGATCATGGGCCACATTCAGGATTTCCCTCCGGTACTCAAGGTCGAGGATCAAGCCCTATTCGGGCTCGGCTACTACCACGAAAAGGCGCATCACTGGGAGCAAATCAAGGAACGCGCCGAAGATAAGAAGAAGTCTGCTGAACAACACCAAAACGAAAGCCCTGCAAATTAAGGAGGTAAAACAATGGATAAGTACGTGAATCCCGAACTGCGTCACGATTTTACCATTTTATTCGATGTTAGCGATGGCAACCCCAATGGCGATCCCGATGCCGGGAACCTGCCCCGTGTCGACCCTGAGACTGGCCACGGCCTTGTCACCGATGTCTGTCTCAAGCGCAAGGTGCGCGATTATGTGAGCACCGTAAGGGGAGATGAAGAACGCTACAAGATCTACGTGGAACAAGGTCACTACTTAGTAGATCGCAAGAAACGAGCCTACGAAGCAGTTGGGGGCAAGAAGGGTGACAACAAGAAAGCCGGTGAAGCAAGAGCGTGGATGTGCCGTAACTTCTACGACGTACGAACCTTCGGTGCGGTTCTTGTTGGAAAGAAGGGAGAAGGGTACAACTGTGGACAAGTGCGTGGTCCCATGCAGCTGACGTTTGCGCGATCGATAGACCCCATCCTGGCGCTTGACCTAAGCATCACCCGTGTCGCCCTCGAGAACCCCGGCGATAAGCCTCGGGAAGATGAAGGCGAACTCGCCATGACCGGTACAATGGGACGGAAGGCCATCGTTCCCTATGCGCTCTACCTTGCCCACGGTTTCTACGTTCCCTCATTCGCGGAAGACACGGGATTCGACGAAAACGACCTCTCGTTATTTTGGGAAGCTCTGGAAAGGATGTGGGATCTGAACCGCTCCGCTTCAAAGGGACTTACCTCTTGTCGCGGCCTCTACGTCTTCTCTCACGACAGCAAGTTGGGCAACTCCCCGGCACACAGGCTGTTCGAGCGAATTGAGGTCAACAAGCGCGAGGGTGTCGCATCTCCACGCAAGTTCAACGATTACGTTGTAGAGGTGAATGATAGAGAACTCCCCGAAGGAGTTACACTTAGTAGGTTTTGCGAAGGGTAAGATGGCGTTTGTTGAGCTCGACCCGATCCCTCTCTCGGCGTTGCAGCACTACGTCTTCTGTCCGCGTCAGTGTGCTCTGATTCACGTGGAGCAGGCTTGGCAAGACAACCTGTACACCTTGCGGGGAGACAGGGCGCATGAGCGGGTGGATATTCCACAGGGAATGCTGCGTGACGAAGTGCGCGTGGAATATGCCCTTCCACTGTGGAGCGATAAATTGAGCCTTGTGGGCCGTGCCGATGTAGTTGAGTTTGGCTCAGACGGCATCCCTTATCCAGTGGAACACAAGGTCGGAAAACGACGAGCACAGCACGCCGACGAAGTTCAGCTCTGCGGCCAAGTGTTCTGTCTGGAAGAGATGTTCGAAACATCAATCCCGGAAGGGGCGCTTTACTATGCGCGTTCCAGACGGCGGCGGAAAGTTGCGATCACCTCTACGCTAAGGGAGGAAACCAAGGGGGTGATCGAGGAAGTGCGTACCCTCTTACAACAAGGAGGACTACCGCCACCGATTGCCGATGAACGTTGTCGTCACTGTTCGCTTATGGATATCTGTGTACCGTTTGCCGATCGATGGATACAGGAGGAAAGGGATGATCCAGACGATTCTCAACACCCTCTTTGTGCAGACGCAGGGAGCTTACCTTCACCTTGACCATGATACCGTAAAGGTCGAGGCGGAGAAAGAGCTACTGTTACAGGTGCCACTTCATCACCTAAAGGGAATTGCTCTCTTTGGCAACGTGCTCATAAGTCCCTTTCTTCTACATCGCTGTGCGCGCGATGGACGAAACGTTGTGTGGTTCAACGTATTTGGAAGGTTCCAAGGAAGACTAATCGGTCCCACAGCAGGAAATGTTTTCCTGCGCACAGCACAATACAGAAAGGTCGATGAGACACCAGCCAGCCTTTTTCTCGCCAAGCGTTTTGTTGAGGGGAAGATCCGTGGGGCCTGTACAGTATTGAATCGGGCCTACCGCGATTACGGAGGAGATCATCTTAAAGAGACGAGCCAGGATCTAACACGGTTTCTCCGTTCCCTCCACGGCAAGGAAACGCTTGATAAGGTAAGGGGAATTGAAGGGGGAGCAGCAAGCCGTTATTTTGCGGTCTTCCCAGAATTAATCCGCGGACCAGGGTTCACATTTAGCGGGAGGGTGAAACGCCCTCCTCGTGATCCAGTGAACGCAGTCCTCTCCTTCACATACACCCTTCTTACTAATGACTGTATCTCTGCTTTGGACGCGGTTGGTTTGGATCCTCAGGTAGGTTTCTTGCACGCTCTGCGGCCAGGGAAACCTTCCTTGGCCCTCGATTTGATGGAAGAATTTCGCGCGGCCTTTGTCGATCGGCTCGTGATTACCCTGCTCAACCGGCAACAGCTACAACAAAAGGACTTTGACCAGCGTCCTGGTGGAGCTGTCCTGCTGAACGAACGGGGGAGAAAGACACTTCTAACCGCGTACCAAAAACGGAAACAGGAAGAGGTTGCGCATTCACTCTTCAAGAAGCATATTGCCATCGGACATCTTCCGTATATCCAGGCGCGTCTGTTGGCCCGGTACATTCGTGGTGATCTTGATGATTACTATCCGTATCGCTGGAGATAACCATGAAGGCCTTCGACATTCTGGTAGTCTATGATGTGCAAACAACGACGCCTAAAGGGAAGCGCCGTCTGCGTCGAGTTGCCCAATTGTGCAAGAACTATGGCCAGCGCGTACAGTTCTCCGTCTTTGAGTGTCGTGTCTCGCAAGCTCAACTGGAAGTGTTGGAGGCACACTCGTTAGAGATCCTTGATACGAACAAGGATAGCCTGAGGATCTACATCCTCCATCAAGGACGTGAGCGTTCCTTGCGAGCGCATGGAGTGGACCGATACCGTGACTTTGACGAACCATTGATCTTGTAGGGTGCGAACCAGAAGTACGGGAAGAAATGCCGGGGGGTTCGCACATACATCAAAACAGCGATGGTCTTTGACAAGTGAATGACAATAGAGGCAAAATGCAGTTTGAGGAGTTATGCTTTTAGGTAGGTTCGCGCAAGCACCTTCTCAAACGCAGAACAGTATGGAAAAAGCGGATCTACAGTTGCACCCGCTCTTCGGAGCGGGTGAGGATTGAAACAAGTTGACGCCAGCGGTCGTCGGGCTCGTTCCGCGTTGCACCCGCTCTTCGGAGCGGGTGAGGATTGAAACATTAAGTTCAAGGCGACAAACGGCGATGAGGTGGTGTTGCACCCGCTCTTCGGAGCGGGTGAGGATTGAAACCCTATAAAACAGGAGGTAGAGAACGAACCCCGGAGTTGCACCCGCTCTTCGGAGCGGGTGAGGATTGAAACTTGAGGAGCATCCGTCGCAGGCGCCGCAAGAAGAGATGGTTGCACCCGCTCTTCGGAGCGGGTGAGGATTGAAACCCTATAAGCTCCTCTGCAATAGCGTCGTCACCCTTGTTGCACCCGCTCTTCGGAGCGGGTGAGGATTGAAACTCTACTCTCCACGACCAGGCGAGCCAGTATTGACCGTTGCACCCGCTCTTCGGAGCGGGTGAGGATTGAAACAACACATTGCCAGAGAAAACGCTCGACGTAGTTAGTTGCACCCGCTCTTCGGAGCGGGTGAGGATTGAAACCTGTGAAGGCCCGTCTTAAGGCGCTTGTTCCCCTCGTTGCACCCGCTCTTCGGAGCGGGTGAGGATTGAAACATCCAAAGTTAAAGACGCTGACCTGGAAGCAGATCGTTGCACCCGCTCTTCGGAGCGGGTGAGGATTGAAACATCCAAAGTTAAAGACGCTGACCTGGAAGCAGATCGTTGCACCCGCTCTTCGGAGCGGGTGAGGATTGAAACATCGAACGCTACAACAAGCAGGCGAGTAAGGCAGGGTTGCACCCGCTCTTCGGAGCGGGTGAGGATTGAAACATAACTACATGGTCGAGGTAGCCCTAGGGCAATACAGTTGCACCCGCTCTTCGGAGCGGGTGAGGATTGAAACCTCCGATCACTGCTTCCAGTGCCGAGATACGTTCGTTGCACCCGCTCTTCGGAGCGGGTGAGGATTGAAACCCAGCGAAGGATTATGCCTATGTCCCTGACCCAGGTTGCACCCGCTCTTCGGAGCGGGTGAGGATTGAAACCTCTGTGGGCGGAAGAGCTTGGAGGTCGGGCTAATGTTGCACCCGCTCTTCGGAGCGGGTGAGGATTGAAACTCAGGAACCGCCGTATACGACGTATCGATCATGATGGTTGCACCCGCTCTTCGGAGCGGGTGAGGATTGAAACTCCTCGGTACCAGAAAGGAGAGCGGCAAGGTCAAACGTTGCACCCGCTCTTCGGAGCGGGTGAGGATTGAAATTCCCGGCAAAGGGGGAATAGCATGTGGATATACATCGTTCGTAGCCTACCTATAAGGGATTGAAACGAAGGAACAGCGCCGACTTAGGCGTATACAACAATCCCAGTCGTGATCTGGACTGCATCGGTACGCGAGGAAGACATGGTGCGGGCGTATGAGCGTGGCGCTGCCGCGATGAAGCAATGCGCCATTGCGATCCGAGACTTCCGGGATCAGGGGTAATTCCCGATCTAATCTAAAACGAGGAGAGGCCCTGTTGGGCCTCTCCTGTGCTGGTGGGCTGTGTTGCGGGGTGCTGCATTAAGCTCTCGTTTACGCTCTTAATATACATCCTGAATATGAGCACTTTGTGAAGAAGATTTGAGGATTCGGTGAGATCGGATGATCGACTCCTCAAAGGGCGATTCTTCCGGCCTTTTAGACAGGAGACCAGGAAGGAAATCAATCTTCTCCCTCTCCTTGTTGTCGTTCCCATTCGTAATCTCTCGTATCTTGCTGACACGTGCCTACTCAGAGAGTACCACGGAGACCGGGAAAAGTGTCACCAGAGGCGTGTAGCTCCCGGTATGACCCGAAGGGTGTATAATCCTTTCTTGAGGAGGAAGGAGATGCCTGAGCTGCCCGATCTGGAAACGTTGAAGGAGGTGCTGACGCGGAGGATCATCGATCGCGAGATCGTCGCAGCGCGCACGTTCCGTCCAGGGATCTTAAAGACGGTCACCCCACCGCTTGAGGAGATTGTCGGTGAGGCGTTTGCCGCGATCGCGCGCAGAGGAAAGCACCTCATCCTCTCCCTACGCGAAGATCTGCATCTGGTCGTTCACTTGATGCTTGCCGGTCGGTTTGTTCTCTGTAGGAGTGAT
>Ga0315547_1003393_pt1 | contig 10409 bp, 9 predicted proteins | sample SalMarSW160240MG_2_FD_202542 | JGI IMG/M metagenome (GOLD analysis project Ga0315547, IMG submission 202542) | Salt marsh sediment microbial communities from the Plum Island Ecosystem LTER, Massachusetts, United States - Salt Marsh Sediment SW1601-240 ... | reverse complement strand
GCTTGAGCGAGACCGGCCAAAAGAGCTGATTCTGCGGTATTCAATTTCCTTGTGTCTTTACCAAAGTAGACCTCGCTGGCTGCCTCAATACCATATAGTCCATGACCCATGTATATTTGATTCAGGTAGAGGTAAAGAATTTTATTCTTAGAGAATTCCTTTTCAATTTGAAGGGAGAGCAGTACTTCCCTTACCTTTCTTTTGTACGTTCTCGCGGGGTTTTTGAGAAGAAGTGATTTGGTGACTTGCTGTGTGATAGTGCTTCCTCCTTGCTCGATCCTGCGTGCCTTAATATTTTTAAAAAGCGCCCTCACAATGCCTAAAAAATCGATACCCTTGTGCTGAAAAAATCGGGCGTCTTCCACAGCAGTAAAGGCATTAATCGTATGCGTGGGAATTTTGTTTAAAGGAACTAAGACCCTCTTCTCATCTGAGAATTTACCTATGATCTGACCATCCTCAGCAAATACTTTTGTTATAATCGGAGGATTATAATTTTTAAGAGACCCTATATATGGAAGGTTACTCGACCAGAGATACCATAAGGCAATACCTGTTGATGTGATTAAAAGAGTGAAAAAAAGGATTAAAAAGAGGCCTATTTTGATACATTTTTTCATACAACCAAGTTCCTATCGAGTGATCTATATTGTATTGCCTCGGCCCACAGAAGGTCTCGAACAAAATCGAATATCCGAATTACTATCCACATCTTACTCTTTCGATTGATGCCTCCTCATTAATCCTCTCTCCAGTAGACCCATAAAGTCAGAGATGAAATTCCCCGTCTCTATCTGAAATGCCCTTAAACGTCTCTTTCGACGATTGCCTTATTTTCTTGCCTCATTAGCCTATAAGGTTCTACTAACAACGGCCTTTCTGTCGTTCGATCGTTGTTTACGGCTTGCCAACATCCGCGTAGCCTGATTCTTCTTACTTTGGCGCTGTGCCAGCTTTTCCTTAGCTTTTTTCTTGCGCTTAAGCTCTTTCTGATACTTGGTGAAGTTATAGTTATTGCGCTTTGCCATATCCTCCTATCTACAATGTCTATGCCCGATGCCGTCTTTAAATCATACATCTAAATGATAAAGATGATCCAGTGAGCGCAGTCAGGTCTTATGTTATACTTCTACGTAATAGAAACGCCGCCCACCACCTTGTCTTCCTCCACCTCGACGGGATTCGGAACGAGGGGGAGCCTCACTCACCTTACAAGTTCGTTCCTTCGACTCTCTGCCGTTCAGGTCGTTTATCGCGGATTGAGCTTCAGCTGTAGCTGACATCTCAACGAATCCGAATCCTCTTGATTCACCGCTGTACCTGTCTTTGATAATAGTGACGTATTCGACCTGCCCGAAGGCCTCAAAGGCCTGTCTTAAATCCTCTTCGGTTACCTCGTGCGACAAATTGCCCACATAGATACTCATGCTGACCCCCTTCTCGATCTAGGACATTCTCCTGGAATTTAAATTAATTAAATTAGTTGCAAAATAAGTGTGTTATCCTGAACGCTGGGATTAAAAACACATTCCATCAATATTGGGCTTCATAATACTTTTGTTAGATTACGACTATCTAAGGAATTAGAATTTATGCGATTTCAACTAATTTCACCTCGAAAAGCAAGGTGTTTCCAGCCAATGGGTGGTTAGCATCTAGAGTGACGGTATCTTCATCCACACCTGCAACAGTTACTTTTAGAAGATCACCACTTCGCTGCCGGATCTGAAGCTGCTGTCCGATAACAGGGGTAATATTCTCAGGTAAAGTGGTTTTCTTTACATCAACCATTAATTCTTCGTTCCTTGGTCCATATGCCTCTTCCGGGGGAACTGCAATTGTCTTTGTCTGTCCGGCTTCCATACCGACGATACCCTTCTCAAAGCCTGGAATAAGCTCTCCGCTTCCAAGGGTGAATTCAAAGGGCTCGTCCTCTGGCTTGCTAAATACCTCACCGTTTTCCAGTCTGCCCGTGAGGTGTACCTTTACTGTATCTCCGTTTTTTGCCGGGCTCATAGATACCTCCTTTAACTAAATATTAATGTAAAGGGTACTCCTTGACAATTTGCTCTATACTGTTAGTGACAGAGACAAACACAAATGCCGTAGGCATACCGCTCTTCAATATATTACTCCCTTAAGACTATCCAAAGCACTTGGCTAGCTCTCTGAAGCTTGCATCGGGGGTAGTATCAACCGAAAACAGCTCTGTGAGGCCTTTCCCTGTAGCCCTCAATCAACTGAGAAAACCCCTTGAAATAAGCCCGAGAAGAACTATTCGCTCACCCTGCGATTGAATCGCTTTCCAGTTCCCACCGACAACCATCCTGCACCTCTCTATGCTCAACGTGGTTTAACTCCAGACATAACTTATGCGAATGAACCTCACGACTTTATCGGATATCTTCATGTAGTGCCTTTTCGATATCGAGAGCGAGCTCTTCGATCCTTCCAAACCATCCCTTTGGAAGTGGCACTTATATAAGCATCCCATAGTGATACATGGCAGGGATATAACCATCGTCAGCAGCTTTTTTCAGATATTTCTCCTGCTCAGCTGGATCATCAATTTCTATTACGTACTCAAACATTGCTTTAGTCTTGCCTTCCTCAGCTTGGCGCTTCAATTTTTCCAGGCCTTTCTTGTTCATTGTCTAGCCTCAATAAGAAATCATAAGAAAACAGTTGACAAGGAAGTGCAGGGGATATGGTTCAAAATCATGCATGGCCTCAAGTGGTTAGGGTTGTGGGGCTGTCTACTCCTTATGTCCCTGAATAGTTGAATGTTGAGGGTTTGAGTCATTTGTTTCGTATCCTATGGTCTGCGGAGTATTTCTCTTCAATCACAAATTTATCCTTATCAAACGCAGTGAACATGTCCTTGAGCCTTTGAACTTCTCTTTCGGTTACTTCGCCTCCTATCGTGATTGTGTATGTATCTCTATGTGTCCTAATAGTAAGCTTGCCCCACCTACCAAAGAACTTTTTAAGTCCCTTATGCTTCTTAATTCGTAGCTCTTCTACATCTTCCCTACTGACCTCCAGATCCTTTTTCCCTTCTAATAGCTCTATGGCCTTTATAGCGTCATCTTTTGAAAGCTGGTGTCCTATAACCAGTCCGGCAGGCAGGCCCGTACCTGTTGCTAATGGACGTCCGACAAATGCATCCCTTACACTGAACAGGGCTGCCTCTAGCTCAGAGTTCCATTCTCCCTGAGCGAGATTTCCTCCAAAAAAACCTGTTACACCAATAATTCTGTCAGTAGTTAAGTAGAATCCGTAGTATGGCCTTCCCCCTCTCCACATATTACCACTCATGAACCCTCCGATTAGTTTCTCCTCCATTTCTTTACCCTCCTTTCCCTATCTATGATTTCCTTTCGTATCAGGAGTCCTAACCTATGAATCGGGAATATCTCCTGATAAAAAAACCTATAAAGAACTTTATTCTAGCTATCCAATGAAGGAAACCAGCTGAGCTCAGCTTCATTTTAAAACTCTTGTGCTCACTTCATTGCTTTTCCTGAATATCCCTTATATCCCTTAAAGAATTTGAAAACTTCGGAATCCGTTGAAAGAATGAGAGAGCAATCTTTGCCCATGGCTTTTTTGTAGATATCAAGTGTTTTTACAAAGGAATAAAAATCGGGGTCTCTGCTGTAGGCTTGAGCATAGATCAGGGTAGCCTCTGCGTCGGCCTTGCCCTTTATTTCCTGGGCCTTTCTGTAGGCCTCAGAAGTAATCCTTTTCATCTCCCTTACTTTATCACCCTCTATCTTCCTTGCCTCCCCTTTCCCTTCAGATCGAAACTTCTCGGCTACCTGCTTCCGCTCCGCAATCATTCTATCGTAAACCGCTTTTTGCACCTCTTCTACATAGTTCAATCTCTTTATCTTGACATCTACCAGTTCTATACCGAATCGGGCCAATTTTGGTTGTGCCTGTCCCATGATGCCTTTAGTAATTTTCGCCCTCCCTATTTTTACTTCACCCAGGGGACTTAGTTCCTTTACCTCATCTATGCCTGCTTCAAAGGTATCCAGTTCTCTGTTGGTCATTCTCACGGTTTCAATTAAGGGGCAAGAGGTAACAAAGTTTCTTACTGCAGAACCTATAATGTCATCCAGCCTCCCAAGGGCGTTAGTTACATTGCTGACCGTTTCAAAAAACTTCAGTGGCTCAACAATCTTCCACCTGGCAAAGGTGTCTAGCCATATGAAGGTCTTGTCCAGTGTTGGAATCTGACCGGGATCCCCGTCCCACTCAAGAAGGGTCTTGGGAAAGTAGTTGGCCCGTTGGATAATCGGGATTTTAAAGTACAGGCCTGCTCCAGTTTTGGGTTCGCCGATCGCCTTTCCGAACTGTGTAATAACCACCTGCTCGGTCTCATCCACGGTATAGGCCGCTGAATAGAGAGCTATTAAGACAATAGCAATCGGGATTATCAGTGCCTTAAATTTCATTTTGTGTCTTCTTTGGGTTTCCCGGAGTTCAGTAAAGAAAAAGGTCTCCGCTTACATTCCTATAGAAGCGTCCATGGTCTCTTTTTTCAGGGGGGTGGGGGTATAGACTACATTGCACCGGATCTTGTTAATGGATTTCTCCTTTACTGCAGCCAGTGGGACCTTGACATCTAAGGATTTTTCTGAATCTTCTCCTGGATGAATCTCGCTCCAGTAGCCTGGTCCCTTTGTTTTCTTGTCGCCATTCTTAAAGGGAATGGGATTTCCTAAACTGTCGAGGTACTGAATGCTTATTTCCTTGATATCTAAGATATTCGTTAAATTGTTTGAAATTTTGATACTTCCCCTTAAAGATGGGGTGGCGGTTAACTCTTTCGTGGACCTGTTGACCGTTTTAATGATCTTCAAATCTGAGAGTTCTAAAGTGAACATTTCGCCTGTAATTTCCTGAATTGAAGGTGTAAGTACAATCGTTACCTCTTCAGTTTCAGGAGCCTCTGCAACCTCGGGCTTCTTCTCGCAACCATTGAAGATAAAAATGAATAGTAAGGCCATTGCCGAGAAAAGAAAAAATTTTTTTAACATAGTATCGCCCTCCTTATTTATTTGTTTTGGGGTTTGTAAGAAGTTTATCGTAAAACGTCTGGCTCTCTGCTCGTTAAGATGCACCGCATCCCCGAATTCAGTAACCGAGGAAAATTTCAAACTTGCCCACTATGGTATTTTTCTGCCAGTGCATTAATTAGGTATACATTTATATTTCCCTTGGGTAGAAAAGTGAGCTTTCCCCATATTTTCTATATACACGCCGAAGCTTTCAGGAACCTTTCCAAAACATTACAGTTTGGAAAGGTTTTTCAAAGGACTTGACAGTTTTCGCAGTAGGACATTATTTGGGGGAATATAAAAAACCAAAAAGGATTTTTTCTTATCCCTTTAAGCTGTATTCAGCGGTGTAAAACTTGAGGTATGAAATCCAAAGTGAACATCAAGGTATTCTTGTGGGTTGTTATATGCTTGCTTTATAGTGTAGAGCTACCAGCGGCTCGTATTGCAGGTGAAGAGGGAGTGATATCTATTACTCCTACACCGAGTCAGCCTGTTAAAAAGCTTGCTCCGGCAATACCTGCTGCAGAAAAAAAGCATCCCGAAGCCCAGGTAAAGACACCCACAAGAAAAAAAATTACTCAGAAAAAGAAGCTCCCAGTAAAACAAGAACCAGATACCCGTTATGTTACCATCGATTTTGACAATGTAGATATTGGCCTCTTTATCAAGTTTATAAGTGAGTTGACAGGTAAAAACTTTGTAGTGGATAAAGGGGTTAGGGGGAAGGTAACAATTATTTCTCCAACCAGGATATCGGTGGAAGAGGCCTATAAAGTTTTTGAATCGGTGCTGGAGGTGCACGGCTATACCACGGTGCCTGCCGGAACCATTATCAAGATCGTACCAGCTCTCCATGCAAGGTCCAAAAACATCGAAACTAGGTTGCGCGAGGAGGCTATTGCCCCTGAAGACAAGGTTGTGACGCAGCTAATTACTCTTGACTACGCCAATCCCAATGAATTGAAAAAGCTTTTTCGCCCCTTCATATCCAGAAGTAGTGTGATTTCCTCATATACTCCTACACGTATGTTGATTGTCACGGATGTGCTTTCCAATATAAAACGCCTCCTCAGCATGGTAGAGGCGATTGATATGGAGGGTATTGGTGAAGAGATATCGGTGTTTCCCCTTGAATATGCAACGGCATCTGCCTTGTCAAAATCATTAAACACTGTTTTTCGAAGGCGAGTTAGGAGACGGAGGAAGGGAGTACCCGTAAGCCCTGCTATCAGGATCATGGCTGATGAGAGGACCAATTCCTTGATAATATTGGCAACAGAGGATGATACATTACGGATTAGAAAGCTTATAAGACTATTGGACAAAGAGATTCCGCGAGGGGAGGGAGATATTCATGTGTATTACCTTCAGAATGCAAATGCCGAAGATCTTGTCAAGGTCTTAGCAGCACTTCCCTCTGAAGAAAAAAAGCAGGTAGCAAAAGGTAAGGCCCCTGTTATCTCTAAAGAGGTACAGATCGTGGCAGATAAGGCGACCAATTCCCTGGTAATTAAGGCAAAAAAACACGACTATCTTGTCATCGAAGATATCATCAAGAAGCTTGATATCCCCAGGACCATGGTCTATATCGAGGCCCTGATCATGGAAGTCAATGTTGATAAGGAGTTCAGGCTTGGAGTGGAGTGGTTGGGAATGGAGGATTTTACGTATAATGGAAGGAAGGGCGGCTATTTTGCTGGCTCGGGAGGTGCTGGCGGAGTAGGGGATTACAGCGGTATTAAAGGATTGTCAGGGATTCCACCGTCTCTCCCTTCTGGTTTTTCCCTGGGGGTCGTTGGCGAGGCAATTACAATCGGAAATGTGGTTTTTCCAAATGTAGCCGCTATCTTACAGGCATACCAAAAAGATTCCGATGTGAATATACTTTCAACTCCCCAGATCTTGACAACAGACAATGAGGAGGCAGAGATTAAGGTAGGAGAAAATGTGCCGTATCTCACCAAAGAGGCAACCGGTGATCAAACATACCAGACATATGAATACAAGGATGTGGGCATGACACTCAAGATCACCCCCCAGATCAACCAGGAGCGGTTTGTAAGGCTAAAGATCTTTCAAGAGAATATAACATTAAAAGGTGGGATTGAGGAATTCAGACCGACGACCTTGAAGCGGTCTGCAGAAACCACGGTTATCGTAAAGGATAAGAATACTGTGGTTATCGGTGGGATCATTGGAGAGAACACTGAAAGAGGAGCTTATCAGGTACCGTGTCTTGGAGATATACCGGGCCTGGGTTTGTTTTTTAAATCACAATCTCGATCGCGAAATAAAACCAACCTTTTTGTTTTTCTGACACCCCATATCATTGAGAACTCCTTTGAGGCACGAAAGATTTATGAAGAAAAGAAAGAGGAAATAGAAAAAATCAAGGGGGGTGCCATAAAAATGTATGAAAAACCAGAACCCGGGGATCAGGACTTAGAAGTCAAATGAACCTATTCGAGCGAGACCGGAAAAATCTATCGAAATATTTCTAAAGAAATATGTAAAACAGTATTTATAAAGAGATTACAAAATACAGGATAAGTTTCACTTACAAGTAATGATAATGGGGTTATTTGAAATAATTTTCGGGATTTGTAAAACTAAGCCTCCCAGAGATGCGGAATGTTGGAAGTATTCCAAGGGGAAGGTTGAGATCGAGTGGGCTCGTGCACCTGAACTTCGGAAGCCCTATGGTGCAATCCGTCTGGAGGGGCAGGGTCTTCCTGTAAGGGTTTTGGTGATTTACGGAATTGACGGCCAATACTATGCCTTCAGAAACAAATGTAGCTATATGGGCAGGCGTATTGATCCCGTTGTTGGCACTGCGACAATTCGCTGTTGCGGTTTATTCAGGTCGGTCTTTGATTATACGGGCAATGTGATGTCGGGACCGGCAAAAAAACCCTTGAAGACTTTTCAGATAGAAACAAAGCAGTGTAAAGTAATTGTTTGGCTATGATGAACCAGATTATTTGCCAGTTTACCTTTATCATTGTCAATCAAGAACTTTTAGAACCAAATTCGGTATCGAGTTTCTGTTAGGCGTTTCCAATCATCTTGAATGTCCTTAACCCTGGCTATTTTCTAAGGTCTTATCCGGCAACCTTTTAAATTTATATAGAGATATCACTTTTCCTGATATTTTTCGCCCTTATTTTTGCCTGTTAGCTAAATTTTAAAAGTGGACTATTTAAAGATTAAAAATGGAATGCACTATGAAGCAATACTTTATTGCCTGTAAACAAGAACAACTATAACAGCACCGAGAATGAATGAGAGATAATGTATCTGATAATTGTTCTTGTTTGCAGGCTCTATAATGGAGATCAGTAAATCCATTGAACTGAATTTCACTTTCAGCGTGCTTAACAAAACCTAGTAATTTCTGGTACCAAATTGTCTTGAGATATGCAGATAGTTCTTTCTTTAGGAGTCCACTTTTAAACTTTAAATCTTTAAAAAACAGTCCACTTTTAATTCTTAACTGACACGCCCTTATTTTTGCCTTGACATTTTTTATCGGTAATATATAAGTAAATGATTATAGTCCCATGTTAGAATCTTAAAAAATTTCCAAAGAGTTTCATTACAAAGCCTTTTATCCCAGTCAAAAAAGGAAGTTAAGCTAAAACGATTATATAATTGCAATGAACGGGGGTTGTGAGATGGAAATAGCGGTATGTCCACATTGTAAAAAGGAAATCCCGGAAGATGCAAAATTTTGCCCCCATTGCTCAAGCGCTGTTACCTCGGTAAACTACGCAACCATATTTAGCTGGCGATGGGCTGACAAAATTTTTCTTTTTACTGTTATTCTTATCTTTATCGGGTTCTTTCAACCCTGGTTTCCTGGCAGTATCATTGATCAGGAAAATCCTCTCTCCGCCTTTCAAATGTTACTCAATGTAAATAATCTCGAGATCGATTTTCTGGAAAGCTATAATATCCTGAGGATGGCATTAATAGTGCCCATCTTTGCCATGTTAATTTATCTGCTGGCGTATCTTCGAACAGGTATGCAAAAATCTGAATTCTTACCGATATTTTTATTTATCATTGCGTGTATTTCCCTATTTCCTTTCTTTTTTAGCTTAGTAGGGATTTTTTTCGGGATCATACTGAGCGTGGTCTTTCTTGGTGGAATCATTTTTTATTTTAAAAGTGCATCTCGTAAAGGTCGCCTTGGGTATGCAAGCTATTTTTTGATTCTATTTTTTATATGTCTCTCCGGCTTTATATATCAACTTGATTTGGCTCAAACATTCTATCTTAAACTTGAAGAGTTCAATTTTAGCGAAACCTATGGCTTTTGGATAACGTGGTTCATTTTTGGAATATTGATTTTAGTCATTGTGTTAAACTTTATGAAAACTGCTGAAGATTTCTGGTTGATGCTGAGCGGTGTGGTTTTTTCAATTGTTGGTTATCATACCTTTATCAATCCACTATTTATTTCAGGTCCCTTTGCCTTTTTTGCAGATAATTTCCGGATGGTTGGCATTCAAACGGCAACGCATATCAAGATTGTAGCAATTGCCTTGGTTATAGCTATATTTACGGGCGTGCCACTCGGTATTTATATTACCCGTAATAAGAACGCGGCAGACATTGTGTTATATTTAGCAAGCATTATGATTACAATTCCCAGTATTGCCCTTTTCGGCTTTATGATGCCCATTTTATCTTCAATTGATAGAGCGTTGGATGCAGTGAATGGTATCGGGATTGGGGCGGTGCCTGCTGTGATTGCGCTGGCGCTTTATTCCCAATTGCCCATCATTCGAAACACGTATATTGCTATTAGAAATGTTGATCCCGCCACTATTGAGGCAGGCCGTGGCATGGGCATGACCAATTTTCAACTACTCAAACAATTGCAACTTCCCCTTTCTGCACCGGTTATTATGGCCGGTGTCAGGACTGCGGTCGTCATGAGCATTGCCATTGCAGCAATTGCCGCCTACATCGGTGCCGGTGGATTGGGCCTGTTCGTAAGCGAGGGACTGCAAATGGCGACTAATGACTCTGTTATTGCAGGGGCCATCAGTATGGGTTTGCTGGCGATTTTAGCGGATATCTTTTTAGGGAGGGTTGAGAATTGGATAACCCCAACTGGTCTAAAGATTAAGAGGTAATACATCATCAACAGTGAGGAGTGAATTATGGGAATCATGCTAAGCCTGCAGGAGGTCACAAAGATCTATCCCGGCGCTGAACACATAAAAGCAGTGGATAGCCTCTCATTCGATCTGGAAGAGGGAGAAATATGCACTCTGGTTGGGCCCTCCGGCTGCGGCAAGACTACAGCCATGAAAATGATAAATAGGC
>Ga0315547_1003387_pt1 | contig 10425 bp, 8 predicted proteins | sample SalMarSW160240MG_2_FD_202542 | JGI IMG/M metagenome (GOLD analysis project Ga0315547, IMG submission 202542) | Salt marsh sediment microbial communities from the Plum Island Ecosystem LTER, Massachusetts, United States - Salt Marsh Sediment SW1601-240 ... | reverse complement strand
TGAAGGCTAGCTTTTGTAAGATGCTGTTAGATAGGATGCGAAGCACATAGGTGAGTGTGATATCTCGTTCGGCCACATCTTCTCTTACTCTGCTCGACCGGGCATAGAAGTTTACGTGCTTTCTTTCTAGCATTACAGTTTCACCTTACTTCAATTTCGCTTAGAAGTTGTTCCCTTGGTACGTTGTTAATGATATTCCATTCTTTAGAGAGTTTTCCACTTTTTGGTTTTCTGGAGTCTAAGTATATGGCTGTTTTTCCCACATGCTTAAGCAGCTTGTCTTTAAGGTTTTTTGGAAGTGGTTTGATGAGTTTCTCGTTTGCCAAATAGTCGATTATGAAGCCCATTCTCTGGATGAGTGCGTGGGAATTCATTCTTATCTCATACTTGACAAGTTTTTCTTCTTTAACTTTGGGAAGACCTCGCCAAACTATTCTTGCTAGTTGTTCAATTCCACCTGCATATTTTGGTTTGTCGAATGAGTCAACAAGGGATTTTTCAGGTTCGGCCATCATGACCTCGTTGTCGAAGATTTGTTCTTTTTTGTATCCAAAGAATTTTCGTTTGGACAAAGTAATGAATTTGAAGGTGCTTCCTGCCCATGTGATTTCTGGCTTTTTCTTGGTTGTTGCTATGAATAGTGTAAAAGGCATTTGTGTTGTAAATCCGTAGTGGCTGTTGGATGTGTAGTAGCTGAAATAGTAGGGTTTGATGAGGTTGGCTCCTATAATGAAGGAATTTGAGGGGGGAATTCTTTCTGGGTAACCATAGCTAAGGGGTATAAATTGGTAAAGGCCTTTGGTGACTCTTTCTAACCAGTGTTTGTGTTCGAGATTGTGGAGCAAGTAATAGGCGTAGTCGAGGGTGCAGTCTAGGATTTCTTGTACATCAGAGGCGCGGATTGTTTTTTTCGTTTCAGATTCCCATTTTGCTATTAATCTAGCTTCTTCCGGTGACAGCAATTGGGATTTCTGCTGTTGTCGGTCCTGTTCCTGTAATTTGCGGAGCTTTTGATCGGTAATTCCGATTTGTTGGTAGGTGAGTAGTTTCACTGAAAGTTTCTCCAACTCCTTTTTAACAGAGGGGGTTACGTCAGGGGCTATCACTATTAGCCTAAACTTCTTTAATGGAGTCTCGATGTTAGAGATCGCTGCATACATGTTGAGTATTTGGGTGAGTTTTGTGCGCCCCAGTTTTCTGCCTGTAACCTCCATGAACACGTCATTCCCGTCTTCGTCTTTGAGGTGAAAGTCAGCTCTAATTTGACCTGGCAATGTCTCGTTTACGGCTACTAGAGAGTACTCTTTGAATATGTTCGGTATCTCTCTAGAAATATATGCCTCCAGAGACCTCTCCATTTCTTTCACCTCTACAGAAGTACGGTACAGAGTACTTATTATATTTTTTTCTTTTTTTCTTAGTATTCTATTTTAATTTACTAAGATTATAGGAAAAAAACATAAATCGTAACTTGTACTAATTCGTCTGGTTCGTCAAAAGTACTAATCAAGTGACATCTAGCAAAGTACACTTTCAGCAGCATTAACATTATAAAGTAGATGCTAATCAACTGACAATTTCTTTATAAACAACTTGCCAATATTCGAAGAAGTTTTATCTTGTCTAAAGTGAGACTGGGTGATTATGGTGATGCAAGGTGGGAATTGAACCTCATCTTCAGGGCTGCTATCCCCCGCAACTCCTCCTTTTTTTGCCTTTTTGGGAATTTGACGAGGATCTGGCGTTTGGAGGAATGGTGTATGAGCGTTAAGAGTGAAGTTGAGTGCCCTGAATCTGATAGTAAGCGACTCTGGAAAGATGGGAACGCGCGGACACAAGTTTCAGATTTTATCTTCTTCAAATTTTGGATTCTATTATTCATAATCAGCATAAACAAAAAATGCGTTCCCGCTGATGTGAATTTGTGTGTAAGAAAATATAAAAGATTCAACAATTCTTTATAGAGACATCAGGGTGAGAGCCATCTCTCTTCAGATCCTACATTGTAGCGATACGCATTTGGACAAGAGCTTTGGTATCTCTGATCTCTCCAAGGCTATGAAGAGAAGAGAGGATTTGAATCGCAATTTTTCTACAATAGTTGATTACGCCTTGAAGAATAAACCGGATATTTTTCTGATTGCCGGTGATGTTTTCGACAAAATATTGCCAACTAATGCTTCCCGAGTTTTTTTAACTTCACAAATTAAACTTCTAAAGGACGCGAATATTGCCGTTTTCATTATTGGTGGGAACCATGATATTCCAAGGTTTGGTGCTTTTCCTTCATTAGCTATTGATGTGCTTGGCTCAGCGGGAATTGCCACAGTTTTTTCCAGATCTGACATAGTCCAGAAAAAAATAATAAAGGTCAGTGGAAAATCTGTTTGCGTTTCTGGCAGATCTTATTATACTAAGTTTGAAGGAGCAAATCCCCTCAAGGACATTGTAGTTCCAATTGAAGGCGACTACAATATTCTGATGATTCATGGGTCACTTCAAGGGTTAAATGTGGTCTCTTCAGTTCCGGAATTCGCTTATCAAAATCCCTTTCTGGCTGAGGACATTACGAAGGGTCTAAATTATCTTGCGTTGGGGCATTTCCACAATTATTTTGAAAGAGAACATAAGGGTTGCACCATAGTTAATCCGGGGTCTATCGAGAAACTTTCTTGGGCAGAAATAAATGATGAAAAAGGTTTCGTGTGGGCAGAATTAGATGGTTCAGAAACTACCACAGAATTCGTCAAACTTGAGACTCGTCCAATGGAAATAAGCCAGCTCTCACTGTCAAAAAATGGAAAATACGTTAAAGGGATAAAAAATTACGTTTTAGATTTTCTTACGCAAATTAGTGACCACGAGAAGATTCTAAAGCTCAGCTTCAGTGGTTTAATCTCTCAAAATCAGTACTACCAACTTAAAATTAACGAACTCGTGAGAGCCTGCAATGACTTGTTTTTTAATCTCCAAGTGGATCGCAAAGAATTAGAAATAGAGGGTTACGGCCGGGTTTTCATGGAACGATTGGACAACCCAGTTCAAGCTTATTCCAAGAGACTCGACATCTTGATCAGCAAATTGAAACCGGACGATCCTGATAGGCAGCTGCTGGAAAGTGCAAAAAGCCTTGGAATCAAATACTTGGAGGCTACCAAATGATAATCCACCACCTTAAAGCCTCAGGGTTCCGGATAATGGGAGAACCCCTAGATATTAATCTCCCAAACGAAGGCCGTATAGGTGTGCTTGGACAAAATGAAAGCGGGAAAACAACTTTTTTTCAAGCTATTGAATGTGCTCTTTATGGTCTTAGAAGAGGGTCTGGTCCAGAATTAGAAAGAAAAAATCTTGTAACGTGGGGCAAGAACCAGGCCAAACTGGAAATAGAGTTTACATCTGGACAAAACAGATACAATCTTCGGAGAACTTTTAATCCAAAGAACATTCACAAAGCGAATCTGACGTCAGTGATTAATGGCGTCAAAGACAGATCAAGCGCCATCACTCGATTAACAGCTATAGAACGCAAAATTGAAGATATAACCGGAATGGATAGGGACTCATTCACTAAGCTTGTTTATATTAAACAGAAAGATTTAGATGCGCTGAAGGAACTGGCGAAAGCTAAGAGAGAACAACTAGTTAACAAAGTTATGGGAATAGAAATCTTTGACGATGCAACAACTAGAGTGAAAAAAGACAGTTCCCTTCTTGCCATTGAACTAGAAAACATGGAACTTCAGCTTGACTTGGTTCGACAAAACAAAGAAGAGTATGAATCCAAGCTGGAACAAAAATCAAAGCTGCTGATCCAAGTTGAAGAACAGCAACCGAAACTAGACGCTAAAAAGGAAGAGTTGGAAAACGCGAAAACCTTGGTTGCTAAATATGAATGGATATCTAGCTACAATTCCACAAAGGATCTAGAAGGCTCGTTGAAGGAACAATTTGACCAGGTTGACAAAGAACTTGAAAGAATGTCTGAACTCGAAGGACAGAAAGCAAAATTGAAGAAGTCAATTGACACTTACAAACCGGAAATCGAAGATCTTGAAAACCACAGGCAGAAACTCTCAGATTTGGAAAGACGGTTAGAAGAAGCAGAAACGTCTCATGAGACGCTTAAAACAAAAAAGCAAGAAGCAATTGACAGGTTAGGGTTGCCTGAACAAGATTTGAAATTACTTTCACAAGATCTGCCAGCGCAAAAGAGCAGGCAGCTAATGTTTACTGGCGCTATGGTGATAGGTGGTTTGGCTTGTGTTGTCCTAGCCTTCCTAACCACAGTTTTTCTGTTCGGTGGGGCTGTTGTCCTCTTCGGTCTTTCGGCTTATTTTCTGAGTCGATATCTGAAACTGGATAAATTGGCAACAAAAAATGTGGAAATTGAAGCAGCAAGCCTTCAGCTAAGCGAGCAAGAAAAGAGAGTGTTGGCTATTCAGAACGAAAAAACAGGTTTAATCTCACGGAGTCCCTACAAAACATCGCAGGACACGAAGGACAAGCTGGACATGATTCTCAGCCAAATGAAAACAGAAAGTGGGGAAGACACTATAGATGGAGCAGAAGCACTATTTAGAAGCACTGGCAGTGACCTTTTAAAGTTGAAGCAAACAAATCCTCAAAGCAGAAAAGAAACATTGGAAAGTCAGATCCAAACAAAACGAGCGGAAATACAGGAACTTGAAAAAACAAAACCCGACTCTACAGATGAGGTTGAATATGACAAGGAACAGCATGAAGTGCTAAAAACTCGCTGTGAGACCCTTCAAGAGGAATGGAGCAGCATCAAAGAAGGCATTGATAGTGACACGGGCACGATTAAACAGCTTGAAAAAGACCTTACTAGACTAAAGCCTGACTTTGAACGATTTCCAAAACTTGAAAAAGACGTTCGAGAACGACGAGATAAGATCAAAATCTTAAATCTAGTTAGGTTTCAGCTTTCCGAAACAAGCAAAGAGTTACGCAATAAAGTTCTCCCACATGCTAGGCTGATAATAAATCAAATTCTTCCTACACTTACCGGCGATAGATATTCTGACTTTGAAATTACTGAAGATCTCAAATTCAAGGTGCACTCGAACCAAGCTGGAGGTTACAAGGAAAGAGAAATTTTCAGCGGAGGAACCCAGGACCAATTTCTTATTGCTCTTAGGCTCGCATTTACGCAAAGCATTTTAGACTCCAGAGTCATGGCCGACAAATATTCATTACTAATGGATGAATGTACATCCAGTAGTGATGATGTTAGAAAGCAAGGAATTTTTGAAGTTCTCGATGCTATGAAACAGACCTTTTCGCAGATCTTCATAATTGCTCATGAAGATATAGCTAACTATGTGGACCATCATATAATCTTTGAACGAAACAATAATGGCTTTACAGAAGTAAGATCCAAGAGCTGGGTGTAATGATAGAAATTGAACCTTTTATGAACGCTATTTGCAACAAAATCCCACCGGGTCTCACCTTTGAGCCCTCAGACGCAAACTTAAATGAATATTTTCAGGAAACAACAAAGGCTGACGAAGAAGAAGATACCCAGCTGGAATTTAAAGAACCAGAAAAACAGGAACCCACACCAATTAATCCAAGATATCCAATTGACAGCAAAGTTTTGGCTATTGACACTACCAACTTTACGTTAGGTCAAATTCCGGATGGCTTAGTAGGTGCACTCAGAGCCTCAATTATAACAAAACCATCCGGAAAAACAAGCCATAGTCTAGAAAGATATGGACCGTACATGGTGCCTATAACAAATCAAAACAAAGCCATAGTCTACAAGAATACTTTTCGGGCACTTTTCGGAAGAGAGAATAGATCTACTCCTCCTGACAACCATAAAACTCTGGATCGTTTCAGAAGTTGGTTTGAAAGGTATCTTCAGAGAGAAACAGCAAGGAATCAAAAGAACAGTCTTATTCTTCTTGATGGAAGCCTTATTTGCGGTTTTGTTGGTGACCCAAGCTTCATATTAAAGGGAATACTAAGGGGCGCATCTGCAAACGGTAATACCATAGTGGCAATGTCCAAATCTACTGGACTCACCCTCAAGGGAACGAGGCGCAACATTCTCTCTTTATTAGACGGAGTGCAAGGACCATGCTATATTGGTGACATTAAGAAACGCATTACCCAGAACCCAGAAAGGTACCTTGGAGAAGTCTATGTGGCGAAACTCACACCGTTAGGTGAACCATTCAGAATAGATATTTCAAAAGATTCTCCCTTCACTCATGATGAGGTATTCTCACAAATTGCTGGGTTAGCTGGAGATTATGGCTATCCTGAAGAGTTGAAACTGGCTCATATGACCTGCATTTTAGGCTCAATCGAAATCATAGAGCTCCAAGCTGCAGCGATAGATTTACATGGTCTAAGAATGAAAGAAGAGCTCAGACCTAAAATATTTCCTTTATAGTGACCAAAATGTATCTCCTCACAAAAGAAGGCGACAACTTAGCAATAGTCTTCGCTCCAGAAGAAAGACTCCGAATAGGAGACAACCTAGATATAGATGGCATAGTAGCTCAAGTAATAGACATTCAGTTCGCAGATCTTCGTGGCGTTCTAGAGCACATTCTCAGAAAATCTTTGATTACAAAAAGCGAAACACAAGAGCATATACAACCTGAAGTTAGAAGCATAATAGATTCGCTTACAGATCAGAAACTTGCTATAGCCAAAATTAGAGGTCGATTAGTCGAGACAACCGGTGAGAAAGGCGAAAAGAAGAAAATCTTTAAAACCGGTTTGAGCGAGTTCAACATAAGCCGATCTAAAGCCAAAATCAATAATCTAAATCAGCAGGAACTATTCGATGCACTTGACCTTTGTTTTCCCTCTATGTGTGATTTCGCTAAAACCCTCTCGACCGATCCAAAACCTTTTGACATACTCGCTGAAAGATTAGGTATTAACCTCATAACCGGAATGAAAGGTTCAGGAAAATCCTACGCTGCTAAAAGGCTCCTCTTAAAACTCATTGAACGAAACGTGTTAACCATAGTTTTTGACCTTAATGGTGAGTACCTCAATCTATGGAAGGCTGATGAGAATACACCCAACAAATACAGTCAGGTATTCAGAATACTCAAGCCAGGTTTAAGAAGGGCTACAGCCTTCGAGCGTCCATTCCTCATACCATTGAATGAAATTAGTTATGATGATTTTGCCCACTTCTTCAATGTAACTCAAGGGACAAACACTTACCAACAAATTTTCAAGTTCTGGAAAAAGAACCGAAACAGGCAGTTTGACTTGAACGATTTTGAGACATTCGCGAACACCGTATCATTTGATGCCGTGAGAGATGCTCTGATTGGACGAATTGAAGCTGCAAGAGCACTGGGAATATTTGGACCCAGCACTCTCACCACCACAATAGCAGAAATGAGTAAAACCGGAGGAGCCCTCGTCATTAACCTTGCACAAGTGAGTTCATGGGAAAGAAGCATTGTCGTTGACTTTATCCTTCGAAAGCTTACACAAATGGGTCAATCCGGAACAATTAAGCCAATATCGCTATTTTTGGAAGAAGCACAGTTGTATGTCGAACAGCCTAAAATGATTAACATTCTTACGAGAATGCGGCATCTAGGCATATTTCCCACATTCATAACCAACGACCCTCGAACCTTACCTGACGAAGTATATTCCCTCTTGGACAACTTGGTTGCCTTTATGTTCAAGAACGAAGATGAACTCAGACAACTGGCCAAATCCGGATTCATCGATAAAAAATCCATCGATGCCCTGAAGCATTTAGAAAAAAGACAATGCATTGTAGTAGGAAATCTAACATCAAACTACCCTATCTTCGTTCAGATAGACCCACAAGCTGGAGTCGTTATGGGCGGAGAAACAAAAAAACTGGTGAGCTAATCAAGTTACACTAAAGCTCATCCTATTTTCGTTAAATCTTTTAAGGGTTTAAGTGATAAGCCATAGGGGGTCTTTTATTTTGGTAGTTGAGTTTGAGTGCAGAAAGTGTGGAAAAGTTGTATCTCTTGAAGAATATACTAAGAGTAAAATTTGTCCAAACTGTGGAACATTTCTTTCTAGTGGAAACTGTAAATCTGTTTAGAAACCTGGGCACTGTGTTTGGAGTCACTTTGTACTCATAGTGATTCATGACTATGGTACCGAAACTCAAGTAATCTCTTCTAAAATCTGTCTCAGAAATATTATTCACAGTATCTGGAGAAGAAAACAAAATATTTCGAAGGCGATCATAAGCAACTTGTCTTAAAATTAACCATTTCTCTCTCTCGTTCCACCCAAGATATTCCTCAACCAAGGAACCAATATTCAAGTTGTCTTCCTCATACTAATATACTTAACAAGAGTATAAAAAATAAAATGAATAGAAAAACTAACTAGTATCAAGTGAACGGCTACTTCCAGTAGCTAAGATAAGTTCTAGCTTGGTTTGGTTTGTTTTTATGTTTTGAGATAGTTTTGCCGTAATTGTCCAAAAGGGGGATATGTCTGATTTTACATATTAACGGCGTTATTTGGGAAGATGTTATCGGATACCATGACTACTTGGAAGAAGCAGCTTGAAAAATATAATTCTTTGCTAGAGCAGATTGCACAAAGGAAAGAGAAGAACGAGGGAATATTACGGTTTAATCGTTGTACTATTAGGGCGAGTGATGTAGCTGGGCAGTATTATTGTGAGAAGAAAATTGAGATGGAGTACCTTTATGGTGAAGTGGAAACTGAAACTAAGAATCAGGGGACAGAGGCTCATGAAAACTTGCTTGAGGGCAGCGAAGCAGTTGATCAGGAAGATATTTGGAAAGCAATTTATGGCAAAAAACCAGTCCTCGCATTGGAATGGTTGCTTCTAGCAGAATATAAAGACATTATTCTGATTGGTCAACCGGATTCGGTTCTGTTTGAAAATGGATTTCCTTTGGTTGTCTTTGAGTACAAATTTTCCAGAAGCAAAAGGGCTTACCCGAGCTATCATGTTCAGGCTGGATTTTATGGTCTTTTGTTGAAGAGTATTGGTTTTGATACTGGAAGACTGTTTTATGCGATAGTTGTTGCAGATCGTAGAGCAAGAGATGATCCTAGCCTTAAAGATAATGTATTTGAGGCAGTAATGAAGAATGGACTAAAGAGGGCAATTTTGCATATTGAAAATGCTGTGGTTTATCTTAACAAGTTTGATGAGCAAGAGGCTCAATCAAGTTTAGAGTGGGCTATTCAATTCTGGAAAGGACAAAGAGAAGCCACCTCAACAACGAACCCCAACAAATGCAGAATCTGCGAATACCAAGAAGAATGCAAAAAATTGATTTTCTAATTATCATGAGAATTAGCCATCTTGTTAACAGCATTATACATCATTTGTTTTGTTGGATCTCTATTCTGCGCGCGCATTGTCGAGTGTATGGTTCCAAGGTTTCAATGTTATTTGGGCTCAAGTATCTATTTATAGCTAAAAAAACAGTATAAAAAGTGGCATTATATTCAGATAGTAAGGGGGGTCAGTTGTTATAGATCCCATGTGGACAAAGGAAGTGAAGCTATCACGAAGGATGTTAGATCCACTTGGTTTGTCGAGGGTTTCGCAATGGATAACCGATCAGCTTCTTCCTGGAATCACTGCGGTTACAAACGTAGCTCGGAACTACTCCTTTTATTCATGGGCTATAGAGAATTTGCTCAAAAAGAACAAGGTAATTCACAGGAATCAGTTTGCCTCTCATCTGACGAAACGCGAATCTGCATTTGTTATAGCCTCAATTTTTCATGATGAAAAAAATGCTGACAAGGCTAGACCTCACGGCTATGATAAAGCCAAACGTTTCATTGACAAGTCGAATGATGGAAAGCTTCAAGTTGCCTTCAACGTTTCTGACAGCAATTCTGAAGGTTTCTATGGACTTTACTACAAAACAGCAATGTATAGGCTTGGACTAACAATTAGATCGAGACTTTTTGACGATTTGACGCCGTTGGGTCGTCAACTCGCCGACTCTTTTGAAGCAAACATTAGACATACAAAATATTTCATGGATCACGTTCAAGATGATGACATTGAGAAATCAGTGCTGTCTGAATATGGAGATTGCGCTTGTATTTGTCAACTTGTCAAGCCTTCTGAAGAGCGGAATATTCTTAGAAAAATCTTTTTCCGTGAAAATCTGAAATCGAGAATTCTAGAAAAATCAAGGCGAGAAACTCTTGTTATGGTGCTTTACTTGATAAAACAATGCTCAAGCATGGGCATAAATTTCACTGATGATATATTTAGAGATGCGATATTTTTTGGTCAAGTTACCGATGGAAAGTCAATCTTTAATGTGGATTTGAAAGGATTAGATAAAATTGCTGCGCGATGGCATCTCTTCCAACTACATGAATTTTTCACATATGGATTGGAATCTCTTCTACATGCAT
>Ga0315547_1003385_pt1 | contig 10427 bp, 22 predicted proteins | sample SalMarSW160240MG_2_FD_202542 | JGI IMG/M metagenome (GOLD analysis project Ga0315547, IMG submission 202542) | Salt marsh sediment microbial communities from the Plum Island Ecosystem LTER, Massachusetts, United States - Salt Marsh Sediment SW1601-240 ... | reverse complement strand
CCCCCTCAGTTACAACATACATGTGCCCAGTTGTTTCCCCATCAAGTACCCAAAGACCGAAAGCACAGTAGACCTGGTCCGGGGGCAGGTAGTTTCTGAGGATTGAGCAAAGGAGAATAGCCTTATCATCGCAGTCACCGGCCTGGGCCGCCAGCAGCTCCGCGGGGGTTGTCCAGTAATCCCCGACCTCGTTTTGGTACGTGGTGAAGGAGTCAACGAATTCCTGGGCTGCCTTGGTAAAGTCTTTCGCCTGCACCAGTACCCGGGCGATATCTCGCACTGTCGGGTCATCCGGCTGCACCAGCGCCTTAACGGAGTGGTACTTGCCGTCATAACGCACATTTGCTAAAAGCTCGCTATACAGATGGAGCTGACCAGCCCCTGCTACGACTGAAACCGTCTCGCTGTCCATAGCCTCTATGCTCCCTTAGCCGAATTATACAACCATCAGGGTCTATTGACAAGTCCTGCCCTCACATGCTAACATAGTACAGTCATACTGTCTAGTCTGTAGCTAATAAAGGAGGTCAATACTGTATGGAGTTCCCTATCGAGTTCCCAAAGTGTCCCAAATGCGGATCCAGTGATACCGTCTGCCGGCAGGCTTGCGAGAATGAGCCTTCTATCCCCGAGGGCACCTTCGTTTCCCTCGAGAAACGGCTTACCCCGATCCAAGACTTTGGCAAGGTGTCTCTGCCCACTACTAAGGTACTCATGCGTCACTATGATACCTGCGCCAAGTGCGGGCTTGACCGCTGCACCCGGGTGGAAAAGACAACCATGCCCACAGACGCTCTCATGAGAATGATGGGCATGACCCCCCAGACGCCTCAAAGGAGATAACCCGATGATTGACTTCGATGATATGAAATGCCGGCAGGAAGAAGGGTTGAACCTGGTGGACTCCCTCCAGGAGGATGAGAGCATGGTAATCCGGCACTACTGTTCACTGGCCACCGAGGCCCTGATGAAGATGGGCGCCCAGCGGAAATCCTCTACTGACCAGGTGGTAATTAACGCTTTGAAAAATGGTATCGCCCTGGGGCTCCGCCTGCAGGTGACAAAAGGCGAGCTGCAGGGACGGCTGTAAACGGAAAGGAGAATGCGAACAATGACTGACAACCTGCTAACACCTAAGGATAAAGCAAGAGTTCTTGCCTCGATTGACATGAGGAATACCAGCGACAGGGATGGGGATTTATACCAGTTGCTGAAACAGATGCCGGAACCGCAGCCGGAAGACCTTGACGGCAGAACCCGCCGGGCAATTACCTCTTTTGTCATGGAGAGGTGGGCCGGCTTGGCTCTCGTCGCGGCTAAGAACAACCTCGACCCCGCCATGATGACCATGGGCGCCATGACAGAAATGCTTATCACCGGCTATGAACTGGGCAGGAAACTACAGAAGCCGCTCGCCGCTCCGGCCAACAATTCGCTCCGGGAGGACAACTGAAAATGGCCACCAGGAAAAATGCACGGCGAAAGGCGTTGGCTTCCGCCAACAATACTGCTACCAAGCTACACCCTGCCCTGGAGAGATTGGTCGAACGGCTCTCATCACCACGGCTCCGAGCTCCGGGTACGCTATCCAGCTATTTGGTCACCGGCAACTCCTTCCTCTCTGGGCTCATAAATAACCAGGTCCCGACCGACAGTGACTTCCGGCAGTTCTTTATCCGCCGGCGCCGCGAGGGGATCAGCGAGCGCACCCTGCGCAAGGAGTTTTTCCACGTCAAGAAGCTGGCGCTAGCGAACAACTGGCCCTGGCCCTTTGAAGCGGATGATACGCCATACCCGGAAGATGAGGCGCAGTCCCATCCCCTTTTACCCGAGCAGATTGAGCAGCTGATAAAGGCCCGGGGTAAGTATTCCCCCGCCGAGAGGTTCTACCTGGCCGTGGCCACAACCTTTATCGTTCGAAGAGAAGACCTTTCCCGCATTAAGAAACGAGACTTCGACGACACATTTTTTACCATTCACCACTCCAAACACGGCAGGATCGTAAAGCACCTTATTCCTGATGCTCTCAAACCGATATTTGCTGACTACCGGCCAAAGGACCATAACCCCTCTTCCTTATCCCTGATGTTTAAGCGAATATGTACCAAGGCGGGACTTGAGCACCAGCACGGGTGGGGCTGGCACGGTATTCGCCACACGCTAACCACAATCATAGCCGGTGCCCTGCCGAAGAACAATCTGGACCCGGCTCTCATCGCGGACTATTCTGGCTGGAGCCGGAAGTCGATGGGAGGCTTTTTCGGCGGCGTGGCCATGGTCGGCGTTTACCGCCACCCGGAAATACTGGACACTGACCCCCACGGCATCGACAAAGTCGTTTACTCAATCCACCCATACCTTCCCCTCTGGCAAAAGAAACGCTGACATCGGCCCGCGGCAGCGGATAATCTTTCTAACCTTTCTAACCGGTCCACCAGGTTGTAAGCATTAACCGCTGCCGGCATTAGCACCCCCATTTAGCCTCAATACTGTGCCGCCTTCCTTTGCCTATACCCGGATGCCTACGCCGGCGCCGCCGGTATCGGGCGGTGACTACGCCACAATGTTCCCCGCAAAGTTCCCCACAAAATCGGATTTCCGCTGGCGATAGCCATATTCGAGATAATGAATGATTTATGCCAGCACCGGCTCTGCCAGCACCGCCTACCCATGGACTTGACAAGCCGGTATTGCCTATGCTAGGCTTGAATTGAGGCTAGACCTAACAGTACTAGGATACTGTTTAGTCCTGTTCGCACCTTAACAATTGAATATGACCGAGCCTAGAACCTGAACGCTTGCCTGACTGAAAGTGAGGTAATGGCGATGGCGATTATTGAGACTAAACTAAAGTCAAGGCAAGCTAATAATGCACTTTCCCAGGGGGAACTGGAAGCCGTTAAAAACACGAAACGGCAAGCCGAAATTGCCAGGCAAGAGTTAGGCACTATGTTGACAGGGCGCAAACGCTCTATGAAAAGCCGACCCCGCCGTAAGCCCGACCAGACAAAGCCCGACTATGAAGGCTTAACTGGTGCTTGGGCAAGCTACTATGACGTAACTAACCGATACGAGAGTAAAATACCAGCTCAAGATAGAGACGACTGGAGACACGATACCATGCTGGAGCTGGAGAGGGCGGAAGCTAGAGACGGCAAGCCCCTGCCAGAACTGAGAGCCTACAGGATAGCCAGCTTGATGGTTGCACTCTACTACCGCAACCTTAACCCCTATGCGACTAGAGTTTGCATAGTCAACGGCAAGCCAGTCGAACCGCATTGTCGAAGCTGTAAGAGGCATACCGATAGCAAGCGGTGTGCATGGCTGGCGATTAGACCAGTGGCAAGGCTTGACGGTGAGGTTATTGACCCTGACGGCTACAGGGTGAAGCTACTGGACACAGTAGCCAGCGACAGGGTAGAGGATATGCCTGACAGGTGGTATGACCTTAAAAAGCTAACTGAAGCCTTACCACCCCGACTTGTTGAGATAGCCTATAAAAAGCGTGATGGCAAGCCACTTGATAAAAATGACCAGAAGTATCTTGAGCGATACAGGCAAGCTGAAAAAAAAGCCCTATTCTAATGTCGCAAAACACCCCCGAATTACAGTATATATAGTGGAAGCACCGTTTAGGCTAGAGTATCTCAGCTAGACGGTAGCTTACTACTAGGTGAAGCTGGCAGTAGCCCACTAGCCAGATAGCCAAAAGGGGTGACTAAACTGGAAAAACTGAATATTGTGGGCAAGCGTTCAGGTAATGGCTTCGTAGCTCATAAAGCTACACTGGTAAACGCCTTGTCCAGAACTTTAGCCGATAGGCTGATGTTACTGGACTTTTCTATTGGGCGTAAAGGCTTACTTGGTTACTTGAAGGCGATAGCTGGTTCAAACGTTGTTAAGATAGTACCAGCTAACAATGCCGATAGCGAGACGCATGGCATTGGCAAACGCCTGAAAGTGATTTGCGGGAGCAATACCAGTTACCTTGAGGACATGGCTTGGATTGGCGAGAATACCCCTATGACCAACGCCGATGTTAGAGTAAGTCCTAACAACACCGTAAAGCCAAACATGGGGACTGTGGAGCTTGCCGAAGCACTTAACAGGGTGCTACCCTTCACCGCAAAAGAGGACAACCGACCAGTTCTACAATGTATCCTCTTCAAAGCTGGTGAAGGTAAACTAAAACTGGTGAGTGCTGACGGCTTTAGGCTGGCAGTCCAGAGCATAGACTTTGATGGTGAAGGGCAAGCTCTGATAATGCGTGATGACCTGTGGGGAATAGCCAACGCCCTGCGGAAAGCCCGCCGTGTCAACCTGGGCTTTGAGGCAAGCGGAGAGAGCCTTGACGGAGTGAAGCTAATCATTGACACCGAAGCTATACGGTATAGCTTCATAAGTGCCGATGGCACTTTCCCCGATTATGAGAAGCTAATCCCGACTGAGGTAAAAACCGCTATTCACTTTGACACCGTTGAGGCAGTCAAAGCGGTAAGTTCGCTTAAGGTGCTGGCCGATAGCAACTCTTACCCGATTGACCTCACCACGAATGACGGTATGGTGATACTGTCTAGCCCCGATGATAAGGGGCAAGCGGTTATACCTGCCGACATAGATGGTGAGCAAAACATGGTAAGGCTTGACGGCAAGTATCTGGCAGACGCCTTGAGAGCCTGTAACGGCATGGTGGACTTGAAGCTCACCGACGCAGTGTCGCCAGTCCTCTTTCAGGTTGACGGATACCAGCTTGTTACAATGCCGATGTTGACCAGCCACAAAACCGATGCTGATGTTTCTCAAGCTGAAGTTGACGAAGTTTCCCGCATCCTTAAAGACAAGGCAGAAGCGGAAGCGGAAGCAACCGAGCCAGAGCCAGAAGCTGAGCCAGAAGTGGAAGCGGAAGCAGCCGAAGCAACCGAAGCGGAAGCCGAGCCTATAGTGGCAACCGAAGCGGGAAGCAACGGCAAGTCAAAGCAGAAGCACAAGGTAAAGCAACCAGTAGCCGTATAATAAAATCAAGTCTGAACGCTTGAACACACAAAACAGCCACGCAGAAAGGGGCGGGTTTAATTACTCGCCCTTTTTTGTTTTTTTAAGGGGGTTATGCTCCCCTATGCGGGAGCTTGTAACCCCCTTTTTTGTGGCTGGAGTATACTACAATAGAAAGGAGGCTAAGCTGTGCCTATAAGATGGAATACCTTGAAAGTGACCGAGGCGGCGGATATGGTCGAGGACTTTCTCAACCAGGCCGTCGAACCATTGGAGTGCGCCCGTAACGTCGCCAGGGAAGCCCTTAAAATCGACAGCCTTCCCCAGTATATCAGCGACGGCTTCAACCGTGTCGTCAGCGATATTGACAGGGCAATCGGCGGCAGCCAGTGGTTTCCAGTCGGGCGTATCCAGGCCGGCATCGCGCACGTCCGAGATAACATCCCCAGTGCCGCCCTCAAGTCAGACCAGGTAAAACAGAAGCAGGGCGAGCAGCAGTCCCTCATGTAGCCCTGCCAGTATCTCAATTCCAGAAAGAAAGGAGGTGGTTTCTGTGCCCAAATATGTGGTAAAAGTGACCTGTACGTATCCTGTGTCAGCGGTGAACGCTGAGGACGCGCTCTCGACTGTGCCCCATGTAATACGGATGAACTTCATCGGTGGAACCGCTGAGGGCTTAACCGAGATTATCGGTGCCGACTCCGGGGAAGTAGCGCTCAAGGCTGTACTCAACCCGGATATCAAAAAGGAGCGCCTTCCCTCTTGACATTTATCTCTATTTCCCATAAACTGTTATTTAGATTATATGAAAGGAGGAATTATCGTATTTGGAAAAGTTTAGAGACGAAAAACTAAAGAGGTACATTTTTAATGCCAGCCCCTTCCTCTGGGGTATCCTGGAAGCTACCAATAAGCCAGAAAGACTAAAGGAACTCAAAACACGCGGGTTTCTAAAATCCTACTCTAATAGCACTAATCCCACCTATATGAAGGTGAACCAAGACCTTTTAATTGAGGTGGGAGTCCAGGGTATCCTAAAGCAACTCGTAATACCGATAATAACCAGCGCTTTTAAACCAGAGGTTTTAGCTTATTTTCACCGGCTCTGGGAGCAAGGCCGTACCCCGAACATTAAATACTTGATTGAACAACAACTCTATCATAGCCATAAGGGCGGCAAACACTCCCCATGCCGCGACTTGGCTAATATCTTTCTCCAAGTTGATACACAACACGAATTTATTGAAAGATGGACGGTCTTCGCAGGTCTCTGGTTTGAGGAAATTGAAACTGAAAGGAGGAAACTTAGTAGAATATGAAGGTTGTGGATTTACGAAAATCAAGAATCATCGCCAAGGGTAACTTCACCGCAATATCTAAAGAGCAAAACTTAGGAGTTCGCATTGTAACTGATTCCGGCTACTTGGTGAGTCTTAACCGAATGGAAGCATCACAGATACACACACTTTTTTCAAACCCAAAATTTAAGCCTCGGGAAAGTGAAGGAGGTAGAGATTGAACTGGAGTATCATTTTAATTGGATTCTCAACGGGGTGGGCTTGCTGTTTCGTGTTTTGTTGGGCACTCCACGATACCCTATGGCCACCTGATAATAAAGGAGAGGAAGGTAAAGATGAAAGAATGGGTAGAAGGTAAGGTTTTATACACATCATCATACTCGATTGGAGGATTAGTCTTTGATATTTATGAGAAAGCAGATAACAGTACCTATACTCATCATATTAAGGGAAAGGGGCTAGAAGTTAAAGCTGGCTTAACTAAACAAAAGACAGTATCAGGCGAGATTCGAGTCTATGATGCTCGGATTGCTGGAAAGACACTCCAAAAAAGGAAATATGACAGTGGTTTTGGTCGTATATACTATGAGATTTATATTGGCGATAAGGTCGGAAGGATAAAAGACATTTATATAACTGAGCAGGCACGTAATCTAGGTGCAGGCAGGGATTTAGTAAAACTGGCAGAGCGTAGAATAAAAGAGTGGGGAGCAGAGAGGGTAAGTGGATACAGCATGAAAGATGCAATTAATTTTTGGAGGAAGTATGACTACGATATTATAGGTCACAATGAAATTTCAAATTATTAGTGGGTGTGCAGGATATGCCCTTGATTGTTTAGCTACGAAAAATTTGGTGAATCAAATATAGTTAAGCTAATTAAACAGTATCCCGATACTGTGAAAGGAGGTGGCGATGGCAGACGTCTATTTGTTACACTTTGAGCACCCCTATTGGTGCAAAGCCCAGCACTATATAGGCTATACCAAGTTTACCGCCGAAGAGCGGATCCGCCAGCACTTGGCCGGCAACGGCAGTAAACTGGTGGCCTATGCCTTAGCCCATGGCAACTCTTTTGAATGTGTCCTCACCGAGCACTACGACACTACACCCGAGGCCCGGGCCAGGGAGCGACAACTCAAGGCATTGCATGGACTCAAATCCCTCTGCCCCAAATGTAAATTGAAAGGAGATAACAATGGCCAAAGTGAAATTCAATCAGCCCTCTGAATTCTGCGCCGAAATGGAAAAGGACGATGGGGACATCGACCGCAAAATTGTCCGGACAACCATGAGCTACATAGTCTCCAAAATGTCTCCCAACATTCACCATGTCATGGTTCTGGGTACCTACTCCGTTGCCGGCCAACTCGTCGAGGTCGAGAAGTATTGCGGTGATATCTGGAGAATCAACCAAGAGCAGGACGATAAAGTAATGGCCAGGGCAAAATCATACATCGCCGAGATTGAGGAAACCGCAAAAATACTGAACCTCGAAATACGCTCAGGAGAGCTTCAAGACTAATACAGTATCTTAATACTGTGAAAGGAGGGAAAAGGGTGAAGATATGATGGGAAAGGAAGAGTTCGTGAATATCTGTATAGCGGAAGGTTTGACCAAAGAGCAAGCGGAGGTCGGATGGGATGAAAAGCCAGACGACTTTGAGCTACCATCCGACCCCCACCGTCGTCGATTCATAATTCGGTTACTAAGAAAGATGATGCCTGACTTTATTCAGGCTCTGAAGAATGATTCGCGCAGAAATTAAGGCGACAGCATCTCTCTGCTTTGACAAAGAAGGGGCCGGGGATTCAATTCCACCGGTCCCCTTTTTTGCCACTTTCTCTTGAAAGAAGATTGTGTATCTCACAAATACTGAGTTTACCCTCTTCGACTAGTCTTCTGACCTCACTCCCACACTCAGGGCAAAATGCCATTACGGTGGGCCAGTGAAGAGCAGCCTCCAACTGCAAAGGAGATAATTTGGGCACTGTGCTGGCTATTTTACTTTGGTCAGGCGCATCCATTTCTCTACCACAACGGCTACAGTTTATCATGTCTCAGCCCCTTTTTAAGCTAACTTCAAGCAATATACATAATCGGGATTTTGGCTGTAATGTTTGCCTGTTTGGTTGTTTTGCTGGTAGTCTATGAGGTACTGACAGTTATTACAGCATCGAGGTGAACTTTCACCCAAAGGGCACCTCCATGCAAACCAGCCCTCGTCATGCATATACCAGGCATCTAACCTCAATTTACGCTTCACTTCATTAAGTCTCGCAGTATACTTCGCCATATACTCTCTTGCACGATTATTATAGAGCCATTTTTTATTAAGCTTACTTTCTATCACGTAGTCCCTTACGAAACCATTATATGTGGTGCTCGGGCTGTTTGTGTTTAACAAATCTATCTCAATGGCAGATATCCCGAGCTCTTTTATTTTTCGTAGCTTTAGGTCATCCACTTCATGAGTGACCTTAATTTCAATAATGAGAGGATGGCCTCTCTTAAAAATCATTGCGTCCGGGATAACACTACCGTAATGCTGCTCTATTCTTATCTCATCAAATTCCAGCATGCAACTGTCGATGACAGGAGGCATAATGACAGGCCATTTTCCAGATTCAAACCCCCTTACTGGATATTCGGGATTACATTCTGGAAGCCGTATTCTCATCTCATCTTTCAATATTTCTTTTGCGGCAAGATGGAGGCTGCTTTCTACTGCCCCTTGACAGTCTGAATCATCTTCATGTGCGAAATGATGTACTTTTATATTGCCCTTTTTGGCTATAAGACGCTTCCCACACCTCGCACATAGACAACCACAGGTTAACCCTGATTCAACGTCAGAAACATGCGTTATTTTACCGTCTTTTAAGCCGAATACTAATTCAGGTTCCATCTATTCAAAGTGGCTCTTAAAATATTGCCCCATACGTAAATAAATAATTAGTATATCTTCCTCCGATAGTGTATCTCTAATTTTCTCCCAACGTGACCAACCTCTTTCTGTTAGAAGAGCATGAGTATCATCCGTATACTCTATATCGCCTTTAACAAGGAGATTAGCCATCACCGTCGCAAATATAATATCATCTTCACGATCGTAATCAACCATGCCTCTCCCCCCTTCTTACAAGTCGATGTATCTCACACAAATCGAGGTCACCAGCCTCAAGTATCCTTCTAACTTCCTTACCACAGTCAGGGCAAAAGGTCATTACGATCTTATACTTTGGATCATTGAGGATTGCGCTTAATTCCTCCGGGGATCGAGGTGGGTTTGTAAAAGCTATTTTGCTATGGTCTGGCTCATCCATTGGTTTACCGCAACGGCTACACTCTATCATTTTTAGTTTCCTCCACACAGTACTAGACTACCGTCGAAAAGAAAGGGCCTGGGGGAAAATATCCCCTGGGCCCCTTTTTTGTGCTAATTCCACTTGGCTTCCTGGGCCAGGACCCACATGACCCAATTTAAGGCGGTTATCTCAAGAAGATGCTCTGTCCACTCCGGAGGGGAATTGGAGAACTTGATCCTGCCGGCGGCGATATCGTCTTTAATCTCCTGCATCCTTAGACGAAAGGCTGCCCTTACCGCGATGTCAGACGCCTTCACCATCAGACACCCAGAGGCATCATCTGCTGGTCCGCAATAACCTGGCTCTGGCAGTTGTAGCAGAGGTCTTCCTCCCCAGGCTTATTGCCGAACATCTTGGCCAGCAGCTCGTACGCCTCTTCGACTTCTTTCGAGGAATGAAGATATACCCGGTACTCAGCACCACACTTGTCGCACTGATGATACTCCACATAGATCGTCTTGTCCGGGTCTTTCTTATCCCTCTTGGTGATGGCCAACCCTAGTAGACTCATCTTTTGCATCTCCTTGGTCTTCATGCGCCTCTCCTTCCCTTCCGGGATTGCTCCCATTCAGGAGACGCAGAATAACCGAATCATAGGTCTCGCCCCAGCTGGCTAACCCTTGTAACTTCAAGGCTGTAGCCTTCTTTACTGAGATGGTAGTCATTCCCTTTTGAGCCTTTGTTATATCTACCATAGCGATTACACCTATTATATCGGTTATAGCGTCTATTGTCAAGCTTTATTCTTTTTGCCGATAAGTGATGATC
>Ga0315547_1003383_pt1 | contig 10427 bp, 11 predicted proteins | sample SalMarSW160240MG_2_FD_202542 | JGI IMG/M metagenome (GOLD analysis project Ga0315547, IMG submission 202542) | Salt marsh sediment microbial communities from the Plum Island Ecosystem LTER, Massachusetts, United States - Salt Marsh Sediment SW1601-240 ... | reverse complement strand
AGCAAATTGCTATCACCACGCAGTACGACATCGAGTCCAGGAAGAAGCTGGTTAGATATTTCGCCGGGATGAGTGATGGCGACCGTGATGCCCTTAGCAAAAAGATGACCTAGTCAGGTGCGACACCTGCCGAGGCATCCAGTTTGTAATAGATAAGTCTTCTCCGGAGACCTGAAGGATTTCTGGCTCATCAACTTGCTATTGCCCGACTTTGATAGTTTCGTAGCCAGAAAAGGGTGGTTTTCACTGCAAGGCACCTTACCGGACAAAGGGGAAGGTGGTTAAACTGGCAAGGGCTCTATATCCCGGGCGAGAGCCGGAGCCCCATAGCCCCATAGCCCCATAGCGGTGAAAGCATTCTGTGCCAAGGGAGACAGGTCTTTCCATGTCAGTAAGAACTCGCCCTTCATCTCCACCATCACTGCCTTGACCTGCTGTAATGTCTCTCCTAAGTTTCGGGCGTTTCTTCTCTCCATATTAAAGCCCCAGCCTGGGCAGCTATTCCCTCTCCTCTGCCGATGAAGCCCAAACCGTTGGTGGTGGTGGCTTTGATCGTCACCCGTGTTGAATCTACACCTAAAGCCTGACCGATGCGTTTTCTCATTTCAGGGATGAAAGGGGCAAGCTTTGGGCTTTGAGCTATGATAGCAACATCAATATTGGCCACCTTAAATCCTTTGGCTTTAAGCAGCTCGCTGGTCTTGCTTAACAAAACCAAGCTTGAGATATCTTTATATTCCGGTTGCTGAGGAGGGAATAAGGTGCCGATGTCGCCCAGATCAGCAGCGCCGCATAAAGCATCTATTATGGCATGGGTTGCCACATCAGCATCGCTCCAACCTGATAAGCCTTTGTCATAGGGGATATCAACGCCTCCCAGAATTAGCCTTCGCCCCGAAACCAGGGGATGGCTATCCCAGCCAATGCCGACTCTTAATTCCTCTTTCATTCTTGAGCTCCTTAGCCATAAGTTTTTCCACGATGTCTTACTCGCATAACCCGAGCAACTCTTTCCTCTTTACTTTTCTAAGTCACTATTAGTATACACCTAAACTTTGTAACATAGCTTCCCGGCTTCCCCACTTGCCAAGCATACTGATGGCACCGGACTTTTGTTCAACAAAGTCACAGGCTGCTGATTTATTGACACCCGTGTCACGTACACATCGGATTTCTGTTGTTATTCTGCTGGCGATTACCCCACCCCATACTTCTCTTGAAGACTTCGTGTGTTATGTGGTGACGGAAAAGTCATTGTGAGGCTGGCGAAGCCAGCCGAAACCTTGTTGTGAGTGAAAGGAGGGAACTCAAGGAGATTGCTTCACTTCGCTGGAAGCAGGGATTGCCACGCACCTTTCGGGTGCTCGCAATGACAAAAGAAGTGAAGTACTTGCAACGACAGCTAGAACCAACAACCTTGCCGAGGACGGAGTCGCCCTTTCCCAATCCACAAGCCCACAAAGTACTCCCCCAAAAGTCCTATTGACAAAGTAGTAAGATATGCTACATTGTAGTTAGGTTCGGGAAAAATATATTATTACGCTTTGGTTGGCTCGAGTTAAGACATAGCGAACAAGCTTGACTCTAGCCAAAGGGCGAATTAAACTTTGATGGATTACTGAAATGGATACGAAGGTACGTCAGGTGGAAATTAGTCCGGAGCTAAGGACAAAGATTAGAAAGTATCTGGACCAGCAGGGGTATGCAGTAACCGAGGAAGCCAAGCTCCCCGGGAAGTCAGGGATTGAGCATACCTTTGATATGCTGGCTCAGAGAGACGATGGTTTTACTAGCTACACTATAGCTATCGGCATTGCTATTGCTTCCGGTGACAGCAAGATAGAGGCGGGCACTATTTTCAGCCTAGCCAATAAAGCCTATGATTGCGGCATCCTTGATAGGATTCTTATTGTTATTCCTGAACTTAGTCAGGAAATGAAACAGCTGGCTCACAAACAGCGAATAAAGGTTATTGATGGCGAACGAATTGAGCAACTGCTAACGCTGAAACCCACGCGACCAGCTAAGCCCGAGAAGCCGGTCAAGGTTGAAACAGAGGCAGACCTGGTCAGATCTTTAGCTAACCGGGGCTACGGAGTAAAAGAGAAGGCCAGAATTAAAGGCCGGTCAGGAGTTGAATATACCTTTGACATACTGGCTAATAATGAAAACGATCAGGTGGAGCACAGGCTGGCTATAGATTTCCTCAATGGCGAGAAAGAAATTAGCCTGGAGCAGATAATGTTATTTGATACTAAAGCCTATGAGATTGGCGTTGACGAGAAGGTCATTGTGGTATCAGTGGAACTTAGCCCCAGCGCACAACAATTTGCCCAGCACCAGCAGATAAAAGTCCTTAAGTTGGGTCAAGAGATAGGTTTTGAACCTGGGACTGAAGAGTTGCCTGTCCGCCCGGCAGAGAAGCCGGTCAAATTGGACCAGCCGACTAAGCTGCTGAGGCAAAAACCTCAGCCCGAGGCATTACAATTGATTCCCGAGGTGGTAGCCAGAAGATACAATGCCATACCCCTGACCATATCTGGTAGGACAATGGAAGTGGCTATGGCAGACCCGACTGATATTTTTGCTCTGGAGGCTCTTGCCGCCCAGAGCCGAATGAGGATTAAGCCTGTAGCTGCCACTGCCAAGGAAGTCAGGGACGCTATTGACTTCAATTATAAAGCCTATAGCGAAATTGAAAAGCAGGTTTCCAGTATCTCTATACCGGCTGAAGTAACTGATGAGAAGCTTGCCATTAGTGCTACTACTGAGACCCCTCTGGTTCAGGCTCTCAATCTCATAGTTGATGAGGCAGTCAAAGCCCGGGCATCCGACATTCATATTGAGCCAGAAGAAGATAGAGTGCGAATACGCTACCGGATAGATGGCACTCTTCAAGATATGATGTCTGTACCCTTAAGTGCACACCGAGCACTTATTTCACGAATCAAAATCCTGGCTGAGATGAATATCGCTGACCATTTTCGTCCTCAGGACGGTCAATTCTCTACCGAGGCTAAGGGGCGCGAAATAGATGTCAGAGTCGCCACCGCTCCCACTGTCATGGGTGAGACAGCAACCCTGCGGCTTCTGGATAAGTCACTGGCTACTCTGGGGTTATCAGAGCTTGGTATGCTGCCTGATAGCCTGGCAAAGTATGAAAGTATGCTCAAAGTTCCCTATGGTATGATTCTGATTAGCGGTCCTACCGGAGCTGGCAAGACTACCACTCTATATGCCTCAATCAATTCCCTTGATACTCAGGGGAGAAACATCATTACTATTGAAGATCCTGCCGAGTACCGATTTAAGGATATCAACCAGATTCAGGTCAACTCTCAGGCTGGCATTACCTTTGCCAGTGGCTTGAGGTCTATACTTCGTCTTGACCCTGACGTGATACTGGTTGGTGAGATACGCGATGCCGAGACAGCTAACATAGCTACTCAGGCAGCCTTAACCGGGCACCTGATGCTGTCTTCTATCCACGCTAATGAGGTTGCCGGAGTGCTCTCCCGTCTCCTTGACCTGAAGGTAGAGCCTTTCTTGATAGCCTCAGCGGTTATCGGTGTTGTCGCTCAGCGGATGGTGCGCCGCGTCTGCCCTGATTGTAGTCGCCTTATTGAGGCCCCCCTTATCGAGCAGATGGCTTATGAAAAGGAAATGAAGGAGAAGCAGACCGAGTTCCTCTACGGTACCGGCTGTAAGTCCTGCGCCTATACCGGTCACCTGGGGCGGACGGGTATCTTTGAGATCCTAACCGTGAGCGACTCGATAAGAACGATGATCTGTAATCATGCCAGCAGTACTGCCATCCGAGAGCAGGCCCTTAAAGACGGTATGATAACTATGATGAATGATGGTATGCGTAAGGTGAAGGAAGGTATTACCACCCCTGCTGAGGTGGTGCGCAATGCCTATATTGCAACTTAGCCGCTAGGAGGTCATAAATGAATTTTACTTATATTGCTTATGGTGAAGAAGGTAAGAAATTAATTAGTGGCAAGGTTTCGGCTGCCAGTGAAGAGGCGGCAACTGAACTGTTAGCCTATGGCGGCTATCGTGCGCTCAGCCTTAGGCCAGTTCGCCCCTGGTTTAATAAAGAAAGACTGCAATCCCTCTTTGCTCGGATAAAGCCGGCGGAAATAATCATGTTTTCCCGCCAGCTAGCTTTACTCCTTGAATCCGGTACTGATATTGTTACTTCTTTGGACTTATTACAAACCCAGATAACTAACCAAACCCTGCAAAAAGTAATCACTGAGATAGCCCAGGACATTCGTGGTGGTAGTTCGCTGTCGACGGCTCTAAGCAAACACCCTCAGGTTTTTTCTCAAATGTATCACCGGGCAATAGCTGCCGGCGAGCAAGGTGGTAACCTGGAAGTGGTGCTGCGGCAAATGGCTGATTATCTGGAGAAAGGAGTCGTCACTCAGAAGAAGATAAAGGGTGCCTTGACCTATCCCATTATCGTTGTTTTTGTCGCTATTGGTGTGGTATTGATATTGGTCACCGTTGTCTTTCCCACCTTTGTGGGCTTCTATTCTCAACTCGATGCTGAGTTGCCTACGGCTACCAGAATTCTTATAGGCATTGTTGGTTGGCTCCGCCATTTTGGTCTTTATCTTCTGCTTGCGTTTGTAATTGCGATTGGCGCAATCTATCTTTATAGTAAGACCCCATCCGGGAAGTACCGCTGGGATAAAGTGATGATTGGTTTGCCTTTATTCGGGCGTATCATCCAACTTGGTGAGCTTTCTCGTTGCTGCCGGACTATAGCATTGTTAATCAGAGTTGGCTTACCCCTACCGGAAGTCCTGTCCGTAACCATTCGCAGTACTAACAATAGTGTTATAGATGAAAGTATGGCCGGAGTTCAGCAAGAATTGATGAGAGGCGAAGGCTTGTCTCGACCTATGGAAAAGAGGAACATTTTCTTGCCTATGATGACGCAAATGGTGAAGGTTGGTGAGGAAACCGGTAACCTTGAGAACACACTAAATACTGTAGCCGAAAGCTTTGAGGCGGAGGCTAATGACAAGACCAACTCGCTTGTGGCGCTTATTCAGCCAGCGACGACGATAATTCTGGGTTTAGTGGTTGGTTTTATTGTTTTAGCCATGGTGTTAGCTATGTACTCTGTCTATAATCAGGTAAATATCTAGATGAGGGTTATTAAGAAGGCGATGACAAATTACAAAGCTCAAAACCCAAAAATTAAAAAGAGTTGAAAGGTACGTAGTGGCGGAGTTTATCTCCGCCTGGGGTGGAAAGGATGAGGAAAAGCCTTGACCCTACGGAATGACCGGGAAAATGAAAAAACTAAGACTGAATAGCCAGGTAAGGAAAGCCTTTCGAGGCAGCTCCAGGGGCTTCGCTTTTATTGAGGTACTGCTAGCCATAGCTCTCCTGGGAGTAATTAGCATCGCCTTCATGAGCGCCCTATCTACTACCTCCACGGTCCTCATTATTGCCGATGAGCGGACCACTGCCGAAAGCCTGGCCAGAAGGCAGATGGAGTATGTTAAGGCTCAGAGTTACAGCCCTGAGTCGGTGTTGACCCAACCCATTTATCAAAAAATTGAGGGTATCCCCGAGGGTTACTCTGTCTGGAGTGTCGACCGTGCTGGTGATATTGTTGAAGAGATAATAGGTATACCCTGGGATAGCGACGATAGCAAGCCGGCAGATACGGACAGTGGCCTTCAGAAGATAGCACTGGTGATTATTCACAAGGACAGGGAAAACCAGGATAAGGTGATATATACCTTTATTAACGACAACCCTGACTGGGCCGACGACGTAGCAATCACATTGGAGGGGTATAAGGTAGACCGCTGATATATGAGGTATGGAGTTTGAAAACCACAGATTACAAATGGGAGATTGAGATTTGGAACTTCCATGGAATCGCGGCTGAATCTCAAATATAATGAAGATGAATAAGCTGAAGAAAGGTGAAGAGGGTTTTACTTTGATTGAGCTGCTAATAGCTATCGCTCTTACCGGTATTATTACCACGGTTGTTACCATGGCTATTTTCCAGACGTTTACCGGGACTACCCGTAGCGCTAACCATATGGTTGCGGTCAGGCATGTGCAAGAGGCAGGTTATTGGGTTAGCTTATATACCTACCCAGCTCAAGGCACAGAGATAACCGGAGACTCGGGCTTCCCGCTCACCCTGGACTGGGTCGATTTTGACACGGGTGAAAAACATAAAATTGAGTTTAGCCTGGATAGCTCCGGTCTCAGGGGGAAGTATTATGTCGATGGTGTCCTTGATGAGGAGAAAACCGGTAAGATTCCTGTGTTTGAGTTTATTAACCCTGACAAAACTAAAACCAATTGTCAGGTTAGTGGTGGCAGTGCCTTTAGCTTGCCTGATATTGGTGATGCGTTCGATATTATCGGTGAGGCAACGACAGATGATAAGGGCGTAATAATCGTTAGCGCAGGAACTGTCTCGGTCACCACCGCTGGCGGTGCTACCTATGACTCGGGTACTCACGAATGGGAAACATTCGACGCCGGGGACATTATTACGGTTACCGCCACCAGTGCCGACACAATAGGCAGCTGGACGTCCGAAACTCAGGCTGCCGCTGCTGGCATAACCGTAGATAGCGGTGCACAATCTGCTACTCTCAGTAATTGTAAGGTGCTTATTTTCACGGTAACTGCCACGGTGGGCACCGGTGGACAGAAAACAGAAGAAACCAGGATATATAAAGTTGTGCCCAAACCAGCCTCATAACGGCCAAACATTATATAGTGCTTCTGCCCTGCTCCTGTATTTTTTGCATAAATGCCGCGGGATTGCCATGCTTCGCTCGCAATGACAAAAGGAAAATAGTGGTTTGCGAAAACCGTAACATAAGAATGTAGTGGCGGAGTTTATCTCCGCCTTACCCGGGCGGGGACGAGCACCGCCTTTTTTCATTTGGAATTTAACCGATAGGTTCTATCCTGTGTCCTAAGTCGGTTCAAGGGATGGCACTATGCTTCATCCAGGTCCTTTCTGGTAAAACCAAGGTCTCGCAGAATGGCTACCAGAGTACCTTTGGGAATATCTTTACTGCCACGATTTGGAATGGTTGTGAAAAGTTTACTTTTGGGGTTCCACCAGATTTCATGAGAACCTGGAGCGTGGCGAACAAGTTCACAACCCAACTTACGAAGCTTCTTGATCAATATGCGATAGGTCATACTGGGACAAGGAGGTTAGTGTGAAAAGGTGGCTCGGTTGCTTGCAGGGTCTGAGGAAGAGGGACACCGTTTTCTCGCATGGATTTAATCAACGCTTGAGCTACCCCGGGCGAGAGTTTAATCACTTCCTCTATAGTATCCGCCTGAACCAAGAAACCCGGCAAAGCTGGGCTTCTAGCCAGATAGCCACCTTCCTCCAGGGGCTGGATTTCAACAGGCAAAATATACTTCGCCATACTAGCCATAGCATAGCAGAGAAGTAGATAAAGGGTCAAGTAGCCAGACGAACACCGTTTAACAATCACGTAAAGAGAAATCTTAAATCCCAGTCACCAAATCCCAAATAATATAAACTGACCAAAATCCAAAGGACTGAACTGTTTTGCCACCTGAGCACCCTGATTTCATCAATTTTTTCGAAGAATTCTTCTATTAAGGCTATTTTACAGAGTCCCCCTCTTAAGATAAGAGGGGCAAGGGGAGTTATGAAAACTATGGAAGTAACCCCCTTTAATCCCCCTTACTTTAAGGGGGAGATTTGAGGGAAGAGGCAGTTTTGGAATTTGGAATTTAGCCAATGAGATTGCCACGCTTCGCTCGCAATGACATCCCCTCCTGTCATTGCGAGGCTGGCTTCGCCAGCCGAAGCAATCTCGGTGGGGGCAATAGGGCTTGCCACGCCCCGGCAAGTCGGGGGCAACTACAAGAATTTGCTGTGGTTGCAGCTAAGGATACTGGAAAGGCGAATGTTTCCGAGAAACCAGTGGACAGACTTCCTAGGCGATGGTATATTACTGAGAAGCGGAGTAGTTTGTGAAATTAAGTAGGACAGTCTGGTCTTATTAAGCTAAGGGGGAGATAGAGATGACAAATGTTAAAGACCTAACCATTGATGAGTTGGAGTATTTAATAGAGCAGAAAATCTTAGAGGTTCTCGGGGACCCCGAGTCCGGGCTAGAACTGAAGGAGGAATTTAAACAGGAACTGAAAAGGCGCCTGGAAAATCCCTCAAGCAGGATTCCACATCATGAGGTAGTGAGCAGGATTGGTTAAGAAAGATAGTCGTAATTCAATTTATAGGTCACAGGAGCGAAATTTATAAAATTAGGTAGGTGAAGCTCAGGATACATCAGTTCTCAGTGTTACTGCTCTGGTATCTCTTGGCTATGAACTTGACCCCATAACCAGGAAGTTCAAACCCTCACCCTAACCCTCTCCATCAAGTGGAGAGGGAACTCTCATCAAGGGAGGGGGATTTCACCCTCACCTTAATCCTCTCCCATCAATGGATTCGTTTAGAGCTATGACATCCCCTTCTGTCATTGCGAGGGGCGACAGTGCCGAAGCAATCTCGGTGGGTGCCAATGGGATTGCCGCGCTTCGCTCGCAATGACAAAAGGCAACCTGGCCTGATAAATCAGGCAACTACAGAAACCCGGGGCAAGGGCAATCGGTTCAACGTAGTGGCGGATTCATCCGCGCCCTCCTCACCCTCAGCCTGGTCTCGCCCTGACCCTCTCCACCGAGCATCGCGGGAGCTCCCGTCGGGAAAGAGGCGATTTATGCACTTGACAGACCCGCAGCAATGGTTCATACTATGGTATGAATAGCCTCAGGAGGTCGTTATTATGGGTAAGGCTGCTAAGGTCGCGATAAGCCTACCCGAGGACGTCTTAGCCGCCGTGGAAATGGAGCGCCAGGCCAAAGGAGAAAGCCGGAGCGAGTTCTTTCGCCGGGCCGTTGAGACACGTCTGAAACAGGAACGGGAGTCCTCCGCGATAAGAGACTACGTGCGCGGCTACCAACAATACCCGGAGTCAGCTGAGGAGGTTGAAGCTGCTCACAGGGTAGGCAGCGCCGTGCTGGCTGCGGAGCCCTGGGAGTGAAACGAGGCGAGATATGGTGGGCGGAACTGGCCCCGCCTGCCGGGAGGCGTCCTGTTCTACTTCTATCCCGCAATGAGGCCTATGCTGTTCGGGAACTGGTAATGGTGGCTCCACTGACCACGCGCATCCGTGGTATCCCATCAGAGGTGCCGTTAGGACCTGAGGACAGTGCGTCCCGTGCCTGTGTTGCCAATCTGGACACTATTACCACAATCGCTAAGGCGAGTCTGCGTGAGCGATTGACCACTCTGAGTGCTGAGAAGTTGAAAGCGGTGGAGGAGGCGCTGCATTTCTCTCTCGGCCTGGAACGGTAACAGGTGTGTCGTGAGTTAGCGGTGATATGTACGTTTTCGCCTCGTTAACCCGCATGTTCTGAAGGACACTATGATCCTGTGGACTATTCAAGACAAGGCAGGGACTTTCTATTGAGAGTGGTATTTTCTGAGCAAGGCAACCTAGAGATAATGACAGTGTATTGGACATCAAAGGTATCTAAGTATAGGAGGAAATAATGAGAATAAGCTACGATGAAAAAACGGATTCCCTCTATGTAAGGCTAAAAGAGACCCCTTACTATGAAAGCGACGAGGTAAAGGAAGGCGTTTTATTGGACTACGACGATAAAGGTAACTTAATTGCCATTGAGATTTTGGATGCTAGTGAATACCTATCCGGGGATGAGCTTGCTTCATTAACGTACAATGTAGAGAAAACTATCACCAGATAGACGAAGTAAGAGGCGGAGGACGTGGCAATCCCATCAAATGAATTTCAAATGACAAAATCCAAATGATAAATGAGACCCAAAGGCCTAGATGCCAAAACCCTTGGCGCTCGATGAATCAGCCTCCACTAAGGCTGTGAAGATTGGAAAGCTCATATGGAAAAAATAAGGATTTTCTACGACAAACAAGGTAATACTCTAAATGTCTGGTTTGACGACCCTGAGAAAGAATATATATGTGAAGAAACAAGCGAAGAGGTAATATTGGTTAAAGATAAGATGGGGAGGGTCATCGGCTTTGAAAAGCTTAATTTCCTTGCTCCGGAAGCTCAGGTGAGTTTGGATAAACTGCCAGTAGAGGCAATCGTTACCTAAATCCGGTTAAAAGCCAACAAAGATTAGGCGCGGAGTTGTGATAGGCTTTACTTATGTACTTATGTTAAAATGAGATAGGACTGAATGGAAAAGGAGGAGACATACCGAGAACTCAAAGAAAGAGCGACAAATGTTAGATTTGAGGAGCTTTGTCGGGCTGCAGAGTTATTTGGCTTTAAATTCAAGGGCGGCAAGGGGAGCCACAGGGTATTCGTTAGAGAAGGCGTAAAGGA
>Ga0315547_1003382_pt1 | contig 10430 bp, 9 predicted proteins | sample SalMarSW160240MG_2_FD_202542 | JGI IMG/M metagenome (GOLD analysis project Ga0315547, IMG submission 202542) | Salt marsh sediment microbial communities from the Plum Island Ecosystem LTER, Massachusetts, United States - Salt Marsh Sediment SW1601-240 ... | reverse complement strand
GGCGAGGGACATAACACGCGCTCCTTTTCCTACGATAGGCTCAGGTTCGGGGAAGAACTCCCCAAAACGGGCATTGAACCGGCGCGCAATCCGTCGGGAGAGCTCCACGTGCTGCACTTGATCCTCACCGACTGGAACCCCGGTGGCACGGTATAGGAGAATGTCTGCTGCCTGTAGGACCGGATAGATGAATAACCCAGCGGAGACAAACTTTTTTCCGGCAGACTTGTTCTTGAACTGGGTCATTCGCGCCAGATCGCTGTAGCCGGTCACGCAGCCAAAGATCCAGGCAAGCTCGGTATGTTCAGGAACAGCGGATTGCGTGAATAAGATTGTGCGCTGTGGATCGATTCCGCAAGCAATCAGATCGAGTGCCATCGAGCGGGAAGCGGCGCGCAACGCATTTGGGTCAATCTCAGTTGTTATTGCATGGTAGTCTACAATGCAGTAGACGCAATCGTGATCTTCTTGTAAGGAGGCCCAATTGCGAATTGCTCCAAAGTAGTTACCAATGTGTAGTGTGCCGGTTGGCTGTATCCCGGAAAAGACTCGTTGTAGCATAATTGCCTCCCTGCATTGATCGTGTGTTTGAGCACAAGGCGAATCCTGCAACAAAAGTATACGCATATCTTACAGTCGCGCTCAAGGAAGTTGATCCCTCAGTAGCAAGTAGCGTATGATTCTTGATGGGTGTTCAATGAAGGATAATTTCACCGCCATAATCCTGGCTGCTGGCAAAGGAACCCGCATGAAATCTAAGCGGGCAAAGGTCTTACAGCGTGTCAATGGCTGGCCGATTCTTTGGTATGTTTTGCGGGCCACAACAGAACTGGCCCCCTCCAGATTCCTTGTCGTAGTGGGAAATGGAGCTCAGGCAGTGCGAAAAGAGTTCTCAAAGTGGCCGGTAGAGTTTATCGAACAACGCGAGCAGTTAGGTACCGGTCATGCTGTTTTCCAAGCCTATGGCCACGTTTCCGGAGAGTTTCTGCTTATTGTTCCTGGTGACCTCCCTCTTCTTACTTCACAGGTGCTCTCTCGTTTTATCAGCTGTCATAATGAACAAGAGGCCGATCTCTCGGTTCTCAGCATGGTTCCTGCTACACCGGGCGCATATGGCCGGTTGAAGCGAGACATAGGTGGACATCCTGTTAAGATCGTAGAAGAGCGCGATGCAACTGACGAGGAACTTGATATTGTTGAGGTTAATAGCGGGATTTACTGCGTGCGTAACGATGAGTTTCTATGGCTAGCTCTTCGGTCGCTTAACGCTGGAAATGCTCAAGGTGAATACTATCTCACTGATCTAGTTGAACACTATCACTGTGCAGGAAAACATGTAACAGCGATTAAGGCGGCGGATCCGCAGCAAGTAATGGGGGTCAATTCTCGTAGCGAGCTTGCTATGGCCGACCGCAGCATGCGTCTGCGCAAAGCTCGCGAGCTTATGGGTAACGGTGTAACAATAGTTGATCCCGAGAGCACCTATATTGAGCCTAATGTAATGATTGGCCCCGATACGGTGATCCTTCCCGGAACACATCTATCTAGTGGCACAACAGTAGGATCGGACTGTACACTTGGCCCAGAGACGTGGATCGATGCCTCAAAGGTGGAGGATGAGGTTGTTATTCGTTACTCCGTGATAGAATCGGCACGTGTTCGTACAGGCACTACCATTGGTCCCTATAGTCATCTGCGCCCTGGAGCGGATGTAGGGCCAGGGGCGCGGATCGGCAATTTTGTGGAAGTGAAGGCTGCGCGACTAAGGCGCGGAGTAAAGGCTGGCCACCTTACCTATATCGGTGATTCCGAGGTAGGAGAGAATGTGAACATTGGTGCGGGGACGATTACATGTAACTACGATGGAAAAGCAAAACACCGCACTATCATTAAGGATGGGGCCTTTATCGGAAGCAATACGTCAATTGTTGCTCCGGTTACAATCGGGGAAAGAGCAGTCATTGGCGCTGGATCAACCATTACCGAAGATGTTCCGCCTGGAACCCTTGCGATAGGACGCGCCCGACAGGTGAACAAACATAAAAAGGAGGAAGTTGAATGAGCGGAAGGGAACTCAAGTTGATCAGCGGGAATGCCAACAAGGGATTGGCCAATGAAATTGCTGGCGAATTGGGCGTAGAGCTATGCCCTACCGCGGTCGACCGGTTCAACGATGGGGAAATCCGAGTACGCATCCGTGAGACGGTTCGTGGGGCAGATGTTTTTGTGATTCAGCCGACGTGTCCGCCTGTGAACGATAATTTGATGGAGCTTCTTATTATTATTGATGCCCTGCGTCGTGCTTCGGTGCGCAAGGTAATTGCGGTCATTCCTTACTATGGTTATGCGCGTCAGGATAGGAAACATACGGGGCGTGTCCCAATCACAGCACGTCTTGTCGCTAATATGATCGAAACCGCTGGTGCGGATCGTGTTCTCACCATAGACCTTCACGTTGGGCAGATTCAGGGTTTCTTCAACATCCCGGTTGATAATCTGCGAGCCGATCCGGTATTTATGCAGCGCTTTCGTGAAGTGTCTGGGGGTGTCAATAGCACAGTGATCGTTTCCCCGGATGCTGGGGCAACGGCCCGTGCTCGTTTACTTGCCGAGCAGCTTAACCTTCCGCTTGCAGTGCTGGAAAAGCGGCGAGATCCCGAAGGAACGGATACCAAGGTGGTGAATGTCATCGGAGATGTTGGTGGACACCGGGTGGTTCTTGTGGATGACATCATTGCTTCGGGCTCGACCCTGATCAGAGCAACTCAGGCTCTACTAGAGTGTGGAGCAACAGAGGTTCACGCCTGCTGTACGCACGGGGTGTTTTCAGATACCGCACTTGAGCGGCTAGAGGTCTCTCCCTTGAAAATGATTGCCGTAACTAATACCATTTTTCATCAACAAGCAACAAAGAGTAAGAAGGTCGAGTATATCTCAGTGGGAAAGCCACTGGCACAGACGATAAAGCGCATTTTTGACAACAAATCGGTGAGCCATCTCTTCCCACATTACTAATTCAGGAGTAAACATGCATACATTGAAGGCAAGGTTACGCTTAAAGGGAAAGGCAGGTGCCTTGCGTAGACAAGGCTGGGTTCCTGCGGTAGTCTACGGCCCTACTGTTGAAAACACCCCGCTGGTCATCGATCGTAAGGATCTTCAGGAGCTGTTTTCGCAGATTACACGTAGTTCACGTATCAATTTATCGATCAAGGATCACAGTAAAGGGAAGAAACTGGATGTATTTGTGAAGTCGATTCAGTACGACGCTATTACGGATCAGCCAATTCATGTCGATTTTTATCATCCAAACATTGGTAGTCCGCTTAAGTTGTACGTTCCGATAAAGATCATTGGCGAAGCCCCAGGAATCAAAGAAGGGGGTATGCTAAACGTCTTGTTTCGAAGGGTGCGAGTACATGGACTGCCTAAGGACATTCCTCACCTGATAACGATTGATGTGAGTAACCTTGCGATAGGGGATGCAGTTCGCGTGCGTGATGTTGACTTTGGGAATGTAGAACCGTTTATAGCCCAAGAGCGAGCCCTGGTTACCGTAATGGCTCCACGGCGATTGGAGGAAGAGGTTGTAGAAGCAGTTGAAGAAGAGGGCGAGGAACTAGTCGGAGAAGAGACTGCTGGAACAAAGGCTGCCGAGGGTGAAGAGGAGCCACCTACCGAAGGGGAATGATTGAAGGCTGTATTCGGACTGGGAAACCCTGGCCTCAAATACGTTTTGACTCGCCATAACGTTGGTTTTCAGGTAATTGGTCTTTACCGGAAGATCAACCGAACCAGGGCCCGCGCGGTACGCACCTGTCTTTCTCTGATTTACCGCACAGAAGACTTACTCCTTGTGAAACCAATGACCCATATGAATGCAAGCGGAGATGGGGTCAAGGCTGTATTGGAGCGATTTCAGATTGACTATGCGGATGCTCTGATCGTTTACGATGATCTGGATCTTCCATTTGCCAAGATGAGAATCCTTTCTAAGGGAGGAGCGGGTGCACACAAAGGAATGGCATCTGTCGTTACATGCCTGGGAAGCGAGGAGATTCCTAGGATACGAATTGGTATCAGCGGCCCCATTCGGCCACCAGACACGATAGACTACGTTCTGGGAAGATTTACCCCGGATGAATGGAAGGAACTGTTCCCGGCTTTACGACGAGCCGTAGAAGCCATTGATACATTTCGTCTGTCTGATATCAACACCGTTATGAATAAGTTTAATTAAAGACAGTCCAGCGTCGAGAAACGGTGATGCGTAATAAGACAGGATTAAGGATTACGGAGTAAGGAGTAAGGGAAAAGCCAGTCGAAGACAGCAGCAAAAGCCAGTCAAATGGTTGATTGGTAAGGACGAACAGAGAAAACAGTTGAGTAGTTGAATGGTTGAGGCAGCGGTTACGGATTGCGAATTTCGAAAGCAGAAGGCAAGACCGCAAACTCAAGAGGGGAACGTGGAACGTCGGATTGCGGATCTGAAAACAGAAAGTCCGAAGCACAAATCTCGAAACGGTAACTTCACATTCGTCATTCCGGCCTCCCTGTCGCATCCGCGACGCAGACAGGCGAAAGGTATTCTGCTCCATTCGTCATTCCGGCCTCCCTGTCGCATCCGCGACGCAGACAGGCGAAAGGTATTCTGCTCCATTCGTCATTCCGGCGAAAGCCGGAATCCAGAGGATAGCATATGAACAGGTTCTCTTTAACGTCGAACGCTCTACGTATTCCTGTTAACTTGCGCAAGACATATGAGTTGAAGCGCGCGAGGCCACAGCTATAATTAGAATCAGTAAAGCATAAACAATATTTTGCTTGGAGATGTTAATGTACGACAGATTTTCGCGAGAATCGATGGAGATAATAGCAATCTCCCAAGACGAGGCAGAGGGATGGCGACACAGCCATGTAGGCACCGAGCACCTTCTGCTTGCTTTTCTAAGGGCCAAAGGCAGTGATGTATACCGTTTCCTTGGCTCGAATGGAGTGGACTACGAGAAAGTTGCTGCCATTCTGGTAGAGGAGAAAGGCCGTGGCAAGGTAGAGATTTCGGCTGAGGATCTTGAGCCAACCCCTCGACTGAAACGGGTGATGAAGATCAGTTTCGATGAGGCACGCCGCGGAGGATCCAACACAATTCGTCCCGAGCACCTATTGATGGGAGTACTACGTGAAGGAGAAGGTACTGGGGCGGCAATTCTCAATCAGTCGGGGATTGACCTTGCCAAGACACGCGCCTACTTTGTTCCTTCCGCGGGAATCGGCCTGGCGATCCGTGCCTCTCGCCGCAAGCAACGTAAGGGGGATCTTTCAGAGTTTGGCCGCAACCTAGTGGAAGAGGCAGCAGTCGGCCGACTTGATCCAGTAATTGGGAGGGATGGAGAGATTTCCCGCATCATTCAAACCCTCACCCGACGCAGGAAGAATAATCCTGCGTTGATTGGTGAATCCGGCGTTGGCAAAACCGCTATCGTTGAAGGATTGGCGCAACGGATTGCGGCTGGGGATGTTCCTCCGATGTTGCGTTCTAAGGAGATCATGGAGCTGGACATGGCATCAATCGTTGCCGGAACGAAGTACCGCGGTGAGTTTGAGCAACGACTGAAGTCTTTAATCAACCAAGTAATGGAATCGGACAACATCATTCTATTCCTCGACGAGATGCAAACTGTCGTCGGCGCGGGTGGTGCGGAGGGAGCAATTGATGCTTCTTCCATCTTGAAGCCCCCACTTGCCTCTGGGGCGATCCAGTGCATTGGAACGGCCACTTCCGACGAATACCGTCGATCAATTGAGAAGGATCCCGCGCTGAAACGGCGCTTCAAGACAATAATGGTCGAGGCACCTGGAATAGAAGAGACGGTTAGGATCTTAGAGGGCCTTCGACCACACTACGAGAAGCACCATGGCGTCAAGATTACCGATGAGGCTCTGCGGCAAGCTGCTCGTCTTTCGGATCGTTATGTTACCGATCAGTTCCTGCCGGATAAGGCGATAGACCTGCTGGATGAGACCGCGGCCAAGATCAAATTGCAGGGTTCGATGCTCCCCCGCGAAGTGCGCGAACTGATAGAGAAAATGGATGAGCTAGATGAGCAAGAGCGCAAGGCTGTTTCTTTGCAGGATTACGAGTCTGCGGCAGGGTTGCGTGATCGCAAGGGAGAGATTACCGATGACATTGAGAAGCTAAGTGAGACCTCGGGCAAGAGAACCAAGCTACAGGTAACGGGACGTGATGTTGCTCAAGTGATCTCTCTGTGGACTGGCGTTCCTATTGGGCATATGCAGGAAGAGGAGATGGCTAGACTGGTAGGAATGGAGGAGAAGATCCATGAGAGGTTGATCGGTCAAGATGAGGCGGTAAGGGCTATTTCTCGCTCTATCCGTCGAGCGTATGCTGGGGTGAAAAACCCGCGTCGGCCAGTTGGCGCGTTCATGTTTCTTGGCCCAACCGGAGTGGGAAAAACTGAGCTATCTAAGACCTTAGCCAAGTTCTTGTTTGGCGATGAAGATGCGCTGATCCGCGTTGATATGTCTGAATACATGGAGCGCTTTTCCGTTTCTCGTCTTACTGGTGCTCCTCCAGGGTACGTTGGCTACGAAGAGGCTGGAGAGCTCACCGAAAAGGTCAGGCGCCGGCCCTATTCAGTAATACTCTTTGATGAAATTGAGAAGGCACACCGGGATGTCTTCAATATTCTCTTACAAGTAATGGAGGACGGAATACTTACCGACTCTCAAGGACGACGTGTCGATTTTCGTAACGCGGTTCTCATTATGACTTCCAATGTGGGAAGCGACATGATTGCCAACCGTGGTACACTTGGGTTTAGTGACCAGAACATCGATTCTGAGGAGTCTTATCAGGACATGAAAGACCGCGTGACTGGCGAGGTCCATAAAGTATTTCGACCGGAGTTCTTGAATAGGCTGGATGATCTTATCGTTTTCCATCAGTTGACGCGTGAACAAGTGCGACAGATTGCTGAATTGATGCTCAGTGAGCTCAAACAAAGGTTGGATGAAGAACACAACATTAGCCTTAGTTTAGACAAGAAAGCTAGCGACCTTCTGGTTGAGCGAGGGTACGATCCTGACTATGGTGCGCGGCCAATGCGGCGTGCGATCGAGCGCATGATTGAGAACCGTATTTCCGAACTGATCCTAGAGGGGACATTTGCCGATGGTTCCGTTATCAAGGGCTCGGTAGATGGGGAGGAGATGAGTTTTACGCGAGGGAAGTAGAATGGCCTACTCCTGTGGCAGCTGTGGATACCGGTCAATCAAATGGCTGGGTCGTTGCCCAAGTTGTGGGACGTGGGATTCCTTTGTACAAGAAGCAAACACAAAGGCCGAGCAGGAGTCTGCTTTCTCTTGGATTGGGGAAAAACTGTGCCCGATCAACGAGATCGATCTTGGGGAGGTAAAGCGACTCAAGTCCGGAATCGGAGAGGTCGATCGTATCTTAGGTGGAGGACTGATCCCTGGCGCAGTGATCCTGTTTGGCGGAGAGCCGGGGATTGGCAAATCTACTCTGCTGTTACAGCTTGCACAATCAGTGGCGCAAAAGAACGGGAACGTGCTTTACATCTCCGGCGAGGAGTCTGCCGCGCAGATCAAGCTACGAGCAAGCCGCCTCGGAGTCGATGACAAGCACCTATATGTGCTATCTGAGCAGTCACTCTCTCACATTATCGCGTCGGTCAAACAGGTAAACCCTTGCGTTCTGATTGTTGACTCGATACAAGCGACCGTTTCTGATGGTGCCCTTGGTGAGGCGGGCAGTATGCGGCAGCTACGTGAAACAAGCGCTGAGCTAACGCGTATCACGAAGTCACGCAAGATGACGACCTTTCTTGTTGGACATATCACCAAGGAAGGCGCGTTTGCCGGGCCAAAAGCAGTGGAACACCTGGTTGATGTTGCAATCTATCTAGAGGGACATCGTGGAGAGGATACGCGTATCCTACGCTCGGTAAAGAACCGCTTTGGTGGGACAGACGAGGTCGCTGTTTTTCAAATGAGGTCAGATGGCTTGCAAGAGATAACAAATCCATCACGGTTCTTCTTGGAAGAACAACGGCAAGAACCCGGGGCTGGTACGGTTATCGTTCCCATACTGGAAGGAACACGACCGATTCTAGTGGAGCTGCAAGCGCTTGCTTCTCCAACCGGTGGATACAGGGCTCCGCAACGCCGCTCAAGTGGGCTGGACTACAATCGTATAGTGGTACTTCTTGCTGTAATTGAACGTCGCCTGGGGATCCATACCAGTGACGTGGATGTCTATTTAAGCATCGCCGGCGGATTGGAAACCCGCGAGAGAGCCACCGATCTCGGGGTAATTGCAGCGGTTGTGTCTAGTCTGCGCAACCGTCCAGTCACCGGTCGTACCGTTATTGTTGGTGAGGTTGGCTTATCTGGTGAGCTACGCCGGGTGAAGAAGCTGCGCGAACGAATCACCGAGGCGGAGAAGCTAGGGTACAAACGCGTGATTGTCCCCGCTGTCGCCAAGCCACCGACGCGGAAGAAGATCGACGTTGTCCCCACCGAAACGGTCGAACAAGCTATGGACACCCTAATGCTGCGCTAGAGGAGCAGGGGTGCTAGGGTGCAGAGGAGCTAGGGTGCAGGGGTGCAAGGGTGCTAGGGTGCAGAGGAGCTAGGGAGCCGTGCAAGGGAGCACGGGTGCGGAGGAGCTAGGGAGCCGTGCAAGGGAGCACGGGTGCGGAGGAGAAAAAGGGGAGTTATCAATCGTCAGATCGTGCGTAGCGGCGGGTCTTGCGCCCGTCATTCCGGCGAAAGCCGGAATCCAGTCAAATAATGGTTGTATACAAATCGTGCCAATCCTCTGGATACCGGATCAAGTCCGGCATGACGGAACCCATTTCGTCATTCCGGCGAACCCTGGATCGGGGTCCAGGTTGAGGGTGAGAAGACAGTTGGCAGACCGTTCGTAGCGTCGGGTCTTGCGCCCCACGTTAAGGATAAGAACACGTAGACCGCCTGTGGCCTCGGAACCTGTGTCCGACGTTAAGGATAAGAACACGTAGACCGCCTGTGGCCTCGGAACCTGTGTCCGACGTTGTTTTCGCAGATCACCTTGTTTTCGTAGCGTCGGGTCTTGTGTCCGTCATTCCGGCGGAGGCCGGAATCCAGTGCAATAGTGGGTTTACGTTACCCATCACTCGTTACGTATCACCATTTTACGACTCCCGACTCGCGACTCGCGACTGTCTTTTCACTCTTGACTTTACCCGCGCACACGCTATAATTCATTTATTGAATTCAAATATTGAATACTAGGCGATGACAAACAAAAGAATGAATTCAGACCAGGCAAGAGAGCTCAAGGTTCTCGAAGCCTTACAGCAACAGCCGGAACTGCGTCAGGTCGATCTAGCTAGCAGGCTTGGGTTGGCGGCAGGAACAGCCAATTGGTTAATCAAGCGTTTAGTAAGCAAGGGATATGTTAAGGTTAAACGGATCGGTCAATGGCGCTGGCGATATCTTCTCACTCCGGAAGGCTTTGCCGCAAAGGCCATGCTAACCCAGCGGTATCTTCAGGAGTCAATGCAGATTTACCGGGAAACCAGGCACAGGGCACAAGGGCTAATCAATGAGTTGCGCGATAAGGGCTGTACCCAGGTGTACATAGAGGGTGATCCGAGAAATGATCTTGTGGATGTCTGCCGCCTTACCTGTCTGGAACAGGGGATCAAAGTAATACACAGTGAGGCCGATGAGCTTCCGGAGCTGAGAGTGGATGGCCGGGAAGTGGTGATAAACTGGCCCAGGGAGAAAGCGCATGTGTAACGGAAAGTGGAGAGATAACCCGCGCCAGCTTGTCTACCAACACCCTTATGACGATAGTTGGGGGGTACTACATGATCCTACCACCGAGTGGGATAGGCTCCTAAAGTATTACAAACTTGGGGTGATACTCCTGGTGGAGGAAGGTACTCGTCGTATGGCTCGACCAGCCTCAACCCAAGCGCAAGCGATCATCCGTAGTCAGAAGCGGCACCACCTACAAAACCTGGTCAAGGCACAGGCCCTTGAAGCAGAGGACCTTAAGCGTGTAAGTGACATTAAGCATTGGAAGCGCAGAAAGAAGAGAAAGAGTGCAGCTAGACACAAAGTGCGATCCTATACTCACCCCTACCTGAGTAAGAACCTTTACAGTCAGGCCACAAGCAGCGCGTAAGCGCTAGAGCGAAGCAGCTTTAACCTTCGCTTCTTAGGTGCATTGGGAGTAGACAACCACCCGGATAGGTATGGTTTGCCTAGATGGATCAGTCGGCAGACCGTTCGTAGCGTCGGGTCTTGCGCCCGACGTTAAAGACGTGTGCCTGGCATGACGCACAGGCCGCAGTTCCAGGTATAGCCTGGGACAATATGGTTCACCGTTACCGGACGGA
>Ga0315547_1003381_pt1 | contig 10432 bp, 15 predicted proteins | sample SalMarSW160240MG_2_FD_202542 | JGI IMG/M metagenome (GOLD analysis project Ga0315547, IMG submission 202542) | Salt marsh sediment microbial communities from the Plum Island Ecosystem LTER, Massachusetts, United States - Salt Marsh Sediment SW1601-240 ... | reverse complement strand
TAGGCCTGCGGGCAGTCGCCCGCCGCCCGTGGCCCGTGGCCCGTTACGGATCGACCATACTACATATGTAGTAGTGTTCATACGACATGATCGTACACCCTGCAACGTATGGAGCATGATACATACTACATATACAGTAGTGCTTATACAACAGCGTTGTATTCTCCACAACGCATATAGCATAGCACATATTACATACGGTGTGTAAGGTGGTGGATCTCGGCGCCCGTAATTCTTCTGAAATACATCTTGACAGATTCCCGAATGTATCGTACAATACGGGTATGATAAAGGATGGAGCAGCAACCCGGTATTGCAAGAATAACCCTCGTGCTGGATCGTCCCGGTTTTCCCCTCCTCCTTTTCCGGGACGATCCTTTTATTCAAGGTGGTGTGATATGTGGCAACACAAACGCGACATGGTGATTCTGATAATCTTGTCTTTTATGGCGATGTGTTAATTGGAGGAAAGCAACATGGTAGACAGTAAGTTATTGTCTGATACTGCAAAGGCGAGGGGGATATTTAACAACATCGTTAGCGTACGGTCAGGTCTCAGGGTGTTGAAGGAAAGGATGAACAACAGTCTTGACATCAGAAACCAATACGGACCGGAGAGACTTCAATTAGAGCAAGTAGTTTCTATGATCTACTTGCTGGACGAAACCCTTGAGCGGTTACGATCCATTGAGCAAGTTTCTTTTGCATCGTAGGGGTGTTCCCTACGGTGTTCACCTATGTTACATCTTTTAGGGAGTTTCATCTATGGCAACTTTGGCAGAACAGTTAGAGGCGGAATTGGTGGAAGTTTCACGGGACGTGCGGACGGTACAGGCGACGTTACGTTTCTTGAAACAGTCATGGATCGGCGAGGAAGCACCGACTTCCGAGGAAATCAAGGCCTTGCGGGGTGTTGCGGTTCCGAGACTCAAGCGGAACATAGCAACCCTTTCCGAGACCGTCGAAGCGATGTAATCATCATCAGGGGGGTAGATTGGAGGCTGCGAACATGGGTTTCAAGGACTGTGACAAAGTTTTACCACCGTCCACGTTTGTATCACTATCCGAAGATGGTGATACAATACAGTTGGTCTTTATGGCCGAACCCATACCAAGGGAAGAACAATACCGTGGCAAAACCCGTTACCGATACTACTTCCCCGTAGTTACCAAGAACGGGTTACAGGTATGGGGTGTAGGTTCCAAGTTGTATAGGACACTACGCGACCAATGGGACCAGTATGACCGCAAATGTTTTGTGGTTACTCGGAGGGGTGCAAGCGGTAGTCGAGATACCGTGTATGATTTCAGCCCCAAAAAAATCCCTTCGGTTCTGGTTGTGCAGAAGCGCAAGTACACCGATAAAGACGTTGACAAGTTCTTAGTGGCGGTGCAGACGTTTGGTGAAACCGCTACCGGGGACGCTGACATACCGTTCTAACGACGTTGCTTGCTTGGTTAGGTGCGTTCTGGTAGGTAGGGACACCTAGAGCACCGGGACGCACCGCTTATTATGGGTTACCTGTTTACAGAGGTGGGAGAAATGCCAACAGAGCTTGAAATCGCCAAGCGGCATCTCAAACGGGGTCGAATCTTATGTCGTCATATTCAGCAGCATCTTCATCAAACCCACATTCAGTATGAGAAATCACACCCTGAGTTTGCAGATTTGCTAGTCGATGCTGCACGGTATACAGACACACTTGACACGTTTTTGGAAGAAATACACAACAAGTTAATGGAACTATGATCGGGGTTTATCATGGCGTTCAACTTGGGGCGATTTCTTGTTATACTTTCAAGGGAAGTTGCAAAAGCACCTGTAACAGCGGGGGTACGACGCTCACTCATACTTCGCACGTTCCAACGTATGGGGACTTCAAAAGTACCGTTACCTAGTGGTGATAATCTCTTATCACAACTACGGTCGAAAGGTTTGGGTATACGCACCCAAGATTTCTACCGCATGTATAGTTCTTTCAAACGTCTCGGTCCTTTCGTAGTTGAACAAGGACTACTCCCACCTACGAAACGTCCCCTCAAGGCGGACGTTCCCGTATGGCCTGGTTTTGTTTCTCGCCGATACCTGTATTCGTTCACGATGAACGTGTATGATTACAGACAAGAGATATGGAGGGACAAGTCTTTTCGCATGACCGGTGAGCGGTTGTATTCCCCTGCTTCTGCGGAACGTCAATTTCGGGACTGGTGGTCAAGTTCTGGTTTTTCTGCGGAGGTAGACTTGGAGTCAGTACGTTACGAGACGGTGTGGAAGTCGAAGTTCGCATGATCGGTGCAACGTATATACTCTTACATATATTAACATAGGTGTATATGACATGGGATCATTCTTCCATGTGTTGAAACCCAATCGCACAAGACAGAGACCGCGTAACTGGGTTATGTTCGATTGTGAAGCAAGGATCAAAACAGACGGAAAGGGTGGTGAGACACACACCCTACGTTTAGGTAACGCACGATTCCGGCGTTTTGCTCATGGTGAACATATTGAACGGGTACGGGATTTCAAGTTTCGTACCCCAAAGCGGTTTTGGGACGATGCACTATCGTTATGTGAGCAGGATAGGCGACTTACTATTGTGGGTTACAACGTAGGGTACGATATTCGTCTTGTGAAGGGGTTTCAGCAGCTACGCAAGCGGGGTTACACCCAAAAGCGGATATACGCAGGTGGTGAGGTACTCATAATCGAATGGGGTAAGGGTAAGCACCGTATAACTGTGCTTGACGCTATGAATTTCTTCAAGGGTAAGTTAGAGACCTGGGGCGATATGTTAGGGCTACCGAAAGTCGATGTAGACTTCCGTCATGTTACCGACAAAAAACTATTCGAGCATTGTTTCCGAGACGTTGAAATACTCGATAGAATCATGTTGTTGTGGTTTGATTTCATCGACAAGAATGACCTAGGGTGTTTCAGTCCTACCCGTGCGGGTCAAAGTCTTACCGCATTTCGACACTGTTTTATGCACGAAAAAATATACATACACGCTAACGATACAGCAAACGCTATTGAAAGGGGTTGTTACTTTGGTGGTCGAACTGAATGTTGGAGGTTAGGGACGTTGAAGCGGGGTCCGTTCTACAAACTTGACGTGAACTCTATGTACCCTTATGTTATGAAATCACTTTCCGTTCCCACCAGGTTGAAATCAGTTAGTATCATGTTAGCACCCCGCACAATACAACGGTTGTTGAAGCGTTATGCTTTATGCGGTCAGTTTGAGGTTGAAACTGACGAACCCGTATATCCCTACCGAAGCAATGCTGATACTATCTACCCGGTGGGAAGGTTCATCGGTCATTTGTGCACACCGGAAATCAGATATGCTCTACGGAAGCACCACCTTTTGAAGGGTATCAGGGTGTGCATATATGACAAGACGGTGATTTTCCGTAAATATGTTGATTATATGTACCGGTTGCGTACAAGGTATCAACGCGAAGGGAATGAGGTATTCCGCTTACTGGTCAAGTACCTTATGAATTCGCTGTATGGCAAGTTTGGACAGAAGTCCGAGCAATGGAAAAAGGTCGATAACGAATTGAAGGAACCGGACGGGGAATACAATATGTTGGACGACACTACAGGGGTTTTTTACCGCTATTACATTATTGCAGGTGAACGGTGGAACGTGTTAGGTAAAGCAGAATCCTACCATTCCTTTCCCTCGATTTCTGCACATATCACCGCCGCAGCAAGAGTCTATTTGTGGAAATTGATATGCAAAGCAGGTCGAGACCATGTGTTCTATTGTGATACAGATTCCCTTTGGTGCGATGCGATTGGTGCGAAACGGTTGACCACATACCTTGACAATATAAGGTTAGGCGCTCTGAAAGTGGAAGCACAGACAGAGAAGTTAATCATATATGCCCCGAAAGACTACGAAACCGATAAAGAGGTCAAGCGGAAGGGTGTAAAACATGATGCAACAGAGGTTAGACCGGGTGTGTTTCGTCAACTACAATGGGAAGGGATCAGGGGTGCTTTTGCTACGGGTAGAACTGACAGAGTAATACTTACACCCGTGGAAAAGGTATTGACCAGAAGCTACCGTAAGGGGATTGTTCATTCTGACGGTTCTATCTCTTCGATTACCGTCTCGGACTGTTGAGCAGCGTCCCTTTCCTCGATCCTCTTAATCTCCCTCAGTATCTTTTCCCCCTCCGATTTCTTTGGGAGCAAGTTCTTTACCGCTTCGACTACGGCGGACAATGCTTTTACATGCTGTGGCATTTTATCACCCTAAGATTTCTGTTGCTAGTTCTTGAAGATACAAGGATATGACATCATCCGAGTAACCATGCTGTCTCATGTACCCGACATAATCGTCCACTTCAAGTATTCCCATCTTCACCCACTTGTCAATTTCCGCTTTGGTTGGTAGTCTGTCTCGTACAGCGTCCAACTCATTCTTTACGTTACGTTCTATAGTCCACCGCCCAACAAGATGTTTCGCTTCGGTTGCGGTGAAACCAAACTGGTCAAGCATGGTAACGGTGTCGGTGTAATTTCTCAAACCTGCGGCGAACAGCTTATGTACTTGATTCCCCGCGAAGTCCTTGAATTGCCTAGCGTCGATCAGTTCTTGCAGTGACAACTTATACTCTATGACATCGCGTGTAATCCCGATAGCGAGTAAAGAGTTTCGTGCTTCTTCTTTGGGTATCATTCCCTCCCCGTAACTTCGCACAATCTCCTTACCGATTGCATCGGAAGCACGTTTTGCTTCTGTGGTTACTTGTTCTGCGTTGTCTCTTGCATCCTCTAACGATTTGCGTCTTAGACCATCCTTGACGGAGAAGTTAATTGCTCCCTCACTGTACCGAATATCGGCTAACAACTTTCGTGCTTTATCTTCATCATACCACCCATAGGACATACCCCTGACAATATCACCCCTGCTCAGTTCCCGTTCCGCCTCTTGTGCTTGCAACATGGCGGAGTCCGACATGAGCACCGAATCTTCTGGACTGTACCCCAATTTACGGAACCTATTAACCAAACCCGGATGATCGAGCAATTCCTGTTTTACCATTCGGGGTAGTGTTCTACGGGGTATCAAACGGTAGGAAAGACCTACCATCTTTTCCCTCCAAAATGGCATCACGTCTTTAGCTCGCATACCCAGCAGCAAGTCGGATCGGTTGATAATGCGACGATGGTACATATCGAACATCTGTCCGATAGCGGGTAAGTCCCAGTGAGCAGCCCAATACATCTTAGCGACTTCTTCCGACATACCTATCTTGTTCGCCCACACCGTCAAACCCTGCGGGTAATCTTCAAACTGACCGAATCGCCTTGCAATCGCTGGCGTGAACACTTCCCGCAATCCAAACCGCATCAAGTCAGCAGGACCGGGGAGCACCCATGCTGCACGTTCAAGCTTGTCCGCATCTTCCCGCTTATACCCCAGTTTCCATAATCCTTCATAGTAGTTTTGCTTACTGATAATATTACGAAAGTACATCCTTGTCAACTGCTCCATCTCCGGTAAGCGGTACTCCAACTTCTGTAACAACTCCCGATCATCGTCAGTATATCCGAGTTTCTGTAACTGATCGACATAATCCCTATCTTGAAGTATTCCCCTACGGTGCAACTCAAATAGGTTAGGTACGTCGAATAATCTCTTTGCTGAATGTAGAACAAACTCTGCATCTTCATCCTTGAAACCTACCTTTTCCAAGTAGGGTAGTATGATTCTTTCATCTAGGTTACCCCTGCGGTACATTTCAAGTACCACGTTCAAGGGTGGTACGTTCCACGTTGTCTGTATTAACTGCTTTTCAATACGTCCATCCTTCACCCCTGATCTTGATAACCATTCTTGTAGTTCATCGTCTGACAGCAAACCACGTCTACGCAACTCTTGAAACATGGAAACTTCGGGCCAATACTGCATTGCACCCGTAATCTGTGCAGCCCACTCAGGACTTAGACCCACTTCGGGTGCTAGTTTCTGAAACAGTTCATCATCTTCATATCGCCAGTGTGTAGTCAGCAGGTCGGAAAAGTTCCCCACTTGTGGTAACAAATCCCTCCGCAACTGCTTATCTATTGTTTCCCCAATACTCCCGAACCCTTTGGGGAGAATCGTAACCGCAAAGATCATCGGGTACATCATCAAAAGAAATTGCTTGAGACCGGGTATATCGGGGACCAATTTACCTAACGTCCTTGCTACCCGATCCGCTTCCTTTTCAGGTACACCAAACCCCACAAGCAAATCCCTTGTGGTGTTTAACCAGTAATCCTCAGATACCCCCAATATATCCATAATGTCTTTACCCCGTTCACCCCAAAACTCACCTACACGTTTCCACCCCACACCCTTTTCGGGTGCCCAGTATTCCGCAGCATCATTAAGAATACCAGGCAACTTGGTTGCACCCGATAAGGACAACAGCATATTCCAACGGGATTTGATTTCTTCCCAAACCATATATCATCATGGTTGCGTTGTCAAGTCAGTTAGCAATCCTAACAATGTTGATCCTGCTTCCGGTTCGCTGGGTCTCATATCAAGTATCAACGATCTTAGATCGGTTAGGGCGAACCGAATTATCTTCATAGCGTGTTGTAAACTGGTCAAAGCGGATGCAGCGTTCTCAAGACCATCCGCCCAAAGTTCATGTTCCGCACTTATATATATGTACCCTATCGTTACACCCAGAAGCAGTTCCACCTCCTGTAAACCAAAAGGATAGCGTGGGGGTTTACAATCCCCCAACATAGAAACATTATGATCCCCACAAACATCACTTTCGATGTTCGTCCACGTTGTCCACCTGTCGGTAGGACTGCTCAAGAGTACAAACCCTTCACCCCACTATTTTGTTCACCCGCTTAGCAAGGAGTTTCGATACCCCCAGTTTTGTTGCTTTATTAGCAATGGTAGCTTTTGCGGAATCACTTCCAGCATCCTCAACACCCAGTATTACTGCCTTGGTCAGCTTCCGTTCAGTGTTTAGATATTTACCGAGCAAGACCGATACCGCCGTACCCAAACTCCCTAGAATAGCGGTTGCAGCTTGCCAGAATACCGTCCTTCCCTCCTGGACTATGCGAAGGGTTCGCACTGAATCGTCCTCCACCAGTTTGCTAACCTCCGATTCCGGTATGCCGATCATCTTGTAGAAACTCCCGCATCCTACCACCAGAAACAACATGGTGATAATGACCAAGCACAAATAGATTCTTGTCCAATGCACAACCATCACAATCTCCCTTAATCTGTGCTACTCGACCTTACTTACGTTGATACTGTACGATGCTATGTCTTGTCCCCGTGCTATCCTTATCTTGATATAGCGAAAATCAGCGTACAATTCCAACACGCTAACGTGTGGTGCGGAAGACCCATCACCCCTAGTGATACGTCGATTCTCCCAGATGTTACCCCCCATACTTGTATCTACCTCAAGGTAGTTTCCAAAGACGTACATATGAAAGTAATTGTATACTTCTTTGAACGTGTGCACCTTCCACCCTACCCCTTTGATAACATCATCAATAATAACACTGTCCCCAAAATGCACAGGCGGTGCTGCAGTCTCTTTCACGATAAGGTATCCTTCCGGTGTGCACCGCAATAGAACAAACCCATCTTTCGACTTACCTACAAGATAACTGAAACTCCGCGTAACAGTAGGGGAAACTCTTAACAGAGAAGTCTTGTCCGCCCTGACCACCGCACCCCCAACACTCATATCGCATGATACAGTGTCTAGCTTTGATCGGGGTGGGAACATACCTTTTGCGATACCTTCCAAGTGACCCACCTGTTTTTCTTCGGGTTCACCCATGATTTCCTAGCGGCGTCTGTATCGGTAAGCATGGAAGTATACAGTAGCGTCAGCGTAACAGTTTGCTGCTTTGATCTTGTTGACGTGGGCGTGCAACACCATTTGGACGGGAAATACTTCACTTTCTACGTCGGTCAGACCGCCGCCCATAGAGTTAAAGTAGGCGACATAGTTGAATTCCCCATCGTCAACAGCACCTAACAGTTGCGGAACGTATGTCACCTCACCGTAGCAGTGTACGATTATCAGGTCCGCAAACCCCGCTAACGTTTTGGATGTGTCAACATCCATTATCCCACCATCGACATAATCCATGTCGGTCAACGGTACGGGTACAACACCTAATGCACCAGCGGCGTTGCACCAGAGGGGACGCAATTCCTCGTTGTGTCTACCGAACAACAAGGACCACACCCGCTGAATTCTGTGACCTACCGTAAGGGGTTCCGGGTAGGGTGGACCTAATTCAATCCCTACTTCCCTTAAAAGGGTCTCGACAGGTTGTTCGTTGTTCATTCCTCGATTTCCTCATAGAATACAACAACGTCTTGGTCCGCACCCGCAGCAGACCGATCAAAGAAACCGACCCGAAATACCTGTCCCTCTTTGAGTTCCACATCGACAGGTATGTCCAACAACACCGCTTGTGCTACGTCCATCGATACGTCCACCACCCGTTCCGTATCTCTGTAACCCCGCAGTGTACGGTCTGCGGTAACCTCAACCCACAACTTCTTGATCGTTCGCCTATATCCAGCAGCTCCCACCACCGCATCTTCCAGCTTTTCATCGCTGGCAACACATGCTACATGGATCGTCTTGCTTACCATCATAGTAAAATCTCCCTAGTTCCAAGAATCGCCTTACACCGTTTCTTGAACACCCACATACAACAACGATGCTCAAGTCCTTCGTGATACGTTGAACACCATACCGAGCTTCACGTCGCCCGCGACGAAATCACCACCTTCACCAGTCCGGACAAGGGTGGCGTACATGTTCAATTCCGCACCGGGGTTGAAGATGATCGGTGGGTCGAACTTGATGATCCGGGGTGGTGCATGTTGAACACCAGCCCCAATACGTCCCGCAATGGTTTCGTACTTAACGTCAGCGGTAACGTATGTTGCGTCACCCAGAAACGTAATTCCACCCAAATCGAGATCGAAAATATCCTCTCGATCTGCTAACGCCTTGACGTAGGTGGTGTACTCACCGTTTGCAGCACCTGTTCCTTTGGTGGACGCTGCACCGAATAGTGCATGCAGGTCCATCACCGTATTAGCGGGTACTACATCACCACCGGGGAAAGCGGGAAAAACGGTGTTCAGATCGGATTGATCCAAAGCAAGGTCGCCGGCAGTTGCACGAACCCCGGAATTGGAAACCACCTGAAAGAGACGATAATAATCGCTCTTGCTCCCGTTCGCGTCGGTGCTCTTTACGTCCTCAGCGGTATACATGTCGTACACCGCCTCCATGTAATTATTCGCACCCGGAGCAGTGATCTCCAACTTTTCACCTTCCGCCAAAGGTATCTCAGGAAAGAGTCCCGCTTGTCTCATGGTGTCCATGATCGGAATGTAACCACCCACACGGTTTCCACCCAAAAGGTACATACCGGAAGGTGCAACAAACTGCATGACCACCTTCCGGTCGATAGTGATGGTTAAATCCTCAGCACCAGCAGCGGCCATATACAGATACAAGTCCCTGATGATCGCCGATTTACCGGATGGCATTTCCAAGGACAACGCATCAGTTCCGCTTGTCCGCTCTACCATGCCTGATCGTAAAAGCATAATTCATACTCCCTATGTCAGGAAAACCATACTTCAAAACAACGTGAAACATCAACATCCGACAACATGACAGAACACTACCATGCTGAATCGGAGTACACCCCGGAATCATCGGGGTATGAATTGGAACTTACGCATCTGACGTGTCTGCGTCAACATGCGTTGCTCCATTTCGGACGGCGTCCGAGTTGGCATCTTGTCCAGGATCACGTCGATGCGGGTTTGTGCTTCTGAACGCTGGGTGTGGAAGTCGATAATCTTGTCGCGTGCGTTCTCCACTCCCTCACCAATACGTCCCGACTTGGCAAGGGTGCTCTTTTGCCAATCCTCCAGAGTCACCGCCTCCAACCGCTTCCCCATCCTACCGCTGTCCACGGCGTCCCGGTAGTTGTCCTTGGCTTTGTCGAGATTCTGTGCGGCAAGGTGAGTAGGTGCTACCGTGACGGCTGCGACACCCTTCTCGAAAAACTCCACCGCACCCCTGGTACGCTCGACCTGCTTGTCCGCAATGTCTGTGGGTGATAATGCCTTTGCCATAATCGTTACTCCCTAATCTGTTGATCTCTGCGCTCCGTACACCTGAACACGCTATTACATATCTAAGAATACCGATAGGTCCACCGACCGTCAACAACAAAATAAAAATAATTCATTAGTAATTACAACCAGTATCCACTGCACCCCACCATATTCTGGGATAGCTATATGTATATATGGAGATTCGACTATGTGTACTAATAAATTAGCGGACCACGGGCCGCTCGCGGTGGGGCGACTGCCCGCAGGCCTATCAT
>Ga0315547_1003375_pt1 | contig 10455 bp, 11 predicted proteins | sample SalMarSW160240MG_2_FD_202542 | JGI IMG/M metagenome (GOLD analysis project Ga0315547, IMG submission 202542) | Salt marsh sediment microbial communities from the Plum Island Ecosystem LTER, Massachusetts, United States - Salt Marsh Sediment SW1601-240 ... | reverse complement strand
GCTCTATCTGAAGTTAGGCTACGGAGGGAAAAAGTGCCCCAATACTGAGGAAGCTTGCAGGCGTGTCTTAAGTCTGCCCGTTCACCCTCTGGTTGATAGAGAAGACATCGACTACGTGTTAGATGTACTGAAGGATATTTCATAGCAGCATTGAATCTGAATTGAAGGTAATTCCAGGATCTTCTGGGACTTAGTTCCGATGGGGAGATGGAGGCTTACATTGAGTGGCACTCGCGCACAGTTTTAAGTATTGACTGCAGATAAGATATTCAGTGAAATTATGAACAGCTTAAGGACTTTGGTAACCTATGGTATAAGACGCGTGCTTCAAGGGTTGGATGTGAAAGCAGGACCATGAAGGTTGTGATGATTAACGATTGTGCGTTTGTCGGAGAGACATTGATTAAGTATCTGCCCAGTTACATTGATGTAGTGCATTTGAAACGATCGAGAAAGTTTTTTGACAAAACGTTCAAAATCGCTTGGAACATTTTGAGAACAAAAGGAGACGTTTATCATTTTAATTATTTGCTTCAAGACTGTTACATTGGCTCAAAGCTAGGAAAACGCCCGTTAGTTGGACATGCGCATGGAAGTGATTTGAGGCAGAGCCTCAACCATTTTGTCTGGAAAAGAATTGTGAAGCATAATCTGAAGAAATGTGATATGATACTTGTGAGCACCCCGGATATACTTGATGCAGCAAAGAGGTACCGAGAGGAAACGGAGTATCTTCCCAACCCAGTAGACACTAGCCTCTTTTATCCCAAACCAGCCAGAGATCATAAGGAAAAGTTGAGGGTGCTAATTGCAAGTGAGTCTAACTGGGATGTGAAGGGTACTGATATAGCCATACGTGCATTAGCCAAGTTGAAAAACGAAGTTGAAGTTTTTCTTATTCATAAAGGTAAGGACTTCGCTAAGACCGTGGCTTTGGCGGATTCGTTGGGTTTACATCTAAAAATTTTGCCAGTGACTTCTCACGAAAATATGAACAAATATTTTTGGAACGCTGATGTTGTGATGGACGGGTTTAAGCTTAAATCCCTTGGGATGATTTCCTTGGAGGCTATTGCCTGTGGCAGACCTGCTTTTAACTTTGTTTCTTCCGATTATCCTTCCTACAAAGATTTTCCACTGAAGGACGTGGATTCGGCGGAGAAATTGGCTGCAGCAATTAAAGACCTCTCTCCGAAATTGTGGGAAGCAGAATATGCCTATTTGAGAAAACATCATGACAGTCGCTTAATCGCAAAACGAATAGCAGAAATCTATGAACGCATTATTTAGGCTGAATGCGCCCTAGGCTGTTTAAATTTTGTCGTTGATTTGCGGGCTTCTGCTTATTCTTATCTGTTTGACGGCTGTTTATATCTAGGATATATAGTTCCGGGCCAATCTTTGCTTCTTCCTCACTTTTTCTTCGAGCATTAACCCTATCTTAAACAGGTTTATGCTGTTCCATTCTGCCCCTCATTGGGTTATATAATGTTTTAGGCTTCTAATGAGATCTGGCTTACGTTCTCTAATAGCTATTAAAGCAACTGTAAGCACAGCTGAAAAGCTGAAGCAGGCGTGTATGAAAGCCTGGTCCAGTCCTCTAACCCTTAAATAGTCTAGTAGCCATTCTTTGGCTTTGTTAAAAACCTTTGAATGCTTACACGCTTTCTGAAAAAGTTGACTAGTAGTTTAATTCCATAAACAACGAAGTCGCGCGCGCCCTGTCTCACCCTTAGCTTCAGGATCGCTCTTTCCTGTCTTATTATCCAGGCTTCTCTGGCTGTAGGCTTTGATAGCTGTACTACCAATGGCAACAACTTTCCATTAATCATTAGCTGCTTGAGCGACGTAGAAAACCCTTTTTCGTATCCATTTTTGCCAAGCCTATGCCTAAACTGGGTGAACAAACCGTGGCTAGAGGTCTTCCGCCAGAAGCCAGACTTTTCTGCCATCTTTCTGTTCCTTCTCAGCAGTAATATGAGCCGTCGATCGCTTGGAACCCGTAGAAGATGCTTCAACAACTGAGCTTTCAACAATGAAATGGGAGAAACAGCAAAATCCTGCGGGCAGAATCTAAATTCAGTGACTTAAGCTCTGTTTAATGCCCAAAGCTTCTTCTTAACATAAGATAATATTAGCATCAAAATAATTTCTAAACAGCCTAGCGCGCAATAAAGTATGCTCCCCCAGTTACCAAACCCAATACTCAGAAAGATGTGGACTCTCAATGGTAGAAGAGACATACGCCAAAAAAGAATAATGTTTTCTTGGTTTCCATTTTGACTAGCGCTTTGAGCAGAGCATCAATCTATGTCCAGTGGATGTATTGGTATACGGTCTGAATATTCTAGGTCTTCAGGCCGGAAATTTACAAGGCGAAATGCTTCTGCTTTGATTGCTTCATAGTATGTCTTTCCGTTCGGGTTAAGCCATACAAAGGCGAGGATGTTCTCTCGGAAGAATTTAGCAGGCTTAAGGCGACGAGTCTTTTTGAGATAACGGTCATACCATTGTAATTCAACGTAGGCATCGGGCAAGACTTTCTTAAAGAAGTTTCTGAAAGTGTATTCGTCCCACATATAGATGTGGTCAGGGCTTGTGCAAAGTTTAAACTGAAATGGTTTTGGAAGTCTGAACCATCTTCGCCAACAGTGGGCGTTCTGGGTGGTGATGCAGAGTGCGTATTTAGTGACTCTCGCCCATTCAAGGACAGCCTTAGCAGGATTGTGGAGATGCTCTATCCCTTCCACACAAAGAGTTAAATCAAAAGATTTATCTTTCAATGGCTTGAGTTCGTGAGCGTCACAAAATAGGTCTGCATTGCTCTCAGGGTGCAAGTCCACTCCAAAGCCTCGTGGAAATCTTCTGCAGCATATATCCAAAACTTTAAACTTGTTTTTGTTGCGGACTTCGTTTGCTATTGCAAGTTCTTTTTGTCTCTGTTCCTTCGGCACATTATAATCGTGGCTGAGAGTCATAAGTCCTCATTTTTATATCTTCAAGAGTCTAGTTTAAAAAGTTTTATGATTGATTCTCATTCTAAAAAGAGAATACTGCAACTATTATGGCAAAAAAAGCGTTTTCCTTGTAGAAACACGTCTAGCTTTCGGTTTCGTGGAAGGCTTCATAAGCGCTATCTGGTTTGCTCACACATAGTATTCGTGCGCGGAGTTTTGCCGTGGGTAAAACCTTTTTTATGGGCGTTTTTTTGTGCTAGTCTTTACATACGGTTCCTGAGCAGCAAGATTGGCGCGCGCAATCAAAGTTGGGAACAGGCAGAGTGGTGAGACTTTGATTAATGAGGAAGTGTTGTTGTTGGCAATGTTCCTTAGAGATGAACGAAATGCGTGGACACCTAGAATCGCAGTTTTATGAATGCGCGCATTACCAATTAAGGGCTGAATAGGCTATGACAATTGCCCACACCGCTTTTCAAATAACATTAACACTTTTGAAGAGAAATAGGGCAATACTTCAAATATATTTAGAAATTTCGGCTTTCCAATAATAAACCCTATTCCCTCAAACATAATGAGTCCAAATCCAGCATTCCTAAAAAAGTGTTTTATTTCTTTTGGGGAGTATTCACAAACATGACCAGGTGATGACAAACTGCCTTTCCGTCTAATCCTCCAAAGAACACGTCTGAAAATGGAGTTATTTGGAGTGGTCATAAGGATATATCTACAGACCCGAGCCAAATCTTTGACTACTTGCTGGGGTTTTTCAACATGCTCCAAAACCTCCGAAAACATCGTTAGGTCAAAGGAATCTTCGATGAAAGGTAAGTGCCCGATATCAGCCACTATTTTGAGAGAGGTCTTTGCCTTTGCCAATTCGCTCTTATCTAGGTCTAGAATTACCCTCCACTTCGCGCCACTAAGCTTGTTAATAATCAAACCATCTCGACCGCCGGCATCTAACACCCGTTTGCCCATGAACATATTGGTATGCAAGCTAAGAAATCGGAGTATCTTTCTATGTTTATAACTGAGCTGTCGGGAGCTACCGCGCATATGCCCTATTATGTAATCAAACTTTAAAAAACATTTTGCCCGTGTGTGTTTTTTATTCTTGTTTTTTTAGAGAGAGAGTTAGTAGGCGCGCGCCTAAAAAATTAAAAGATTGCAACCAAAACAATCATAGAAGTCTCTCTTAACGTTTGGGGACGAGGTGGAAAGTAATCCATAAGATTCGTCGGATCTCCAAGCGTGTCAAATAGTAAGTGTAAAATGTATTTGTGCACAATTCTGTGCATATTTTAAACTGTTGTTTGCATGTTAGCTCAATATGAATGGGAAGATGACAAAAAAGAAGCTTTCAGAGATAAACTAACTTGCTGAGTAAGTAACTCACACTTTAGAACGGGTATAAAGTCACAGCCGCGAGCATCAATGCACGGCGGATTAATTAAAACAATTAAATATTCTCTTCGTTTTCTAGTTGCCGAAGTCTCTTGAGGAACCTGTTCGTGGGAGGATCAAGTTTTACTTTTTGCTTTGCTTCATCCAGTTTGACGAAGTTGTATTTTGCCAGAAATTTTGTGACGTTCTCAACCTTGCCACTGTTTAGTTGAGTTTTCTCTTCTATATCCTTTAGATAATGCCACTTTCCGTTCTCCAGTAACCGCAGAATAGTCTCAGCAGGCATGATAAAGGCTCCTTTAAATCCTCAATTAGGAATCTAAACGTTTAAATGCTTCTGAAGCTATTTTCTAGAAGAAAAATATAGAAAAATGAACCCTAAATATCATAATTGAGGGAAAATTGTTAGCGTTATGGTTTAGGGGTTGAATTTTAGGTCTGGTTTTCTGTTTTCTCGTGGTCTGTGTAGTAGCTGAGTCCTGCCGTTACGCCTGTAGATACGGCGAACCACAGGATCATGGCTGTAATGTTTCCCTGAGTAACGATGTATGCCAATGCAATAGAGGTGCCGTGGATGACCGCTAGGATAGCAGAGAGTTTCGGCTTAAATTCTAATCCCAATGTCTTTCCCTCCCTCCTCACTCTTTCTTTTCCCACAGCTCGAAACCGGCTTTGATCAGGTTTTTCCGCACCTCTTCCGGTCTCACGTATGAGGTTTCAGAGGTGGCGCTTATCTCGGCTAGTCTGATGAGGTCCTTGAGTTGGACTTCAGGTTTTTCTCTGCCCCAGTTTAGTCGGCAGTTTGCCTTTGCGGGGTCGAGGCCTGCCTGCTGTATTAAGGGATTGAAGATTTCTCGTTCGCATGTTCGTTTTATGAAGCGTTGTAGTGCCATGACTTTTCTTTCCGCGATTTCTAGGGCTGCTCTTGCGGATGCTTCTGTGAAGCCTGTGGAGGTGAAGCTATCACGAGTCGTCGCCGAGAGGAACAGGACATGATGGACAAGGTTATCCTCGCTGCCCTCAAGAATGGGCACATACGTTGGACGGTTTTAGAGAAGAAGGTTTTGACTACGTGTCACTCTTTGGCTACGAGAACAAGATTTGATAATCGTCTACGTTATTTGCTGAAGAAGGAGTATATTGAGCGGGTTAGCCGAGGAATCTACAGGATTACGGAGAAAGGAACAAAATACATGCAGGTAATCTGAAGCCTCATCATCACATAAATTTCTTGAATATATCACGGTATCTTTTGGTGGTCTCTCGCGGATTGTCAGAATAGATAACTGCTCTGCCTAGACTCACCAGCGGGTTACGAGCATACCTTATCTTGCTAGCTTGTCCCCCTTGCGGACCTATGCCCTGCAACAAAAACACTACCTTGTCTCCAACAACTTCTTGGATGTTTTTGATGTATTCGTCCTCAACGAAACAGGTTAAGCCTACTACACAGCCGTCCGCTTCTGATTCTTTCACGGTTTTGGCAGTATGCAGATAGTATGGCTGACCGTTGACTGTTGTTTTTGTCATCATTTTTTCGGCTTCTGGATTGGACATGAGGGTGAGAACTATAACTCCCAAGTTCTTCTCATGAGCTTTTTCTACTGTTTTTTGTGTGTTGCCGGCAAAGGGAGAAAAAGTGAAGGCGTCGAAGCCCATTTCTTTGATCCAGTATAGGGCGGAGTCGTTGGTGGAGCCGATGTCGCTGAGTTTATGGTCTAGTATGGCGAGCATTCCTTCGTGGTGAATCTTTTTTGCGATTTTCTTGAGTATGCCTGTGTGACCGAGATAATATTGGGTGTTGGGTTTCACGGAGCAACAGTAATCGCTGACCTGCTCTATGATTTCTAAAGAAAAGTTAAGAAGAGTCTCTGCATCTTCCTTGGAAACGTATCTGTCGGGAACAACGTTTTCCTTTCTTTGTTTCGGCAACGCTGGATCAAGGTTAATGTTAATGAAACTGCCTTTCTCTTTGGTTGCGTTCACGTATTTCTCGTAGAACATTGTATGACCCTTATTTCTTAATTCTCTACGTTATTTAACTATTAAGTTGGACGGAAGGATTTCCTTTTGACTACTGCAAAAACTAGAATAAAAACAAAGATTAAGGGCAGAATAATCCATGATGGAAATTCGGGTATGTATCCGATTGGTGTGTATTGTTCGTTTACCGCTAACACGTTATCCCCATTGGTGTTGAAGCCTCCAATTGCGTACAGCACATCATTTACGACAGCGACGAGTAAGCCACCGCGAGGGGTTGGCATTGGGGCACCCGTAATCCAAACGTCTTTTTCCGGATCGTAGATTTGGGTCAGGTTGCTCCCATCAGGAAATTGAGTGGTGCTACCGCCTATAACGTAGATTCTTTCTGGTGCTAGGGCTCCAGTGGTCGCGCCCGCAGCTGCGAAACGAACTCCAGTGGGAATAGGTTCCGCTTCAGTCCATGTATCAGTTTCCGGATCGTAGACTTGATTACAATTGGCATATGTTGTATATTGTTTGGAGCCGCCTATTACGTATATTTTGTTGTTGACGACTGCGGAGGTGTAACTGCATACTGGAGTTGGTATCGATGCTTTAGTTGTCCATGAATCTGTTTCCGGATCGTAAACTTCGGTTACGTCAGACTTCGAAGAAAATGAAGGCGGGGGACCGTATACTATTCCGCTTGTGAGATAGATTTTTCCGTTAACAACGTTTGCACATAACGCAGATCTGTTTGTGGGCATTGAAGTTTTGGTTTCCCATGTATCTGTGGCAGGGTCATAGACCTCTGTTACTCCAACATAAGTGTTATTTTGAAGCGGGAGTTCGGTTAGTCCCCCAAACGTGTATATTTTGTTTTGATAAACAGCTACTGCAAAATAATATCGTGGAGTTGGCATTGGCGTTTTCGTAGTCCATGTGTCTGTTGCTGGGTCATACTCTTCATTAGTGCCAAGAGTCACGCCAGATGCCTGACCTCCGATAGCATAAATTTTTCCATTTACCGCTGCAATCCCAAATCTGTATCTTGCAGTTGGCATCGGCTCCTTTGTTGTCCAAGAATCTTCAGTTGCCTTAACTGGTCGAATATAGACTACATACAAAGATGATATGATTAGGATAACGAGAAGGAAAACGTTGCTTGTTTTCATGTGCTTTCCTCAGGCATTATTGTTTCGGGTTTCTTTGTTGTTTTTCTGATTTTTCTAAAGTATATTAGCAGGGATGCTCCAACTAGTGCTATTATCGCTGTTGCGGTGATTATGTACATATTCATTGAGGAGACTGTACCATTTTCGGATGTCAACGATTGTTCAGTGGATGGTTCTATTGGATCCTCTTCGGCAATGGGACCGCCTAGACCGCTTAAACTCTTACAATACTCGATTTGTTTTGTGTCCGCCCAGATTCCAACTTGAATGCCGTAAGCTGAATAGTAACATTTGTCAAAGTATACTTCGATGCGCCAGAAAGGATACACTGTTAAAGTTTCTCTGGGGTACATGAACAACTCCGCTGTTACAGGTTTTTCTACTAGGTTAAACTCTACGTCTGTAAGCGTGTTGTTGCCCAAGTAAATCTGCAACTTATAATCTTCTGCAGCATTCCTTGCCAAGTTTATGGCTTCTTCCTGTGAAATCGCACTGGTACTACCTATCTTGAAGAGGTTCCAATCGTCCCTGAAGAACTTGAAAATGCCGTTCTCAAAAGTAACCCTTAACACATTCTGTGGAGCATCAACACCATTGACCGTGTACATCCACTCAAAATAGGTATGTATTATTGCTTCCATAGCTGGGTCATGCTGGACGTCCTGACTTGATGTTGTAAGCTTTATGTTGCCCGATGTCACGGTCATCTCTTTTGTTACATCAACCTTGTCCAGCATATTACACATTTCTTGGGGGTATGAAGCTCCAGAGTAGGCATGGTATCTTTCGAGGAGACTTTTAGCCTCATCAAGAATGTTCGTGGATGGTTGAACAAAAATCGGTGAGCCTTTAAGCACGTCCAGACTGCAGGAATACAGCATGTTTTCTCTAAATTTACACGTTACCTCTAGTTTGCTTTCGTCAACCCCGTCGAGATTGTATCTAACATCCTCTTCAGCAAGGCCACCCCAATGAGGGGGATAATCCACCCAGTTGCTTACTAGTGTTACAGTATATTTTGTCATGTCAAGTTTGACTACGTCTGTTAAGAATGTCAGTGTCTTTTCCGGAGCAGTCAATTCTGCTGAGTATGCTTTAGGCATCTGTAAAAGCGGAAACGCTAAGACCAGCAATAGAACAATTGATGATATGAATTTTTTCACTTCACTCTTCTCCCATGGTTAGTGTCGCGTAGTTTACGTCTGTAAATGACTGTTACCTCCATGACTGCAAGCAGCATAATCAGCAGTGGTATCAGTGATTGAAACTCTGGGATTGTGTCTGGTATTTCAGGCTCGAGGAATTCAACGGGTTCCATGAGCGGATAATAGTCTTTGTTGTTCTCGTCTATGATGTATGGTGTGTCTCCTATGCCGTCTCCATCATTGTCTGTGCAGTTGTAGTTGCTCCAGCAATTTCCTTTTTTGCCGTTATTCCAAAAATTAGAATCTGGAACGTAACCTATGAAGACGTACTGAATGTTATTTACGAAATTGTTGTGATAGAAGACGTTGTTCTCAACCTTACGGTCAGGGAATTCGTGGTCGAAACCTAGCTTGACCCCAACAGCACTATTGGCTACATGATTTTCATAAACAGTGTTGTTGGAGCCATGGTAGATTTTGATGCCACATTTCGATTTTCCCGTGATGTTGTTACCGAAAATCGTGTTGTATGAACCTGGACCTGTTACTGAAATGCCGCCTCTGCCGTCCACCATGTTGTTTTTTGAGATGATGTTGTAGCAGCCCCTTACTAAAACGCTTGTGCCGCCTCTTGTGAAATAGTTTCCAGAGATTAGGTTATAATCGCCACCTTCAACTCGAACGCCTATCCCTGTGTCAGTAAAACTGTTTCCGAGGATAGTATTCTTGGATGAACCAGAATTGACCTGTACACCATATCCATAACCGGTGTCCTGACCTGTGATGCTGTTTGCTGTGATTTGATTGTTAGAGGAAGAATCAAGTATTACATTAGCACAGGTGAGCATACTGTTGTCACTTATGGTGTTGTTTGTGGACTGCTGAAGCCAGACGCTCATCACATAATTTCTAATATCTAAATTTTTTATTGTTACATTTTTCCTGCCTGAAAGTGTTATCCCAGCATTAACACCCACCCCTTTAAGGGTGAAACCAGCTCCGTCAACAACGATGTTGTCACGCTGAACTTCAAGAGTGTGATTAAGGAGATTATCCGCGAAAACGTAAACATCCCCAAATCGTGTAATAGGCGTCGTTGCAGGATCCACGGTTCCATCAGGTCTAATGTAAACCTGCACAGTTGGAGGCGGGGGTGGAAGAAAATTTGCTGATACCAAGTCAACGAACTGCAAGCTGATATATGCCAAAAAGAGAACAAATAGTAGAATAAATACAGATACAGTTTTCTTCATTAGAGACACTCTAACAGTTTATTTTATAGTCAATAACGCATAAAACAGTTTTTGTAAAGGTTTCTTGACTAAATAAATGATTCACATAATGATGCTTAGTCAAAGTTTCTTGACAAAGCTTTTCTCCATCTTTTACTAATGATCTTATGGCTCTTCAGGGAAATCCTACACTAATGTTTTGTTTTCCTTAATTTCGACTGATTGGTTTTTAGCGTTTATTTGACGAACTGTCGAATGAAATATCTTTTTTACTAACTTCAATTCTGAAATAATCGTTTTAAAAGGTTTATTTTCATGAACTAACCTTAAATCAGCCATATTTTATCTATTTAGTTTGGTGACGTGAACTTTGGCATCCGTTTCAGCCGACGACGTTCGCGACGTAATCAACGTAACCGCAGAAGAGGTACCAGACGACAAAATCTTGATGATCAAACGAGCCGAAGTCACGCTGGAGCTGGAAACAGACAAAACAGTAGACAGCAGCAACTGCAGCGACCCAGAAAAAGAATTCATAACCGTTCTCTCAGCAGTCTACGCCATCTGCTACCTA
>Ga0315547_1003374_pt1 | contig 10456 bp, 10 predicted proteins | sample SalMarSW160240MG_2_FD_202542 | JGI IMG/M metagenome (GOLD analysis project Ga0315547, IMG submission 202542) | Salt marsh sediment microbial communities from the Plum Island Ecosystem LTER, Massachusetts, United States - Salt Marsh Sediment SW1601-240 ... | reverse complement strand
TCGTCGGCATCCGCCATATCCTGGCGGCGCCCTACCATCCCCAGACTAACGGGAAGCTGGAGCGCTATCACCAGAGCATCAAGCGAGAGGTGAACCAGCTACCCTATGAGCTACCCAGCCAACTTGATAAGGCAATTGCCGACTTTGTCGACTACTACAACTATCGCCGTTACCACAAGGCCCTCGGCAACGTGGCGCCTGCTGATGTCTTATATGGCAGGAGAGAGGAGATCCTACAACGCAGAAAGGAGGTGCAGATACAAACGATTAATCGTCGTAGAGACTACAACCAGGGCCTCAGGGAGCTTGTTGATGCCGCCTGATTATACCAATGTGTTCGGTTTAAAAAGTGTCCCATTTCGCTGATTGACAACAGTGTTCGATCGCCTTTAGCTCGGATACAGGGTGGTGCCTATTTTGCTCCTAGCTGGGAATCGAACTTCTTTCCACGAGTTCCATTCTACGCTTATGTTCCTTTGCCAGCAAGAGAGAGAACTTGAGGGATACAAGACTGAACTTTTCGCTAAATCGTGCAATGAGGCTGGCTCGTGTTGACGGTCGGGGAGAACAGTTAACAAAATACTTCTTTGTTACCTCTATATGAACATCGGGATGTTTGCCATTTCATGCGTACATTCAAGTCTAAACTTATTGTATCGATTCTACAATCAGGATTTTAGATCCCCAATATCCTGGATCTGGCGTATTCCGGAACTATCCCATGGACTGCTTCCCATCAAGCTGTGGTCGTAATATCTGACGCGTTGAAAGCTTAAAAAACGTGGCGCATTCGTGCCGTGGGTCATCATTAATTGGAATTCTGATAGCCCGAACCTTATATCTTGATACGCTAAAGAAGAATCCCTTATCACTTTCTGCCTGTCAGGTAACCGTTCTATTCTTTTTTCGTCCTGGCTACATTGGGACCATACTTGGGAGTAAGCGAGACTTCCAGAAATACAAACGGTTTTGTAACATTCCTGATTATCAGCGGACAGTGAATTAAACCCGCCGGGATGGATACGACGGCGGCGGTATCGATGATATGCTTTTCCTGTTCTTCGCCCAGGCATATCTCCACTTCTGCTCCCAGATCGCGAATGTCCGTCGGGTCGCCGCCAAGAAAGCAGATGATTTCAGCGAACTCATGGGCATGGGGTCTATCGAATTCAGTCGGTTCTGAAATGCAGTGATATCCCATACTGCAATCGACATCCAGTTCTCCCTCATGTGCCATAACCGAGTAACTAATAAAACTGCCTTCCGGCTCCTTAATAACATCCTTTAATATATGTTTCCCGTATTTTGTTTCAGCCAATGTAATTTATCCTCCTGTTAGTTTGCTTAAATATAGTTCAGGTAACGAGCTATTATAGCACCTTAACTGGCCGCTTTTGAGGTGCCCCTCCCTGGCCGGTTTTGGGTGCCCGCTAACACTGTAAGGGGTTGCGAAATCTTGTTCGGATTTGCAAAATGGATTAGCAGATATTAATCGCTACTTATAATACCGCTGACCATCTATTACAACGCATTTATCACTTGGAAGATATCTAAAAGAACCAATACGCTCTATTCCAATCGCGTGATCCCGAAGTAATATCTGGTTAGCTTCAGGAACACTTATTTTCCCAGGCCAAATTAATTCACCGTCACGCATTAGGGCATATTCGTAAATAATCTTGCCACTGATTTCGTTATAAAATGTTGCTTTGTTACCATCGAATGTCACGGTTCCTTTCATACCAAAGGACTCTCCAGTGTAGGTGCCTTTTAGTTCGGTATCAGTGGGAGTGCTCGATGTCCTTTCAGTACCAAGGGCAGCACACCCGAGCACTGGTAGTAAAAATAGGATGACCAATACGCAAACGAAATATCGCATCTGCCTGTCCCTATACTGGAATGTTTAATTGTCTTATACTATAACTAGGCTTCCCAAAAGGAATCCGTAAACATTATACCACAGCAACTGAATCGTGCCTACCGTGAATAATTCTTCGGGATGTCTACATGCACTTAAGAGTAAGAATGTCCTCCTTTTCTCGTTTGAAATAAATGTCACAAAATGAGTAATTGTTACTCGGGGTAGCGGCCTAACTTTACTAGGGTCCAATTGCTACGTGACTCCCCTTTCCTTCTCTTGGACAGCGAGCAGGGGGTCAATAACTAACTCCTTCAGCTTCTCGCTAGAAGTTATTTGGTAGAGCGGTACTGCGAGCGTCTCGGAACCCTTCAGATTCGCGTACCACTGTGATTGTCCGGTCTTGCGCCAACCTTTCAAAGTATCGTGATGCTTACCGACAAACCAGTACTTACACATCCAGTAATCATATGTTTGGCCTGCCTCTTGCTCTGTCATAGGTTTCTCATATATGAGCCTTCCTGCGCAGACGAGGGGGTCATCAACACTTGTTTCCATGCTTGAGCCAACATCTGAAGCGAAATGGATGCTGACAAACAACATACGGTCTACCAATTGTTCCTTTGCCTCTGTCGCGGCGGGAGTATAGAAGCGCATTGCCCAGCGGGCAAACCAACGCTGTGGTGCGTTCATGGAGTAGGATAACTCAGCTATGGCATTACTGTGCCTCGGTGTCCAACCTCGCTCCCCCATGAGTCGGTCACTGTCCATAAGCAGTAGCTGTCCCTGTTTGTATAATTTTGCCAGAGACTCAAATAAAGCCCTTGTTGGACTTCTCATAGTTTCAGTCATCTCGTCACCTCGAATACATAATCAATATCTAAAGACTCCGGAATAACCGGCCATGAATACTTGGTTGGAGTAAAGTGGTAGAACTCGGGTAAAGCAAAATACTCAGTAATGGGCTCCACTCCGCCGAACATTATTAGTCCTTTCCTCAACAATAATGCGAGCATATCTGCCATTACAGCCCTATTCTCTGGAAAGCTTTCTTTCTCAAGGTTTCGCTCCAGAATGGACGGCAAAAATCTCCATGATGCCCAAAATATATCACCGTCTTTGTTCCGTTTGCGTGCGTACTCAGCCAGTGATTTTGCCAGCAGGTCACATGGAATTCCCATGTCCTGGGTCACGAAAAGAAGCGCACGTGAAGCGATTTCCAAATGTGTTCCCCAGCCTAGAGTTGTGCAGGATAACACGCCTAGATTATCCAGCTCGCGAGCTAACTGGTCGTTTGGTTCAGCTCGCTCGTCTTCCTCGCTGGAAAGCCCGGAATAGTATTTAATCTCAACCAATACCAAATGTACCTGGCTGCCTTCCGTTTCAAGTCCAAGCACTACGTCTGGCTCGCAAGGAATACGGCCTGATAATTTCAACCAAGGCCAGAACGAATAGTGCACCTTGATGATCTTATCTAGGACTGTAAGGGTATTACCGTGAAATGAATGGGCTCTCCTCAAGAACGGGAGCAAGACTTTTTGAGGTGGCAGGTATCTCATACAGCCGAAAGTGTCAGAAGTCAGGAGGTCCTCCATGCGTTCGGAAAGGTTTGTGCCTGTTTCCGATATTTTGCCATGTATCTCTGCTACAGTCATCGTTCCTAATTATACGACAACGTTACCCGCTGAACAATTGTCAGGATTGTGTGATTAATGATGAGAAGCAACGGAGATGCAAGAACTGCTTCCATACTGTGTCATCTATTAATGACAAAGGGAAAACTGATAGGAATCTGGTTGTACGGACTCAAGGACTCAAAGCTTGGTTTCATATGCATCTGGAGGTGGTTCAATTCCCAAGAACTCCTTATAAATCCGGTCTTTGTATTCGCGCCCGATCTCATTTACAGCTTCAATAAAAGCATTGTAAGTGCCGAGCCCACCAATCTTCTCCCAAAACTCTTCGCCAATTAGCACGACCTTGTCTTCTCTCATATTGAACCACCGGGCGGGGAAGCTCCAACTATATTTCTCTTTTGTACCATATGGATTATAAGGAAGAGCATAATATGACTCATCAATTTGGCAAGGTTCCATGCTATATAGCTTAAGGAGTTTTTCTTTGCTAACTTTTGTCTGATCGCTATTAGGAAGAGGAGCCTTAAGCTCAAACGCATACCTCTTCTTCTTCTCGACATCCTCAGCATAAACGTCACAAATAACTGATACGGGTATGTTTTCTCCGTCACCGGCCAGAATATAAGCCAGTTCTGCATCCCAATCCGGCTGGACCTTTTTCGTACCCTTTTCTGAGTGCTCGAGCCTGTTAAGAATCTCTGTTATTCGCCTGAGCCGCTCTGACTTAACAGTTCCATCGACTCTGTATTCAGCTATTCCACGACCAAGACCAGCATTCGCAGCTACTACCGCTAGGTTTTGCCAAGCATTACCAAATGGAGTAACAAATCTTCGCTCAAAATGCGACCCTTTGAATATCTCATCCGGTACGAGAGCGGCGTATAGGGGCCTCTTGGCTCTGTGTTCTTCTTCAATAAAAGGGTCGCTAACTAAGACTCTATCCATTACTCTATCCATCATAGCCTTGATGACTTCCTGGATAGCACTTTTCATGTCTTCTTGCTTATTCATCATAGTCCCTATGCATGAAGTGTTGACCTACGCTTTTCGCCACACGAAAATAGATTCGAAGAACTCGGATGAACGTCTTCCAGTTCGCCGATTCACATGACGTTCTATGACTGCCGTCTGTTCCACGCCGCATAGAGAGGCGATTTCCGGGTAGAGCTTGGCGGAATCGTGAACAACGGCAATAAGCCATCCGCCTTGTACCATCGCATTGACAGCTCTCCTAAAGACCCTTGCTATATCTAGCTGGTATTGTCTTTTTGCCATATTGCCAGATCCATTTACTGCCGGACCGATCTCAGCCGTTCGCCGGTCCTTTAACCCAAGAAGATGGTAAGCATAAGCATGCTGGTCGTGGTAGTCGATAAGGCCCACATAGGGTGGACTCGTAATTACCCCATGAATTGGCGGGGAATTGCTGTAGCGACTATCTGAATGACGAACTTCCACGGTCGCTTCTGTACGTAATGCTGCGAACTTTTCTATCCTCCTCAAGGTATCTAAGCTGTAACGGTTAATAAACTTAAATGCTTCAGTCGTAGGTGAACATGTTCGTGAGTGTTTGTAGCACCAATAAGGCTCTATTTGAGGTCGCTTCGGGAAATCCAGATCAAAATGTGTAGTTAGGCGGGCTGACCGCGCCGAACGTGAAAGGATAATTTTAAGCAGGTCCTTATATGTATAACTTTCGTGCTGAATTAAATAACGGTATGTGAGAAGTTCATTTAGAGCCCTGTCGGCATACCATGTCCGTAAATACACATTGTCAGTTTCGGGCATATTAAGCTCAGCGGCTCGCTCGTGCCAAAGTCCCAATTGGGTTGTTGTCTGAGTGTGGTTTCGTAATTTCTCAAGAGCATCCAGTATTTCTCTGCGAGCCTTATCAATATCATATTTTCGAGCCTTCGCTCGACTGAGTAATACGTTAAATGCCGATATGTCATATCCAACTGAATTGATACCCAATTCATTAGCTTGAACAAGTGTTGTTCCACTACCGCAAAATGGGTCTAGGACAGTTTGCCCAGGCAGGAAATATTTTCGGAGGAATATCTCAACCAACTGTGGAATGAACTTGCCCAGATACGGATGCAGTCGGTGAACATGCTTCGTGCGTTCTTTTTCCGGTAAGTCCTTTTCTCGCCAGTTTAGATTGAGTCGCTCTAGCGGGGTGTCTTGAGTAACTGAGTTAGGAATTGTAGGCTGTTCCGTGTCAGAGTAGACGGACACCCTTCTCTCTTCATTGGTGAATTGAACCTGGTTTTCAAATAGGTTTGCAGTTGGCTCCAACATTGTCTATAGTTTACACCAGATAGGGGAAAAACTGAAGCGGGAAACACATGATTGGCTTATAAGAATTTAGGGATTATAATTATTTGACATATGTTATGTTCACTTATAGAATCTATGACAGAACCCAATAGGAACCAAAATGACAAGTAGATATTCGGAAATAGTCACAGAAAAACCGGTTCAAAGATTTTTGTTGAAGTTTTATCTTTCCCCTTATCCAGTTAAGAATCTAGTGCTTATTAGCCCATTTATGGGGGCCTTGAAAGGCACTCGCGTGACTTTGGAAGGTCTGTGTAGGAAAATAGAAGAAAAAAATATTCCCGCATATATTATTACCCGCAAACCGGATGATGAGGATCATCAACAAGCTGTGGACATGTTAAAAGGATGTGATTTGGTCGAATTGCGTTACAATGAATCACTTCACGCAAAGTTATATGTGTGTTCTTACGATGATGACACTTTGAGCTTCGCACTTCTTGGGTCAGGCAATCTGACACGTCATTCAATTGAGAAGAATATCGAAATAGCTATGATGATATACGGACGGGAACATGGAAAAGAAATTATAAGGGAACTATCAAAGTGGGGACTTGAAAGGATGAGAACCTTATCTAGCACCAAACTTGAGAAAAGAATAAGATATGTAAGGAGGTAGTAATATGGAATTTCGTGACTGGTTTTGCCTTAAAACCCGGGATAGTTTTAACATTGATCCAAAACTGAATCCTGAAGATGCGAGGTTTTATTTTGGACGACAAGAAATAATGAGGCGGGTGAAAGGTTTATTACGTCGGTCATTTATCGACCCAAAAGCACCAAAAATGGTAGTTTTCGGGCCTTATGGTTGTGGGAAGACGCAATTACTTTATCATCTAGAACATATCCTTATTAATCAACCCCCGGAAACACTCAAGCTTACACCTCATATTGTGCACCTCGACATTGAAATGAAGTCTAAGTCAGATCATAAAGATTGGCATCTTCAGATGATGGAAGCTCTGGCAATGAGAGTAGTAAAGGAATGGGTGGAAAATATATCCAAAAAGGTTGGTAATGTTGAAGAAGAACTCCAGGGCATTTTTGAAGATCCCAATGTTGCTGAGGCTATACGAAAGCTTCTAATTGGGGGTGTAGAATATACAGCTTGGAGATGGCTGTGTGGACATGAATTGTCTGCAAAAGATTTGGAGCAGCTTAGAGTCACAAGAAATTTGGGGCGTATAGGCGCAGGAGATATGGCGCGAGCTTTAATCTCAATTGGTGGCCTAGCAGAAAAGAACGGTAAAAAACTCATTTATATGATTGATGAGGCTGAAAGATTCACAGCAGTTAGGGCAGGTGATGAAACCCAATACCTGATAGATTATCTTCGTGAAATTTCGGATAAATCCAACAGTACAGTCGGATTTGTCATCGCAGGCACGGCCCAAGCGCTTGAGGATCTTCCCGAACTTTTCTTATCCGGTGCTGTAAGACGAGCTGGAAGAATAGGACACGATCACTACATCGACATCCCGTTTCTACCAGCTGTAGAAGATGTGAAGATATTTCTGAGCGAATTACTAGGAGAACTTGTGGATCAAGCCAAGGCCGAAGAGAGAATTAGAGGCGAATCATTAGAAGCGTCCCTTGAGACATATCCTTTTAATTCAGAATCGTTCGATGTACTGTGTCAATATGCGACCGAAGACCCAACAAAAGCTTTGCCCAGTCACTTGATTCACTGTGTGAACGAGTGCGCAATTTCTGCGTGGGACGAGAAGAAATCCATTATTGATACGACCATAGTCAACGACATTGCTCCATTAGTTTTCGGGTGATAAAAAATGAAAAAATATACGGTTAAGCCCAGAATTACCCGGATAGGGCAGATTACGATTGGTAATACGAACGGCGGAAACGAAAGAATCTATTTGGGTCGGCTTGCAGAAGCTGGTCAATTGACAAGAATAGATTTTGACGTTTCGAATCCGCATGTGATAGCCATTTTTGGTAAACGAGGCTCTGGAAAATCATATACTCTTGGTAGCATTATTGAAGGATTGTGCACGAAGGAATCCAACTCCTCAATCTCAGCTATTAGTAGGAACCAAGCTATTTTGCTCTTTGATACTCTGGGGATATTTCAATGGATGGATGTTGCGTTATCATCAGATGCTCCTCAAGAGCTTGTACGAGAACAAGCTTCTCATCAGAAAGGATGGGGGCTGCAACATGAACCATTAGATATGAAGGTCTGGATGCCGAGTGGAATGCCTTCTGGTCTTAGAAAATATGAAGAGTTTACAATCAACTGTTCTGATTTCACTGCTTCAGATTGGGGATATCTGTTTGGACTGGACGTTTTTCAGGATAGAATGGGCCAACTAATAAATGATGCTTATGAAAAAGTAGTGAACGAAGGTTGGTCTGATGGTACGCGTGACTATGAACCGGAGCCACGATATGCCATTGAAGATCTGATGGATTGCATACAGAATGATATCGAACTCAATAACAGCTACCACAGTGAGACAAAAAGAGCAGTACTCCAGCAACTTTCGGTATATTGGCGTAATCCTTTGTTTCAGCCAAAAAGAAGGATACCAACCGCAATCAAATCATTAGCCGATAAAGGGGAAATATCTCGAGATATATTGAGGAGCTTTGAATCGCTCGAGGGCGTTACATTACCTGTCCTTCTGAAACCAGGGCAGTTGAGTATACTCTTACTACATAAATTGCCTGAAGAATTGCGGTTCGTAATCATTGTTGCACTTATTCGTAAGATTATGGAGTCGCGAATTATGACGTCCGAATTAGAAAAATCTCTTAGAATACTCCCTGAGCTTCAAGGCGAAGAAAGAGAAGCAATAACAGAAAAAATTACTCATGGTATTCCACCTACTTGGATTGTTGCTGACGAAGCCCAGAATTTTTTGCCGTCGGAACGAAAAACCACTGCAACAGACGTCCTCGTCAAATTGGTAAGAGAAGGCAGAAATGTTGGTCTTTCATTTGTGATGACAACACAGCAGCCATATTCTATAGACCAACGTATTCTATCTCAGGCAGATACGATAATTTGCCACAAATTAACAGTTCAAGGTGACATTGAATATGTAAAGAAGAATTTGAAGTCTGCTCTGCCGAACGGCATCTCCTATGGGAACTCTGTACTTTCGTTAGATGATTTACTTAGAACTTTAGATATTGGTCAATCAATCATTTCGAATACCGAGGCAGAAAGAACATTTATTATGGATATTCGTCCAAGAGTAAGCGTCCATGGGGGTTTTGGAGTATAATGGTATTTCTTCATATCCTAAATAACCCTAGAAAATCAATGCAACGCCTGGGTTTCTTGAAATATCTTATATGGCAGGCGTCTCTAGCAAGAACAAATAGTCTTCGAACGCTGGGGAACAAGTTAATTGATGCCGTTTCACGCAAAGTGCCCGTGTCTTTAACACCAGATTTAAAGGACTACGTTAGACATGTTCTTACCGAGTCAAAGTATAAAGACCTGAGGTTAGCCGCTCTTAAAGAAACGAACGGGGCATGCAAAGACGAAGGAAAGATTGAGATTGAGATTCAAGACTATTATCTATCCAAGTCCGATTTGCCTTCTAGACGTGGTAAGCTCGTCAGTGACGACTGGAATAGGTATTCGCAGTTAGCGTTAGATCTTCATTTTCTTCGGCCGGGGTCATACTCTATTATGACAAGGGGACATTCATTCCTTTCTCTGGTATCGGATGAAGAACGTAAGTCTTTTGATATTCATGCACCAAATACACCATATACAACTAATCCTCTCTACCTCTCATCACCACAGAAATTACTTCTGCTCTTTTCGCTGGTTGAAGCGGATGGAGACCTCCTACGCAGACTTTATAAGATACTATTAACTCGTAATGATTCGTTTACAGCTATTGAAGTCGGCAACTATCTTCCCGATATCTATAGAATGACAGCCAAAGAATCCAGAAATAGAGTAAGAAGCGGAGATGACTCTATAAGGATTCAGAGGCTCCTTGATACAGCGGACAAAATTGAAGCGGTGAAGCGAAATCCAAATCCAGGAGGGAAAAACCCGCGCGAACATGGTATTACTGTTAGGTTAGAACCATTTGTTGACCTTAGCTTACTACACAAACCTGATCCCTTATCTTCTTCTTATGAAATAAGGAAAGCAACCAGAAGTTACTTTGAACCACTAATCGAATCAGAAAGCGTGGAAAGCTTTCTTAATAGTCGTTTTTTCGGCACGGTAAACAAATCCTTGAACTTTGATGGAATGCATAAAGTAGATGCTAATTCTTGCCTATCTAATCTACAGAAAGCCTATAACGTTTTGAAAAGCCCTGTGGGTTATGCGCCAATCACAGAGCTAAGCCTTCTTGCAGGGATATATTCATTGACAGAAATGGGCACGTTCTTCGAAATTTCCGAGTGCATAGATATCCTTAAGGCACTCCAGAAGGAGAAACCAAGGCAAGTGTTGTTTAACGTAGACCGTTGGGGTATGCTGAACTTCGTCAAGTTTAATTGAGGTAGGATGGATTTAATGTACACCAAAGTCAGGTAAAATAGAAAGACGGAGGTGTCAGAGTGAAAGGGATTCCACAAGGAAGATATACGAAGGAATTTCGGCAGGAAGCGGTGAAGTTGGTCA
>Ga0315547_1003369_pt1 | contig 10467 bp, 8 predicted proteins | sample SalMarSW160240MG_2_FD_202542 | JGI IMG/M metagenome (GOLD analysis project Ga0315547, IMG submission 202542) | Salt marsh sediment microbial communities from the Plum Island Ecosystem LTER, Massachusetts, United States - Salt Marsh Sediment SW1601-240 ... | reverse complement strand
AGATAACTGTTGAGTGAAACAGTTGACATACTTGAATTTGACTTTTCGTCAGCCATAAATGGCGAAAAATTCTTTGAATTTTTCGGGTTAATAACTATTCCTCCCCCTATCCTGATCCACCAGGCGGACAGGATTTTCGGGGTGGGGGATATATACGTTAATCCAAAATAATTATTTTTTTGCAAACTTCAAATTCCTCACCCGGCTGCCCGACAGGAGAAAACCGGTGATCTTCCCGTCTTCCCGCTGGAATTCCAGCTTCCCAAACCACCAGGCATTACCACGAAACCCATCTTTCCTGATCCGTGTGAGAGTAATCGGCTCATGCCTCCTGTGCAAAGCAACCAGTGTATCATTCTGGACAGTAAGATCGTAGAAGGTCCCAAGCTCATCACTGTAATACCTTCCTTCAAAAACTTCAAGGCCTCCTGAAAGTTCAGTCCCACTGGCAACCCTTTTCCCGGTCACCTTAAGCTCCGCGAATTCAATTGTCAGGATTACCTCTTTTTCATCATTCTCATTGAAAACGGCATAGGCTTCCTCTTCTTCTATATTGAACCTGGTTTCACTTAGTGTCCTGAGCACGTTTTTCCTTCCATTCCAGCCCTGCTCCAACCATAAATGATCATCCTGCATGAAGATTTTTGCATAAATATCATATGGCTGCAGCTCATAAAATCCTTCATATTTTTTCAGCGTTTCCTGATCAACGGTAATAAAATCCTCTTTATCGGGTTTTTCGGTTGGCTCTGTCTCTTCAATCGGTTCCATCTGCTCTTCAAGAAACACAGCTGCAATTTCCCTGGATAAAACGGACGGATTAGCATAAGCAGCGTTTTGCAAAACAACGATTCCCAATCTTTGATCCGGGAACCTTCCGGCATAAGAGCGGAACCCGGCATCCCCTCCGCTGTGACCGATTAACCGCAATCCCCTGTACGTACCGTGACTCAACCCCAGTGCGTAATCAATGGTATCCCCACTGTTCAGGATGCCTCTTTGGTGCATTTTCTCAAGCAGTTCGCAACCACCCAGATCCCCCGTTTCAAGATTAATAAGCCACTTGCCCAGGTCTTCGGCAGTGGTGAACAGGCTGGTTGCACCGGCATTGGCATAGCTCAGCACACTCTTTTTGTAGATGCTGTCACTGGTCAGATAGTAGGAATATGCCCTGTTCTTAACGATCATCTGGTGATCATCATGAAAATGAGTGTTCGGCATTTCCAGCGGTTCGAATATTCTTTTCCTGCAGAATTCAGGAAATGACTGACCCGATACGGTTGCCACGATTTCTGCAAGCAGCGTAAAACCGCTGTTGCAATACAGGAATTCGGAACCCGGTTCAAAGTTCAAATCCTGCTGGTGTTCCAGGGTCCGGATGATTTGTGACTGGGTGATTACATCATCCAGACGCCAGCCTGCCATGGCTAGCAACTCCCACTGGTCCCGGATGCCACTGGTATGCGTTGCAAGATGCCGGATAGTAATGGTCTGGTCAAATTCAGGAATGTTTGGCAGGTACTTCCGGATATCATCGTAAAGCGACAGCTTCCCTTCCTGTTCAAGGAGCAGGATGGCAAAGGTCGTGAACTGCTTCGATACCGAAGCGACATGAAACGGTGTTTCCCGGGTCACAGGGATCTTATACTCCAGGTTGGTAAGACCCCGTTCGGTAGTGTAAAAAATCGTTCCATCCCTGACGATGGCAACAGCACATCCCGGACCATCTTCCGGTACCTGCGCTGCAAGGATACTGTCAACCTTTGCCTGGTAGTCCTCCTTCGCTGTTTCTGTGGAGAGACAGGAAGACAATGCAATAATGTAGATAAGTGGAACAATTTTCGAAATGTGGCTCATCTTTTTTATGTGTTTATTTGAACTTATTTGAGAATGATCTGTTTATTCAGGGAAAGATAATAAATTCGTAGTTTTTAGAATAACAGAACAACAGCGGCATTAAATTTTAATTTAATTTTTGACAAGGCCATCGGCCCTGGATTATTGTAGTACAAAGAGATTCAAAATTATTCAACTCTATCGGAGTTGGATAATTGGTGGATCTGTTTTTTGATAAATGTATGTCTGTGATTACCTCAGAATGGAAAACAAATAACGCACGAGATATGAAAGAAAAGACAGTCCTGGTCACCGGAGCCAATTCAGGCATTGGCAAAGTCACCGCCCTTGCACTTGCCCGTATGGGTTCGCATGTTGTGATGCTGTGCAAAAACAAAAAGAGAGGAGAAGCAGCTCATAAAGAGATCATCCAGGTGAGTGGAAACAGCAACGTGGACCTGATGATCTGTGATCTCTCCGATACGGATTCAGTCCATGCGTTTGCCAATGATTTTCTTCTCCGGTACAATCGGCTGGATGTCCTGGTGAACAATGCCGGAGGCTATTTTGATAGAAGAATTGTGACTCCAGATGGCTATGAGTACACTTTTGCCGCGAACCATCTCGGTCATTTCCTGCTTACGAATCGTCTGATTGATCTGATCAGGCACAGTGCTCCGGCACGGATTATCAACGTCAGCTCCAATGCACATCAGACAGGGCACATCCGTTTCGATGACCTGATGGCGGAGAAACGTTATATGGGCTGGCGTGCATACAGCCAGGCAAAACTGGCAAATATTCTTTTTACTTTCGAGCTGGACAGACGACTGAAGGGAACCGGAGTTACGGTAAATGCCCTGCATCCGGGATTTGTCAATACAAATTTCGCGAACAATACATACTCCTTCATCAGGCCGCTGGTCAGGCTGGCACAATGCTTCGCACGCAGCCCGGAAAAAGGCGCTGAGACTTCAATATACCTCGCCTCGTCAACTGAAGTGGAAGGCATCAGTGGAAAATACTTTTTTAATAAAAAAGAGAGAATATCCAACCGGGAATCCTATGATAAGGAAATAGCCAGACGGCTATGGGATGTAAGCGAAGACCTGGTGAATACAATCTGAATTCTGATAAATTCGGAAGTTGCACAATAGGTTCGGAAGAAGAGGAACCGGTTAGCATAACCCCGGAGGATTTGAATATGAAAATATCATAACGAACAGAATGTTGGCTTTTTTCACTTTTGTTATTACCTTGAGACCTGTATTATTATCAAGAAAAAACAACAACTCCAATATAAATCATTAGAACGATGACCGAATTTGAATCCGGAGATGATGTAGTCCGTATCGGAGATCATCTTTATAAACATTTGATCAAATATGAGATTATTGCCCTGCTGTTGATTGGAACGGGTATTGTCCTGAGGCTCTTTGATAAACCAGGAAGGATCCTGATTACCGTTGTATTGGTATTGCTGGCCTTGCTCTATTTCTTCATTGCTTTTGCGAATATTTCATTTGAGAAAGCCAGTAATACAGAGCGCTTTATGTACAGGTTAAATTCCTGGATTTCAAGCATTGCCGTTGTTGGACTTGTATTCCTGCTTTACCGGCTACCCCTTGCAGCCACGATTGCTCTTATCGGCTCAATTCCACTGCTTTTAATAACTCTATTCATGTTGATCCTGAAAAACAGGAAGCCCGACAACAGGGTGATTACCCTGTTAACCATAACCCGGTCGTTCATTATCGGGCTGGTTGTGCTGATATACTATTTACTGACAATACATTAAACCTATGAAAAAAATCAGATTCCAATTTTTAATCCTGTTTGTTTTTCTTTCTGCAATAGTTGTAACTGCGCAGGATGATATTCTCCAGAGGCTAGAAGAGATTGCCATCATCGATCAGAAGGTGATGATGCCCATGCGGGATGGCATTCGTTTAGCTACCGACATCTACCGGCCGAGGACGGATGCCCCCATTCCGGTTATCTTTTCAAAAACACCTTACAACTTCAATCCTTACGGGGATGGTGAGATGCGAACACGTGGCTATTACAGAGCTTATGAGGCCGTCAGCAAAGGGTATGCTTACGTAGTACAGAATGAAAGGGGAAGGTTCTTCTCGGAAGGGGAATGGGACATTCTTGGTACGCCCACGACGGACGGTTATGATGCCTTCAGCTGGATGGCAGAACAACCCTGGTGCAATGGAAAGATCGGGACGTACGGTTGTTCGTCCACAGCAGAATGGCAAATGGCCGTGGCAGCACTTGACCATCCGTCACATGCAGCAATGGTACCCATGGGGTATGGTGCAGGAGTGGGCAGGATTGGTGACTATTATGAACAGGGTAACTGGTACAGGGGGGGTGCCCATCAGTTGCTATTTACCATCTGGCTTTACGGGACACAACACGATGAATTCAGGCCAAGACTTCCCGAAAACATTACCCAGCCGGACCTGCAGCGCATTCAGCAATTTTACGATATGGCTCCGGAAATGCCCCGGGTTGACTGGTCAGAGGCTGTGCAACATCTGCCACTTCAGGATATCATGAAAAATGTACACGGTGCGAAGGGGATATGGGACGACATGATCAGAAGAAAACCGAATGACCCGGCATGGTATGAAGGGGGACTGTACCACGATGATATGCCGTTTGGTGTTCCCGGATTCTGGTTTGTGTCCTGGTACGATGTCGCTACCAGCCCAAACCTTGCACTGTTCAACCATATCCGGCAGAACATCGAAGATCCGGAGGTAGCAAATAACCAGTATCTTGTCATTGCTCCCACACCCCACTGCAGTTACTGGAATGCCTCGGAACATACCATCGTTGGTGAACGGGATATTGGAGATGCACGGCTCAATTATGATGACCTGATCTACGGATGGTTTGATTACTGGCTGAAAGAGGAGGATAATGAGATCCTGGAAAAGACACCCCGGGTGCAATACTATACCATGGGAATGAACAAGTGGCAATCTTCGGACAGCTGGCCTCCCGAGGGTGTAACAATGACCACTTGGTACCTGGACAGTAAGGGTTCGGCAAACACACGGATGGGCAACGGGAAATTATCATTAACTGCAAGTGGAAGCAAGGACCTGCCTGATGCGTTTACCTATGATCCCATGGATCCTGTACCTTCCTGTGGAGGCAATGTCTGCTGCATGGGGAATGCACTCCAGGCTGGATCCTTTGACCAGCAAAACATGGAAACCCGGCAGGATATCCTGGTTTATACCTCCCCAGCGCTGGATAAGGGCATTGAAGTTAGTGGATTCATTGAGTGTACGCTTTATGTATCATCCGACGTAACGGATACCGATTTTACCATCAAGCTGATTGATGTCTATCCGGACGGCAGGGCGTATAACCTGGATGAAACCATCCAGCGTGCACGCTTCAGGGAGGGGTATGACAAAGAAGTATTTATGGAAAAAGGAACGGTTTATGAACTGAAAATGACACCCCTGTCCACCAGCAACTATTTTGACAAGGGACACCGGATCCGGATTGAGGTCTCGAGCAGCAATTTTCCGCGGTTTGCACGGAACATGAATACCGGGGGCAACAATTACGACGAGTCGGTCGGTATGGTTGCACACAATAAGGTCCACCACTCGAAAAAGTATCCGTCACGGATCGTCCTTCCGATTGTGGGAAAATGAAGTTATGCCATGGCATCCCTATGGGATAAGTTATTAGTTATCAGTTATAAGTTATGCAAGGGCATGACTATGCCATCTACGGAGCTTTGTAGAATGCCTTCGGCAGAAAAAATACGAAATCGAACCTGCCTTTTTTATCTTTTATAAAGGTAATCCCCCACCCTTCTCATCCAGGCAAGTTCCTCTTCACTCATGGGGCCAAGATCGAGGGTTTTTAGATTCTCCTGCAGTTGATCGCGGTTTCTCACTCCCATCATGCACACATCAACCGATGGGTTTGACAGGACAAACCGGTAGCAATCGGTTGCCGTTGGTGTTTTCTCACCGGGCGGTGTTTTCTTCGGATTGATCAGCTGTCTCCAGCGGGTTGCTGTATAGGAGATAATCCCGGGTTTCGACTCCCCGGTGATCTTCGGAAAGACATCCGTTTCAGCTCCCCGGTGAGCCGCGTTATACCGAAGGTGATACAGGTCGAATATCCCTTCTTTGTGAAGTTCTGGAAATAAATTCCGGTTATGACTGAGGATACCGATAAACCGGACCAACCCTTTTTTCTTCATGTTCAGGGCGCCGTCGATGATGCTCCGCTGTGGTCTTTTCATGAAAAAGCCCAGGTTCAGGATATCGGCACGCTCAATCCCCAGTTTCTTTAACCGGCTTTTAAAGAATTTTTCCGTCAATACGGGAGAGTGCGCATAGCTGGTAAGAGCCAGCACCAATTCATCCCGTTCCCCCTTTTTTATAATTTCACGAATAGCCATCATCATCTCCGGGGAGCTTCCTTTGATAAAAGTTCCCCAGGTGAAGTAGTTGCACCCGTGTTCAAAAGCCTCTTCGAAGACTGCTGCTTTAGCGCCAAAGCTGGAAGAGATACCCAGCCTCCCGACCCGGAGATCGGTTTTTCCCAATAGGGTTTTTTCGTTGAAATTCATAAAATAGGTTATTGTTGTATCTCCACAATTTTTCCTTTTTTTCCCTGATGGGTTGTTACGCTGTTATTGTATCGGACGATCATGTCACCACTGCAATCGGGTTTTATTTTAGCCTCGGTCAACTTCCCATCACTCCAGCACATATCTACGGTATACCCTCCACGAGCCCTCAGTCCTCTTATGGAACCGTTAGGCCAGGCATCGGGTAGAGCCGGCAGGAGGTGGATCTCTCCAGTATGGCTTTGCAGCAGCATTTCTGCAATTCCTGCACTACCGCCAAAATTGCCATCGATCTGAAACGGTGGGTGGGCATCCCACAGGTTCGGGTAAGTGCCCCCGCCATGGTATTGTGTTTCCGGATCGGGAGATACATAATTCAGATGGGTGTTAAGCATCCGGTGTGCATGATTCCCGTCGAGCAATCGTGCCCAGAGGTTGATTTTCCAGGCTTTGCTCCAGCCTGTTCCACCATCCCCCCTGAACAGCAGGGACTGTTTGCATGCTTCAGCCAGTTCGGGTGTGGTATGCGGAGATATGCTGTTCCCGGGATGCAAACCGAAAAGGTGCGATACATGCCGGTGATGGGGATCAGCATCTTCCCAGTCATGGTACCACTCCTGTAAATTCCCCCTGGATCCGACCTGGTAGGGATAGAGCTGCTCGAGAACGCCCTGCATCTCCTGCCGTAAATCAGCATCCACACCAAGAGCTTCTGATGCTGAAACTGTATTTGAAAGGTGTTGCCTGATCATTGCCATATCGGCTGTTGAACCATACAGTGTTGCGCCCCGGTAATTATCCGGGGTCAGGTACATGTTTTCCGGTGAAGTCGAGGGGGCAGTAACAAGGGAACCATCCGGCCCTTCCGTAAGGTAATCCATGCAGAAGCGAGCAGCGCCTTTCATCAGGGGGTAAGCATAATCCCTCAGAAACAGCGTATCACGCGTAAAAAGAAAATGCTCCCACAGGTGAGTCGAATACCAGGGTCCGGCCATTGACCAGTTAGCCCATACGGGATGTCCATGCCCGAAATCTCCCACCGGGTTAGTCATCGCCCAGATATCTGAATTGTGAGAGCAGCACCATCCCCCGCAATCGTAAAAGGTCCGGGCAGTGATCTCACCCGTAGTGCTCAGCTCTTGAATGAAATGCAATAGCGGTTCATGAAGCTCGGAGAGGTTGCATACCTCCACAGGCCAGTAGTTCATTTCCGCATTGATGTTCGTTGTGAAGTTGGAACTCCACGGAGGGCGCATGTGGGGATTCCAGATGCCCTGCAGATTGGCTGGTATCCCGCCCGGTCTGGAGGAGCTGATCATCAAATACCGGCCAAACTGGAAATAAAGCGCTTCCAGATCATTGTCCGGATTGCCTTCGGAATACCGGATCAGCCGGGCTTCTGTCGATATGCTCTTTTCCGGTGGAGTACCCAGATCCAGCGCCACCCGGTTAAAAAACCCTGAAAAATCAGCAACATGCTCTTTCCGGAGCCGGCTATGGGATTTTGACATTGCACCGGTCAGGTAACCGGAAGCAAGTACCGATTCATCCAATCCGTCCAGTCCCGGTTCTTTATCATACCCGTTGAAACTTGTGGCTATGGAAACCAGTATCGTTGCTTTTGAAGCATCCCGGAGGTAGCAGGAGCTGTCAGTTCCCGTTATGGACCCGTCCGAATCCACGATAGCAGCATGGACTTCAAACCGCATGCTTTTCTGGTCATCATACACAATTGCATCGGGCAGATTACGGTAATTTGGTTCACAATGCACGGGAACCTTTCCATCCATGATTAACCTGCCGTTCTCAAAAGAGACGGTATGAGGCAACTGGCTCCTGAACCGGAGACCAACATTCAGCTCTTTCTTCCTGCTTGCTGTCAGGTGGATTACCAGTACCTGATCCGGAAAGGAGGTAAACATCTCGCGAACATAATCCACTTCCCCGGTTGAATAGTTTACCGTAGCAATGCCCGTACGGAGATTCAATTCCCGGTAATAGTCCCTTATTGAATCTTCGTGAAGAAAATCGATGTACAGATCTCCCGGCGGGGCATAGGATTCCGAAAACTTACCCTGCAGGTTACGCACCAGGCTGTCAGCCAACCGGTAGTCCTCATTAAACAAAGCTTTGCGAACAGCAGGTAGGTGCTTGTATGCTTCCCGTTTCATGTAAGGATCGACCGGCCCCCCTGTCCAGAGCGTCTCTTCATTAAGCACAATCCGCTCAGTACCCGCTCCCCCATAGACCGTTGCTCCAATCCGTCCGTTTCCAAGGGGCAGTGCTTCTTCAAAATAGTCAGCCGGTTGATCATACTGTATGATGCGATCTGGCAGTTCAGGTTGACTGCAGGAGAAGAGGATCAACATTCCCGGTATAAAATAAAGAGGAATGGGTAAACGCTTGCGCTTTAGCATTGAATTTTTAATCTTCATGACGATAAACGGGTTACAGATGTTCCATTTCATCAATGATCCTCTTTTTCATAGCTTCCCGTTCAAAAGAGAAAGCTTTACTCTTCTCACTGATGTAATTATACAGTTCAAGTGACTTTATTAAAAACAGCTTTTTCTTTTCTTCTTTCACCTGTGCCATCTCATGGAAGAGGTTTGCCAGCAGTTCAAGGTTTTCCAGATTAAAACCATTGTTCTTCTTGAAAGCACTATCGAATTGATCCGGGGCAAGATGGAGGATTGATTCAATGTCCATATCCAGGTTCGATTTCAACTCCTGGTCAACCTGTTCGTATACCTCCTCTTTCTGAATAACGGTCAGGGCAGAGAGGATCTTCCCAAGAAGAAACCGGATCAGAACGGCAATCTTTTCAATCTCTCGTAATATATAATCTCTCTTTTCCGTCTTGTGTCATTTTTTTAGTTCCGGAAACAATTCCGGTGGTTTCCGGTGCATGGTTCCCTGTTCATAGGCATAGCAATATTTTATCAATGTCGCTTCATCAAACATTCTGCCAAGGAATTGGAGCCCTGCCGGTAAATTTTCCCGGGTATAACCCATCGGGATTGTAAATGCAGGTTGACCTGTATGCGGAGCAATGATCTGGCTGTTATCTCCTTTGTATCCCTCCATATCACCTTTCCTGGCAGGAGGATGATTCCATGTAGGATAGATGATTGCACCCACGTTTAACTGATCCATAGCCTCTTCAATGGCATTCCTGAAGTCAATTCTCCGGTAATCGGTATAGGGATCCGAGCAAACTCCCGGTGTTTCACCGGGAATAGTATGGTGGGAAAGAAAATAATGCAGGCGGTCCTCGATATAGGGTGAATAGTTGCCCGAGTTGACGATCTCTTCCAGGTTCCTGACGGGTGCATTCTTTCCGTATTTGGCAAGAAATGCATTCAGATCATGTTGGAATACAGGGCACCAGTGATCCTGGCTCAGGGTATCAAACCCGGGGATATTGAAGGGATCGATCATTTCAGCTCCGAGCCTTTTAAGGTCAGCAATAGCCTGCTCAAACAGTGCTGATACCTGCGGATCCGGATCCGCCCCGCTTAAAACTCGCAATATTCCGATCCGGGCTCCTTTTAGTCCGTTTTTATCCAGAAATTGTTGGTATCCGGCAGGTAATCTCTCCCGGCAATGAACGGTAACGGGATCGTTCGGATCATAGCCGGCAATCACTTCAAGTATTCGAACTGCATCTTCAACTGTCCGGGTCATGGGTCCACCGACATCATTTCGCAGGTAGAGCGGCACAATACCGTCCCTGCTTGTCAATCCCAGTGTGGAACGGAATCCGACAAGAGCATTGTGAGAGGAAGGTCCGCGTATTGAGTTTCCGGTGTCTGTACCCAATCCCACAGTACCGAAATTTGCAGCCACTGCGGCAGCAGTTCCACCACTTGATCCGGCAGGTACGTGATCAAGATCATAGGGATTTAATGTCTCGCCTGAAATCGAACTGATCGTAACTGCAGGGCTGAAAGCCCATTCAGCCATATTCGATTTTGCCAGAATGATTGCCCCCGCCTCTTCCAATGCATTTA
>Ga0315547_1003367_pt1 | contig 10469 bp, 9 predicted proteins | sample SalMarSW160240MG_2_FD_202542 | JGI IMG/M metagenome (GOLD analysis project Ga0315547, IMG submission 202542) | Salt marsh sediment microbial communities from the Plum Island Ecosystem LTER, Massachusetts, United States - Salt Marsh Sediment SW1601-240 ... | reverse complement strand
CGGCTTTGGCAATAGCTTCGTTATCCAGAGGCTTTATGGTGTGGAGGTTCAAAACCCGGGTCTGGATTCCGAAATCCTCTTTCAAGATATAGGCGGCCCGCATCGCCTCCGGCACCGAAGGTCCACAGGCGACGATCGAGAGGTCCTCGTTCTCACTTTCATACTCAGAGGCCAACACCGTCTCGAAGGCCTCGATGAACTTGTCCTCTTCGCCACGATAGCGAATGACGTTGGCCTTCCCGAAGACGAAGGGGGTTTGCTCCGTGGTAATGATCGGGGTCGCCTCCCTGGCAAAGCGGACATATTTGGGACCGTTTATTTCGAAGAGAGCATACTTGGTGGCACGGTTGGTCTCGACGATATCGCAGGGAACGATGACCGTCATGTTGGGCAGGCCACACATCTGGAACAGCTCCTCCAGGGCTTGGTGAGTTGCCCCGTCAGGCCCGACCGAAACGCCACCGTGGGCCCCGGCGACGAAGACGTTGAACTCCCCATAACAGACGGTGGTCCTCAGCTGATCTAAGTTTCTGCCGGAGGCAAAAACTCCGTAGGTCCCAATCACCGGCAGGAAACCCTCCTTGGCCAACCCCGCGGCGGCGCCGGTCATGCTCTGTTCCGCAATCCCCATGCTTATGAAGCGAGGTTTCCTCTCGGGATGCTTTTTGTAGAAGTCACTGATGGTGATGGAATCGGAAATGTCGGCTCCGTAGCAGACTACTCGGGGGTCGTCCCCGACCTCGCTTAAGGCTCCGCCGAAGCCCTTGCGAGTGGGAGCCATATCCACCTGCATCCGCTCCCCTTTGTTCCAGAAGTAGTCCCGACTGAACTTGGGGACTTTGGCTTGCAGTTTGGCAGTGGCCTCTTTCTGATATTTGTTGGCACGCTCGAAGAGGGCTTCGACCGGCACGGTCTTGTCCAGCTTCAACTGCTTCAACCCTTCCCACATCTCTTCGACGCTGGGGGCTTTCCCGTGCCAGCCGGCGATGTCCTCCATGAAATCGACCCCCTTACCTTTAATAGTGTGGGCGATTATGGCGGTAGGTTTCCCCTTGCTGTCTTTCGCCTTTTCGAAGGCTTCCAGGATCTCTTGTATGTTGTGGCCGTCGATCTCTATCACTTCCCAGTTGAAGCTTCTGAATTTGTCCACCAAGGGATCGATGTTCATCACCTCTTTGACCCAGCCGTCGATCTGGAGACGATTCTTATCCACGATGGAGGTTAGATTGTCCAGCTTGAAATGGCCCGCCTCCATTATCGCCTCCCAGATCTGACCCTCCTGGAGCTCACCGTCGCCGTTGAGAGAGTAAACGTGATAGGCTTTGTCCTTCAGTTTGGCGGCCTGGGCAATGCCGACCGCAATCGAAAGCCCCTGTCCCAGAGAGCCGGTGGAGGCTTCCACCCCCGGCAGTTTCAGCCAGTGAGGATGACCCTGATACGGGGCATAGAGCTTACGTAACCGGGCGACATCGTCAATGTCGAAATAACCGCTGGCTCCCAGACAGAGATAGAGAGTCGGCGCCTTGTGACCGGTGGACCAGATTATTCGGTCCCGGTCTTCCCAGAAGGGATCTTCCGGATCGTGGTTAGCGACGTGAAGATATAAGGCGGTGGCAATGTCCATTATGGACATCGTGCCGCCGGCGTGTCCGGAGCCAGCCGCCGCCAGACAGGCCAAATTGTAACCACGCAGGAGGTGTGCTTTCTCGGCGATCTCTTCTGCGGTATAGTTTTTTCTTATCTTGCCGGTTTTAGAATCTATGATGGGCATATCATTCTCCGGTATCCAAGAAGACGTTAGTCATCCTCTTGTGAAATTTGTAACATAGCAATATATATCTCTACTTCTTTTTGTCAACACCAGTCTTTGAAAATCTCTCTTGAATAAGGAGATACAGTTTCTCCGATTCCTGGCGGAGCTCCTCTAAGGTTCCATCATTCTCGATGAGGTAATCGGCAACCTCCCTTTTCTTATCCGAGGGGAGCTGAGAGGCGATCCGGTCTTTAGCTTCCTTTTCAGAAAGACCTCTCTGTTTGAGTCTCTGCAGTTGATTATCATAAGTACAATCGACTATCACCAGGTAATCCAACCAGTCTTTGATCCCCCAATCGGGGATTAAGGCGGCATCCACGACGACTAATTTCTCTCCTTCTTTCTTCCTGAGTTGAGTGAGCCTTCCTTTCAGTTTCTCCAACAGATGAGGGTGAATTATCTCATTTAACTTCTGTTTGCTAGTCGGGTCTTGAAAGGCGAGCTGAGCTAACTTCCGCCGATTTAGCTCCCCCTTTTCATTCAGGATTTCCTCCGAAAAAACCTCCACAAGCTCTTTTAAGACCTGGAGATTCTCCTCGACTACCTCTCTCCCCAGCTCATCTCCAGAGATGATGATTGCACCTCTTTTAGCAAAAAGCTTCGCCACCTCAGTCTTCCCGGTGGCTATCCCCCCAGCAATGCCAATCACTACCATGGCGCTAAGTAATCCAAACTTCCAGCAACTGTCAAGAGAAGACGGAGGTGGACAAGCCTCCTCCCTACAGCGTGAGTTCCCTATCTCCTATGAATTTCAGCGCGAATCCATTCTTGTCCAACTTACCATAGCTGAAGCTATACATCCAGTTCCCGCAATTGAGATAGACACCTTTGCCAATCTCCTTCAAAATCGGTCTGTGGGTGTGGGCGATGACGACGGCATCATAACCGGATTCTATCATCTTCTCTGCGAACTCCTCATAGTCTTTCAGGTATGAAAGGTCACGGTTGTCGGTATATTCCCGGCTTTTTCCGGAGACAAGTTTCGCCAGAGGAATTCCTATTACCGGCGGTATCAATCCGTAAAGGAAGATATTGATCGGATTGCGAAAGATCCTTCTCAAGAGCCGATAACCCCAGTCCTTTTTGGCTAAGCCATCCCCGTGAGTGATGAGAATCTTCTTGCCGAAATGATGAACCACCAGATCGGCCTTGGCAACCTTTACCGCGGTCAGATTTGTAAAAGACTCTCCCACCCACCAATCGTGATTGCCACCGAGAAGAATCGTCTCCACGCCGGAGTCGGTGACCTCTTTCAAAGCATCTAAGACCTCCGGGTCTCTCCTTGGATAACCGCCCCGATACTCAAACCAGAAGTCAAATAAATCCCCGACGATGTAAAGATGGCTCCCTTCATCTTTTACCTTTTCGAGGAAGGAGAAGAGTTTATCCTTTTTCTCTCTCTCTCGTTCCTCAGAGTGAGCACCCAAATGAGCGTCGGCGAAAAAGAAGATCGCCTTTTCACGAGCATTTTGCATTTCTGACAATTTATCTAATCTGAACTTGACCGCAAGAGCTAAGTCTGGCTCTTGGTGAGTAGTCAGTGGTTAGTGGTGAATAGCCGGGGCTTTTCCCGGAGGGATCCTGCGGACCTGCCCCGGAGAACAGAACCGTAGGGGGCGGAATTTATGCGCCCCAATCGATGCGAAAAACGTAGCCCAGGTTGTCCCAACCTGGAAATCGGGGTAGCTCGGGGCCCCTGCCCCGAGGGGAGATTTGGCTTGATTTGAGCTGCGAGTGGCGTTTATTTTCTCAAGAATCCCAGTGGCGGAGGCCACTGGGCTACCCCCATGAGGTTTCTGGCAACTGTTTTCCCACGGGTAGCTCGGGGCCTCCGCCCGGAGTGAGATCTAGTAGAACAGAATGAGGAAATCGTCGAGGAAAATGGTGCTCTTAAAGACCTTCAACAGGAGAAACCCAATTCATTTCACTCCACACTTGCTGATCTGCTTCGGGATAATACTCCCTTTGTCTTTAGCGGGTGAGACTTTTTTTGTGGATGATCTACGAGATAGTGAGGCAGGTTCGGGAAATAGAAACAATCCCTTCAGACATCTTCAGCTTGCATTCGACAACGCCTCAGACGGCGACACCATTTTCATAGCACCAGGCACGTACGAGGCTCATCCCGCTCCCTACATCGAGGAGCTTTGCGGCAACTGTGAGGAGCATAAGACCAGAGTTGAGGCCTCGAGAGGTTTCTTAATCAAGGATAAGGCGCTCATTATCATCGGCAGCGGGAAGGACAGCACCATATTGGTCACCAAGGCTGGCTATGGCGTCCTCTTCGAAAACAGTCGTGGCTCGCTCATCACCAAGTTGACCATCACCGGCGGCAAACGCGACCTCGACGGCATGGCCACCGACGCCGGAATCGTCGCCAAGTATTCCACGGTCACGGTTAAAGACGTCCGAATTGCTGACAACACGGACAGAGCGGAGGAGGTCGTTGTGGGGATCGGCGGCGTTTTCGGTCGTGAAAATTCGGAGCTTTTCATAGTCGGTAATGAAATCATAAACAACGGCTGGGACGGTGTCGCTCTCTATCGTGGAGCAACGGCATACATTGCGGATAACATCATCAAAGAGGGGCGCGGTGCCGGCATCGGCATCACCTGGGATGCGGTCGCAACTGTTTATCGGAATCGTATCTCCGGCTACTGGAAAGGGATCGGCACCTTCGGCAATTCCAGGGCGGTGGTCAGGAACAACGCCGTCTTCGAAAATCTTGGCTGGGGAATAATCGCCACCGGCACCTCTTATATGGAGGCTTCAAATAACGTCATCGCCCGCAACGGCAACTGCGGCTTTGCGGTGTGGTCGGATGAGGCTCACGGTCGGGCGGTCAATAATATCATTGTCGAAAACGGCTGGCGCAAAGAGTGGGTCTGTCCCTGCGTGGGGGTGTGGATGAATGGCGACAGCCTCAAATTCCCGATTATGTTCAACGATGTCTGGGGAAACGTTGACGGGCAGTATCGCGATATGTCAGATTTGACCGACAGATATGGCAATGTTTCCATCGACCCCCAGTTTCTCGGCCCAAGCGATTTCCGCCTGCCTGAGAACTCCCTCCTCGTCGACAGCGGCGACACCCTCCTGACCGATCCCGACGGCACCCGCTCCGATATCGGGCTGTTTGGTGGACCTGCCTCCCGTTGAAAAAGAAGTCATATTTGCTTTGCATTTGGGGCTGGATTTTATTATATTTCATCAAGTTATAGAAATTCCGCTTTTCACCTGGTGGGGAGAGAATTGGACGTCAAAGCAAACATTTTGGAGACCATCGGCAACACCCCAATGGTCAAACTGAATAACCTGGTGGATAATGACAGTGCGGAAATCTACGCCAAGCTGGACTTCCTCAATCCGGGGGGATCGGTCAAAGATCGCATTGCCGTTTACATCATTGAAGAGGCTGAGAAGGCTGGTCTGCTTAAACCCGGCGGCACCATCGTCGAGAACACCTCCGGCAACACCGGAGTGGCAGCCGCCATGGCCGCTGGCCTGAAAGGTTACAAAGCGATCTTCACAATACCGGATAAGATGAGTCAGGAGAAGATAAACTGCCTGAAAGCTCTCGGGGCGGAGGTGATTATTGCCCCCACCGATGTCCCCCATGATTCACCTGAGTCTTACTACGAGGTGGCTAAGAGGATCGTTCGAGAAACCGAGAACTCATTCTACATGGACCAATACGACAATCCCAAGAATATCGAATGTCATTACAAGACCACCGGTCCGGAGATCTATAAGCAGATGGATGGAGAGATCGATTATTTCGTCGCCGGGATTGGAACCGGCGGCACCTTCTCCGGAGCCGCAAAATATCTGAAAGAGAAAATCCCCCACCTGAAAGCAATCGCCATCGATCCGGTCGGCTCGGTTTTCTACGACTATTTCAAATCCGGCAGGTTGACTAAACCTCACGTTTACAAGGTGGAAGGGATTGGGCAGGATGTCCTCGTCGATGCTATGGACTTCTCCGTGGTGGACGATATGTATAGGGTTAGGGACAAGGAGTGCTTCCTTATGGCGAGAAGATTGGCAAGGGAGGAGGGCCTATTTTGTGGAGGTTCATCCGGAGCTGCCGTTTTAGTCTCCTTGAAAGTCGCCAAAGACGCTGGGCTGGGCAAGAGGGTAGTCACCATCCTCCCCGACTCCGGCAACCGCTATCTGTCGAAAATTTATAACGATGACTGGATGAGGGAGAATGGTTTCTTGGATTGATAACCCCAGTGGCAGAGGCCACTGGGCTACCCATTTAGCATTTGTGAAAGCTTCCCCTCTAGGGGTAGCTCGGGGCTTCTGCCCCGAGTAGGATTCTGAAAAGAATGACAGTTAGATGATTTGCATGGCAAAGAGCAAGAGAATCCGTTTTGCGGTTGTCATCGAGAGAGACGAGGACGGCTATTATGTGGCCGATGTCCCCGCATTGAAGGGCTGTCACACCCAGGCACGATCTCTTGATGGTTTGATGAAGCGAATTAAAGAGGCCATCGAACTTTGCCTTGATTGTCCCGGTGGCGAGGCCACTGGGCTACCCCCCAGACGGACCATCTCTGCGCCTTCTCAAATCTTGGGTAGCTCGGGGCCTCTGCCCCGAGGATGCGAGCAAGCACATGCGTAAGCTGGAGAAATTCGATCATCTGAACTACATTCGATTCATAACCAGTAGAACGTATGATGGTGTGAGCATCTTCGGACTAGATGAAAGATTCTGCAATATCTTTGTCGAGAACCTCGAGCACTACCGAGGGAGATTCCGTCTCAAGCTCTTTGGCTTCGTGATCATGCCCGACCATTTCCATCTACTGCTCTTGCCTAGGCTGGAGGACAAGCTATCTAAGATAATGATGAGTCTCAAAGGTTACACGGCAAGGAGAATTCTGGACATCCTGAAAAACGAAAATGAGATCGGCGTTCTGGAAAAGCTGAGACTACCTGCGAGGGCAAGCAAGAAAACAAGACATTCAAGTTTCGCGGTATTTCAACCTGGCAACTATATATTCAACGTGTTCAGCCCAAGCAAGTTCAGAGATAAGCTGGATTATATCCATAACAATCCTGTAAAGAAAGGCTTGGTTAAGCATCCTAGTGATTACAAGTGGTCGAGTTATCGATTCTACACCGAAGAACGTAACTCAGCAATCAAGATGGACGAACTGGATGAAATATTCTGACTCCCCCGTGGCGGAGGCCACGGGGCTACCCATGTGGGCATTTCGTCAGCCCCACGCAGTAGCTCGGGCCTCCCACTTTTCGGGTAGCTCGGGGCTTCTGCCCCGAGGAGGTTTTTTCGAGAGCATGAACTTCCGGGAGTGAAGATATGACCATAATCGATCGTGAAAGAGTCATTCCGGTTTTGATAGAAGAGGAGATGAAATCCTCTTATATCGACTACTCCATGTCGGTGATAACCGCACGGGCACTGCCGGATGTCCGCGATGGTCTAAAACCCTCCAGCAGAAGAATCTTGACGGCGATGAACGACCTGAATCTATCGCCCGGCAGACCCCACCGTAAATGCGCCAAGATCGCCGGCGATACTTCAGGAAACTACCATCCCCACGGGGAGCAGGTCGTCTATCCCACCCTGGTGAGAATGGGGCAGGATTTCAACATGCGCTACCTGCTGGTCGACGGGCAGGGCAACTTCGGCTCCATCGATGGCGACGGCGCCGCGGCGATGAGATACACCGAGGCGCGTCTCTCACCCTTAGCGATGGAAATGCTTGCGGACTTGAATAAAGGGACCGTCGATTTCGTCCCCAACTATGATGAAACCCTCACCGAGCCGACGGTCCTCCCCGCCAAATTCCCCAACTTGATCTGTAATGGTTCCTCAGGAATCGCGGTGGGAATGGCCACCAACATACCTCCCCACAATTTGAGTGAGGTAGTGAATGCTACCATTGCCTTAATTGACAACCCCGAACTGGAAGTCGATGATCTGTTAAAACATATCCAAGGGCCCGATTTCCCTACCGGCGGGATAGTCTTCGGCGGATGGGGTCTGGCCGAAGCCTATAAAAGCGGTCGAGGTCGCATCACCCTTCGTGCCAAAGCCAACGCCGAAACTTTGAAATCCGGCAAGGAGAACATCATCATCTCGGAGATCCCTTACCAGGTCAACAAGTCCAATCTCTTAGAGCGGATTGCCGAACTCGTTCAACATAAGACAATAGAGGGGCTTGCAGATTTGCGAGACGAATCCGACCGCGACGGTATGAGGATAGTCATCGAGCTGAAAAGGGATGCTCAGAGGGAAGCGGTCCTAAATCAGCTTTTCAAGCACACCCAGATGCAGGTGACCTTCGGGATAATCATGCTGGCGCTGGTCAATGGTGAACCAAAGGTCTTGAACTTGAAGGAGTTGATTCAACACTTCATAGACCACCGCCATCAGGTAATCACCAGACGCACAGAATTCGAGCTCAAAAAAGCTGAAGAGCGAGCGCATATACTCGAAGGTCTGAAGATTGCCTTAGAGAATTTGGATGCGGTCATCGAGCTCATCAGGAACTCTAAAACTCCGCAAGAGGCCAGGGAGGGGTTGGTCAAGAGTTTCAAGCTCACTGAAGTTCAAGCCCAGGCGATTTTGGATATGAGACTGCAGCGCCTGACCGCCCTGGAGAGGGGGAAAATCGAAGAGGAATATTTAGAAAAGATAAAGCTCATCGCCCGCCTGAAGGGAATACTGGAGAGTGAATCCCAGCGGATGAACATCATCAAAGAGGAACTGTTAGAGTTGAAGGAGAAATATGGTGACGAACGGCGCACCCAGATAATTGCGGAGGCCCCCACGGAGTTCACCATCGAGGATTTGATCGCCGAGGAGGATATGGTCATCACCATCAGTCACTCGGGTTACATAAAGAGGCTTTCGGTATCCTCCTATCACCGTCAGAGAAGGGGTGGACGTGGCGTCATCGGAATGGAGACCAAAGAGGAGGATTTCGTCGAGCACCTCTTTATCGCCTCCACCCACAACTACATCCTTTTCTTCACTGACAAGGGCAGATGTTACTGGTTGAAAGTCCACGAAATCCCACAGGGGGGGAGATTGGCACGCGGCAAGTCGATTGTGAACATGGTAGACCTTAGCAAGGATGAGAAAATCGCCGCCTTCGTTCCGGTCAGGGAATTTGACGATGAGCACTACGTGGTGATGGCCACCCGCAATGGAACTGTCAAAAAGACGGTACTCTCCGCCTTCGGCAATCCCCGTCGCGGGGGCATAAACGCTATGAACATCCCTGATGGTGACGTTCTCATAGAGACCGACCTGACCAACGGCTCTTTCGACATCATCCTGGCGACCAAAGGGGGTCAGGCGATAAGATTCCCGGAGACTAAAGTGCGAGATATGGGTCGGGCCGCTTATGGTGTGCGGGGTGTCGCGCTTCGGAAGGGGGACGAGGTCATCGGAATGGTAGTCGCCAAGCGGGAGGCAACCCTCCTGAGCGTCACCGAAAACGGCTACGGCAAACGCTCCTCCATCTCCGACTATCGGGTTACCATGGTGGGAAGGGGGTAATCAACATCAGAACGACTGAGAGAAATGGTCCCGTGATCGCCATTAAGGAGGTCTTGGATCCCGACGAGCTCATGCTCATAACCCAGAAGGGGATCGTTGTCAGGATCAGCATTAAATCGATAACGACCATCGGGCGCGCTACTCAGGGAGTCAAACTGATCAATCTCGATAAAGGGGACAAACTGGTGGACGTGGCTCGGGTGGTGAGCGAAGAGAAACAGGGGGGAATGGAATAGCTGTTCAGGATTACGCTAGATAGGGTGAGGCACTAAAAAGAGAGATAACAAGGGGAAAGCTCCGTTATGCCTGATGCAGTACGGGGAGAACGATGTCTTTCTTGGCCTGGATAGCAATTGCGGTCATATTTCTGATCCTCGAGGTTGCGAGTTTCTCCTTCTTTTACGGCTGTTTCGTCCTGGGAGCAATTCTCGCAGGAGTCAGCGCTTTCTTCACGGACTCGGTTACACTGCAAGCGCTAATCTTTGTGATCCTTTCTGTTGTATTGCTTCCCCTTTCGAGACCTCTGGCAAAAAAGCTAATCGGCGAGATGCCAGATACGAGAGGGGCATAGGATGTTATTGCAGATAGTCCTAATTGTGCTGATCTTTATCTTTGCTCTGTTTCTCGCGTATCTGTTTATCAGGGATTAGAAGAGTGCACAAGTCATGTTTGATTTCTCCCGGACTGAAATCAGGGTGATTCTGTTTCTGGTTTTCCTATTGCTTGTCGGGAGCGGGATGACGCTCTATAAACGATTCAGAGCAAATCAGTCCGTCGATATAGTTTCCGTTATCGAAAAATCAACTCAGTCGAAGCCTAAATCTACACTCGACAGACAAGCTGAAGGGAGCATCGTTAAACCTGCGGGCGAAAATGAAGGTAGCGTCGGGGACAAAAAAGACTCATCAGCTAAGATAGATATCAATACTGCTGGGGCTTACGAATTGGAAGGTTTACCGGGAATAGGACCGGCGTTGGCCCGAAGGATCATCGAATATCGAGAAAAGCACGGGGGCTTTGTGACCATCGGTGAACTGATAGAGGTGAATAGGATTGGCGACGAGAAATTGGAGACTATTCGCGACCACGTTTATATAGAATAACAAACCTGATCCTACC
>Ga0315547_1003365_pt1 | contig 10470 bp, 5 predicted proteins | sample SalMarSW160240MG_2_FD_202542 | JGI IMG/M metagenome (GOLD analysis project Ga0315547, IMG submission 202542) | Salt marsh sediment microbial communities from the Plum Island Ecosystem LTER, Massachusetts, United States - Salt Marsh Sediment SW1601-240 ... | reverse complement strand
TAACGACAGCGCAGACTCGCTTCGGACGGAGCGACAGGGAGGGCTGTATCAGCCGAGACAGTCTTGGTACACCCACGCGCGGCCCGTGGCGGTCTCGCTGATCTTCAGCCCGGAGGCGCGGGCCAGCTCGCCGGGCTCGAACCACATGCCCATGCACTTCAGGCACAGGTCGGCCTCGGTGCCCTCGATGCGCATCGGGCCCATCGGCTCGTTGCACTTCGGGCACCAGCGCCGCGCCAGCCTTGGTCTTCTCCTCAACACGAACTCAAGGCACCTCCATGAGAACCACGACGACACGACGTGCACAACGGAAGGAAAAGGACGGAAGTATGCCGTGACGTCGTGCTCGTCGTGCCGTTGTGGTGAGCATTGCCGTCCCCTGAAGGAGGCAACCACTACGACACTACGTTCACAACGCAAGAACACGGAAGAAAGACGACAGAGAGTTCTCCTTCACGTTGTGTCCGTCGTGTCGTCGTGGTTCAGCCCTGCTGTAACGTCGTGTTCGTCGTGTCGTTGTGGTTAGCCGTTGCCGTCCCTGAAGACGACGGCCATGACGTTCATCAGCATCACAGAACCATCCTCACGATGCCGTCCTTCATCTGCGCCACGTTGAAGTTGATGAGGAATCCGATCCGGACGCCCGCCAACTTCATGTACGTCAGCAACTGCGCCTGGTGGAGCGGTTCGATCTTCTCCACCGCCTTCAATTCGGCCACGACGTGCCCACCGGCCAGGATGTCCAGCCGTAGACCTATACCGAGCCGGACGCCGTCGTATTCGACGGGCACGTCCACTTGAGGTTGGAATGGGACGCCCAGTTTGCCCAGTTCGTGGCAGAGGCAGGCTTCGTAGACGGATTCGAGGAGGCCGGGCCCCAACGCGCGATGCACGCGGAAGGCCGCCTCAATCAGTTTCGCGGCGACTTGCTCGGTCTCGGGCGGAATCGGCTCGAACTCCGCCGCGTTCCCCATGCCTGCGCCTCCTCAGGCTGCCGCAGTGCGCCGCTGGCAGATACCTGTGACACGAGCGGTTGCGCTTTCGTCCAGGCGGCTGGGCGGCCCACTATGAATTCACCTTGGCTTCGTCGAACAGCCTGTTGATTTCGGCGAACAGCCGTTGAGCTCGCTCCAAATCCTGCTTGCCGTAGGTGCCCTGCTCTCCTGCGCGTTCTGAAGGCATTCCTTCGAGAAGGAGGGATGCCGCTTCTGTAGCGACGGCGTTCTTGCGGAATTCGAAACCTGCGCCGGCAAGACTGGTCTGAACGAACCCTTCGCACGCTGCCAGTATCGGCGCGGTGCTCTGCTCCTTATCCAACATGTCCGCCATTTCATCGGGCGTCGGTGCCGTGTCGCGCAGCTCCTGCTTGGCGTGCACCTTGGCATAATCGTGCTTCAGGGCCTCCAAGTAGATCCGAGCGGGGACGAGATCCTCTGTCGTGAATTCCGTTGTGGTGATCTCGGTGCCGCTGTACGGTTGCGCGTTGACGTAGAGCCCATTACAATCCGCTTCCTTAGCTTGCCCCAGTGCCTTGTGCCCTGCCTCGTCCTTGTCGTAGACGGCAATCGCTTGCGCGCCTCGCCTCGTAGCACGAGCCTTCAGGGCACCGAAAAGGTTCTCTCCAGCGCCGCCGGCCGGGATAATGCTCGTGTTGCGCAGGTCGAGGTATGGCAGGTCGAGGGCAGCGCAGGCCTGGCTGAGTGCGACAAGCATCGCCTGATCGCTGATGCCCTCGACGATAGTGTTCTTGTCAGATAGGAAAAGGCCATACCCCATCGGTAGCTGCAAAGCGCTCCGGATCGGCTCCTTGTGGAGAAGTTGGTACGGCTTGTTCTCCACGACACAAGCAGTTCCGTCTTTCCCCACGAGACGTACCTGGTGTATGCGGTTCGGGTCTATCATGAAGGGCGAGTGCGTCGCGTAGATGACCTGGTGTTTGTGTTCCCGAGCGACCCCCTGCAAGAACTCACACAGGCCCTGTTGCGCCCCGGGGTGCAGCCCAGTTTCCGGCTCATCCAGCAGGATTAGAGATCTAGGCTTCTTCTTGTCGTGCTCGACAAAGCTCAGAACCAAAACGATGGCCCGCAGAAGGACGAGTAGACCATAGCCTCGCTGGGAAGTACTGAAGTGGTACTGTTCCTCATCGGAGAAACTGATGTCGAGCAGACCGTTCTGAATGTGCATTGTCAGACTCGGGGCCGACGGCAGCAGGAGCTGCAGTTTCTCGTTCACCTTCGCGGCCACCGTACGTACGCTCCGCCTTTGCCCCGCCTCCGTCTCGCTGGCTAGCAGTTGGCTGATGTCACACCCGCCAACCTGGAGGAGCTTCGCCACGAGTCTATTGTCATCGCTCTTGAGCTCGTCCAATGGCGCCAGGGACCCCGGGATGGTGGGCAGCTGGCTCGCCGCCGCCATGTCAAGCATAGAGGCACCAGGGAACCACCTGTCGGCGCCGCGTGTGCCTAGGGTCTTTGCCTGCTCCTGCCCTTGAGCAGCCGGGAGCCAACAGGAGACGCCTTCGGAGGTGACTCTGAGAGCAACGCGCTCAGATTCGTCGTTGCTCTTCGTGAATTGCTTCATCTGCTTGCGTCGGCCCCATCCGTCCGGCACAAACCATGTTGTCAGCACCTGAGGCCCCGCGGTGTTCCCTTTGGTCGCGACTTCGTCAGGCTGCAGCGCCTTCGGGTCTCTGTACCCGCTTAGCGCTCGCAGGACGTTTGACTTCCCCGTGTCGTTTGGGCCAACCAACACGGTGACGTCGCGTTCGAATAGGATAGGCTCCGGCTTGAAACCCCTGTAGTTGCGCAGTTCGAGCTTCTCAAGAATCATGTGTCGCTCCGTGCTTCACTCGCGATCGGTCAGAGGGGTTCGCCTAGCTCGCAGTGAACGGCCGCTCGTCTTTCCATGGCCCGTACGATGGCCCCGTACCCCGCCCCTCTGGCAGCAGAATCCCAGATCATTCTAGCCGGGGCAATATGTCCCGTCAAATCGTGCTTATGGCTGCTGCAAACGTCCGAAGCGCCAGCAAGTCCGCGATGTGGCGACACCTCGCCGCTGTCTTGCACTCCGCGCGCTCGTCGTGCTCGTCGTGCCGTCGTGGTTACTTGTCGTCGGTTCGTTCTTCGTCTTCGATTCCGCGGGCCTTGCGGATGGCGTCCAGGCGGGCCTTGAGGTTCTTCTCGTGCCCCTGCTCGGTCGGGCGGTAGTAGATGCGCGTGGTGGGGATGTAGTCCTGGTCCACCCAGTGCCCCTCGAAACTGTGCGCGTACTTGTAGCCCTTGCCGTGCCCGAGGCGCTCGGCGCCCCGGTAGCTGGCGTCCTTCAGGTAGTCCGGCACGGGCAGCGTGCGGCCCTCCCGCACGTCCTTCTCCGCCGCGTCGATGGCGACGCAGGAAGCGTTGCTCTTCGGCGCGCAGGCGATGTAAGTGACGGCCTGGGCCAGGGGGATTCGGGCCTCCGGCATGCCGACGAACTCGACCGCCTGCTGGGCGGCGGTCGCGAGCACCAGGGCGTAAGGCGCGGCGTTGCCGACGTCCTCTGCGGCACAGATGACGATCCGACGCGCAACGAAGCGCGGGTCCTCGCCCCCCTCCAGCATCTTGGCCATCCAGTAGAGGGCTGCGTCAGGATCGCTGCCCCTCATGCTCTTGATGAAGGCGCTGGCGCTGTCGTAGTGCTCGTCCTCGTCACGGTCGTAGACGAGGGCCTTCCGCTGGATGGAGGCTTCGGCGAGGGCCAGGTCGAAGCGAATGCGCCCGTCCGGTCCGGGTTCGGTGCTCAAGACGCCTACCTCGAGCGCGTTCAGGGCGCGGCGGGCGTCGCCGTCGCACATCTCGCCCAGGTGGTCGAGCGCTTCCTCGTCCGCGTCGACGGGGTGCTGCCCGAGCCCGCGCTCCTCGTCACGGAGGGTGCGCAGCAGCAGCTCGCGCAAGTGCTCGCGGCTGAGCGGCTTGAACTGGAATATCTGCGAGCGCGACAGCAGCGGCGAGTTGATCGAGTGGAACGGATTGTGGGTGGTGGCGCCGACCAGGATGACGGTGCCCCGTTCGACGTCGGGCAGCAGCACGTCCTGCTGGGCGCGGTTGAAGCGGTGCAGCTCGTCGATGAAAAGGACGGTCCGCCGGTCGGCGCGCGCCTTGCGCTCGGCGGCCTTAGAATGTGTATGGAAAATCTCAAGCTGCGATCGATCGCGCGCCGGTGCCCAAACGAGTCAACATCAAGTTGCTCATGGCCAGGTATATCCAGGTTTCCTCGCTTTGGGGAAGCGCTTCGTAGTCTTTGCTCAGGCGCCGGGACTTGCCCAGCCATGCAAATGTGCGCTCCACCACCCAGCGGCGCGGCAACACCTGGAACCCGCCTCCAAGAGGTTTCTCCACGATCTGGACAGTCCAGCCCGTCCGTTCGCTCACCCAATCCTCGAATCGGCCACGGTAGGCGGCGTCTGCCCAGAGCTTTTTCAGTCGCGGCCAGTCCTCTAATTTCAGGGAACCGATCAGTTGTCGGCCCCCGTCACGGTCCTGAACGTCCGCTGCATGCACAACGGCCTTCAGAAGCAAACCCTCAGTGTCTACCAAGATATGACGTTTGCGGCCCTTTACCTTCTTGCCCGCGTCGTAGCCCCGCGGCCCCCTTTTTCCGTGGTCTTGGCCGACTGGCTGTCGATGCTGGCCGCACTGGGTGTGGGCTGGCGTCCCTGGCGCCGTCGCTCCTGTTCGCGCAACTGTGTATGGATGCCTTCCCAGTCGCCGCTCTTGGACCACTCGCGGAAGTAATACTGCACTGTGGGCCAGGGCGGGAAATCGTGCGGCAGGCAGCGCCATGCGCATCCGTTTCGAACCATGTAGAGCAATGCGTTCAAGACGTCTCGAAGGTCGACTTCTCGCGGGCGTCCCCGCTTGCTCGGAGGCGGCAGCAAGGGCAACAGCACCTCCCATTCGGCGTCCGTCAGGTCTGTAGGATACGGTTTTCGTGCCATGCCTCCACACTAACGACCCGTTAACCCGGATTTCCATACACACTCTTAGAAGGCGCTGCGGCGCACTTCGCTGGTGAGCCGTTTCTATTTTAACGGGGCCACCTACGCCGAGCCCGGGCCCTATAGCGGGGTGGCCCGCCCGCGGGTGAAAGGCCAGAAACTGCCCAGCCCCAGGCAGGTCGTCGAGCATGCCGGGGCCCAGCAGTGGCAGCGAGCGGTGGTGCACTGGTACGGGGGGCAGCGTAAGCTCGTGCGGCTCTGCTGCCGCACCGGGTTCTGGTATAAGGGCGGAGAAGGGGCAAAGTGGATCCGCTGGGTGGTGGTGCGTCATCCGGACGGCGGGCGCCGGGATGAGGTCTTTTTCACCACTGATCCGGCTCTCAGCCCCGCGCAGATCGTGGAGGCATTCGTGCGGCGCTGGTCGCTGGAGACGACCTTCCAAGAGGCGCGCCGGCATCTGGGGCTGGAGAGCCTGCGCAACTGGAGCGAGAAGACGGTCAAAAGGTCGGTGCCTTTTCTTCTGGGGCTCTACTCGCTCGTAGTGGTCTGGTTTGCCCTTCATGTCGAGCACCCCGAGAGCACGCGCATCGAGTGGCCGTGGTATGAGAAGCCGCACGTAACCTTCAGTGACATACTTGCTGCGGCACGGGCGGACATCCTGGGCGAGCCACTTTTTCGAGCCCCCGATCTTACCCCCCGTCGGCGAAAACTCTGGCGGCTCGATGCCCTGGTAGCCATGGCGCACCGCTACGCCAAAAACCGCGCCGCATAACGTCGAAAGTCGAGCTATGAGGTCGCAAAGAAAGAGGCGGAGGACTTCTTACGGGAGCACGGCATCGAGTCTATCTGGAAGTGAGCAAAGCGAATACCGCCTGCACGCACTTACCATGCCACTCTATGTGCCTGTATTGCCCTGCTCGCGATCGCACAGGTTTGTCAGGGGACAATCCCGACCAAAGTAACCGCCGGGAATCCCGCCTCCAGAAGGGAGCGGGAGCCTCTCCGGGCTCTGATCGTCGAAACACTGGAAGCCGTGGCGAACTTCAGACGGGATAGCTCACCTCCAGCCCCTTTGCTGGCAACCCCAGTTCTTTCTGGCGCCGAGACGGATAGGACTGTATTGGAAAGAGTCGGATTTGGTGCACCCCTCGCGATGGCTGCGAAACTCCCCATGAGGGAGAGCCCAATGCCGCATCTCGGACGCACCAGCGCAGGACCGTGGGCTCCCTCAGGCAACCGAAGCAACCACCCCGCTGAACGTGTCCGGCTCTGTCGGCGTGATCTGCGCGAACTTCGTCGAGTCGATCACGGAGTAACTGCCCGCGTCCGCGTGGATCTCGTCCTGGTCCCCGTCCGTGTTGTTCTCACTGATCCACCCGCCCACGTAGATCACCGAGAGGCCCCCGGCCCGAACGCTGCTGTTGGTGAAATCGTTCAGGGCGATCAGGCTCGACAGGAGTCCGTTGGCCTCAAAGAGGGAGTTGCTCACGCTGCCGCCCACGTAGACGCTCGAAAGCCGGCCCGCCGACGGCGCCGCGCCGTTCACGTCCACCCAGACGCTCTGCATCCCGCCGCCCACGGCCATGAGGCTCGACAGGTTCCCGTTCGCGACGTAGATGTCTGGGCTCCCCACGCCGTCGCCCAGGATGCTGCCGTTGATGGCCATTACGGCGTTGATGGTCCCTGCGGCCGAGATGGAACGCCCGCCCGTCAGGTCCAGGTCGCCGCCGTAGGACATTACGGTCCCGATGGTGCCCGCGGACGTTATGGTGCCGGCGACACCTCCATGCAGCGCCTGTACAACACCTATGCGGTCGCCGGAGGTGTTGCCTGCGTGGATCAAAGGGCTGGTGATCGAGCCGCCCTGGGCGAAGACCGTATCAACGGAGCCTATGGTGGACTCAATGCTGCCCGAGATGCCGCCGCTAAGGGCATAGACTGCGCTCACACCGCGGTAACCGCGGATGTCCCCCGCAATGCTGCCGCCCCGGCCGGCGATGTCGATCGCCATGACGGTGCCCACGCTGCTGCCGGTGAGGGTGACGTCCCCGTTCATGTCGCCGCCGAGGACCTGGAGCAGCGTTAGATCGCCGTCGATAACCAGGTTCCCGTCAATGTCTCCCCTCGCGATGATGGTCTGGACATTGCCGCCGCTGGAGATGGCTGTGGGCTCCTGGCCGGCCTCAATCACGGCGCCCGTGATCCCCGCGCCCAGGCTGACCGTGCCGACATAGCCGTCGCTCGCGAGAAAACCGAGCGGCTGGGGATTCGTGCGCGCGTCGATCAGGGCAGAAAGGCCCGCATTGCCGGCCAGCTCGATGCCCAGATCGGCGGTGTCGGTGCCATCCCCGAACAGCATAATGAGGTTAATGAGCCGGTCGCCGATATAGCCGGCATCGACCACGATGTCCGTCTGACCCCAGACAAACTCCTGCCAGGACCAGGCCACAGTGTTCGACGGCGCCACGCCGTTCGCCGGCTCGATATCGTAGACCGTCACCGTCGCCCCGTCATCGTAGGTATTCGTCGCCACTTGCTGTCTGTTCGCTACGACGACATCACCGCGTCCGTAGTCGAAGTGCTCTGACGTGCCATCTGTTACCCAACCGACCAAGTAGAACGTGCCACAGGGAACGTCTGGCACCGTCCAAACGTAGTTCCCGCTACTGTCCTGTTCCGGCAGGCCGGACGCGATCTCCACGAAGCCGTTCGTGACGTCCATATCTTCGTCGTAGCCTAGCGTCACAGTCGCCTGACTGTCGGGATCAAACGCAGCGTACACTATCTCCACCTGGTCTCCCGGGACCACCTGCTGCCGGAACGCAGGCTGAAGAATCTCTATCCTCGGCGGCAGCTCCTCCTCTACCAAGAGGATGGCCGAATAGGCACCCTCGGCCTGCTGCCCGACTGCGTCCTCATCAACAAGCACCTCCACCTGGTAGTAGCCCGACTGCGAAACGGCGTAGTGCAAGGGCGCCGGTCCGCCGAGCCCTGGGTCGTACGGGTGGTACTCGAGGTAGCCCGGTGGAGTGGATCGCACGGATGTTCCGGCCCCGGCTCCGTCGTCTGCCCTCAGGCCGATGGCCGCATGCAGGTCGCTGCCCTCAGTGTCCACATCCAGGCGGATCACCTGCCCCGCCTCAGCAGACACAACGATGCCGTCCGCCTGATCCCCTGTACCCAGGTCGCCCGCCGGCTTTCCCGTCGTATTCACAACCACGGTGCCGCCCACGGCCAGGTTGTTCGCCTCTGAAGTCTCCGCGAAGTAGTCAGGCGTGTCTACGTAGGCGAGCACGTAATAGGGGCCGTCCTTCAGTCTGTCACTATCCCTAATGCCCAAGCCCGTGAGCTCCAGTTGGCAGGCGGCGCCGGCGCCCAGCGCGGGAACTGTCACTGATCCAACCAGCAGGTCGGAAGTGTCGTAATCCTGGTCGGAGGACAGCAATACCTGCAGATTCGTGATGTCCGATGCCGCCGCCGTTCCTTCGTTGCCCACGTCCAAAGCAACGTCGAAGGCATCACCCGAGGTGAGCACTTCAGGCAAGCCAGTGAGCGAGAACGACGAGACCGTCAGGTCGGGGGACGAGGATGCTAGACTGCCTTCCCCAAGCGGCGCTGAGCGACCTTTGGACGTCCACAGGTCCCATTCATAGGGCCCGCCGAGCGTCCGCTCGAAGTGCCAGTCCCACCACAGAAGCTCAACATCGAAGTGAAACGTCGGCTCGAAACTGAACGGGACGGTCACTTGCACGTTGCCGCCAAACTCCCTGCTGCACTCGATCCCCAACGAAAGCTGGCCCGCAAAGCCCGCGTATACGCGCGCGCCAGTGTACTCAAACGCGCTTGCCTCAATGACCCCGCCAACAGACAACGTCGGGACGATGAAGATCCCGGCATCCATGCTCCAGTCAAGGACCCCCTGTTCAGCGCGAACGCCAACTGAAACCGACGTCTCTGCTTCGATGCTCAGGCCAAGCTCGATGAAGCCACCGACCTTGACGGGTCCCCAGGACCATCCGACCAAGGGGATGTTGGGGATGGGCACCGAGAACGGCCCCACGGTCTCCGTGTAGGTCAGGGACCCCGTGGCCGACAGCAGATCGAAGTCGGAGTCCACTCCCAGCGCGATTGTGCACTGCAGCGGCCCCGCCTGATCGGTCCGGTAGGAGAAGATCTCCTGGTCCAGAACTATGGCTTCAGCTACCCCAACGGGCTCAATGGGGCTAACCACGCCGTCGAGCCCGTACGTGAAGTCAAACTCCAGCCCTGCCTCTAGCCTGTTATCCAGCCTGCCGAGGAACCGAATGTCCGGTGTGGGGGCGTCTATGTTCACCAGGTAGAAGCCCGACTCCACATCGTAGGCGGTGCTCCCGTTGAAGCTCGCAGACACATCGGTACCCAACCAGGACGGCACGGCCACGGTGTGGATACTGACCTGGTAGGAGGAACCCGCGCCCACGCCGTCGAAGGCGGTCACCGACAGCGTGCTCGGGCTGCTGAGCGCGCCCATGTTGAACTGCGCCGTCCACCCGCCCGAAGCGCTGTAGTCGGTCTGCGTCCCGAGTTCCGGGATCGCGAACTGCACGTACTCGACGTCGGCCGGGCCGTCGGGGTCCTCCACCGTTGCCGTGAACGTATTGGCTAGTCCCACACCGGCAAGAAAGTGGCCCACACTGTACTCGTCCGGATCCCCGTCATATGTGGCACTGATACCCGTGACGACCGGACGCTCATCGACCGGCTCTATCGAGAACGTGGCCGCGTACCGGTCATCTGTTGGCTCGCCGTTAATGCCGTCCTGGTCCTGATCCATCTCGTTGCCGGCCAGGTCCTCGATGTGCGGTCCGACGTAGACGCTGTAATCCCCGGCCGCCGACTGCTCCGCGAAGCTGACCCGGTATGTGTTGCCACTCACGTGTGAAACGCCACCGGGTGAGATGCTGCCGCCGGGACCTGTGATCGTCACGTCCGAGGTGGTGAAGGTCGAGCCGCTGATGCCTTCGTTGAACGCCACATCCACATGGTCGACGCTGCCCGTAACCGTCCCGCTCGGCGTGTGACCGCTTATCCGCGGGCCAGTGACATCCGATACCTGTATGGTGAATGTCCCTGTGTAGCGGTCGTGGATGGGCTCGCCGTTAATGCCGTCCTGGTCCTGGTCCATCTCGTTGCCGGCCAGGTCCTCGATGTACGGGCCAACGTAGACGCTGTAATCCCCCGCCGCCGACTGGGCCGCGAAGCTGACCCGGTATGTGTTGCCGCTCACGTGTGAAACGCCACCGGGCGAGATGCTGCCGCCCGGACCTGTGATCGCCACGTCCAAGGTGGTGAAGGTGGAGCCGCTGATCCCCTCGTTGAACGCCACATCCACATGGTCGACGCTGCCCGTAACCGCCCCGCTCGGCGTGTGACCGCTTATCCGCGGCCCAGTGACATCCGATACCTGTATGGTGAATGTCCCTGTGTAGCGGTCGTGGATGGGCTCGCCGTTAATG
>Ga0315547_1003363_pt1 | contig 10474 bp, 7 predicted proteins | sample SalMarSW160240MG_2_FD_202542 | JGI IMG/M metagenome (GOLD analysis project Ga0315547, IMG submission 202542) | Salt marsh sediment microbial communities from the Plum Island Ecosystem LTER, Massachusetts, United States - Salt Marsh Sediment SW1601-240 ... | reverse complement strand
ACTATTTAAAGGGATTCGAATTCACCCTTGGTTGAGACTTCAAGCTTGGTACTCTGAGGTTACCACTCCCCGGAACCTTTAAACTTTTTTCGCACTGCATCTTTGAACTCTCGGCCGGCCCGATTCATTTCGGCCAGGGTTTCCTTGAACGGTTTCCCCGTGCTCCCGCGAGCTGCAGGGATCACGGTAGTGCATTCATTCTCGTCCATGAACCGGACCGCTTCCAGCAGCCCGGACTGGTCCTCCTCCGGGATGACTACAAATCCGTGTTTGTCCGCATGAATGAGCTGGCCCGGCCGGATCGAACATCCGAATACCTCCACCTCGCAGTTCCAGCGAACAGGATGATTGAAGGCGTGACCCACGCAGAGCCTGCGGGCGAGTGCCTTGAAACCGGCATTGCACATTTCGTCCACATCCCGGATAGCTCCATCGACGATGGTACCAACACAGCCTAAGGCCTTGTGAACATTGCTGTTCACCTCCCCCCAAAAGGACCCGATCACCTTTGGTTTATCCAAATCCTGGATCACGATGATTTTCGGTCCTGCCATCGACGCCACATGCTCGCGGTACTCACTCCATCCGGCCGGATTGTTCTTGGGATGCTCCGGATTGCCCGGCTCGACTACTACGGTGACGGCATAGCCCACCATTGGTCCCATTTGGGGCATGAAATCCCGGGTCTCTTCGAGGTTCCAATGGGTTCTGCGATCATGCTTGGTGATGGCTTCCCAGCCGTTGTACACCGATGGGGTGTTCCAGCGCCCCAGCTGCAAAAGCTCCGAGTGGGATAAGCGTGGGGATTGTTTCCCGTTCATAAATTTCGAATCCTTGCCAGACCCGGGCGAAAACCCTTTTACTTCACGGTCATGGCCATGGCGCCGGTCCAGTCCGGAGCGGGCGGGCTGGCGATGTTGGATTTGGAGCGCTCGAGGAACATCGCGCTCGAGCGGTCTCCCGGCAGCAGCTCCTGGACTTTCTGGAACAGCCGGGCGGCGTCTTGAAAGCTACGCTCGTAGAACAGGCGTGCCGCCTCCTCGTGCAGCTGCCAGGCGTGCTGCTCCTCCGGGCTGAGCTGCATCCGGGAGGTATAGATCCCGATACCGGCGGTTTTTCCCTTCACGATCACCCGGTCGATCAATCGGCAGGGAAACTGCTCCTGGATCTTTTTTGCCATGGATTCGGAGATGATGATAGGTTGATCGTACACCTTGGTGAGCCCCTCCAAACGGGAGCCTATGTTCACCATATCCCCGATGACCGTATAGTCCATCTTCTTCTCCGAGCCGATATTGCCCACCGTGACGACTCCGTAGTTGATGCCGATCCCGATGCGAAACTCCGGCCTGCCCCTCTGGGCCTGCCAGACATTGAAGTCCTTGAGTGCTTCGAGCATCTCGAAGGCGGATTGAACGGCTGCGGAAGCCTCGTAGCGGGTTCGCTCGGGAGCGCCGTAGAAGGCCATGATGGCATCTCCCATGTACTTGTCCACCACACCCCGGTTGCGCATGATGATGTCGACCATTATCTCGAAGTAAGCGTTTAGGGACTCCACCACCTCGTTCGGTCTCATCTGTTCGGAGATCGTGGTAAAGCCCCGGATGTCGGAGAACAGCAAGGCCACTATTCGGTCCTCCCCGACCAGCATCTGCTCGGGACTGGCGAAGAACTGATCGATCACCGCCTTGGGTACGTACTTCTGGAAGATGTTGCGGATCTTCTGTTCTTTATGTTGTGCGACGACCGCCTGTAGGGCGTAGCCCTTCACCAGCTCGCTGGTCATGAGGTTGAAGGTGTGACCCAGCTCGCCGGTCTCGTCTTTGTACAGGACTTCTACACGTTTTGACAGATCGCTTGTGGAGATGATCTCCCGCATAGCCCCGACCACGTTTTTCAACGGTTGGGTCAAGAGGTAGGAGAAGACCAGCAGTAGAGCCACCGCCAGCGCGGAGGAGACCGAGAGGATGATTCCTGTCTGCAGGTACATCTGGTTGATCGTCTGGTAGAAAGCCTCCCGCTGCTCGGTGACCAGGATGTTCCAGCCGAAGGCCTCGAAAGGAGCCACCTGGGCAACCCGTTCGCTTCCCCCCAGGGCGAGCTGCTGCCAGCCGAAAGCCTCCTCCGCCAGCAGCGCCTGCAGGTATTGAGTTTCATCGGCAGTCAGCTCAATCTCGCCGGTAGCCATGACCACGTTCCCGCCGGCATCAACGGCCAGGATCAGTTCCGTGGCGCTGCGTACCATGTTTCGAGCAAAGGACTGTACCGCGTCTTTGCTCGCTTCAACGAACTCCTCGTTCCCAACCAGGTTGTTGGAGACTAGTAGAGACCATTGGCTGCTCGCGTAGGACAGGAGCTCCTCCTGTTTAAAGCGCAGCAGGCTGGTGGCAACTCTGGTGATGCCGTTTCTTGCCGACAGGGAGGATACATACCCCGTGACCAAAAGGGGCGCGATGATCAGAGGGAGCACGATCAGTACGATTTTAGCCCGAATGCTCATTTACTTCTCCACCCTCCTACCTAAAAAAATCGGTTTTTCATGACAAAACTGGATTGGAAAATATGCCTTTTCCCGCCGATGATCAGAGTGTTGGTGCACCATAAATGAGCGGTCTATATCACCGAGCCCTCGAAATATACCGCCAGACGGTCGGACTGCGTCTGGTAGGCAAGGGTGAGCAGGGTCTGGACATTGAAGATGTCTCACCGGAAGATCGGGCCAAGATCCTTCGCCAGATCGATGAGGTGATCGACAGTAACCGGATCAAAGTCCAGGCGGACACCTTCACCATCACCGCCAAGCGCAGCGGAATCGGTTTACCCATTCTCATCAACGGGGCGATCGTGGCCGTCGTTGCCGCTACACTCCTCATCTTTACCTTTTTCTTCAACAGGCAGGAGGATGTTTTGGCCGCCGGCGCGGGAACGATCCTCAGCGCCGAAAGTAAGGTGATCGAAACCCTGCGTAAAGAGTCTCAAGCGCAGCTTCAGCTGAAGGACAGGGAGATCCTCGCATCCCAGCAGCAGCTGCAGGAGACCCGCGAGCAGCAGAGGCGCCTGCAGGCGGAAATGGACCAGACCATTCGCCGGCGGGGGGAGCAGCTGGAAGGGGAGTTTCAAAGGACACTGGAGGAGGAGAGGCAGCGCCTGCTCGAACAGGGGCTGGCGGCCGCAGTGATCGACGAAAGACTGAAGGTCTTCGAGGCTGAGAAACGCTCCGAGCTGGAAGCCGAGTTCGAGATATTCCGCCGGCAGGCCGAAGAAGCGGCGGCTCAGCGGGAGCAGGCGATTGCCGGTTTGATGCAGGAGTATGAGCGGAACCTGCAGTCGGCCCAAGCGGAACGCAGCGATCTGGAGCAGCAGCTGCAGGAGCGGGAAACGGAGCTGCAGAGCCAGTACGACGAGCAGACCCAGGCCTTGGAGGGCGACAGAGCCCGGGTGGCGGCGCAGCTCGACCGCCTGCAGGAAGAGCAGCGTCAGGAACAGCTGGTGCGGGACCAGATCCTCGGCGCTTACGAGACGGTAAACGTCAATATTGCTGCGGGGGAGTATGCCTTGGCCTTGCAGCGGCTCGAATCGATCCGGTCCTACCTCGATCAGGAGCCCGCCCTTTCATTGGCCGGGATCCAGCGGCGGCGATCGGTAGAGCGGTTCATCATCACTTCCCTGGAGGATCTTATCCGCAGCCGCTCCGCTCGGGAGGAGCAGGACCTGGATTCCCTGATCGCTGCGGGCAGCCGGATCAACGCCCTGAACCAAGGGATTAGCAGAGCAAACCAGCTTCTCGAGCAGGGCGATGCGGCCGCGGCCCGGCAGCAATACCTCTCCTCTCTCGCTGAGATCCCCTCAGCCCACCAGGGCTACGAGAGACTGGCGGAAATCGAAGCCCGCCGGGAAGCCCGGGCTCGCCAAAGGGTAGCGTCAACCCTATCGCAAGGTAGAATCTCGTTTCAGAACGAGCAGTTCCAGGCTTCCCTGGACCAGTACCGCGAGGCTTTAACCCTTCTTCTCGAGGACTCTGAGGCAACGGGACGTATCGTCGATCAGATCGCTGAGATAAGCCTCCGTCTGAGTCCCGTGATTGCCGCAACTCCCGTGCAGCCCGAACCAGTTGCGCAGCCTGATGAGGAGCAACTCAGGCTGCTCGGGCAGTATCAGGAACGGATTGAGTCGCTGGAGGATGAGAACGCCCGGCTAACGGAGCAGCTGAAACGTCTCCAGGAGCAGCAGCTGCTGCAGGGGGATCAAACCCAGGTGGCCGCCCAGGTGGAGCGCCTTCAGGGGGAGAAAGACGCGCTGGCCGCTCAGGCACAGCAGCTCCGGGACGATAAGGACAAACTGGCCGGGCAGGTGAAGCAGCTACAAGCCGAGAAAGACGGACTGATCTCGACGCGGGATCGGATCCAGGCGGAACGGGACCGGTTGGCGGAGGAGCAGAAGCTCGCCGAGGAGATGGAAGCGGAGCTTCGGGAACGCCTGGATGTGTTGGAGACACGCTTCCGGACCCAGCGCCAGAGCGCAAACCTGACCGGCGGTACCGCACCTGAGACGCTGGCTAATTTGATCGAGGCCAAGCTCCTGACCTGGCAGATCATCGGCTCTGAGCCGATCGCCGGCCAGTATCCTGAGCTCTACGACACAATGGAGCGTTATCTCGATGCGCTGACGGAGCAGAGCTTGCTCGAAGGCCGGTATACGGCTGTGCAGGACATGATCACCGTCGTGGATGCCCTGCGGGGCACATCCGCAGCCCAGGTGCCCGCCGATCTGTGGCGCCGCTACAGCTATACGGATCGGGAAGATCTGCTGACCCGGTTGTTGGATAGTCTGGAGCTGCTGCTCGAATGATCCCGGGGGAGTGCAGAGCTGCCCTGAGGGACGTAGGGCGCTCTGCACAATATCCCGGATTATTTTCTGGAATACCGGTTCCGTATTCCTAATGACCGGTAACCACACAGGTATACGAGCCAGTGTAGGCCGGGTTGTCTCCACGGTTATCCAGGTTCAGATAGCGCTGTGCGCCGGCTGCATCCACAGTCCAGTTCAGGGCGATCGCCCCCGGCGTTCCTGACACCCCGTCGATGAAGTTGTTCGGTCCGTCCAACAAGAAAATTCGGATCTGAGCATTTGCTGAGCCGTAGGTAACGGCGAAGGTGATCATGCTGCAGGTGCCGGTGTTGAAGGCCATGATATCATCCAAGTCAACAGCGTCCATCGTCCCGTCTATCCGGATGCTCATACCCGGTTGGAAGGTTACACCCGGATCGTAAAAATCTGTAAGACCTACATAGTCGTTATTCGACTCGAAGAGAGATTCATCGAAATAACCCACCGCTTCGGTTGCTGCAGTTGATCCCACATTGTCTGCTGGGTTGAACTCGTCGCTCGACATGACCCGGACGACCAGAAAATATTTTCCATAGTCCAGCGGCCATTTCCCGAAAAAGGCGATCGAGCCGGAGGTTGCACCGACAGCCAATTGAGGCAGGCCGGATCCTGATTCGATCAGCACATCCCCGGCGTCGAGATTCGTGTCCAGAGAAGCGTAGGCTTCCCAACTCACCGGCTGTGTACCATTGTTGGTGCCGTTATTCTTGTATAAGAAGTTCCCGTTCATCGGTCCGTCGGGCAGATAGGTGCTTCCCCCTGCTACGAAGTTCACCTGGTCCACGATGTAGTCCACGTTCGGAGCCGCGGCGCTGAAGGTTAACACGGTAGCCGTCCCGGACTGGCCGGAGCTGTCGGTGGCCACTACAATGTCGTTGCTGGCGGCGGCTGGAGCCGTGTACACTCCTGTGGCCGCATCGATAGAGCCCGTACCGCTGGCCACGGCGTAGGTGTAGGGGGGATTACCTCCGGATGCAGTAAAGGTCACGGACGAGTCGACCGTAACGGTGACCTCGGATGGGCTGATGTTCAAACCCCCTTTGATCCCCAGCTCCGAGAAAAATGAGAAATCCTTGCAGCCGGAAAGGAAGAGTGCAAGAGCAATAAATGCAAGAATCAGTACAGCGAAGATCCTTGGTTTTGTTTTCCGGTTCATCAAGATGCATCTCCTCTCGTTATAGTCGTATGGTGGTGGATACCGACGGACTGAAGCCCATGATCGGGTGGGGCTGCTCCCAGTAGAAGTCGTACCCCGCTTCTATCAGGAGGGCAAAGGTCCGTCCGACGGGCAAACGTACGCCCAGGCTTCCTCTGCCGAAAAAGGTCAGGCCGAGGAATGTTTCGTTGGTAGACGAGATCATCATCAGCAAGGCGGGTCCGGAGGTTATTCCGAAGATTACGCTGGGATAGCGTTCGCTGCCGATCTCGTAGCGCAGGGAAACTCCCATCGGGATGAGAAATGTTTCGGCGCTGGCCAGATCGCCGGTGGCGGTAAAGTAGTTCAAGCCCCCGTACAGACCCAAGCCGAAACGGCTCAGGTTGCCCTGGAACAGGTAGCTCAGGTTCAGCACCGGCATGACACCGAGCTTGAAATACTCACTGGCTGCCCCGGTGGCTACAAATGGGGCGCAGCCCAATCCGATCTCAAAATGTCGCTTTCTCTCCGGTACAGACTCTACACCCGGCCGGTTCGCTTCAGAACCAGGAAAAACAGGAGGTAGAAACTCTCCGCTGCTTCCGGGGGAGTAGGGCTGTACCCGGGCGGCGTTTATAGCAGTACTGTTCACCATGGCCGAAACCGGGTTGTCGACGGGGATGAACTCCCTCGGTTCGAGGGTGCCGAGCGAACTTTCCACGGCCACGAGCAGCTCGTTCAAAGCCTCACGGATGATCTTATCCAATACCAGATCTTTGCGCCCGCGCCGGATGACTTCCTCGGTCTTCTCCCCGCTTTGAGGATCGTACCAGGCCATATGTATTTCCAGCTCTCGTCCGCGGCTGGCGTACTCGGTAAGAAGAATGAAATCGACCTGCTCCGTGAGCGAGCTGTCGAGCACATCGATTGGATTCTGGAAGGTTGCGACCTCGTAGGAGGGGCCCTCTTGCTCGATTACCCCGAGCTTCCGGCGCTCGAGACCCCAGCGTACCGACTGGGCAACCACTCCTCGAAACAGTTGTTCCGCCTCACCGTCCAGAGGACGGTTCATCACCAGAATCAGACCTCTTCGCTCGATCGTTGCCGTGGAGTTCTGCCCGTGGGCGCTCCCCGCAGCGAACAGCATAACAACAACCCATCCCAGGACGACGATCATCTCTATCCTGCGGGCACGGGAAGAAGCGGTCTGTACACACAAAAATCCAACCATATGTCCCTCTCTCGTGTGACGTTTTGAATTGACTTGGTGTATTAGGTACTTGGTGGATTAACCTCTACAAATTTATCGCATGTTTCGAGGAATCACAGGTTTTTCGGTGAAATTTTTCAGGTGTCGTTCCTCACCCGTCGAAGGATGTTCGGCGGGTGGGGTTAAGCGTAGCTGTGCAGACCCGCCAGCAGATAGTTCACGCCGAAGAAGGTGAAGATGGTAAAGACGAAGCCCACGATCGGCAGGACCGCCAAGACTTTTCCCCGAAATCGTTTCACGAAGCGGGTGTGCAGATAGGCGGTGTAGACCAACCAGGTGATCAGAGCCCAGGTCTCTTTCGGATCCCAGCTCCAGTAGCTGCCCCAGGCGATCTGAGCCCAAACCGCCCCGAAGATCAGCGCGCCTGCCGTGAAAATCGGGTAGCCGATGGCTATCGTGGTGTAGGTCAGGCGGTCGAGATTTTTCTTGTGCTCCTCGTCCTTTGAGACCAGGTAGTAGATCGAGCAAACGAAGGCAACCACGAAGAAAGATTCTCCGATGAAGGAAAGGGTCACGTGCAGCGCCAGCCAGTAGGACTGGAGGGCGGGAATCGGCGGGAGAATGTCCTTGGGAGCGATCGGCGAGGAGGCGAGGGCCAGAAGAGCTACAGCTACGATCGTAGCCCCGAAGGTGATGAAGGGGATGGTCTTGTCTTTAGCCCGCAGCCTGTATATGAACAGAACCAGGGCAATCATGGCGGCGAAGAACACGAGAGATTCGAAGGTGTTGGTTACCGCGACGAAGCGGATGCGAATACTCCTGTCGATGGTCACGGCCAGCAGCAGCGCCGCCGCAGCCAGATGAATGTAGTGACTGAAGCCGTCGGTCTTACGCTCCCTTCGCAGCAGATAGACGATCTGGATACCCGCCGCCAGGATCAACAGGCCGAAGGCGATGGTTGCAATCATATGTCTTTGTCCTTTCTTTTTTGTATCAGCGTTAAAGTCAGCCCGGCGGCAACAAGGATCAGGGCGATCACGACGGGGATGAAGCCCGGGTCCTTCACCGCCTTCAGGCCGGTCACGTCCCGGCTGCCCAGCTCTTCCACGGTGTATTCTCCGATCTTATCACCGATCCCGACCTGGTAGGCCTCGGTACGGGAGTGGTTCTCCCATTTTTCGAACACGGCGATGTTGCCCTCGACGCCCTGGAAGATCACAACAGCCCCTTCCCACTTGAAACCCTCACCGCTTGATATGGGAGCGCTCGTTCCCTGGGCATCTCTTAAGGTAGCCCGGTCTTCCCGAGCGAAGGAGGTCTGGTAGACATTGATCCCGCCGATTTTCAGCGGTTTGTTGACTTCGATGGGGAATGAGGCAATCAGGAGCTCCCCGTTCCGGCTCACCTCGACCGTGGAGATCCAGTCTTTGGGCCGGCCGTTCTCGTATTCCTCGTACTGGTAATCCAACAGTCGCACAGTGTATTCACCAGGCAGACGAATCTCGTCCCCCTCCCCCATATAGACCAGGCCTTCTCTACGGCCGAATACGGAGAACATTGCTCCGATGACGAGGAGGAGCAGACCGATATGAACCAGGTCGGGACCGTGACGTCGCCGCGCCTTGCGGCGTTCCCGATTGACCAACCGATCGACAGCGCATACCGACAGATTTATGAAAAACAGACCCGCGGGGATGAGGAAGAGCAGTGAGCGGAAGAAATCGTTGAAGCGTAGCTTCAGGATCACCTGGGCCAAAAAGGCGCCGTAGGTATGGAAGTAGAAGGCCGTGTCCTTTCCCTGCGGAATCAGGGTGCTCAGGATGGAAAGACCGGCGATGATCAGGATCAGGACCACCGCCAAGCGGACAGACCGGAAGAAATTATACAGAGCGGACAATGTTTTTTTCTCCTTTGGGGTCGGCCGTTCCATCCATGGACAGGCAGGCCTCTCGAAAGTTGTTGACCCCTGTGAAAAACTCTCGCATCAGGATGATCAGAAAATAATATCCTTTCCGATTTAGTTCAAGAACCCCTGAAGGAAGCCCTGCTTGCCCCGTCTGATCGCCCCGGCTGCGGCAGAGGGCGCCGGTGAGTCGGAAGAAGAGCAGCTCCTTCCAGAGCTCAGCCCGCAGGGACCCGTCGTGCTTCTTCCGCAGCTTTCCCATGTCGAGACCGCCCCCAAACATCTTCATGAGAAAATCGTAGCGGATCCGCTCCGGCCGGCTGAACCTCTTGGCCGCAATGACCGGCAGGTCGCCATGCCGGAGAGCTTCGATGTACCGGGGGATTGAAAAGGTGTTGGCGTAGATACTGCCCCGGAGGTAACCGAAAGATCCGGACCCCAGGCCGGCGTACTCTTCGTTGGTCACGATATACTCATCGATGAGGTGATTTCCACCCTTTTCGATGCGAGAGAAACACCAGGCCGAGGAGGGGCGGTAGATCCCGGTCAGCTCCTCCCAGATCCTGCTGTAGTAGCGCTTCTCCCGGCTGTGGCTGATTTTACCGTATTTTTCCAGCTCTCTCCTGACCTGCCTGGCCGCCATAAGAGGATAAAACGTGACCTGGTCTGCTTCGAGGGCTTTTAGGATGTTCAGGTCTCGAACGAGCATCTGCTCATCCTGCATGGGAAAGTTGAAGATCATGTCGATATTCACCGTATCGAAGCTTCCCCGAACAGCCCGAAGCTGCTCCTGTATCTGAGCGCCCGACCCATACTTCTCGTACCTGCCGATGGCACGGAGGATCGAATCCTGGAAGGACTGTACGCCCACGGAAAGGCGGTTGACCCCCAACCCCTTGAGCAGGTCGGTTATCTCGGCGCTCAGATGATTTGGATTCGTTTCCACGGAAATCTGACGGATCGGCCACAGATCCGTGACCATCCGGATAACGGAACCAAGCTCGTCGGGAAGCACCGTCGGAGTACCCCCGCCGACGTAGATGGAATCGAACACGTAACCTCGCTCGTGGTATATCCGAATTTCCTGCTCGAGGGCCTGAAAGTAGGCCTCGGCCAGAGGGCGGTCAAGGCGCACTCGGTTGAACGAGCAGTAGGGACAGAGTTGCTCGCAGAAAGGAACGTGAAGATAGAGCAAGTAGTTTTTATCTTGTTCCGGCTGCGGCGGGACGGATAGAGCGGTCGGCGAGCCATGGTCGAAGGTGAGGATGGACTTGGTTTGGCTTTCCATAAAGCGGCTCAGCAGCGTTTCGACAAACATTTTTTTCTTCCGGTTCTGCTT
>Ga0315547_1003361_pt1 | contig 10479 bp, 12 predicted proteins | sample SalMarSW160240MG_2_FD_202542 | JGI IMG/M metagenome (GOLD analysis project Ga0315547, IMG submission 202542) | Salt marsh sediment microbial communities from the Plum Island Ecosystem LTER, Massachusetts, United States - Salt Marsh Sediment SW1601-240 ... | reverse complement strand
AAAGTTTGGTGAAACTGCCCGGAATAAACTTGGCTACCTGCCCGAGGAAAGAGGACTCTACAAAAAGCTGCGGGTAATCGATACTATTATCTACCTTGCCTCGCTCAAGGGTATGGACCGGCGTCGGGTGGAGGAAAAAGCCGGCGAGTTGCTCGAAAAAACAGGTATGTCATACGTTAAGAGTAAGAAAATCGAGGAAATGAGCAGGGGCATGGGGCAGATTATTCAGTTCATCGTTACTATCGCCCACGACCCGCAGCTGGTTATCCTGGACGAACCCTTTTCCGGCCTCGACCCTGTCAATACCGAGCTGTTGAAAGAGATGTGTCTCGACTTAAAGAATCAGGGTAAAGCCTTAATCTTGAGCGCCCATCAGATGAACCAGGTGGAGGAGCTCTGCGACCGTATCCTGATGGTTAACAACGGACGCGCCGTCCTTTACGGAGACCTGGCTGAAATCAAATCGAGGTATCAGAGCAATGCAGTCCTTCTGGATTTTAAGGGAGAGTTGGGGGATGTACCGGGGATTGCCGAGAAGCACCAGCACCGGGACTATGTTGAATTGTTGCTGGACGGAAAGACGACCCCGCAGCAGCTCCTGGAGCAACTGGTAAGCCGGGGCATAGTTATCAAGCGTTTTGAAATGGCCACTCCTTCGCTTAACGAGATATTCCTGAAAGAGGTGGGTAAAAATAAAAAATAAGACGCTGCTGATATTCAGACACGAATTCCTGCATACGGTTAAGCGGACCGGATTTATCGTGATGACCCTTATCATGCCGGTTTTGGGCCTCCTGGCTATAGGCGTCGTCCAGCTGGTATCGGCAATCATCGAGCCGCCGGAAGTAGAAACGACCACCATCGGGTATGTTGATGAGGTCGGCGGGTTTAACCAGTATACGACTCAAGGGCCTATCGAGCTGGTTCGCTATGATACGCAGGATGACGCGACGGCCGCCATGCTCAAGGCCGATGTTTCGGAATATTTCGTTATTTCGACACCTTACACGTCAATGGGGGTAATTAATCGGTATACCCTGGAAAAGCAGCTGGAAACGCCGCCTGGCACTTCAGCCGCTATCAAGAGGTTCCTCACGAGTAATGTCTTATCGGGTAGAGTGCCTCAAGAGACTATTGACCTCGTCGAAGCCCCATTGCGCCTGATGACTATCAGGCTTACCGAAACCGGCGCCGTAGCTACCGAGCAGGGCGGGTTTGGGAATCTCCTTGTTCCCGGTATTTTCAGTCTGCTGCTGGCCCTATCCCTGAATTTCTTTGCCAGTTATATGGTACAGGGATTGGGAGAGGAGAAAGAGAGTCGGCTTATTGAGGTATTGTTGTCCTCCGTTACTACCCGGCAGCTACTCGTCGGCAAGGTCCTGGGACTGGGTGTCGCCGGTCTGGTGCAGGTGGCCGTCTGGCTTGTCTCATTGCCGCTCCTGCTGAACCTGGCCTCATCCACTTTCGGCGGCTTTTTCAGCACAATACAGATACCGGGTAACTTCATCTTTCTGGGGATTATCTATTTCGTCCTTGGGTATTTATTGTTCGCTGCGCTTTCGGCGGGTGTCGGCGCCATCAGCCCCAATGCCCGTGAAGGACAGCAGCTGTCTCTGATTTATTCAATGTTTGCCATTGTACCCCTCTGGTTCTCATCTTTACTGATGCTGTTCCCTAAAAGTCCAATCTGGACAGTCCTGACCATTTTCCCTGTTACGGCTCCCGTGGAAGCGATGCTGCGACTGGGTGTAAGCGATATTCCTGCCTGGGAACTGGCTACCAGCATCGTGGTGCTGGTGCTCTCCATCATCGGCGTGCTGTTCTTATCCATCAAGGTTTTCAGGATTTACCTCCTGATGTATGGTAAAAGACCGGGCTGGGGAGAAATCATCCGCAACATCAGGGCTGGATAGCCCGCGCAGGCCGAAAGCCAGCTCGAACATCGCGGTGCTACCTGTCATACTGTATCAGTCCCGTATAGTTGTAATAGCTCGCTGGTTTTGCTATTGTTTTTAAGTGTAGAGATGTAATCAAGGGGAGAGCCATAAGATGCACGATATGCATGAGAAGCACAGCATATCCGAACGACTGATAGAGAAAGGGTACCGGCTGACGCCGCAGCGTATGATGATTCTCTCGGCGATGGAGAGCAGCCACGACCATATCAGCGCCGAGGAAATTTACGCCCAGGTAGCGGCTAAATATCCCAATGTCAATATCTCGACTGTCTATCGCACCCTGGAGCTCTTAAAGAAGCTCGGCCTCGTCTATGAGATTAACCTGGGGGAGGGACGCATCCGCTATCACGCCGAGGGCAGCGGGCACCATCATCACCTGGTCTGCCAGGGCTGTGGCGCTATTATTGATATCGATGAATCGGCCCTGTCTTCTCTCAAGGACGTAATACTGCGCGATTATAATTTCCAGGCGGAATTGAGGCACGTGGGTATCTTCGGATACTGTGAGAAATGCCGCCGCAAGCGTTCCGGAGGGGGTGGTAAAAAGTAATGCCCGGCAAACGCAGGGAGAAGTGGCAAAAGGATGTCCTGGAGCCGGCCTTAAAACGTTTCCCGGAACGGCAGCCCGATTTCACCCTCACCTCCGGCATTGAAATTCAGTCCCTGTATACCCCTGACGACCTTGCCGGGATTGACCTTGAAGAGTCTATCGGCTATCCCGGGGAGTATCCCTTCGGGCGGGGCATCCAGCCCACCATGTACCGGGGCCGACTCTGGACGATGCGGCAGTACTCCGGCTTTGCCTCGGCGGAAGAATCCAACCGCCGCTACCGTTACCTGCTGGAGCAGGGGCAGACCGGACTAAGCGTTGCCTTCGATTTGCCAACCCAGATTGGCTACGACTCCGATAGTCCCCTGGCGCGCGGCGAGGTGGGTAAAGTGGGCGTGCCCGTCGATACCCTGCGTGACATGGAAATCCTCTTCAAAGACATACCGCTGGATAAGGTAAGTACCTCCATGACTATTAACGCCACCGCCCCCGTCCTGCTGGCGATGTATATCGCCGTCGCCCGAAAGCAGGGCATCGACCCAAAGCAGCTCGACGGGACTATCCAGAATGACATCCTTAAAGAATATATCGCCCGGGGCACCTATATTTTCCCTCCCGCCCCCTCCATGAGACTCACCACCGATATTTTCAAATATTGCAGTGAAAATCTGCCCCGCTGGAACACCATCAGCATCAGCGGCTACCATATCCGCGAGGCCGGTTCGACGGCCGTGCAGGAAATCGCCTTTACCCTGGCCGACGGCATCGCTTACGTGCAGGCGGCTATCGATAGAGGTCTGGACGTGGACGACTTTGCCGGGCGGCTTTCCTTTTTCTTCGATGCTCATAACAACCTGCTGGAAGAAGTGGCCAAGTTCCGCGCGGCGCGGATTCTCTGGGCCGGGATAATGAAGGAGAGGTTCGGCGCGAAGAACCCGCGCAGCTGCATGCTCCGCTTTCATACGCAAACGGCCGGCTGCTCTCTCACCGCCCAGCAGCCCCTGAACAATATCGTCAGGGTGGCCGTCCAGGCGCTGGCGGCCGTACTCGGCGGAACGCAGTCGCTCCACACCAACTCCTACGACGAGGCTTACGCCACCCCCTCCGAGGATGCCGTCACTACGGCTTTACGCACGCAGCAGATTCTGGCTGGCGAGAGCGGCGTAGCCGATTCGGTAGACCCGCTCGGCGGGGCATGGCTCGTGGAGAAACTTACCCGGGATATGGTCGCGGCGGCGGCGGAATATATTGGTAAAATCGATTCTCTCGGCGGGGCGCTGGCGGCCATCGGTAAAGGTTACCCGCAGCGGGAAATACAGGAAAGCTCTTACCGCTACCAGAAGGAAGTGGAAGCGGAAGAAAGGGCCGTCGTGGGAGTGAATAAATTCGCTTCGCCTTATTCAAAGATTAAAGGCCTCCTCCGCGTCGACCCCGTCGAAGCCGAAAAGCAGGTGGCGCGTTTGAATAAAGTGAAAAAAGAACGCAACGCCGCCGAAGTAACGGCCTCTCTGGAAAACCTTAAAAAAGTCGCCCGCGGCTCGGAAAACACCATGCCCGCCTTTCTCCGGTGCGTGGAAGCCGACGCCACCGTGGGAGAAATCTGCGACGCCCTCCGCGAGGTATTCGGCGTGCAGAGGGAATTTTATATCTTTTAATATAATTGTCATTCCCGCGAAGGCGGGAATCCAGTGGTGGGGAACTGGGCTGAATTAATACACTATTTGAAGTTTATAGCGGAGAAGAACGGAAGATGATTAAAAAAGTCCATCATATCGGTATCGCCGTTAATAATCTGAAAGAAAGCGCGGCCATCTTCGAACGTCTGCTGGGGATTAAGGCGCATATCGAAGGGGCCCCCTGCCAGAGGGTTACCGAGGCTATTTTTCAGGTCGGCGAAGGGGTGGAAATCGACCTCCTGGAGCCGGCCGGACCGGAGAGCACCGTGGCTAAATTTCTGGAAAAGCGCGGCGAAGGACTTCATCACATCGCCCTGGAGGTGGATGATATCGATGCAGATTTAAAGGAAATGGAGGGGAAGGGAGTACGGCTTATCGATAAAGAAGGTAGGGAAGGCGTCGCCGGGAAAATCGCTTTCCTCCACCCGAAGTCGGTCAGCGGGGTGCTTATCGAGCTTGTCCAGCCGCGGGGAGAAGAGAAATAATAAGTTATTATTTAATGTCATTCCCGCGAAAGCGGGAATCCAGTGGGGGATAAGGGGTGTGGATTCTGGCCTTCGCCAGAATGACGGAGTACTTTAGTGGAAAAATGGGGAGTGGCTATTAATGAGTCGTAAAAAGATACGGGTGCTGGTAGCCAAGCCGGGACTTGACGGCCATGACCGCGGTGCCAAGGTGGTGGCGCGCGCCCTCCGCGACGCCGGCATGGAGGTTATCTATACCGGCATCCGCCAGACGCCGGAGATGATTGTCCAGACGGCCCTCCAGGAAGACGTGGACATCGTCGGATTGAGCTGTCTCTCCGGCGCTCACCTGGAGCTGTTCTCGGAGGTCGTGAAAGGGCTTAAACAAAAGGACATGGATAATGTTATCGTCGTGGCCGGCGGCATCATCCCCGAGGACGATATCCCCGCCCTTGAGAAAGCTGGCGTCAAAGCCGTCTTCGGGCCGGGCACGCTGACCTCTAATATTGTCGAAGTCATTAAAAAGCTGGTGGAGTAATCAAGAGAGATACGAGGTACATTAATGAACGCTCAATCCTTACCATCGAACCACAGCATTGAGTGTTATTACAGGGGGTTGACAAAGAAATTGTTCTTTGTTAGATTGATACTTGAGGAAGCTGGAAGATAACCAGCTTTTTTTAATAATAAAATATTGTTATCTTCACGTGTTCCCACTCCTGAACGCGTTGTCTCAAACATGCTTTTTAATAATACTCACCTCGTTTCCACGGGTAATTAAGGTCGCCGGAATATTAAAAGGATGACTGGAATGGAAATACAGTATGGAATGTCCGTAACGGATAAAAACAACAAATCCCTCGGCAAGGTTGACCATATCGTTATGGATGCATGGTCGGGAGAGCCGCGTAAATATATGGTGCGTCTGGACGATGATGTCAGTGCAATTTACTTCACGCCTGAAAATGTGGCCGAAGTTACAAAAAAAACCGTCAGGTTAAACCTTGCCGCCGAAGAGATAGAGCGGACTTAGTCAACCGGGGCTTCTGCAGGTAACCGAGCATGATTGAGATAGAATGTCCCAACTGTAAGTCAATTGGAAAAATGTCTCTGGTTCAGCAGATATTCGAAGGGCCGTATCGCTGCTGGAAGTGCCGCAGCCTTTTTAAGATAGTCATAGCCAATAAGAGATTGCAGTCCTGTCAGCCGCTTAGCGAGGAAGAGTTCCAAAAATGGCAGGAAGAGCAGGAAACTTTAAAGAGACAGTCGGAAGAGTGACTAAAGCAGATTGTCCTGCATATTAACCTAAATGACGTAAGGCCCCGCCCGTCTATTCAGTCCCCATCAATTTCCCCCCCGGATGATAAAAACCTAAGCACAAATACTTAATTCAAGACGCTTTTCTTGCGTATATACCGTATGGTCTGCCGGTTATAATTTCAGCGTTTACTACCATCTTGAATAGGTATCAAGGCGGAAGCGGTTTTCTACAGCGGGGTGGTAAGCTGATAGTGGAAATAAAAAGAAGGAGGTGACCAAGATGCAGATTGAGTTGATTGTAGCGCTGGTGATAGCCATCCCGGTAGTCCTCTTCCCGGCGGCCTTCGTCTGGTACCTCAATATCGGTGGCATTGTCCAGGCGGTCCGCCAGGCTAGAGAAGCCAGAGTAAAGGAAGTCACTGCCGGAAAAAACGCCTGAAAGATACCCGGCACAGTCCATGGGAAGGAGGTAAGCCGCTGAAATCAGGCAGAAATAAAATCAGAAACTCAAGCTAAGGCTGGATATCCCGAAAAGAGTATCCGGCCTTGGTGTTTTTCATTCCTTTTTGCACTAAGTAAAATATATTTTATATCCTCCTTTTATAGACATACCTGGCGTTACCGTCTATAATCTCACTAGACATGGATTCTCAAACCAGGTTGCACCGTCTTTTTACGCGTGCCGAGATAGAGTCCGCCGTTAATCGGCTGGCTTCTGAAATTACCGGCGACTACCGTGATAAAAATCCCCTGATAATTGGTATTCTCAAGGGGTCTTTCGTTTTTCTGGCCGACCTCGTCCGTAAGCTGGATTTTCCGCTGGAAATAGAGTTTGTTCGTTTGTCCAGTTATGGCAGCGGCCGGCAGACCTCGGGCAAGGTGAAAGTGGTGCAGGGTCTTCGCGCGGCGGTCAGGGACAGGCATGTGCTGGTGGCGGAGGATATCGTGGATACCGGCATCACGGTGGCTTATTTACTGGATTACCTCAAGAAGAAAAAAGCGGCGTCGCTCCGACTCTGCGCCCTGACCGATAAGCCGTCCCGGCGGCGCGTTCCGGTAACTATAGATTATCTGGGACTGACCGTGCCGGATAAATTCCTGGTCGGCTACGGGCTGGACAGCGACGAAAAGTACCGCAATCTGCCCGATATCTGTTATCTGGAGGAGTAATTTTGAGTCGGTTAAATCGCTTAATCTCCGTGGCTAAAGGCGAATCCCCCGCCGATTTGATTCTGGCTAATGCTAAAATAATCAACACCTTTAACGGCGAGATTGAGACGGGCAATGTGGCTGTTTGCGGGGACAGGATAGCCGGGGTGGGGGACTATTCAAAGGCGAAAGAGACTATCGACTTAAAAGGAAAATACCTGGCGCCCGGTCTTATTAACGGGCATACCCACCTGGAGAGTTCTATGCTGGACGTCGGCCAGTACGCGCGGGCGGTGGTGCCGCACGGCACGTTGGCCATCGTCACCGACCTCCACGAAATAGCCAACGTCTGCGGCATGGACGGCATAAAGTACGTGCTGGAATGCGCCCGTCATTTGCCGCTGGAACTTTTCCTGATGGCCCCTTCCTGCGTTCCGGCAACCCACCTGGAGACTTCAGGGGCCGCGCTCGGCCCGGAGGACATACGGCGGATTTTGCGATTTAAGGAATGCATAGGCCTGGGCGAGGTGATGAACTATCCCGGGGTACTTTTCGGCGATGCCGCCATGCTCCGTAAAATAAAGTCGGCCAGAGGCAAAATCGTCGACGGCCATGCACCGGGTGTTTCCGGCAAAGACCTCAATGCTTATATCAGCGCCGGCATTTATTCCGACCATGAGTCGGTCACGCTGGCCGAGGCGGAGGAGAAGCTGCGGCGGGGCATGTACGTCATGATAAGAGAGGGTTCCACGGAGAAGAACCTGGAAGCTTTGCTGCCACTGGTCACCGATATGACCTACAATCGGTGCCTCTTCGTGGTCGACGACCGTCACGGCGTTGACATCCTCCGTGACGGCGATATCGATGCCGTGGTGCGCAAGGCCATCCGTCTGGGGCTGGAGCCGGTAAGGGCCATTCAGCTGGCCACCATTAACACCGCCGTGTATTTTCGTCTGGATGGGCTGGGAGCTATAGCCCCGGGCTATTTCGCCAATCTCGTCGTGCTTGATGATTTGCATGATTTTAAAATCGAGATGGTCTTCTATCGGGGCAAGATGGTGGCCCGGGGAGGAAAAGCGCTATTTCCCTCGTATCAGCCGGAAGGCGGCAGGTTGACTGATACAGTAAATATTAAACCGTTTGCCTTAGATACGCTGAAGCTAAAAGCGTCCGGTAAAGACCTGCCGGTCATTGAGGTTGTCCCCGGCCAGATAATTACAAGAAAGAAGCAAATGAAGAACAGCGTTAAAGACGGACTGCTCGTGCCCGATACCGGGCGGGACATTTTAAAATTGGTGGTGGTGGAAAGGCACCGGGCCACGGGCAATATCGGCATCGGGCTGGTGACCGGCTTCGGCCTGAAAAGGGGAGCTTTAGCCTCCTCCACCGCCCATGATTCGCATAATATCGTCGTCGTCGGCACCAATGACGAAGATATATTAACCGCCGTCAGGGAGATAGAGCGTTTACGGGGCGGGCAGGCAGTGGCGGCAGGAGGGAAAGTGATGGGCAGTATCGCCACGCCCATTGCCGGCCTGCTCTCCGACGAGTCGCTGGAGACGGTGGTCGCCGGACTAGAAAGGCTGGAGCAGGCGGCTCAAAATTTGGGCTGTATTCTGCCGGCGCCGTTTGCCGCATTATCTTTCCTGGCGTTGCCGGTAATCCCCGAGCTAAGGTTGACCGACCTCGGTCTGGTGGACGTGAACGAGTTCAAGCTGATAGAATAACTTTACGGGTAGAACGGAGGGCAGTTATATGCGCCATTCCACTGTTGAGCCTGTCTTTGAGAACCGCTATGACGCCGGACGCAAGCTCGCCGAAAAACTTACCGAATATACCGGAAAACAGGTGATGGTGCTGGGCATCCCCAACGGTGGCGTCGCCGTGGCGTTGAGTGTCGCTCTATCGCTGAATGCCGACCTCGACCTTGTTATTTCCCGCAAGATTCCGCTGCCATTAAGCCCGGAAGGCGGTTTCGGTTCCGTGACCGATGACGGCACCACCATTCTCAATGAGGAAGTCGTCAAGCAGGCCGGTTTGACCAGACAGCAGATTAATTACCAGGTAGGTAAAGTAAGATCTGATATCCGCAGTCGCAGCCTGCTGTATCACGGAGAAAGACCGCCGCTGTCCATCAGCGGACGTACGGTGATAGTCGTTGATGACGGTCTGGCTTCGGGCTATACCATGAGGGCGGCTATCGAATCGCTCCGCCATCGCAAGCCGGAGGGGATAATTGCCGCCGTGCCGGTGGGGCCGGAACGCGTGGTGGAGGAAATACGCAGGGTCGCCGATAGGGTAGTGACCTGCACCGTCAGCACCGAGCCGAGGTTCTACGTATCGGACTACTACCGTTACTGGCACGATATAACCGATGGGGAAGTGCTCCACTGCCTCAAGGAATGGCGGACGCGCCGTTACAGTATCAAGATTGATATGCCGGAGAAGAAGCAAGAAACACCCTAACCCCCCGCCATACCGCCATCCACGTTAGAGACGTGTACGCCTAACCCCCCGCCATACCGCCATCCACGTTGAGTACCTGCCCGGTGATATACCTTGCTTCTTCGGAGGCCAGGAAAGCCACGGCCTCGGCCACATCCTGCGGGGTGCCGATGCTTCCCAGGGGGATATGTTCCAGGAGCGCCTGCCGCTGTTTTTCGTCGAGTTGCTCCGTCATCCTGCTTTCGATAAAGCCGGGAGCGATAGCGTTGGCGGTGATGCCTCTGGAGCCGACCTCCTTGGCGATGGACTTGGTCAGGCCGATAATACCCGCCTTGGCCGAAGCATAGTTGGCCTGGCCGGCGTTACCTATAATACCGACGACGCTGGCAATGCTGATAATCCTGCCCCAGCGCTGCCGGAGCATATGCCGCAGCACCGCGCGGGTGCAGAGGAAGGCGCTCTTAAGGTCGATATTAAGCACGGTATCCCATTCCTCGTCGGACATGCGCATTATCAACTGGTCGCGGGTAACCCCGGCGTTATTTACCAGGATATCGATTCTGCCGAAGTTGCCGGCGGCTGTCTCGATGAGACGGGCGACATCTTCCGGGGAGCTTACGTCGGCGGTAACCGCTAGCGCTTGCCGTCCCAGCACCCTGATTTCCTCGGCTGTTTTTTCCAGAGAATCAGCCGCGACGGCGATATCGTTGACCACGATATTGGCGCCGACCCCGGCCAGCTTCAGGGCGATAGCCCGACCGATGCCCCTCGCGCTGCCGGTAACTATGGCTACTTTATTTGAGAGGTCCATGGTATCCTGCACCCCCTTTGACTATTCTTATCTACCTCACCCCCTGTATCCCCCTCTCCTTACAAGGTATCAAAGGAGAGGGGGAAGTAAAGAAAGAGGGGCTGGCGCCCCTCTTAGACGCCCCGTTTTATCAAAGTATAGGAGAGATTCGAGAGGGGTGCAACCC
>Ga0315547_1003360_pt1 | contig 10479 bp, 14 predicted proteins | sample SalMarSW160240MG_2_FD_202542 | JGI IMG/M metagenome (GOLD analysis project Ga0315547, IMG submission 202542) | Salt marsh sediment microbial communities from the Plum Island Ecosystem LTER, Massachusetts, United States - Salt Marsh Sediment SW1601-240 ... | reverse complement strand
GTAAATATTATTTACGGGAATCCCAACAAGGGAGACCTATCGGAGGCTTGAGCCGTGTGAGGGGAAACTCTCAAGCACGGTTCTTAGGGGGCTTGGGGCTGGTGACAGCCCCCGGCTACCCGACTTTCTCAAGGAATGAACTATGCCGAATATATGGATATTCTCCAATAATCGAGTTGGTTATTACGAAAACTCTGATTGGGACACTTCAACAATATTAAAAACGAAACATTACTATTTCAAAAAAAGTGAGCCAAATAGATCACAAGTTAAAAAAGGCGACCAAATTCTTTTACGTGAATACGGCACTGGATTTTGGGCAACATGTGAAATAGCAGAAGACTGGGTTGAAGACAAAGATTCAATCCAAAAGCATGGAGTTGAAGCTGGTTGGTTCCCAACTGATCAAGTGAAAAAATGGAAAGCTACATTACCATACGAAGTAATAAAAACGGAATTATCCAACCAAAATCATCGGTTACGAATAGCAAAAGCCAATGATGAAGACAAATACAAAGTAGAGTTAGCGAAAAAAATATATAAGAACCTTGGATACGGTGACACACAGAGGAATTTCTACATTTTAGAATCGGGTATCGAGGAAGCTGTAAAAGCAAATCTTTCGCAACTTCAACTCGAATTAGCAGAAGAAGAAATTCAACAACAATGTAGCCTTGGTATTGGTGTCGGACGTACTGACCTAATTTGTCGTGACAAAAAAGGCAATTATGTTGTTCTTGAGCTAAAAGCTGTACCCTCATCTGACAATGTTGTTGGTCAAATACTCAGGTATATGGGGTTTATAAGGGAAAATTGGGCAGAAAAAGAAGGAAAAGACGTCAAAGGAATAATTCTTACCCCATCATACGACGAACAACTTCGCTTAGCCGCGAAGGAAGCGGGAATAAAAGCTTTGAGGCTTAAAATTTTCTAAAACATTAAAAAACATAACAATTTTCTTCAGCGAAGCCGCTTCGCGCCCCACAGCAGCGGCGTTGGAAGGAGCAATTAATAATGCCACAACCACTCTGTGACATAATGTGGAATATTGTTGGTGGTTTGGTCGTTGCCTTTCTCATTCTCTCTATTCAATGGATCACAAAGAAACTTAAGTGCCGAGCATTTAAGCAGGTCTTTGGGAATGACATCGATGACTTATATCCCAAAATCCGAGATTGATTTTATGCAAATCAGTGTGTCTTGGCATTTCAGCCTGAAAAAACAATCTAGAGATCAAAAATATGTATCACCTTTAATGCATTTGGCCCATCTCTTTATTTTCATGACCTCAGCATGTGCTTTGGGCACACTCATCCACCTTAAAGACTTAAAAGATCTATTTTCTTGTAATGTATTCTAAGTATTTGCGAACTCCCATATCCTGAGGCGAATGTCAGCAAAGAGTTGACGGAAACCTCTTCTGACTTTCAAAAAAACCTGTCCTCCATGAAATACAATTTTACCAGCTATCTGATACAGTCTCCATCGTACGGTCTGAACCTGGTGTCGATGCCATGAGGTAGATAGGATCTTTAAAAGAAATAATCGATATAGATTATAGGCTAAGACACCAATTCTGAAAAAGACGGCATTGGCCTCAAATTGCCCACAGGGCATCCTCTCCATACCAAAGCCTATCTTTAACTCCTTTATCCGGTTTTCACTGTGATCTCCTCGTTGATTGTACCATGTTACCACATCCTCTGCTGATTCCATCCTATTGGTGGCTATCACGGTATACTTTACACTTACATCTTCTTGAGTAAAGATATTGCGTTGATAGGCCCTGCGGATCACAATAAGACGGAATGCTTCTTTTGTCTTGTTCATGGAGTGGATTGTCTCTGCGATATAGCCATTCTTATAAGGCGCCCAGTCCTTATCAGGTATTGCCCCTATAGCCTCCAGGACCGCTTCATCACAATCAGCTCCTATGGCAAACTGAATTCTATTCTGCTCACAATAGTTTATGATCTCAGCTTGATATGCGGCACTGTCAGATCTCAGAAAAGCGATCCTCTTTCCTTTGGGCATTTGCCGTGCGCAATATTTTATAAAGTAAAGGTTTCTGGTTGCAGGAGCTACATTACCCTCTCTAAATTCATCTCCCAGAACCAGACCATTTTCTGCGATATGGCCAACAATTGGCATATAGCCCTTAAATCCCTTATAGGTCATCTTTGCTGATTGTTTCTCAGCGACAATACCTGTGGCATCTATATCAAGAGTGTAGCCCTTTACTCCATCATATTTCATCCCCCGTTTCAGCAACCTTTGATTTACTTTTTCAAGGCCATAAAGACCGTCATTGATACCCATGCTCCGAAGCCAATCCCCAAAGGCATCTGAGGAAGGTATTTTCTTTAAAGGCAAGATCTCTTTTAATCCCCCATCTGCCCTTATCTGGCGGGTGTCTTCTAAGCTCCGACCACCACCATTGAGCATTAAGATGAGTGGAAAAATGTACTCAGATGGGTTATACCCAGCACCACTGCCAGGCTTGGGTAAATATCTGTCTACTGATTGTAAGAATCCGAGCCCTACTGCAAATTCACCCAGTAAGGCTAAACCTGCATGGGGAGTTATCAGGTCTCTGGTCATTTCTACCTTGAAAGGGAGTATTGTTTGTCGTATCATTGTATTCTCACCTCGTTGGTTACGGTTTGATTTGTTTTTGAACACACGTATCTTACCGAATCAACGAGGTTTTTTCAACTTTTTTGATATAAATATTAGCTTTAATAGCGGTTTTAGGGTATATATAGTTTATCCATCTTATGAATCTCCGACCAGAACTACAACTTTCCCAAAACCACCTTCAAAGGTACCACGACCAAGCTTCTCAACAGTCAATCTTACAACAATTAACTCAAATGCCTCTACACGTAGCATTAGTTACCTTTCTTATGCTATAGGAAATTACTCACCCTCATTGCCTCATATAAGATCGGATATTGATCTAGATCAACGAATGGATATCTCTTTTCTTTCTGTGGGAGGCTTAAACAATTATAAGTCACTTGATGTCTTTGAGAACACATCTAACATCTTCCTTCAATTTGGACGAAGAGGTATACAATCGAAGACTTCAGGTGAATCTATAGCCAACATAAAAGGAAAAATGGACTATGGTTTAATTATGAAAATCCATCCTGAAAATAATCCGAACCGAACATGGTTATGTGTAGCAGGTATTGGCGAGTGGGGAACTAGCGGTGCCTCATGGTGGCTAAGTCGCCATTGGAAGAAAGTATATAAACGCGCGAAAAACAAATCCTTTGCGTGTATAACCAAAACCATATATGGAAGTGATGATTCGACCTCTTTGGTCCACTTATTCCTATCCAAGGAAGATGTTGAAAATACAGTAAAGAAAACTTCCAACAAATCAATTCAGGGAACTCGTAACGCTCGCTCCTGATCTCTTCGTTATCTTTATAGAAGTGAAAAGTAATTACAAATGGAGGATGTGTGAAGGGATCAAGTCTCTGTTTGACTCTTTTAATTTTTTGACAGGGCTCCAGGTGTGCTTTTGACTCGTAATTTTTAAAAGAATTTGTGGGTTAAATCCGCCAAAGGCGGACGAGCCCGCCCGAAACACGGCGGGTAAATCAGCCGAAATACCGGCGGATAAAGGTTTTATGAGCCTCAGGCTCATTGATGTGCCCTAGGCGCGTAAATTCCCCGCCCCTTGGGGCGATTATGGATATTCCGATTGATACTCCGCTGCTCTGCGGTGGGGTAGTTTATTATTGAAAGTAAGCAAAATTGCCTGTTTGTTTGTTCAATCCCAATATATTGGGATCAGGCAAAATTGCCATATATGTAAATGTTAGGGCTATAAAAAATATGAGACTTTACCATTTTTTATCTGCAGAAAATGCACTCGACGATTTAAAGAATAAAAGAGTCAAGATTTCAATAATCGAGAAGCTTAACGACCCGTTTGAGTTTCAAGCAGGATTTGTTAAACCCAATAGAGCCCTCAGAGCCCAATTCTCACAATTTAAAATAAATATCTCAAATGAATTTGGCATCTTTTGTTGCTCAAAAACTTGGCACAATCCCTTGCTATGGAGTCACTACGCATCCAAACACACAGGCATCGCGCTTGGCTTCAATATGCCTAACAGTAAAGCCATTAAAGTTACATATTCAAAAAATAGGCCTTTATTCACATCAGATAGTTTGTCAAAGAAATCTGATAATACAGAATATTTAGGAAAGCTAAGTAAAACAAAATTGTCATCATGGTCATACGAAGAAGAAGTTCGGTTTGTTTACCCATTGAATTCACTGTTTGTTGAAGGTGGCCATTATTTTAACAGTTTTGATGATCAAATGATGCTTAAAGAAGTAATTATTGGTTGTAATTCAACTATAACAAATAGAGAAATTTTAACGGTACTTAAAGGATTTAAAAATATAACTTTAATATGGTCTCGAATGGCTTATAAAAGCTTTCGTATCGTTGAAAATAAACAACAAGTTTTTAGAATTTAAAGCATTTAGCCCTAACGAATAAAAAAGAAAAAAGGGGTCAGATCTTCTCTTGACTCATTTAAAGAATATCGCTGAAAAAAGACCGGGTTCAAACCCCTGTCCGCCGCTTTTATGGCGGGCTTGTCCGCCTCAAGTGGTTTGAAATATAACATCATGCTTCTTTTTATACTTTTGAATTTTTTCCATAATTGCTCAATATAAAGGAATTAATTCCGATCAATTATTGTTATCGAATTTATGCTATGGAGTCACTTTTTTAATGGAGGTATTTTTTTAAATCTCGGTAGAAGTTTTCGTGGGAGCCAAAAGCGTACAGATGAAGGATGTGAAGATCGACTTCATATGCAAGAAGTATCTGATCATTCATTGATTTGAACTTATAGATTTGTATTCCTTGCAGGTCTCCTGCTTTTATATCGCCGATATCAGGATTTTCGAAAATCGTTTTTACAGCATTATCAAGATTTTTGAGCTGGTTTTTGTGTAGCTTCTTTTTCTGTTTGGCAAAAATTGGAGACTGAATGATTTCCTTGATATCTGGCATTATTCTTCGCCGAAAACATATGGAGTTCCTTGACCTGCTTTGATTTGTTCTTTACCAATCAGGATATCCTGAATAAATGGCAACGGCAGATCTGGATTTTCTTCAGTGATTTGTCCTATTTTAGCCCAATATTCAATTTGACCGGCAATGGACCTTTTAAAAACTTTAGATCGGATCTTAGCTTTTTCAAAAAGGTCATTAGATATTTTTACTGCTGTAGACATAATTTCTCCTTGATCGATAATTGAATATTAGTTGTATTTTACTATAAATAGTTTTGTTTTGCAACCATTTTCAACAACATTCGATAAGGCTAATCAGCCGACGCAAAAAGCCGTAAAAGGAAAAGGGGACGTAGGTTCCAAAACGACTTAACAGCAAAGCATCCGTAAAAGGGGACGCGAAGGGGTCAAGTAACCGTTTGACTCTTTTGATTTTTTAACAGGGCTCCAGGTGTGCTTTTGACTCGTAATTTTTAAGAGAATTTGCGGCTCAAATTGTTATTATTGCCATAAAGCGTAGTGCCCTCAGAAAGACTATACTATATTGAATCCGCCAAAGGCGGACGAGCCCGCCGGAAACACGGCGGATAAATTCCCTGTCCCTTGGGGCAATTATGGATATTCCGATTGATACCCCGCTGCTCTGTGGTGTGGTAGTTTATTATTGAAAGTAAACAAAATTGCCTGTTTGTTTGTTCAATCCCGATATATCGGGATCAGGCAAAATTGCCTTATATGTAAATGTTAGGTAGCGCCCGGAACAGTTCCTGGGTGATGGTGAGGATCTTCATTTGCTGCACATCTTTGTAGATGCTGATGCGTGCCCGGTCAAACAGGAGGTGTACCGCGTCGCAAGCCGATATCGCCTTGATGTCACATTGGTGGCCAACTCTTGGATGCGAGTTCCCAATGAACGATGGATTGCACTCGAAGTTGTAGAGAACGGATTCGACGCAGCCGATGATTGGATTGTCGAACACGTGCAATCTCACGACATCGTGGTCACCGCTGACATTCCGCTTGCGAGCCGCTGCCTGAAGGAAGGCGCACGTGCAATTGGTCCAACCGGAAAGCCGTTCACGGAAAACAACATCGGTGAATCCGTCGCGACTCGGGACCTGTTGTCAGAGCTTCGTGACGCAGGAGAGATAACGGGCGGGCCGCCGCCGCTAAAGAAACGTGACCGATCACGTTTTCTTCAACAGCTCGACGAAGTGATTCAATCAATCCGTCGCGTAAAAGGGGACGTAGGTTCCAAAACGACTTAACAGCAAAGCATCCGAAGGGGTCAAGTAACCGTTTGACTCTTTTGATTTTTTGACAGGGCTCCAGGTGTACTTTTGACTCGTAATTTTTAAAAGAATTTGTGGCTTAAATCCGCCAAAGGCGGACGAGAGCTTTATTCCCCGTCCCTTGGGACAATTATGGATATTCCGATTGATACTCCGCTGCTCTGCGGTGGTGTAGTTTATTATTGAAAGTAAGCAAAATTGCCTTATATGTAAATGTTGAACCCTGGTGTATCGCAAAATTCCATAAACCCCTTGCTTTAAATCACATTTGGTGGTACGGTTAAAAGTACAATAGGAGGTATGTCATGGGAAAATTATTGGATATCATTCCGGTGAGTGATTTGAGGCAGAATGCTGCCAAGATTCTGAAGCAGCTCAAAGATTCAAAGGAACCCCTCATCATTACGCAGCGGGGACGGGCAGCTGCAGTAATGTTAAGTGTCGAGACATTTGAGCGATCTGAACACGACAAAGAACTCCTGCGCCTTTTAGCAAAAGGGGAGAGGGAAATAGGAATAGGTGAGGGTTATGATCTTGAGGCTGTCCTTGCTGAGGCCGATTCAATCCTAACCGTGGAGCCATCGTGAAAGTCCGCTTTACTCCTTCTGCCAGGGCCCAGTTTCTGTCTGCATTGACCTTCATTCGGCGAGATAAACCCGCAGCGGCAATCCGTTTCCGTGATCGAACTGAAACTATCTTGCGAAGGCTCGAGGACTTTCCTGAATCCGGAAGAGTCGTACCGGAGTTTCCAGACCTTCCCTATCAAGAGGTAATCATACCGCCATACCGGTTCTTTTACAGAATTAAAGGCGATGTGGTCTGGATCGTTGCGGTCTGGCATGGTGCACAGCTTCCTAAAGAACCAAGGTCTTGAATGCCCAACGTTTCGTTGCTAAATTTTTTAGACAGAAAGCAATATATTTTCTCACCTGAATTTCTCTATCGCCCTTTCCACCATTGTTCTAATCTCTTCAAGCCTTTCTTTTGATTGTGCCTCAAATCTAAGTACGAGCGCAGGCTGAGTATTAGAGGCTCTCACCAATCCCCACCCGTCATCAAAGACAACCCTGACGCCATCTATATCAATTATTTTATATTGTGTGCTGAATTCATCTTTTAGTCTATCTACGAGCTCAAATTTCTTAGAATCAGGGCACTCTACCCTAATTTCAGGCGTCGTATATGATTTGGGGACATCCGCTAAAAGCTCGCTTAATGATTTACCCGTCTTGGATAGTATCTCTAACAACCTGCATGATGCGTAGATAGCATCATCATAACCAAAATACCTATCTGCGAAAAACATGTGGCCACTCATCTCTCCTGCCAAAAGTGCCTTGCTTTCCTTCATTTTGCTCTTTATCAAAGAATGCCCTGTCTTCCACATAATGGCATTTCCGCCGTGGGCCTCGATGTCTTTATACATCCTATCCGAACATTTAACCTCAGAAATAATTGTTGCTCCAGGATGATCGCTTAAAACATCTCGTGCAAACAGAAGCAACAGCATATCCCCAAACACAATATCACCTGAGCTATCTACCACTCCAATCCTGTCTCCATCTCCATCGACTCCGATACCCACATTAAGGTTATGCTCTCTCACCTCTTTAATGAGATCTCTCATATTATCCAGTACAGTGGGGTCTGGTTCATGATTGGGAAAGGAGCCATCCATATCACAATAAAGGTCGTGAACTTCACAGCCGAGTGATTGTAAAATCTCTACCCCTACCGGCCCTCCTGTTCCATTTCCAGCATCAAAACCGACTTTGATTCCTGGATTGATGTTAATATCCCCTGTAATCCTCTCTATATATGGCTTAATGATTTCATGTGACGAATATTTCCCCTTTCCGCTTACAAAATCTGCCTTTTCAATAATCTGTCGTAATTTCTGAATCTCTTCCCCATAGATAGTATCAAAACCGCTGCAAACCTTAAAGCCATTGTAATCAGGTGGATTATGACTTGCAGTAATCATAATCCCTCCATCAGCCTTTAGGTGCCGTAGGGCAAAATAAAGGATTGGGGTAGGGCAAATGCCTATATCTACAACATTACAGCCACTGTTTATAAGGCCATCGGTCACCTCATCACTTATCTTGGGTGAACTCAGCCGACAATCCCTTCCTAAAATAATTGTTTTTTCTCCTACCTGGTTGAAATAGGTGCCAAAACCCCTTCCCAAAATAACATATTCATCCTCTCTAATGTCTTCACCGATTACACCCCGTATATCATATTCTCTATAAATTTCTGGGTTCATATGTCATCCTCCTTATAAAATCTCATCCCTTCCCTTTGATTTCAGCATCTCAACAAGCTTTTTCACATCCTGAGACCGTTCCTTTTTGCATACCAACAGGGCATCCTCATCTTCTACAATGACCAGATCCTTTACGCCCAGAAGTGCAACCGGTTTTTTCGGGCTATACACAATACATTGAGAAGAATCAAGGCTAATCAAATCTCCTATGAAGGAGTTTTTATTGCTATCCTTAGGCCAATATTGAGCTGCGGATGGCCACGCTCCCACATCATTCCAACCAAAATTCCCCTCTATCATTAACACATGTTTTGATTTTTCTATCACGCCATAGTCAATAGAGATGGCTTCCATTTCCTTGTAGACATTGCTGATCACATCTGATTCTTCATCCTTACCAAGGGATGCCTTTATTTTCATAAGCCCTTTATAATTATCGGGGAGATATCCCTCGATTTCTTTGAGCATGGTCGAGGTTCTCGCAATAAAGATACCGCTATTCCAAAAAAAAGTGCCCTGCTTGATAAAACGCCTGGCCGTGTGTATGTCAGGTTTCTCATGAAAGGATTTAACAGAATATATACCATTTTTCTTATCTCTTACCTCATCTGCCTCTATATACCCATACCCGGTTTCCGGTCCCCGTGGAGGAATCCCTATGGTAACAATAAAATCCCCTTGCAAGGCCTGATAGGCACCTGCCATTATGGTCTGATGAAACTTTTTTTTATCCTCAATATAGTGATCTGCAGGCAGAACTACCATAACAGCATCCCTGGTATCTCTTTCTATAGCAAGGGCGGAAATACCTATTGCAGGGGCAGTATTTTTCCCGAAGGGTTCTATTATGATATTTTCTTCCGGTATCTGGGGAACCGTGCTTTTCACAGAGTCTGCCTGGAGTAATGTAGTTACTATCTTGATCCTGCTGACAGGTACAATAGGTGTAATGAGTTCAATTGTTTTTTTCAGTAGAATCTCATCTCCGGTTATATTAAGGAGTTGCTTCGGCCTGTTTTTTCTGCTCCTTGGCCAGAACCTGGTTCCACTTCCCCCGGCCATTATCACCGCATATGCGGAGCTATCTTTTCGCGAGCTAGTGATCACAAAGTCGCTCCATCTGGTTCTTTGAGGGGATATGAGTGCTTTTCTGAAGTGACTGGTGAGAGGGCGCCGTCTTTTCGCGTCTTATCAGTGGGGGAAACCGCAGGTCCCGCTTGCGGGACAATGCGGAGGGGGAAAGACTCCCCCGCAGAGAAGTCGCTGAAAAGACCAGCCTGGGAACCTTGGAACTGAAGAAAAGCACTCATATCACAGTTTACCTCATGACCATTTACCTTCCTGATTTTATCATCTAAAGTGCCCTCATCCATTCCGGCCTGAGGCCAACCTTTCCCTGAAGGGCCATATCTATTAAATGAAGGGCCTGCTCTTTCCCTTCTGGATACCTGATCTTCACTGGCAAATAGTTTGATGCATGATTTGAAAAGAAAAGGCCTCTCGATAGGTTAGTGGAGGCCATCATTTCTCTTAGTTCCATGAGTAACCCAAGATTATCAGGGAGTTCAAATCGACCAGCTGAAAGATCATTCGCCAGAGGTGTCCCTGGCATTATCATTAATGTCAGGGCACCAACATAGTCGGGATCAATTGCGCTAAGGAGCTCTCCTGTCGCCTTTGCATGGATGAGTGACCTTTCTTTGCCGGCAATCCCTAAAAGAACGGTAACAGAAAGTTTAATACCTGCCTGTTTAACCTTTTTGCCCATATCTAAAATTCTCTGTGCGTTAGCCCCTTTCCTGATAGCCTCCAGTGTCTGATCATCGCCTGTCTCTATACCCATATAGATGATTCCCAGGCCCATTTCTC
>Ga0315547_1003358_pt1 | contig 10480 bp, 6 predicted proteins | sample SalMarSW160240MG_2_FD_202542 | JGI IMG/M metagenome (GOLD analysis project Ga0315547, IMG submission 202542) | Salt marsh sediment microbial communities from the Plum Island Ecosystem LTER, Massachusetts, United States - Salt Marsh Sediment SW1601-240 ... | reverse complement strand
CGAGTACAACGAAACTCAAGCGCGGCGGGAGTTCATCGATCCGTTGTTCAAAGCCTTAGGCTGGGACGTTACCAACGAGAAAGGTTACGCCGAGGCGTACAAAGAGGTTATCCACGAGGACGTGATCAAGGTCGGTGGGGCAACCAAGGCACCGGATTATGCGTTTCGTATCGGCGGGGTCCGCAAGTTCTTCGTGGAAGCGAAACGCCCATCTGTCGGCATTAAGGATGATCCCATCCCGGCTTATCAGCTTCGTCGCTATGCTTGGTCGGCCAAGCTGCCGCTCTCCATCCTCACCGACTTCGAGGAGTTCGCGGTCTACGACTGTCGGGTAAAGCCTTCAAAGACGGACAAGGCTTCGGCCGCTCGCGTGCTCTACCTGACGGTCGAGGAATACGCGGACCAGTGGGACGAGATCGCCTCGATCTTCTCTCAAGGTGCCATTCTCACAGGGTCGTTTGACCGCTACGTCGAATCCACCAAGCGCAAGAAGGGTACTGCTGCGGTGGACGATGCTTTCTTAAAGGAGATCGAGAACTGGCGTGACCTGCTTGCGAGAAACATCGCCCTGCGCAATACCAAGCTTTCCACCCGTGAGTTGAACTTCGCCGTGCAGCGAACGATCGATCGGATCATCTTCCTTCGCATCTGTGAGGACCGGGGGATCGAGGACTACGGGCAGTTGATGGCCCTGCAAAGCGGGAACCGGGTCTACCCACGCCTGTGTCAGATCTTTCACCGCGCCGATGAGCGCTACAACTCCGGGCTGTTCCATTTTCGCAAAGAAAAGGAGCGCCTTGAGCCGCCCGACGGACTCACCCTCAGCTTGATTGTCGATGACAAGGTGTTAAAAGAGGTCTTAAAAGACCTTTACTATCCGGACAGTCCGTATGAGTTCTCCGTTTTACCCGCCGACATCCTCGGCCATATCTACGAGCAGTTCTTAGGCAAGGTGATCAGGCTGACCCCTGGACATCACGCCAAGGTCGAAGACAAGCCCGAGGTCAAGAAGGCAGGCGGTGTCTACTACACCCCGACCTACATCGTGGACTACATCGTGAAGCACACCGTGGGAAAGCTCCTTGAAGGAAAGACTCCGAACCAGGTCGCGAAGCTTCGCGTGCTCGATCCAGCCTGCGGCTCTGGCTCATTCCTCTTGGGTGCCTACCAGACCCTGCTCGACTGGCACCTCGAGTGGTACTCCGAGCACGACCCAGAAAAGCACGCGAAGGGACGATCGCCGAAGATCTTCCGCGGACCCGGCAGCGACTGGCGCCTGACCACCTCCGAGAAGAAGCGGGTTCTCTTGAACAACATCTACGGCGTGGACATCGATCCCCAGGCCGTCGAGGTGACCAAGCTCTCGCTCCTCCTGAAAGTCCTCGAGGGCGAAAACTCGGAGACCATCGGGAAGAACCTGAGACTCTTCCACGAGCGGGCGCTCCCCGACCTTGCCGACAACATCAAGTGTGGCAACTCGCTCATCGGACCCGGCTTCTACGAAGGAAAGCAACTCAGCCTGATCGATGAGGAGGAGCGCTACCGCATCAATGCCTTCGACTGGAACGCCGAATTCCCCGAGATCATGCAGGCCGGCGGCTTCGACGCCGTGATCGGGAATCCGCCGTATGGTGCAACTTTCGATCAAGACATCAAGGCGTACTTGTTCAAAGAATACGAAGCAGTTCGTGGGCAACCAGAGTCGTACGAGTACTTCATTCTTCGCTCACTCAGGGTCACTAGAGATCATGGACGGTTCTCGTTCATTGTTCCGACCAACTTCATCGAATCAGATAGAGCCGATGGTTTACGGAGGACTCTCCTCACAGAAGGATGCTTCGAGACGCTTGCTAGCTTCCGATACAACGTTTGGCGTCGGAGCGCAGCTGAGACACTGGTCATGGTATACGAGAAAGGAGCAGAACCCGGGCATGTTCTCGTAACGCATCCTGACTCCCCCAGGCAGTTCCTTTCCGAGACACCGCACAGCATAATCAAGCAGGCCGAATGGAACCAAACCGCAGGCAACAGGTTTGTGATTCGGGGAGATCCTGCCCTCTTGCGGAGAATAGAACGTGTTGAGGTGCGCCTTGGTGATCTGTGCGATGTCAGCCAGGGAATAATCGTCTACAAGACGCGTGAACAGAGCTCTCGAGATCCCTATATCTCACACATTCCCGAACCCGGGTGGAAGAAGCTGCTGGATACGAAAAGCAGGATCAGTCGATACAGCTTGTCCTGGGGCGGCCGCTACTTGAGCTACGGGGAATGGTTGTGGTGCCCGAGAGATCCACGTTTCTTCGATTCCCCGAAGATACTCTTTGTCCGCCTAAGGAATAAGAGCCTTCAAAGGCGGCTTGTCGCAACGTACGACGGAGAAGGATTCTACAATCGGGACAACTTCAACAACATCGTAATGAAGGAAAGGGACTACTCGATCAAGTACATCCTCGGTCTCTTCAATAGTGCCTTGATCAACTACTGGTATCGGGCGCACTTCGACAACGTCAACATTAATCCAACTCAGGTGCGAATCATACCGGTTCCACAGCCGGATCTCTCAGATACAACTCAGAAAAGAGGCCATGACCACATGGTCGAACTTGTCGATGCCATGCTGAAGCTGCACACGGCCCTACGAGCTGTCAAGACCGATCACGAGAAATCCCTCATCCAACGCCAGATCGACGCGATCGACAAGCAGATCGACCAACTCGTTTACGAGCTCTACGGCCTGACCGACGAGGAAATCCGCATCGTCGAGGAGGCAACAAAGTGAGTGTCGGACCCAGAGGTCCACATGTCGGCATCTTGCCATGCAATGATAAGACTGTCGATATCTGGACATCCAATATCTCAGGAGATGACAGGAATAGAGTTGACCGCCGCCGCTCTTCGACATACTCTGTTGTGGAGTTGCATAATAATCATTGTTGGGCGAGATAGTATGAGAACCGATGCCTATCAGCTACAGGAACTGCATGACAGATTTCAGCGCCAGCTTTCACTTCCGGGGTTCGGGACGGCTGGACAGACAACACTGCACAAGAGCAGCGTTCTTGTTGTGGGACTTGGCGCTGTCGGGTCGCTGGCTGCTGTCTACTTGGCAAGAGCCGGCGTTGGTCGCTTGGGCATAGTGGATTTCGATGTTGTTGCTCTAAGCAACCTTCACCGCCAGCCCTTCTACTGCGGCCACGACGTAGGGCAAAGCAAGGTGGATGTCGTAGCTACCAGATTGCGCGAGGCAGGGATGGACCTCCGTCTGGAAACCTACGCAAGCAAAGCGGACCACTCGTTCCTTGCCGAGAACCTGTCGAAGTACGACATCGTTGTCGACGCCGTTGACAACTTCGATGGCAAACTCGCCATCAACGACACGGCCTGGAATGCTCGTATCCCGTTCGTGTCTGGAGCCGTCGAGGAGTACGCAGGACAAGTCCTGACAGTCGCCCCCATTCACTCCCCCTGCTTACGGTGCATCGTTCCACAGGTGCCCGACGAGCAAAATGCCTCCCCTGCTGTCTTCCCGCCCATCGCCGCGATCATCGGAGCCGTAACTGCGTCCGAAGTGCTGAAGCTGCTCCTTCGAGTCGGCGAGCCACTCATTGGGCGTTTGCTACTCGTTCAGGCAACTGACTGGGCGACTACCGTCTTGCCAGTTGAAAAGAGACCGGGCTGCATGACATGTGGGCGCAGTCCGTAGCGATCCAGGAGCATAGCTCCGACCATGAAACGGAGGAAGCGAGATGACGGAGAAGAAGAAGCAGCAGCAGAGAAGCGAACCCAAGGCTTTCCGTGCGCATGTCTGGTCGCCGCTCAATAAGGGGGAGGCAATCCTTGAAATTCCCGAGGGCACTACTGTTGAGCAACTGTTGGGAACACTCGCCGGGATATGGGGTGCCAAATTCAAACCAGATGCTGGCTTCACTGGCGATCGTCGACTCATCGCCGGCTGGTGCTTGTTGTGCCGCACCAAAGGAGGGGTCTTTGTCCCGCTCGGTATTGAAGACACCATCCCGACCACTCCCGCCGCTGATAGCCGTGAAGAATATGGAAGCTACCCCGGCAGCTGGTTCAATCAGACCTGGCACCGCGTCCGGTATGGGAGAGAGAAGCGAAGTAGAGGAACGGTGGCTCAGGAAATCATGCTAGAAATATACAAAAGCCTAACCCAAATGGATGGCCGTCGCAGGGCACCAAAATTGAAACCGGGCATCATGTTCACTGGCCCGGAAGGAGCACCCACATATGATGAGGACTTCGCTGTTCTTGCCTCAGGTCCGGAGCCAAAGGAGCCAGTCGACGTCCGCTTGGCCCTCATCATAGCAGTTTCGGGGACGTAGGACATGATCAAGGTTGTCTGGGAGAAGCATGATGACGGTCTCGTCTCGTTCGAGGTGGTGCGAGAAAGTATCGAACGAAGCCGAGACCGGTTGCGGGTGCTCGCTAATATGGTTCTCACCACTTCCGGCCTTCTGCTCTCCGCATGCTTCGCATTTCTTGTTCTACTGCTTGACAAGTTCGCCTCTTCCGGCGTCGGAACTGTCTTAAGGATTACCTTTGTTTTGTCTGCACTCTGCTTTCTTCTGGCCGCGGTTTTCAGCATAGTCTCCTCATTGCTTCATGCTAGATTCACGATCTTGACGGAGTTGAAGTTCATAGACGATCTTCTGAAACTGATCCAACGGGAAGTACGACTGTTCACCGTTGCCTTCTTCTTCATGCTCGTGGGCCTCGTTGGTGTGTTTTTCTCGATCGTTTGCGCTGCCCTGGCACTATAGAGGGGAATTCCGGGGACGCATACCGTGATTCCTCAAGGAGCAGCCTGAAATAAGTCTCGTGTCTCTCGAATCGCAGGAATAGAGTTGATACCCGTCGCTCTTCGACATACTATGTTGCGGAGGTGCACAATAATCATCGTTGGGCGTAATAAGGCAGATAGGACTACATGATCACCAAGATTAAGCATTTGAAGAACATCGGCAAGTTCTATAGCTACTCCACCAAGGGCGTCGGATTGGACTGGCACAAGAACACGTTCGTTATCGCCCCAAATGCATACGGGAAGTCAACGCTTGTGGATGTCTTCCGGTCCGTGCGGGACAATGACCCGACAGTCATCCAGGCGCGCAGAACCTTGGGCTCCGTTGCCTCGTCCGAGGCTGTCATCATCATTGACGGCGAGGACCACGTTTTCAACGGCACAAAGTGGGACAAGACGTATCCCTCGATGAAATTTTTCGACGTGCCCTTCATCCACACGAACATCCTTTCCCATGAAATCGAACACGAGCACCGCAAGAATATCCACAGAATCATCATTGGTGCTCAGGGTATCAAGTTTGCCGAAGAACTCGCGGTGCTGAAGAGAAAGGAGAAGAACAAGCGGCAGCAATTCGATAACCTTGGTGCACAATTCAACACGGCCGGATTCGTTCATCACACCCGTGACGCTTTTCTGGCGATTCCCGTGTCTGAAGAAGCCGCCGTTGTGGGCCGTATTCAGGAACTTGAACAGGACATCAAATCCAAAGAATCCGAAAGCCAGGTTCGGTCCCTGGGTTATCCCCGTGCAGTGTCTGCGCCAGCGTTTGACCTGTCTGCAGCAGAAACACTCGCTGGTCAAAAACTCGCTGTCGCGCACGAAGCAGCGGAAACGCGTGTCCTTGCGCATATTGAGCAGAACTTCAAGCAGAAGGGTTGGGCACAGGAGTTCATCCGGCAGGGACTTGATCTGGTGCAAGCCGATTGCCCCTTCTGCGGCCAGGATTTGGAAGACGCGGCCGACCTTCTCCGAGCATACCGAGAGTTTTTCGACGACGCCTTCCGTACATACCAGAGGAATATCAAAGTGAACGCCGAAGCCCTCGCCAACTGGAATCTTGAAAACGATCTCACAGGGCTTGTGTCTTTGCACAACGCTAATACGGCCACGTTGAAGCAATGGGAGCCATTCATCGGCGCGGATACCTTGCCCGATGCGTCCGCATTCGTAGAGACTGCCAGGACTAAGCTCACTGGCCTGAAGGCCAAGGTTCAGACTGAATTGCAGAAGAAACAGAAAGACCCGAACGCTGATGCTGACCTTTTGCCGTTCGAGGCGTTGTTAACAGAACTTGCGTCGCTGAAAGCAGATATTGTCTCGTACAATGCTGCGGTGACGGCATTTACCAAAAAGGCGAAGGACTACGTTGCGAACCTGCCCAAGTCTGACGTCAATTCCATTCGGCTTGCCTTGGCGAAGGAGCGCGAGATCGAAAGACGTTTCAAGCCTGAGTGGAAGAACTGGGCAACCGACTACCCAGCGGCAAAGAAGGATGCCTCCGAGCTCCTGGCCGAGAAGGACGCAAAGCAGACGGGGCTTGAGGCCTACACCAAGACCATATTCGACACCTACCAAAAGCGGATTAATCAGTTGCTTGTGACCCTTGGAGCGGACTTCACAATCACAGATCTGACCGGCAAGACCGACGCACGCGCGAACGAATCATACACCGATTTCGGCTTCCTTATTCTGCAGAAGAAGGTTCCGTTGACGGTCCGTCAGGATGATGCGCCCTGCTTCAAGAATACCTTGAGCGAAGGGGACAAGAGCACGTTGGCTTTTGCGTTCTTCATCGCGTCGCTGGAGAAGACGCCGGACTTGGACAAGCAGATTGTGATCCTTGACGACCCGCTTTCCAGCTTGGATGAAACCCGGCGGGAGGCGACTGCCAGAGTGCTTCACGATCTTTCGCCGAAGCTAGATCAGCTCTGTGTCTTAACTCACAAGAAGGATTTTCTTTGGATGCTGTTCGACAAGATGCCGGACAACACCGTCCTTCAAGTCCGGTCAGACAAGACGAACGGCAGTTGGCTTGAGCCGTTTGATGTGGAAGAGGACCGCAAAAGTGACTACGTTCACATGGTCGAAGACATGGAGAGGTATATTAATGAGGACTTCGGCCCTACACCCGACACAATGCAGGGCAATATCCGCAAGGTTTTCGAGATCGTCCTGAAAACTAAGTACTACCGCACCCTGGCAGAAGATATCAAGGCAAAGAAGGGCTTGGCAAAGCTACTTGAAACGCTTTTTGGTGCAGGACTCCTTGACGTTGCCCTGAAACCCAAGCTGTTCGACCTATGTAGCGTGACAAACGGCCCGCACCACGGCGAGATTGTCGATGCCCCGTCGAAGAAATTAATGCGTGATGAGCTCATCCCGTTGATAAATGAAGCTCTTGGTCTGCTTGAAAGGGTGTGATGTGTGGGGAGGCGTCGTGGTCAGACCTTCGATCTTAGGATTTCGTCACAAGGAAATTCCGGGGACGCAACCCATAATTCCTCAAGGAGCAGCCTGAGATGAGGTTTGTGGTCCTCGAATTCCCTCGAATTCCGATAGGAGGAGAAGTTGTTGCGTGAGGTGTATCAGTAAGATTTGATGGCCAAGAATTTAGCGGCGGAAAAGAAGTGGGTATATCCAACAACTATCGGTTTTGCTGTTGATCTCACTATCCCGGCGGTGTCCATTCCTGTCGTAACGAGCGACTTATACATTCTCCTTTATTTGGCTGACTTGCTATTACTGTACGATACGATTTTAATCCGTAGTGATTTTTTAACTTCACAAATTCTGTACAGTGGTCTGACAGTCGAAGAATTGGAGCCGCTGGTGAACGGAGGTAGACTGCGTTTCTTTGCTGCGAACGCATGGAGCAGAACCGCCCCTGTCTTGGATCGGAATTCTTCGCGACCCACAAGCGAGTATTTCCGCCAACTCTATGATTACATGTCCTTTACCAAGGATCTCGTTATTTCAGATCCGAAAAGGGTAGTACGCCAAATTGAGGCCAACTCGGTTCCAAATCAAGAGCTGGAAGCTGACTCTGCAGCTGCGTTTCAGCAAGAAATGGAGCAAAGCCTTCGACCGGAGATTGACCAACTACCAACTCCGTTCGGAGAGGATATAGACTACCACGTTGTTGGGTTTCGTAACGGGATAGACAGAATCTTGGACATTTGGAGCACAGGTACTCTGGAAGTATATCTCGACCCACAGATGCTAGGATACATGGAGTTCTCCGATATTACGCGCTCTGAGGTTCTGGGCAAGTTAGCAAACGAATTGGGAAATCCCGTGGATGTACTCCACACGATCAGCCACCTACCGACCGTCACAGAAATGATAGTAGCCAATGCCCTTGACAAGGATGGAATACTTAGATTGGTTCAGAGCGCAGACGCAACTAAGCTGCGAAACTGGTTGAAGGAGAACCTTGAGCCAGACATGGACGTACGTGATAGCTATTTCCGATCTCTACGCCAATTGCCATCCAAGAAACTTTGGGCCGGCTGGCTGAGGTTTGGGAGTGTGTCTCTGCTTACTACAGGCCTTTCGCTTTTGCTCTCGGGCAATCCTGCCCTCGCCGCTTTGTTAGGGTTGGCAGTTGGAGCAACTAATCAAGCTATTGGAAAGAAACTGACTCAGAAGTTGTTGGATCCGTACCATCCTAAGCAATGGCTTAGTGGTATTCAGAGCAAAACCAAAGCTTAGTCCTCCAAAAGGAGCTAACGAAAGGAATAAATCTACAAAGAATCCCGAGAACGCACACCACAATTCCTCAGGGAGCAGCCTGAAATAAGATGTCACTCGAATTCGTGAGGAGCCCTAAAAATAAACCTCCATTCTGTCAAAAGCCTTATTAATTGTCTCTTCAGGAACGCAGAACGACATTCGTAGATGGGATTCTCCTTTGAAGGCCACACCGGGTGTAGTAGAAACGCGAGCCTCCTTGAGGAGACGTTTTGCAAAAGCAAGTGAATCCTTGCCCTCGTCAAGTAGTATTTTCGGAAACATTAGATATGAACCTTTGGGTTTCTGGTATTCAAATACGTGATCGAGCCGGTCCAGTCTTCTGCACATCAAATCTCGTGCATTCTTGTAGTGTGTGCGGAAATTATTGACACATTCTTGAGAACCTTTAATGGCACCAAGTACAGCATATTGAGAAACCACAGGTGCACAAATCGCAAACGGTATATGTGCCTTTTTAATCTGTGATATCAACTCTTTCGATGAATGCACATACCCAACTCTCCATCCTGTCATTGCATAAGTTTTGGTAAAAGTAAACGAGCTAATAACTCGGTCTTTCATGTCAGGCAAAGAAGCTATGCTATAGTGTTTGTGTCCATCAAAGGTAAAGTATTCATATGCCTCATCGGTAATAACAATAAGGTTGTTTTTACGTGCCACTTCAGCAACAGCGTCCAGTTCTTCATTAGAATAAACGGAACCTGTGGGGTTATTAGGATCGCTGAACAAAATGGCTCTTGTCTTTTCCGTAACGGCATCACTTATTCCTTCAATATCCAGGCTGAAACCCTCTTTCTCAATTGTTGGGACACAGACAGGCTTACCGGAGGCCAGTATAACCTGCTTGATATGCGTGGAATATCCAGGGATGGGAATGATTACCTCATCTCCCGGATCAATAACAGCCATTAACGAAGCAGCAAGGCCTTCTATGGCTCCCACGGTAACGATTATTTCCTCGGGAGATGCCTCAATATTGTTAACCGCTTTTAATTTTTTCGCTATTTCTTCTCGTAATTCATAAATACCGGCCGGCTCAGAATAACCCCCTGTTTTCCCTTCCTCTATTGCTTTGATCGCTGCTTTCTTTATGTGCTCCGGGACACCAGAAGTAGGCTTTGCCCACGATAAAAATGCGACATCATCCACTTCTTTGGATAAGCGGGTCATTTCATGAATGGCAGACTTCGACATTTGCGAAACACGATTTGAAATTGGTATTGACGTGTTTTTCTTTTTATCCACGTTAAGCTCCTTTAAAATCATTATATCACTTTGCCTAACAGTTACCTATTAAACGGCATTCGGTTCCATGGTGACTATATGCTCCTCCAAGGGGTCTGTCAACAGAGGAATAACAGGATCTACCATTGCCACATTTCTTTCAAGTATGTTTGTGTCTGGTCCTGCAATTCGATTTCCTCTTCGATCTCGGAGAGGCGTTTGGAAAGTCCTCATTACGGAAGTTGCCATTGTAGAGGGTCCACACCTTGATGACGGCTTGCTTTAATCCTTGCCGTATGATATTTTGTGCATGAAAAGTACCCTTTGTGAGGTAACTTTTATGGCGCAGAATATAACGGAGTTGGGACCTAAAGAGGCTGAGTTCTTAGTCCGGATGGCCACGAGCGAAAACGGGATATTCACGGCTGAGAAAGCGCGTGATTTCTGGGGTGGTTCGGAGTACACGAAGAAAACTCTCCACCGCTTGACGAACAAAGGCTGGATTCAACGCCTGGTCCACGGAACCTACATGGTGATCCCCCTCGAAGCTGGTCCAGAACGTCTGTGGTCGGAGCAGGCCCTCGTCATAGCTCCCTACCTGGGGCAGCCGGTCGCAGTGGCCTATTGGTCTGCCCTGCACTACTGGCACATGACAGAGCAGATCCCACGAGTGGTCTT
>Ga0315547_1003355_pt1 | contig 10483 bp, 14 predicted proteins | sample SalMarSW160240MG_2_FD_202542 | JGI IMG/M metagenome (GOLD analysis project Ga0315547, IMG submission 202542) | Salt marsh sediment microbial communities from the Plum Island Ecosystem LTER, Massachusetts, United States - Salt Marsh Sediment SW1601-240 ... | reverse complement strand
ATTGTTTTACCGTCTACCAGGTAGAAAATAATCGAGTCCTGGTAGAGGTCGAGCCTGGCCCTGATCTTGTCCGGGGGTATCTCAAGGCCAATGGGCATCTCCCACTGGTAGCCTTGTAGTTCCTCCGCCAGCTCTTTAACCATCTGCCCTCCTTTCTAAAATAAAATTCACTATTTCCTCAAACCGACCCCTGGGGTCGGCCTCGAGCCATTCAACAAATTCAGTAAGCCTGTTTTCCGTGTCCTGCGCTTGGTGCCATTGCCTCGTCAGATCCTCCACATCTTCCCTGTCCCAGCCGAGGATGTCCTGCATCAGCATCTCGTAGTCGGTATCCAGGAAGAAGTTATTGGTGCAGGCATTAAACCTGTCAGTCCAGTGCGCCAGCTGCTCATATGGGGTGCCGTTGAGGAGCTTGTGCGCCTCCTCCGGCTCGAGCTGGATGGCGGCGGCGCGCTCGATAAGCTCCTGGGGAACGTGCTCCTGGCAGGCTTCGGCCAATGATACGCTTGCCCCCTCTATATCTTCGTAGGGATTGCGTATAAGGTAGGCAATCAGCTGTATTCCCGCACGGTACTCCGAGGATATCTCGTGGTAGTCGTCGTAAGATATCCCCTGGACTGTTAGCGGGATGCGGTAGGTAAGCTCCTCGTACTCAGCGGCATCGCCGTACCTGACGTAGTCGTCAAGGGGAAAGTAACGGTCCTCAAAGTAGCCGCAAAAGCGCGCTATCTGTGCGGAAGGGTCTGTCTCGGAGAGGATGTCCTGTCTCCTCTCCGGAAGAAACTCATCGACCAGGTTAAGAAAAGCAGCGAAGGCCTCCGCGCTGTCAAGCTGGGAAACCAGGATGCTTATTGACGGCACCCCCCTAGAAGTGAGCTTGTTGGCCAGGGTTAGGATTGGGCCATCTCTTTCAGACATTTGACCGCCTCGTTTGTCGACGCAGAGTAAGCCTTCGCCTCTTCGACCGCTTCCGTAAGCTCTTTCTGGTGGAAGGCTACCTTTTCCGGGTCAATCTCCCCGTTTTCGCCTACCAGCTCGTGGGCAAGGGGGAAAATCCGGAGGCGGGTTTCAGGGACCGCCTTCAGGATCTTGATTAAATCTTTCGGTTTCACTATCCCTTGGTGCCAACCTTTCTGACGAACTCATAGAGAGTATCATCGCCGCGCTTGGCTTCCTTGACTTCGGCGTTGGCCAGCTCGGGGAAGAAGTCGGACATTGTTTTCTTGACATCTTCTACGGTTGCGTCGGGGTCATGGTCGGGGAACTCTCTCCCATCATAGACAAATATCCTGCTCATCGGTTACCTCCTTTCTGCTGTTAGTTGTTACTCCATCCAGATAAGCACCGTCTTGGTTGCCAGCTCCTGCCCGCAGGAGTTGCACTTGCCGGCGCTGGGCATATCGTCGCAGTCAATGTCATCGCTCCCGCACACCGGGCAGCAGACGATATCGCCCTCCTCGAGTTCCTTGCGGCGCTCTGTCTTGCCGTCCTCGACCCGCTGCACCTTGAGAACTTCCGGCCATGTGTGGTGCCTGAGGAAATCGCTGAGGTCGCAAAGGGCCACAATCTTGGCCTGCTCCTCGGTCTTGGCCTGGTCGTCTTCCACCCGTAAGCGGATAACGGCCGTCACATCGAAAGCCATAGCTCACCTCCTTTACCGGTTTAATAGTCGTCCGGGAAAAGCACCGTCGTCACTGACCGGTCGGCCTCGGTGATAATCCAGATTTTCGGCAGGCCGTTGTGCTCGTAGGCTGAAAGCAGCCGCAGATGTTTCCCCAGGGCATACTCGTTTTCCTTCACGTCCTCGGCGCTCAAGTCGCCCCAGTCGCCTTCCGTGTGGCGTTGGAGGCTTTTTCGCACGAAATGGGCGAAAGACTCATTTGCTGCGGCCAGGTCGTTGACACCGGCGGTCATAACGAGGGTGCCTGTCTTGAATTTCTCCGACATAGCTTCGCCCTCCTTTCTCCTGCGCTTGCAGGGGGGGATATAAAAGAACCGCCCTAAACGGGCGGTTTGAAAGCAAAAAGACACCCCAGTAACGGGGTGTCTTTCCCTTCTTTGCCTAGTGGTTCAGATAGTGCCTAACCGCTTGACGGCATACCTGTTCAACTCTCCTTCTGTATTCGGGGGGTAGGGGCTTGCCGTATCTCATAGCTTTACGCTTTCTGTTTTTGCTAACCCCCTTCAGAGTGTCCCCCAAGTCAATAAACAGGTTAGCGTAGCTACTGGACACCCGAACTTTAGCGAAGGGCGAAAGGGTTAGACCACTAACCCCCAAGCCGTCTAAATAGAATAGGGGCTGATTGCCAAAAAAGATGTCTTGGCTGATGTTATTGAACCGCCCCCGTAGTGGGTAACGCCTTTCACCCAGACTATGTAGCCGTTGCCTTTCGGCTTGCCATAAGGCACTAGCTTGGCTTTTGTCGTCTGCTTTCCAATCGGCTATCAAGCCTTCAATGTAGTTTATGTAGTGATGTTCGGGATTGGGGCAAGGCTTATGACCAAAAACGCAAAACCCCCCACTGTCCAGAAAGAGGTCAACAAGGTGTTGTTGACGGCTAGGCGTATTCCAGTTTGGAATAGCCATTAGTCACCTCTCTTTCTGCCTTGTGTGCGGTGGGGCGTGCCATACGCTAGAATAGTTACGCTGTGACCAGTTCTGGCTCGGTGCGGGCTTCGGCTTCGGCTTCTGCCATAGACTGCTCCATAGCTTCGGCGATAGCCTTATCCATATTGGCTCGGTCTTGGGTAAGTATCGGCTGTCCAGCCTTTTGCGCCTTCTTTTGGAGAGCTTCAAAGCCTTTCGGGTTATCCTGCGCCACGCCTTCGGCATAGGCCACAAGGTTGGCGGCAAAGTTCTCCCGTACCAGTTTAACGCTGTCGGCGATAGGCTTGGCTACCCTTATCACTGGTCTGCCCGACTTGCTAAACTTGACCGAGCCGTCTTGAGCATAAGCAAGCCGTAGCGGTGCGCCGAGTGCGTCAACTGGAATAGCCGTGTCGCCGTTTAGGTTGGTGGCCGTGAAGAACGGTAGCCAGACACTCTCCAGAGATATTGACCAGACACGCCGACTGGCGGGCTGTTTGCCGTTAGGTGTTAAAAGTGATTTTATGTAGTTTGGGGTATCTCCCATAATGCTAAACTCCTCTATTGAATTTAGCGTATGGCACACCCAACCGCACACAAGGGGCATTATAGACGGCGTGACCGTTGCCTTTCGTAGCTGGCTACATTATAGCCAGAGGTCAAACTATTCGGCGTCCGTATGACGGCGGTAACTGTCCAGAGGCTAGGCTGGTGGCCTAGTATCTGTAGCCGTGTTTTGTTAAAGTCCCCAAATATAGTAACTCGGTAGCTGTAAATTGGTATTAGACTTTATCTGTATAATGTCTAATATAGCTGTATCTGATATAAGTATGCTTTACAAAAGAGCCTTTAGAAAAGGAAAGGAAGTAATTACTTTTTTGGTCCAATCTGAAAGTGGATTTTTTAGCTGTGGCTAATAGGCGTTTAGCTGTTGCCACTACCCTTGAGGTAGGACTTCATAGCTATCCTGTAGTCAAGCCCTTGGGCGACTCATAGACAAAGGTTCGGACTCGGCACAAGGGGCACCAGGATGTGTAGCCCCCTTTACAAGACCCAAAAGCTGGCTCATGCGGACACACATGACTTCCATGCTCTAGCCGATTTAATAGGAAGGCCGGGCCGAACTGATGGAGCCCACAAGCGAAGCAATGGGCAGAGAAACGCCGCCCATTCTTTACCAAGTAAACCTCCATAGCGGCTTGGCACCGAGGACAACTCATTGTCCACTCAGTCTTTACCTTTTTACTCATTTCTGCCATATCAGTTCAGTGAGTTCAGTTCAGTCAGTTCAGTCAGTGTAGCTAGCTTTTGGCGGTTGACTATTACCTGTGCTATGATTTCCCGCTATGACTTCTCTATAGTGTTCTAGCGACCATTTCAGTGCTTCATCCAGTGATAAACCCCTTGGTATGTGCTGGAGCAGAATTTCACTGTCTTTCTTGGAGTAACTCAGCCTTGCCATCTTAGAGACAAACTCCTCGTCTGAGTAGCCACCGGTTCGGGTGCTTTCTAAGGTTTGCTTCATCGGCGTTGCCCCTACATCGGGGAGCTTCCTTTGCACGATACTGCCTACTTCCTGAGTCACAATACCCATACTCACCATCCCGTCAATTCCCCCCGCTGTTTTCAAGAATTCCCTGAAGATAGCAGGAATAATAACCTCCTTCTTAAAATTCTTGATTCTGTAGATGACCGCGATCTTTGATACTTCTAGAATTGTGACACTAGGAGGTTCTATCTCACCACTAGTTAAACCGGCAATAATGAGCAGCGGCATCCTTTGCCAGAAGGTGCTGTGTAGCCTGGAGGCAGCAAAATGCAGATAGTAATATCCCAAGAATTTCGGCTCTTGCAAGCTGGCAGGGTGGTTGTTTTCCTCTATCACCGGCAGGTCAAAAACATAGTCATCGAAAGTCTTTTGGCCTGGTTTGAGCCATATCTCAGCTTCAACAACTGCCTCTGTGTCTAAACTGAAGTCCAGGCATGGCACATCATAGAGGACATAATCGCCAGTGAGAAAAAGGCGGTAATGCTGCGTGTGTTTCCAGCTAGTGAACTCACCCAAGTCACCAGACAGCAACTCATCTAATTCCTCCTTTACCATTGCCTGAACGGTATCAAAAATGTCCTTCCTTTCATCGGGGGACAGGAGATCATAAAATCTCTGACCTGTGTAGCGGCTGTCTTTCCCAAAATATTTCGTAGGGCTCTGTCTTTGGGAATGCAGCCTCGCTTTAAGCCTATTTATATCTTCATTGACGGAATGGTTGAATAGCCGGGCACTCGCAACAGCAGCAAGCTTCTGCTGTTCCTTCTCTTTTCTCTGCTTGATCTGATCACAGTAAAACAAATAGTCGTTTGGCCTGCTGTCGTTAATGTAGGACTTACCTTTATCCAGATACGCCTGTACAGATCCGGCAATGCTTTTGATGAACCTGCGATGCTCCTCAGCGTCAAGGTATTTCTCGGCATCGGCCTGAGGTACATTTAAGGCCTTGTAGGCAGCGTGCCACTCTTCGTCCTCTTTCTTTTTTCGCTCCTCCTCATCCTTTGCCGCCCGTTGTCTTTCTTCCGCCTCTTTCCTCTTCCTTTCTATTTCCCTGGCCTCTTCTAGCTTACGTTTGCTTTGCTCCACCTTCTTTTCCATCTCTTCCTTAGCCTTTACTAGTTTAGCCAGATAAATCTTTCTTAGTAGAGGCTCGATATCCCATCTAATGAACATCAGGCTTCTTTTAAGATCAGATATGACTCCTCTTTGCCAAAAAATGTCGCCGAAATAGACATCGTAAAGTTTGTCTCCCTCTTTAATTCCTACACATTTTTTTAGGCATTCAGGAATCTTCAGCACACTGGTTCTAAGCTTAATCCTCTCATCATTGGAGAGGAAGCCGAGGTCATCATCGGTGACTTCATCCAATTGCACCTGGCGCTGAATGTCGGCAGTCCAATCATGGAAGATTTTTCTTGCCTCAGGATGCAGTTTCTTCTCAAATTCAGGACTCATAACAAAGATTCCAGCCAATTTGCTCACTCTCCAATACGTAGCTTCAGCTATTTGGGAACATCTTTGGAAACAGACACGGCCCTATCGGGTGGTCAGCCGAACTCAGGATGTGCCGTTCTTACCGGGTCGAGCCAAGCAGCCTCCTCAGACTCGCCCCTAGCTGTCAATTGATAGAATTGTTTCTCCTTAAGGAAGCCATACATGGCTGGTTCCCGCCTATCAACAGGCTCGATTAAGCCTAATAGTCGGAACCAGAACCAATATTTAGCATAGGAGTTGTAGGTGCCTCCTCTGATGGGCCTGTCACCTATCTCGACCCTCTCCCTATTTATATGCCTCAAGTCCTCTTTCAATGCGTGAAAGACATCGGCGCAACAGGCTTCACCATGCTCGACAAAATACTGTAATGTAAAGAGTCCAGGGCGATACTCAGACGCACCCCTACCCCATGGAGTAGTGATTCGATTACCATCAGGCCCCTTACCCTTACGAGACGGCGCCTTTTTTGTTTTTCTAATCCTCGGTTTCCGGTAACTCATAATCGTCTTCCCAAATCTTGTCATAATCCTCGTGGAGGTCAGCTGATGACCACTGGAGGTAAACGCTGGTTGTGGTCGGTGATGCGTGCCCCAGTATCTTCTGGAGTCGCTCAACTCTCATGCCTCTCTTTATGCAGTGAATGGCAAAGCTATGGCGCAGATGATGAGGATGTAGCTTGCGCTTTTTCGAGACAGCCGGATCGCCTACCTCCTTTATCCCAGCCCTCCTCCCTAACTGCCAATATATTTGGTCAACCCGTTGCCTGGTTATGGGGAAAAGCAAATCCCCTCTGTAAGGGAACTGCCTTCGCCATTCCAAATACTCTCTGACCATGCCCAGGGTGCCCTGGTCAACGGGAACAACCCTTCTTCTTTCAATTGCCGCACCATCCTTCTTCCTCGTCTTCTGAACCTTGATAACGATGGCCCTGTTCTCAAAGTCTATGTCGGATACCTTTATCCCAATGAGCTCAGAAACTCTGATGCCGGTTCGCCATGGGATACGGACGAGCAAGGCATCTCTGGGAGTCCTGGCAGAGGCAATCAGCCTTTCTACCTGCTCCGGATCAAGGTATGCTTTTAGGTCTCGAATTGGCGTAACTGCAGTCACCTTATTTATCCTCGTATCAACAGCTTTTCCCCGATCAAGCCCGGTATACACACTTGCTGACTATGTCTTATAGGCATCTGCTTTATCTAGCAGCCGCTCTAAGGCTGCACGTGGAACCAGGATTCTCCGTCCGACGCGGATCGAAGGAACCTGGCCACGCCGGATAGCTTCGTATGTCGCTCCGCGGCTTAGCCGTAATATCCTGCTTGCCTCTTGAACCGTAAGAATCGAGTGATTATCATCTACCGTAGCCATGGTCTCCTCCCAGTAAAATATAAGAATTTCGATTAGATGATATCATTAAAGCCTAGTATTGTCAAGTGATGGCGGGTATTGACAATTTCTATTTAGCAGTCTATAATTAAAGGTACTGGAGGTGAAGAGATGTCACGAAGAGAAATCTCTTCTGATGAATTGGATCAAATAATAAAATTAAAAGAGGCCGGGGCAAGCTGGTTGAAAATCCAGCAGGAATCTGGTGTACCCCGGCGCTCTGCAAAGCTGGCTTATGAGAAGTGGCAACGAGCTAAATCGGTGACCGAATTAAGAGAAGCCCGTGTGAACGTGGCAACCGAATTATTCAGGGCACACGTGAATGCCTTGGTTAATCTGGCCGGATACCTAACTGCAAACTTGGGGATGCCCACTTCCTCGCGAGTCAAGGCTGAGGATTTTCTAACCAGTTTGCTCGAGAATGAAATCTCAGGGCAATCGACCTTCTATGATTTACCTCAGACCAACGATAGGCATAGAAGAAAATCCACACTTCGGAATAACAGGCTACTTCTTGAGGCGTTGCAAGAACATACCAGAGAGGCGGTACGTTGGGAAACCTTGAACGACTGGAAAACCGCCTGGGATGATTTCATAGAGTTTCTGGGTGGTATCCGGAAGCTAGCCAGCCCCGTAATCAGTAGAATGGCCAAAGAACGTAAAAAAATATTTACCCGAATAGAACAGGAGGGTGGAAATACAGACGCTGTCGGTTGTATGGTGGACACTATCGTCGAGGCAGTTCGCCATGAAGTGATCGAAGATGACTTTGGGCTAGATGAACCGCTGGTAAGGATAGGCTTGGTTAATAATGGTGCTGCCTACGTGGTGATAACCAGAGTCGATGATAGGGAAATCTTTAGATTTAGTGACCAAGTTCTTGCTGAAGAAGTGTTGGATATTTTTAACGCGGCAACCACGACCTTAAGGGTGATGATTATTGTGAAATGGGAAAACGCTATCGGAGAAGCGGTAAACAAGATGCGATTGGCAATGGAGGAGTTGGATAATATGCTTAACCCGGTCGCTTTATATCCCGTAATACTACGCACAAGGTGTGATTACTGTCCCGTTTAAAAAAGTAATAATCCAATCATAGCTTATCACATATTTAAGGGGAATTTAGATGAAAGGGCATATTAGGATACGATCTAAAGGTAAATGGGAAATAACCATTGACGTCGGTCGAGATGCAGCAACCGGCAAGCGGATGCGTCATTTTGAAACCATCAGCGGAACCAAGAATGACGCAAGGCATCGGCTTGCTGAATTGCTCATCAATATTGAGCAGGGTACCTACATCAAACAGCAGAGGAAGCTGACTTTGGCTGCCTGGCTGCTTCAATGGCTCGATGGTTATGTTACCGGTAATCTGGCTCCAAAGACCGTCGAGAGCTACCAGCATGAACTGCGCAATTACATTATCCCTCGCCTTGGAGGAATACGGCTAAATGACCTGCGCCCAAACCATATACAGAACTATATTGCCGAAGTGTTATCGGGCGGACGCAGACGCAGCACGGGTGGCTTAAGCCATCGTACAGTGCAATATCATTATCGTATCATGAGTAAGGCTCTTGATGATGCCATAAGAATGGGCTTGTTGGCAGTGAATCCCTGCAAAGGTGTAAGGCCGCCTCGCCCGCTACGCCACGATATCCCCGCCATAGGCTCTGACGACCTCGCTAGGCTAATAGCTGCCATGATGGGAAGCAGTTACTATCTCTACTACTATACCCTCCTGCTTACCGGAATGCGTAGAAGCGAGCTACTGGCACTGAGGTGGAGGGACCTTGACCTCGACCTCGCTTCTGTATATGTCGCTCATAGTCTCCACAGGCTTGATGACGGAAAGGTCATCATCAAGGAACCTAAAACTCCCTCCAGTCGGCGTATGGTAGACTTGCCACCGTCCCTTGCTCTACTACTGCGCGAGCACAAGAAAGACCAGCAGCTCCAGAGAGTTGTATTGAGCCCAAGTCTGAAGGATGAGGATTTCGTGTTCTGCCACGATGATGGTAGTGCCCTCAACCCAAGCACTGTTACTCACAGCTTTAGTAAAGTTGCCGTTGCGGCTGGTATGCCGTATTTACGCCTCCACGACCTTCGTCATATCCACGCCACTATGCTGCTTAAGGCGGGCACCCACCCTCGTATCGTCCAGGAGCGGCTGGGACACAGTACCATTGCTACCACGCTGGATATCTATTCCCACACAGTGCCCGGCATGCAAAAGGCAGCAGCAGAACGCCTTGACACACTGCTTCCAAAAGTGGAGGAAATTGAAAATGTCGGCAAAATGTCGGCAGAAGCTTATGGGGTCGAGTGTAGGCCGTGCAGGTCTCGAACCTGCGACACCCTGATTAAAAGTCAGGTGCTCTGCCAACTGAGCTAACGGCCCATTACAATCAAGTTAGTTTAACAAATCCCAACCCTGCGTGCAACCTGGCTTGCAATATCAGACTAGACTCTCCACGCTATCCACTTTATAATGGAGTATTAGAGGTCAACTGATGGATAAGCAATCCAGAGAAATGATAATCAACCAGGCAAGGTTAGCTATTATTCAGGAGGACATCACCCGGCAGGCTACAGATGCTATAGTTAACGCGGCTAATTCGGGACTGATGGGCGGGGGCGGTGTCGATGGCGCCATCCATCGTGCCGGGGGTCCGGCTATCCTTGAAGAATGCAAGCAGATTGTAGCCAGGCAGGGACGTTTACCCACAGGTAAAGCGGTCATCACCACCGGAGGCAACCTGCCGGCAAAATATGTGATTCACACCGTTGGCCCTATCTGGCAGGGCGGTAGTAAGGGTGAATCAGCTCTACTGGAAAGCTCCTATAAAGAGAGCCTAAAGCTGTCTGCCGAGCAAAAGCTAACCAGCGTTGCCTTCCCCTCAATAAGCACCGGCGTTTATGGCTATCCGGTGGCTGAGGCAGCAAAGGTGGCGATTAAGACCGTGGTTTCATTTCTAAGCGGGCAGGCAACCTCGGTTAAAGAGGTGGTTTTCGTCCTCTTCGACCCCGTAACCTACCAGGCTTACTCCTCCGCCCTCGAGGGGGCGGCATGAAGAATGGACTCAGCAGAGCTCAAGCGGACTCTCCCCGAAAAGGAGTTGCTGGAAATAGAGGGGAGAAATTATCAATCTCTAAATACTAGAGAGTGAGAGTGATTTAATGGCATATAGATTTTCTAGGCCAACTGCGGTATGGGCTCTAATAGGCATAAACCTGTTAATATTTATCGCCACCCTTATAAACCGGGACCTCGTTCTCTTTCTGGGGTTGCAGCCAATAAGCTTATTAGACAGGCCCTGGACCATAGTTACCAATCTGTTTATCCACAGCGGCATCTGGCATATTTTTGCCAATATGATAACCCTGTACTTCTTCGGCAGCTACATATCCCGATTAATCGGAACGCCCAAATTCCTCATAGTTTACTTTAGCGGTGGGATACTGGGCAA
>Ga0315547_1003353_pt1 | contig 10485 bp, 9 predicted proteins | sample SalMarSW160240MG_2_FD_202542 | JGI IMG/M metagenome (GOLD analysis project Ga0315547, IMG submission 202542) | Salt marsh sediment microbial communities from the Plum Island Ecosystem LTER, Massachusetts, United States - Salt Marsh Sediment SW1601-240 ... | reverse complement strand
ATCGTTCAGGTTCACTTTCCGGATATGGACACGCGCCTCATGGAAAACGCGGTGGCTGCATTTTACAAGCTGCGTGAAATTGACGGCATTGAAAAGAAACCGGCCACCCGGGAACTGATTAACTGGATCCGGGCGCTTAAGACCGATCCTGATTTTAATCCCGATTTACTGTTCAAAGAAGATGTGCCGTTTCTGGGGGTATTATTCAAAAAAAGTCAAGATTATAAAATAGCTGTGGATGCTATAAACCGCCGCGGCCGATTTTAACACCGACCATGTTTATCGATTTTTTCTACCAATTAAAAACTGCCGGCGTTCCGGTCAGTCCCACCTCTTTTTTGACGCTTCAAAAAGCCCTGGATATGGGACTCATCAACTCTATGGAGACGTTCTATACCGCCGCCCGGGCCATCTTGATCAAAAGTGAACGACATTTCGATCGTTACGATCAAGTCTTTGCCCATCGGTTCCAGGACGCCGAGATGCCTGACCATGAAGGCCTGGTGCTCGATGAGATTACCAGGGCCCTGCTGGAGGGATGGCTGGAAGACCCGGTATCTCTTGCCGCCGCCCTTGAGATGGATGTGTCTGATATCGTGGATCTGACTCCGGAAGCGCTGATCGAATATTTCAAAAAACGGCTTGAGGATCAAAAAGGAAGGCATGAGGGCGGGAGAACCTGGATCGGAACCGGCGGCACATCGCCGGTGGGTCATTCGGGATACCACCCGGAGGGCATGCGTGTGGGAGGTGTATCCCGCAACAAATCCGCCGTTAAAGTCGCCATGGAGAGAAGATATAAAGACTATGCCCGAAGGGGCATTTTGACACAGGATATGATGGGTGAGGCCTTGAAACGGCTCCGGAACATGGTTCCCGTAGGCCCCAGGGATAAGATCGACATCGATGAAACCATTTATCAGACCACAAAAAACGGGGGTGAAATCGATATCGTTTTTTCAAGACGGTTAAAGGACCGTATTAAAGTCATACTAACCGTCGATAACGGCGGATGGTCAATGGATCCTTTTATCCCGGTTGTCCAGACGCTTTTTGACTATGCCCGGGATCAATTCAAGGATCTTAAAACATATTTTTTTCACAACACGGTATATGATTTTCTCTGGGAAGATCCGGCCAGAATCCGCCGGCCTTTTAAGGTTGAAGATTTTAATTCCTTTGATTCCCAGACACGCCTCATCATGGTCGGGGACGGGAGCATGGCACCCTATGAGCTGATGGCGGCCGACGGCTCCATTCATGTTGAGGAAAGAAGCGGAAAACCGAGCATCGAACAGCTCAAATTCTTAGCCGAAACGTTTCCTTACTCTGTATGGCTGAACCCGGTGTCTGCAGAACTGTGGGGCCGGACGACGACGATTACCGCCATCCAGCAGATTTTTCCCATGTTCGAACTCACGCTGGACGGGCTCGAAGGAGCGGTCAATCACTTGATGGCCAAGTAAAATACATGTCTATTCTTCGAGAATGGTGACCCGTTGCATGGTGTCACCTGCCCGTATGTCATCCACAACATTCAACCCTTTGACGACTTTACCAAATACAGTATGTTTTCCATTTAAGTGAGCCTGAGGGGAATGTGTAATAAAGAATTGACTTCCATTGGTGTTCGGCCCGGCATTTGCCATGGAAATGACCCCCCTCTCATGTTTCAGAGGATTTTCCTTGAGCTCATCTTCAAACTGATAGCCCGGACCACCGCTGCCCGTTCCCGTTGGATCTCCGCCCTGGATCATAAAATCGGGAATCACGCGATGAAAGGACACCCCGTCATAAAATCCTTGTTTGGCCAAGAACACAAAATTGTTGACGGTTTTTGGTGCATGCTGGGCGTAGAGTTCCAATTCGATCAACCCTTTGTCGGTATCGACTGTCGCCGTATAGGTTTTATTCGTATCAATCTGCATCGCCGGTGGACGATTCCATTTCATTTTGGACATTTAGCTCTCCTCCATCATATGGATGTTACGGTTTCTAAGTTCAGTTTCTTTTTTTTGAATGAAGCTTTATCAAGAAGACCCGATGAATTCAATGGATTTATATGGCTTTTTTTAGCTTACGGATTGATTGCGAATTTAAGATTATGATAAGGTAGCAAAAAAAGAAACGATCAATCTGATGTTTGAGGACACCAATGACTGAACAAAAAACCGTCTGGGCAATCCGATACCGGGGGAAAATGTGGCGTCGATAATAACCATTGTAAAAATCATCGCGCCACTGGTGGCGGCCATACTGGTGGGAAACTGGTTTCTGTCGGAAGTCAAAAAAGTGCGCGCTAAAGGCGGACCGTGGTATCAGCCCTATCTGTCGATTCCGGGCGTCATGATTATACTGGCGATTTTGTTGCTACCTATTCTTCTGTGGATTAATAGAGGCTGAAGGAACCACTTCTAGATAAAATCCGAATCTCGAAATCCGAAACAGATCCGAATGTTATACTTTCAGCTTTTCGGATTTCAAGGCATAGGCAACAACGATACCCACCAAAAATCCTATGGCCAGATTTGAAGCCAGCGTAATTCCCAACATCAGCATCGAAACAAACAGATCCTTTCTGGCCGTTATGTCGATGACGGTCAATGCCAGTTGGGCCCCGGCAAAGATCAGCAGCACCCCTAAAATCGCCATGGGCAAAAGGTACACCACCGAAAGGGCATGAACGCCTAGAAAAAGGGCAAAGACCAGAAACAACATTCCGATCATTAAATTAGAACCGGCGGTGCGGGCACCGAACCGGTAATGCGCCGCCAATCCTCCGGCTCCGTGGCAAAGCGGCATTCCGCCCACCGCGAAACTTAAAAAATTGGCGACCGCCATGCTGAGGGTCAAAGAACGGTAAGTGACTTTTTTGGAATCATCTCCAAAATATTCATGGGACAGATCTGCATCGGCGATAACGGCGTTTCCGATAGTCATGGGAAGTTGAGGAAGCACCAGGGCAAAAAACGCAAAAGTAAAGTCGGCGCCGGCCGGCAGTCCCAAGGGCAGCCATTTGGGGAAGTAAATGCCGATTTTAAGTTGATCGACCCCTTCGTGAGTTCCTAAAACCAATCCCAGTAAAAGACCTGCCGATACCACGACAAGCCCGGCCGGAAATGTTTTGTTTTCAAGCAGCAACAGCGTTAAAATGCCGCCGGTAACGCCGATAAGGATGCCGATGGGTATCGGTCCGACATACTGAAACAATAAATAAGGTTCCGCCATATGCCGCATGGCCTGAAAAGTCGAGGAACCGATCATGAACTTGACACCTTGAGCCATCAAAAGCGTACCGGTTGAAAGCTGAACGCCTCTGACCACCGGTTTCGGCGTATATTTACCGATAACGGTGATGGCATTGGTCCCGCCGATGATTAAAAGAAACACTCCCATTAAGGCCACCGACGCCAGAACCTGAGACGGCGTCATTGACGTTGCGATGGCATACGCACCGATGACTTTCATGGGCTGGACCGGCACCGTAACACCGAAATACAGGCCGGATAAGATATAAAATACACCGATGGAAAAAAACATGCCCATAGGGTTCAAACCGTTGATGAGGATCATTCCGATGGCAATGGGGAGCAAGGTTCCCAGATCCCCCAAGGAGCCGGCCATTTCCATTCGGTTAAATCGATAACGGGGACTCATCATCGGCCTCCTTCAGTGCTATCACGCATAAACAACTGTTTTTAAACTACTGCCAGGCTTTTCAAGCGATTTGATATCAATCGCTCAATGACTATACAACTAAATTTTGCTCTCGCAAAAATATAGCAGGGTCAGCGATAAACCAGCTTGCTGATGGCGGAAAGATGAAACTTATCCTCCAGCGCACCTACATCCTTCATTCGTTGCGGGTCAAGAAAGATCCGATATAATTTTTCTGTGTAATCGATGGGTTTGCCCAGCAGTTCTTTTTCAAGCATCGAGACGGCTTCAATGGATTTGTCGCACACCGGGTATCCTTTGTCATCCAGACGGATGTCCGTCGTAAAATATACCTTTGAAATATTGTTGATATCTACGAGTTTAATGTCTCCGGCCGGGGTGATCAAAAGGTTTTCCACGCCCGCAAAATCCGGAACGTAATGGGCTTCCAAAATCATTCTTTTAATGCAGGCGATGAAATGTTCAACTTTTTTATAAAATTTTTGAATCCGTTGCTCCGGTGCGGCCCAATGTTCATCGGGTTTTTTCACATTCGTTTGTGCTAAAAAATCCGCCAATTGATCTTTAGGAATCGGGTCCCACGGATTCAGCACCTCGCCCTCGATATATTCCTGAAGACCGCAAAGGATGAAGTCTTTGGTTTCATTTAAGATATAATCCGCGATAAATTCATCCGACTTTGCATAGGAATCTTTCGGAAGATATTTTTCGATGATTTTTATTGTTTTGACCTCGTCAAAAACATCTGCGATGCAAGAAAATTTTGTTCTAAAAATTCTGAGAATCTTTATCGGATCGGCCCATGGGAACATGCGTATCCCGTTGACCATTTCTCCTTTATGTTGTTTTAAGACATCCTCCGGGCTCAGTACTTCCATAATATGAGATCTCAGTCCCTGCTTATGATATTTTCGAAAAACATAGGCGCCGGGTTTCCGTATAAAGTTTAAGGACAGGATGTCTTCATGGGTAATATTGGTTTTATTTCTGATATCTTCGGTCATCTGGCGTTGATTGGATGTTATTCGGTGTCTGATATGAAAAAGGTATGAAATTTTAGAAGCCATCTCAAAAAAGTCTTTTGTCCCGATTTCTGTGTTGGGACCTCGTTTCAAGTCCTCGAAATACTTTAGTATGTCTGCGGGTTGAAACTCGGTCCCGCCTTGACCTTGAGCCAAAATCCTATTTTTGAGATGGCTTCTAGTGTTACGGAATGTTTTCTGCCTGCGAAGAACGCAGGCAGAAAACGTCATATATCAATCGGCTATTGCGGTTAAACATCAAACTCCAACGGCGTAACAGTTCTAACCAGTTCCAGCCTGTGCATCTCTTCAATGACCTCCGGAGGAATCGAAACATTGGTTTTAAGAAAAATAATGTTCATTTGACCGGCCTCTTCCTGGCCCACCTGCATCTGATCGATGTTGATGTTATGCTTGCCGAGAAGCGTTGCAAAACTTCCGATGGCACCCGGCTTGTCAAGGTTGTATATCAGCGAAATATGTCCGTTTGGTATCAATTCCAGACGAAAATTATTGATTTTTACAATTCTCAACTCGTTTTTGCCGAAAATGGTTCCGGTCACGGTATTGGTGGTTTCAGTGGTCTCAACCTTGACGGTGATTCGATTGATGTATTCTCCGGAATCATCGCTGGTTGCTTCGGTCACTTTTATGCCCCTTTCCTTTGCCAGGACCTGTGCATTGACAAAATTGACATCGTCTTTCACCACATGGGTCAGCAGCCCCCTTAGTACCGCTATGGAGACCGGCGACAAGTCAAGCCCTTTAAAATCTCCGGCATACTCGATGGACACTTCCTTAACGGCGCCTTTGTTCAATTGCGCCTGAAGGCTCCCCATTTGATCGGCAAGCGTTAATAAGGGCCTGAGTTTAATCAGGATATCACCGGTGACCGAAGGCGCGTTGACCGCATTCATAATGGTTCCGTTTTTTAAATAATCGATAATCTGTCCGGCGACATCGACGGCCACCTTGGTTTGTGCTTCCTGCGTAGAGGCTCCCAGATGGGGGGTGCATATGAGGTTGTCGAACTCGAAAAGCTGACAAACGCCCGGAGGTTCGTTCTCAAAAACATCCAAAGCCGCCCCGGCAACTTTACCGGACTGCATGGCTTCATAAAGGTCGGCTTCATCCACGATGCCGCCTCGAGCGCAGTTGACAATCATCACACCATCTTTCATTTGGTCAAGAGCATCTTTATTGATTAATCCGATGGTGTTTTTGAGTTTGGGGACATGGATCGTGATATAATCGGAACGCCGGTAGAGTTCATCAAGGCTTACGCTTTCGAATCCCGCTTTTTCAATCTGTTCCGGCGTGACAAAGGGGTCGTGAATAATTACCTGCATTTTCAAACCCCTGGCCCGATCAGCCACGATTGAGCCGATTTTTCCGAAACCGACGACGCCGAGGACCTTATTATATATTTCTCTGCCCTGAAGTTTCTTTTTATCCCATCTTCCGGCCTTTAACGACGCAGTGCCTTCGGGAATATTCCGAGAAAGGGAGAGGATCATGGCAATGGCGTGTTCGGCGGTGGTGATGACATTTCCACCCGGCGTGTTCATCACGATGATACCCCGCTTGGTGGCTGCCGGAATGTCGACGTTATCAAGACCGATCCCGGCGCGACCCACCACTTTCAATTTCGTAGCGGCATTCAAAAGATCCTCGGTCACCTTTGTCGCACTTCGAATGACCAGAGCGTCATAATCTTTGATGATGCTTTTAAGTTCTTCGGGTGAGAGCCCGGTCTTGACGTCCACATCGAGCCCATCTTCATCCTGGAACATTCTGATGCCGGCTTCTCCAAGGTTGTCGCTGACTAACACTTTCATAATTTTCCTCCTGAATATAAAAATAAACCCGATAATGTAATTGAATAAGAAGATGCTTTAAAAAAAGATCAAGGCATTATAGTTGTTTTATTGTGAGATTCAATACATTTTTTTAAGCCTTCGTGTATTTTCGGGTAGTTTACGGTTCGGTTTGTTTGCTTTCCGGGGCCGTTTTTAGCCCGGCGGTCCAGATACCTTCCAATATTCCGTAAAGCTGAGATAACAGCATGCCCGAAAGCATAAGGGTGCAACCGGTCAGGCCCCGGAGACTGATGGTTTCATTGAGGAGCAACCAGCCGCCTAAAGCGGCAAAAACCGATTCCAAACTAAAAATGATAGCGGCATGAGCCGGATGAGCGTTTCGCTGCGCAACCACCTGAAGGGTGAAAGCGACGCCTACGGATAGAACACCCCCGTACAAAATGGGTATGGCGGCCTGAACCAGGCTCTGAAAAACGATTTTTTCCGATATAAACGCCGTAACGAGGCTTAAAAAAGAACATACCGAAAACTCGACAAAGGCCAGCTTTAAAGGATCTGCTTTCGGTGAAAGCCATCCCACGATAAGAATTTGCACGGCCCAGAGAAAAGCGCCGATAAGTTCGAGCAGGTCGCCGTATGAAATGGTGAGCCCATGGCTAACGCTTAAAAAATACAATCCGATTGCGGCCAGCAAAGCGCCGATCCAGGTGCCGATGTTGGGACGCTGGCCCCAGAAAAGACCGATAATCGGTACGATAACGACGTAAAGACCGGTGATGAAACCGGCATTGCCCGCTGTGGTATAGACCAGGCCCACCTGTTGCAGGGATGCGGCGGCAAAGATAGAGATTCCCAGCAGCGCGCTGCCGAATACCGGTGTTTTGGTTTCAGTTCGGGGTAAATTACCGGCGCCCGGGCGTCGATGAATGCCGTTTCTCAGCACCAGCGGCAATAGAACGAGACTGCCCAGAGCAAACCGAACGCCGTTGAACAAAAACGGTCCCACGTAATCCATGCCCACCCGCTGCGCCACAAAGGCGAATCCCCATATGGCCGATGTGAGAAGCAGCAGCGCATCGGATTTTAATGTATGTGTTTTCATTGAGATATGGTTTCAAAAAATCCATCTGTAGGGTACGGTTTGAAAAAGTTGAAAATATCTAACCGGAAATTTTAAGTCAAGGGTTGATACCCGAATCAATGGGTTCAACTTCAATTAGGTGTTGACAATGGGTGTTTTGTTGGGATATGAGCAAATTCGACGGCAATGAATAAAATTCATTGGGGGCATGATGATCATCAGAAAATGGTGCTGGTGGTGGCAAATGACATGAGGTTTGCTCATCACCTGATTGAATGCGGATAACACATTAAAGGCTGTGAGCAGCTTCGAAGGTTTCACGGAAGGCGCTCGCGGCTCATCTGATTTAAAGCCGGGGCTGCTTCGGATAACCCCGGTTTTTTTTATTTCTTTTAAAAGGAGGTTTTCATGAAAATCAGGAAGGTTGTGTTAACGGAAGCTGAAATTCCAAGGCAATGGTATAATTTGCTGGCGGACATCAAGTTGAATCCGCCATTGGGACCGGACGGAAAGCCGGTGACGCCCGACATGTTGTCCCCGGTATTTCCCATGAATCTGATCGAACAGGAGGTCAGCACCCAAAGATGGATCGACATCCCCGAAGATATCCTCAAGGTATTGACCATCTGGCGGCCGTCACCCCTGGTTCGGGCACTTTCACTGGAGGCGTATTTGGATACACCGGCCAGAATCTACTATAAGAACGAAAGCGTCAGCCCTCCCGGCAGCCATAAGCCCAACACCGCCGTGCCCCAGGCGTATTACAATAAGGTTTTTGGTATCAAGAAAATTACCACTGAAACCGGGGCCGGACAGTGGGGAAGTGCGCTGGCATTTGCATGTTCCCAGTTCGGCATCGAGTGCAAGGTTTTTATGGTGCGGGTCAGTTTCGATCAAAAACCCTATCGAAAATCGATGATGGAAACATGGGGCGCCAAATGTGTGGCCAGTCCCAGTCCGGAGACCAAGGCCGGCCAGGAAATACTTGCCGCTTATCCGGATACGCCGGGGAGCCTCGGCATTGCCATCAGCGAGGCCATCGAAGCCGCTGTGGCCGATACCAGCGGCCAGACGCGGTATTCTTTGGGCAGTGTTCTCAATCACGTGCTGTTGCACCAGACCATCATCGGATTGGAAGCCAAAAAGCAAATGGAAAAAATCGGTGAGTATCCGGATATCATATTGGGTTGTGCCGGCGGCGGGAGCAATTTCGCGGGCCTGTCTTTTCCGTTTGTTTACGACAAACTCAACGGAAAAGAGATCGATATTTATCCGGTGGAACCCGCAGCCTGCCCCACACTGACCCGGGCGCCTTTTGTCTATGATCACGGTGATACGGCCAGATATACGCCGCTGCTTCCCATGCACAGTCTGGGACATGCCTTTGTCCCGCCGCCGGTACATGCCGGTGGTCTCCGCTATCACGGCATGGCCCCTATGGTCAGCCAGCTGGCAGCCGAAGGGATTATCGAACCCCGGGCCGTATCCCAGCTGGATGCCTATGCCGCCGGTGTGATTTTTGCCAGGACCGAAGGTATCATTCCGGCGCCGGAGACAAACCACGCCATTTCCATGGCGATGGCCGAGGCATTGAAAGCCAAGGAAGAAGGTAAGGAAAAAGTCATCCTCTTTAATTTTAGCGGTCACGGACTGATCGATCTGGTGGGTTACGATAAATATTTTTCAAATGAATTAACCGACTTTGCCCTGTCCGATGAAGAGATTGCTGCCGCTGAAAAAGTCTTTGAAAATTTTCCAAAGCCCGAGATACTAAAAAGCCGCTGATGAATCGACATTCCCTTTGGAATCTCGGTATTCATATTCACTGGATCGATCAGAAAAAAGGAGGAAGGATAGATGAAATTCGCTAAAACATATGGTGTTCTATGCGCACTGATCGTGACGCTGGCGGCTGGTTTGCCGGTCCAGGCCTATGATTTGCCGTCCGTGAATCTGGGGTTCACCAGCTTTTTGGACGGCGGTCCGCCGGCAGGGCCGGGATTTTATTTTTCCCAGTACCTTCAGTACTGGACCTCTGACGAATTGAAGGATGCCAACGGAGACCGGCTGTTGCCGGCCTCAGCCGATGAAGAACTCAAAGCCTGGATCAGCCTGTCCCAGTTCATCTACCAGTCCGATAAAGCCGTTTTGCTGGGCGGGAAATGGGGGTTGGATGTGATCGTACCTGTCGCCTCGATTGATTTTACTTCGACGTTGGGCGCGAACGGGCCTCTGGACAACGGGACCGGTTTGGGGGATATTCTGGTGGGGCCCTTTTTGCAATGGGACCCCATCATGGGTCCCAATGGGCCTCGCTTCATGCACAGGATCGAGCTTCAGATGATTTTTCCCACGGGCCAATACAATCCCAATAGAGAACTGAATCCCGGCAGCAACTTTTTTTCCTTTGACCCTTATTGGGCGGGTACCCTGTTTATTACGCCCAAATGGACCGTCTCCACCCGGATTCACTATCTCTGGAACGCCAAAAACAACGATCCCAACCGGGCGTACGTCGCGCAAGGCGCCACCGAGACCCAGGCCGGCCAGGCGATCCATCTCAATTTTGCAACCGCCTACGAAGTCCTGCCTCACCGGTTGCGATTGGGTATAAACGGTTATTATCTCAAGCAAATTACCGATACTCAGATGAACGGCAACGATGTTAACGGGACCCAGGAAAGAGTTTTCGGTATCGGTCCGGGAGCGGTTTACCACTTTTCTAAGAATTTACATTTTTTTATCAATGCCTATTTTGAATCCATGGCTGAAAATCGTCCTGAAGGAGAGCGCGTCAACGTGCGGCTTGTGTATCATTTTTAGGTCTTTTAGTCGCATCCGCCAATACCCTGCAATCGGGACGGGGCAAAGCCAAGATCCCGTT
>Ga0315547_1003348_pt1 | contig 10497 bp, 10 predicted proteins | sample SalMarSW160240MG_2_FD_202542 | JGI IMG/M metagenome (GOLD analysis project Ga0315547, IMG submission 202542) | Salt marsh sediment microbial communities from the Plum Island Ecosystem LTER, Massachusetts, United States - Salt Marsh Sediment SW1601-240 ... | reverse complement strand
CCGGGCCAAGGACACCGAAGGTCTGAAGAGAATTTACGAGGAGATAAGCGCCTTAGAGAAGACCGAAATCAAGGTGAAGGAGTATATGCAGTTCAGCGAGCTTTTCGGCTATTTTGCGCTCTACGGTTTCCTTTTCCTCGGTCTGGAGCTTATACTGGCAAACAGCAAGTTTCGCAGGATTCCTTAAGGTGAGATTCGCTCAGCCCATATATCTCTATGGACTTCTGATCCTGCCGGTTTTGTGGGTACTTTTTCTCTGGGCCTCGTATCGCAGAAAGAGAGCCAAGGAGGTTTTCGGGAACCTGGATTTGATTGCGAAGCTGTCCGGCTCGGTCAGCACCAGAAAGAGGAGATTGAAGGTGGCTTTGCTCTTCATCGGGATTTTCCTTCTGGTAATCTCTGCTGCTCGTCCTCAACTTGGTACCAGATTGATGATGATGAAAAGGCAAGGCCTGGATTTGGTGATTGCCCTGGACACCTCCATCTCGATGTTGACAGAGGACATCAAACCCAATCGCCTGGAGAAAGCCAAACAGGAGATCCGCTCCCTTCTGGACAAACTGGAGGGTGATCGCATCGGGCTGGTGGTTTTCGCCGGGGAGGCATTCGTCCAGTGTCCCTTGACTCTGGATTATGGTGCTGCCAAGATGTTCTTAGAGATAATGGATGAAAGGTCGATCCCGATCCCGGGAACCGCCATCGCCAACGCCGTAAACATCTCCGTCAAAGCTTTCAATCAGAAAGAGCGGAAGTACAAGGTGTTGATTCTCATCACCGACGGGGAGGACCACGAGGGAGACTTAGAGTCCGCCGCTGAGGCTGCCGCCAAAGAGGGCATAAAGATTTACCCCATCGGCGTCGGCTCGACCGCGGGGGAACCGATCCCTTTGAGGGGCGAGCAGGGTCAGATGCAAGGTTTTAAGAAAGACCGCTCCGGCTCTGTTGTTCTGAGCAAGCTGGATGAGGTTGCACTGCAGAAGATTGCTCTCACTACCGGGGGGAAATACTTTCGCGCCACTTACGGGGAGATGGAGCTGGACAAAATCTACGAGGAGGTCTCCGGGATGGAGAAAAAGGAGCTGGCCAGTCGCCTGATGACTCAGTACGAAGACCGTTTTCAGTATCCTCTTTTCCTGGCGGTACTCTGTTTCGCCCTGGAGGCTTTTATCACCGATAGGAAGAAGCTATCGAAGAGAGAGTCGATGGTATCTGAAACATAGTCGCTTGAGAGATATGAAATACCGACAAGTTGCAATTTCGGTCTTGGTGCTTAGTTTCGCATTTGGGGGAGTTAACCGCGCCGATGCCGATGACTTCTCCGGTGCTATGAGAGCTGGAAATAAATCATACGAAAGGGAGGACTACCAGTCGGCTATGAGGCATTATCAGGATGCCGAAATCGAAAAGCCGGAAGAGCCGAAACTTCATTACAATATGGCCAACACCCTGTATCAACAGGAAAGATACGAAGAGGCAATCGAGAAATACAGTAAGGCCTTTTACACCGAGGATCCGAAACTGGAGGCAGAAACCTATTATAACCAGGGGAACTCGCTCTATCGTGCAGGGAAGTTGGCGGAGGCGATTCAAGCATACGAGAAATGTCTGGATCTCACTCCCGATGATATGGAGGCCAAATACAATCTGGAGTTCGTGCGTAAAAAATTAAAAGAGATGATGGATCAGCAGAGGCAACAAGAAGCGCAGGACAAAGAGGGAGAGAAACAACAGGGACAGAAAGAGCAAACCGAACAGGATCAATCTCAAGAGCAGCAGCAAGAGCAAGAACAGGAACAGCAAGCTCAAATCGATTCTGCGAGACAACAACAGCCTCAAATGCAACCGGAACCGAAGGAGGGGATGAGCAGGGAGGAGGCCGAAAGGATCTTGAATGCCTTGAAAGACGACGAAAAAGAACTCCAGAAAGAACAACGCAGATTCACGGGCGCTTCCAGAAGGGTGCTGAAAGATTGGTAGGAAAATGGGGAAAGGGTTTAACTTCTCACTGGTCTGTCTTCTTACTGCTTTTGTTTGCGCCAGGGGCGTTCTTGCTCAGGACTTGTCTTTCCGGGCTTACGTCGACAAGACGGACGTCACCTTAGAGGATCAGATCACCTTGACAATCGAGGTGTCCGGAAAACGTAATCTGCCCGATCCGGAACTGCCCTTGATCGAGGACTTCGAGGTTTACTCTTCGGGACGCTCTACAAGTTTCAGCTTCGTGAATGGAAAGGTCTCCTCCTCGGTGATCTACAACTACACCATGGTTCCCAAGAAGGAGGGGCAGTTCTACATCGGAGCCGTTACTCTGAAATACCAGGGGCAGACCTATCAGACCCAACCGATAAAGATCGTGGTGAAAGCGGGCAGGGCTTTGACGAGAAAGATCCCCTCCGGAGGGGAGATAAAGGGAGAAGCCCTCGCCGGTGGAGGCGAGCTTTTCCTCCAATCCAAATTAGACAAGAAAGAGGCTTTCGTCGGGGAACAGATAACCTTAAATCTCAAGTTCTACACCTCCGTCAGGCTTCTGGATCAACCTCAACTTACCTCTCCTTCTTACACCGGCTTCTGGGTCGAGGAGCTATCCCCTCAGAAGCAGTACTATCAGGTGATCGAGGGCAAACGTTATCTAGTCCACGAAATTAAAAAAGCCCTCTTCGCCACTGCCTCGGGGGAATTCACTGTTGAACCATTCGAGCTTAAGGTTACGGTCGAAGGGCGCGGGCGGAGACGCGATCCCTTCAGCATCTTCGATGATGATTTCTTCGGCTTTGCGCGCGGTAGAGAGGTCAGGTTGAAAAGTGACCCCCAGTCGGTGAAAGTTCTGCCGCTTCCCCAGGTCGGTGAGTTGCCGAACTTCGCCGGTGCAGTCGGTTCTTTCAAGATTTCGCTTTCCGCCGACACCACCACGGTGGAGGCCAATCAGCCGATCACAATGAGAATCAAGATTTCTGGAGTGGGCAACATAAAGACGATCGGACCTCCCGGATTTCCAGAGCTGCCCGACTTCCGACATTACAGCTCCGGAAGCTCCGAGAACGTCAACAACCGCAGCGACAGGATCTCCGGCAGCAAGATTTTCGAGGAAGTATTCATACCGAAGTCTCCGGGGAAATTCAGCTTTCCGGCGGTAAAATATACCTTCTTCAACCCGGAGACGAAGGCTTACGAGACTATCTCCACTAAGCCACTTGTTATCACTTCTCTCCCTTCAACCCAACATCTGGTGGCCGAGGTTCCGGGGGTAAGTTACTCCGAGATTGGGGCTGGCATCAAAGACCTTCTGTATCTCAAGACCAAGTTGTCTTCCCCTTCACAGCGGGGGGCACTTTACCGGCAGGTTTGGTTCTTGCTTCTGCAACTTCTTCCGCTCGGTTTTCTGGCCTTCTGCTGGATTTATTCTAACCGCAGGGAGAGGTTGAACGCCGATGTCGCTTACGCCCGCGAAAGGAGAGCGAAGAGGGTCAGTGCCAAAAGATTTAAGGCTGCCCGGAGACTTCTATCCGCTGAGAGGCCTTCCGATTTCTACGCCGAGATAACAAATGCCCTGGGCGGTTACCTCGGTGACAAATTCAACCTCCCGGCTGCAGGTTTGACGTTTCAGATGGTCGAGCAAAAAATGAGAAGTCGGGGAGCATCTTCAGAAATGATTCAGGAGGTCAAGTCCCTGCTTCAGGATTGTGACTTCGCGCGCTTCGCTCCCACCTCGGACAATCCCGCTCAAAGACGGGACTTCCTGCGGAGAGCTCAAAAGCTGATCGACAACTTAGAGGAGGTCTTGAAGGGCTGATGAGGAAGTTGCTCTTCCTATTATTTCTGCTCAACGCAGTAGCGTGGGGCCAGAGGACCCCGCCGGTCGATTCCCTCTTCAACTCCGCAGCTGTGAAATATGACGGTGCCGACTACAAGGCTGCGATCGAGGATTATGGGGCAATTCTGAACACCGGATTTGAGAGCGTCGAGATTTACTACAATCTGGGCAATGCCTATTTCAAAGGGGGGCAGGTGGGTAGGGCGATAGCATCCTATCGGAGAGCTTTAGAACTCAATCCCCGGGATCAGGAGACCAAAACCAACTTGGCCTTCGCCAAGCAGTTCACAATCGACCGGTTAGAGTATCCCCAGGTGAGCTTCTTCGCCTCTTTATTCAAGAGAATCCTCTCGGCTTTCAACGCCGAGGAAGCCTTCTGGATCTGGACCATTCTTTTGTGGGGGACTCTCTGCCTCTGGGGGCTTCATTTTCTGAGCCGCCACAGGACCCGAGTTTTTGTCACTCTGGCAACAATACTTGTCTGTCTGCTCTTGATCATAAGCATTCCCACTGCCGCCAAAATCTACAATCAGGAGACCGAAAGTCGAGGGGTTCTGATCTGTTCCGAGGCCAAGATATACAGTGGTCCCGGGGAGGATTTCACCTTACAGTTCACTGGCCACGAGGGGTTAGAGTTCTCCATCGATGAGAGACGGGAGGCATATTGCCGAATCACCCTGGACAACGGAGTGAAAGGCTGGGTGAAAAGCGAAGCGGCGGAGGTAATCTGACACATCTATCCATCTCCTGATCCCGACGCGGGAAACTGCCTTCTGCACTTCAATCAACACCGGGCAAATAACGGTTTCAGCGGGGAGAGTATTCTCTTTCCTTCCAGTGCACCTTTTTCGAGCCGAAGATCACGCTCAATCCCAGAACGCTTGTATAGAATGGATAAAAGAGTTGAAAGGGGAGATAGTAAGTGAGAAGCTTACCGGTTCCCAGGAGAGCTCGGTGCTTGAATAAAATCAGGAAATCGGAGGCAAAGATAAGTATCCAAGCACATATAAGGAGTGCAATAGAGAGGTGAAAGATCAAGAAAAGCGGTGAAAGGACGAAAAGGAGGTTCCTCAGAAATGCGATTATCGTCATCGCGGAAGTAGGCAGACTGGTCTTGATCCCACCCAGAAGCCACCTTTTTCGCTGACGGAAGAAATCTCCCAAATTCTTCGCAGCTTCACACACTACCAGGGTTCTGTGGTTTTGAGGGAACAGGATTTTCGATCCGGTCTGGGCGAAGATTCCCTGCATCAGGGCGGTGTCCTCGGTGACGGTGAAACCGATCTCTTTAAAACCTCCCAAGTTCTGATAGATCTCTTTCCGAAAGGAGAGATTGTTCCCGATGCAACTTTGAGGATTTCCCAAAGTCACGAACGCAGAAGCTACCCCTTCCAGAAAGATATGATCACAGGACTGGATCCCGGAAAAGATGGAGCCAAAGCCACAGTGAGAGAAGCCGGCCACCATCCCGACCTCCGGCGAGAAATATCTGACCGTCTCCGAGATCCAGCCGGGCGGAAGCAGACAATCCCCGTCGGTGGTCATTATGATCTCCCCCCGAGCTTGATTTATCCCGACGTCCATGGCGGCTTGCTTGCCGGTTAGCCCCTCGGGCTCCTTTCGTATCGTTATCACTTTCAGCCGGGGATATTTTCTTCGGTACGATTCCAGAATCTCCGGGCTGTTGTCAGAGGAACGATCATCAACTGCTATCACTTCAACGAGGTCTTCGGGGTAGTCCTGTGCGAAGAGGGAATCGAGGCACGGTCCAATTGTGCTGCCTTCGTTGCGGGCAGATATGACCACCGATACGAAAGGGAGGTAGTCGGGGTTCTGGGGTGGGAACTTGTTCCTTGCCACGGCCAAAACGGAGGCGATGAGGAAATATAGAAGGGATGCAATTAGAAAAAACCAGAGCAGGACCAATTTCAGCCTCTCTGAAACTCTATCGTTTCACTGCGCTAAGATAGAAAAAAGCTTCCCGAGGGCAAGAGATTAAAGGCGAGGACTGCAAGAGGACTTCGATGCTGAGCAGTCGGCAGTTGAGGATCTCTCTTGAGAAGCCTGGATTGAAACTCACTCACATTTCTTTGCGAAAAGGTTTGACAAAACCGAATCGCTTGCTTATACTCTGTGAACATTTGCTCATACTCATTGAGCCCTTAGAAGTTAACATAACTCTTTATTCTAACAGACCGAACAGTCTTTGAGGTTTTCAGAGGTCTTCGTTGTCAGAGGTTTCAGAGCATCAAGATGAGATTCTAACTCTGTTGAGGCGATCACCGGGCGAGTATGTCTCCGGCCGCTTCCTGGCCGAAAGCCTGGGCCTCAAACGGGAGAGCGTTTATCACACTATCTCGCAACTGAGGCAGTTCGGATACCAGATCGAAAGCGACCGCCGCCTGGGGTATATATATAGAACCGCTCCAGATTTGCTGATTGCCTCGGAAATTCGAGAGGGCCTGAAAACGAAGCTTTTCGCCAAAAGGGTAGTCAGTTACAGAACTCTCGGTTCCACCAACGATGTCGCCAAGCAGTTGGCGGATTCAGGCGCTCCGGAAGGGACTCTAATCGTCGCCGAAGAGCAAACTAAGGGTCGAGGTCGCCTCGGGAGGTCGTGGCACTCCCCTCCGAAATGCGGACTATATTTCACCCTAATCCTCCGGCCCCCCATCCCCCCTGCGAAGGCCCCGGCCCTCTCGATCTGCGCCGCTTTAGTGGTAGTCGATTCCTTAAGGGAGCTTTTTGGGATTCAAGTTTTCACCAAGTGGCCCAACGACGTTCTGATAAATCGAAAGAAGGTCTGTGGTATATTAACGGAGCTGGTCACCAGAGGCAACGGAGTCGATTCCGTCATCGTCGGGGTGGGGATGAACGTCAATAACCACAGGGAGGATTTTCCTAAAGACCTCAGAAAAACTGCTACCTCTCTGGCAATCGAGCTTGGGGAGGAGGTCTCTCGGCTTGAAGTTCTGAGGCGGTTTTTGCTGGAGTTCGAGAGGGATTATCTGCGATTCTCAAACTCGGGGCTGGCTCCTTTCAGGAACCATTACCGGGAATGCTCCGCGGTTTTAGGTAGATCCGTGAAAATCCGATGTGGAGATAAACTGCTAAGTGGGATTGCCGAGGATATTGACGAGGAGGGTTCCCTGATACTGAAAAAGGGAAGAAGACGGTTATTCCTGCCTGGTGGGGAAATCACCCACTTCGAGAACTCTTTCTAGCGCCGAGCTTTCCGAGGCTTGCTGAGATCGCAACACTTTGAAACTTTTCGCAAGCGAGTGAGTTATAAGATTAGAGAGAAGGTTGACTACCGGGAAAGCTAGCCTTTATTTGGCAGAGCCCCTGTGAAGAGGGGCGTGTTCAGAGGTTTTAATACTGCTTTGTGAGGGATCTTTTCCGTCCTTCGACCAGATAGCCAAGATAGAGGGATCCAGGCCAGTTTACGAAGCTTCCGGCGGTTTCAGAAAGAGCGATGCTTCTATCCATTGACGTAGGCAACACCAATACCGTAGTGGGGGTCTTCTCGGGGGAGAAGCTGCTCGAATTCTTTCGCATCGCCTCCAACGAGAAGTTAACCTGTGACGAATGCGGGATTTTGACCCGGCGGCTTCTGGAGAGTATCGACATCCCCCCGGGGGGGATAGATGGCGTCTGCCTCTCTTCGGTGGTTCCGTCTTTGACGCAGGCATACGAGGAGATGAGCCGCAAGTTCTTCTCGGTGGAACCTCTGACGGTCTCGACCTCGCTAGATTTGGGAATTAAGATCGTTTACGACAACCCTGAACAGGTGGGCGCGGATCGCCTGGCGGACGCGGTGGCGGCCTATCATCTTTACGGCGGTCCGGTGATCGTGGTCGACTTCGGGACCGCCACCACCTTCGACTATATTTCCGGCTCTGGAGAATATGTGGGTGGCGCCATTGCGCCCGGGGTGGAGACCTCCTCTGCGGATCTTTTCAAGAGGGCCGCGCAGCTCTTCAAGGTGCGGCTGGAACCTCCTGGGAAGGTGGTGGGGAGAAACACTACCGATAGCCTGAAGTCCGGGATCATTTACGGAACTGTAGGTCAGGTGGAGGGGATCATAAACAGAATGAAAGAAGAACTCGGCGTAGACAACGTCAAGGTGATAGCTACCGGAGGATTCTCTCCGCTGGTGGCCGAACTGACGTCGATCATAGAAGAGGTAAATTTGACCTTAACTTTAGAGGGATTGAGGATCATCCATGCGCGGGCAAATCGTTAGAAACAGCCTCCGCAGCGTGGGGAGGTTCGAGAGAGGGACCGCCGCCTCCGACGAATATCGCACCGTCAGGGATTTCAAGAGGATGGAAGTGATTCTGAAGAATTCACGCTTCATCGCCTCTACCCTGTCGGTGGACAGCGAGGAGAAGGCCAAGGACTTCATCGAGAAGGTCTCCAAGGAGTTCCACGACGCTCACCATCACTGTTTCGCCTACAAGGTGGGAGTGGGAAAGCGCCAGAAGTATCGTTACTCCGATGCTGGGGAGCCGTCGGGAACTGCAGGTCGTCCCATCTTCGAGGTGATCGAACAGAGGCGGTTGACCAACGTGGTGGTGGTGGTGAGCCGCTACTTCGGGGGAGTGGAGTTGGGAACCGGAGGGCTGGCCCGAGCCTACCGGCAGAGTGCTCTGTCGGTTCTGGACTATCGGAATACTCAAATCCGGCATATCAACACGACTCTGTCTTTCTCCTATCCGTTCGAGTTCACCTCCGTAGTCCACCGCTCCGTGAGCCTGGCCAAGGCGAGAATCCTTGAGAACCTGTTTGGGGAGATCCCCTCCATGAAGGTAGAGTTACGTGCCAGCCGGGCAAGAACGCTCAGAGAGAAGCTTTTAGACGCCACCAATGGCCAGGTCACCTTCCCTCCGAAGGCAAACAGTTCAGCGAAACCGGAATAGAGTTTACGATTGCCTGGGGCTGGGAATCTGTCCGCTGGACTATCTAGGGGTGGTTTCCACCTACCCAAAACTCAACCAGAAGGTCGACTTAGTGGACTTCAAAGTCCAGGGCGGTGGACCAGTGCCCACTGCCCTGGTGGCCATAGCACGTCTTGGAGGAAAGACGGCTCTAATCGGCAAGATCGGAAACGATCACGAGGGGCAGCTGATCAGAAAGGAGCTCGAATCCGAGGGGGTGGATACCCGCCATATTCTAGTGGACAAACGAGGCCGCAGTCTGCAAGCCTTCGTCTGGGTCGATCGACAAAGCGGAAAACGGACGGTCGTGCTGAACAACACTGAAAGCTCTGAAATCAAACCAGAGCAGATAAAGGCAAGCCTGTTCAAGAAGGCAAGATTTGTCCTTCTGGACGGACGAGACCTAGAGGCGAATCTTTGGGCCTCCAGGCTCGCAAAAAGATACGGCTGCGGAATCGTTATCGATGTCGGCAGTTACCGACCCGAGGTCAAACCTCTTCTGCCTTTCACCGATTATCTCGTGATCGGGGAGGAGTTCTCTTTAGAGTTCACCGGGATTAGAAAAGTTGAAAGGGCGCTGGTGGAGCTTTATCGAAGATATAAACCTCGAGCGGTTGTGATTACTCTGGGAGAGAGGGGAGCTGTTGGGACCACGGACGGTTCGATCTTCAAACAGAGCGGTTTCAAAGTGCAGGTGGTCGATACCACCGGAGCTGGAGACGTCTTCCACGGAGCCTTCGTCTACGCTTTGACAAGACAGTGGGAGGTGGCCAAGGTGGTGGAGTTTGCCTGCGCCTGCGCGGCCATGAAATGCACCGCTCTCGGCGGCAGGACCGGTATCCCCACGTACAGAAAGGCACTGAAATTCTTGCGGAGCAGAAGGACAAATTTCAGATATTGAAAAGACCCGTCTGATATCCGCATAATTCCACTTCCTCGAGAGATTCAGCTTGAATTTTCCCAGCGATAATATTTCTTTGCAGAATCAACTGCCATGGTGTAGTTTCGTTTACTTGTGCCGTTGGATCTTCACATCTGACGGAAGCTTTTTACTCCGATGACGACATTTGTCTATCAAATCGACCATTACCTGTTCGTCCTCATAAACAGCAAACTGGCGAACCCGGTTTTCGATTTCCTGATGCCGATCATCACCAACGGAGTCATCTGGAGGTATCCGATCGGTTTTGCGGCTTTACTTCTGCTCGTCTTGGGAGGCAAAAAGGGACGACTGGCGGTCCTCTTCGGGGGGATTCTGATCCTCCTATCGGATCAAACCTCCAGCCATATCTTAAAGCCGATCTTCCACCGCATCAGACCCTGTCACGTGGTGGAGGAACTCCGATTATTGGTCAACTGCAGCAATTCGTTTTCCTTTCCCTCCTCGCATGCCACCAACAACTTCGCCGCCGCGGTGTTTTTCTCCAGCAAGTATCGTAGGGCCACTCCCTATCTTTTCACGATCGCGGTTGTGGTCAGCTATTCCAGAACCTATATTGGGATACATTATCCTCTGGATCTGGCGGGTGGAGCCATCTTAGGGATGTTCTGTGCCTTCGCGGTGATGGGATTGGAACTGCAGTTTCTACCTCTTTTTTCAAGACGGAAGGAACCTGTTACTCCGGCTCAGGAAAGAGAAGAAGATGTCCAATAAAACCTATTCCCTCCCCAAGAGATGTTGCCGTTGCCTGAGTGAGGACATAAGCAGAAGGATCAAGATAAAAGGCTGGGGTTTCGGGACCTTTT
>Ga0315547_1003346_pt1 | contig 10503 bp, 8 predicted proteins | sample SalMarSW160240MG_2_FD_202542 | JGI IMG/M metagenome (GOLD analysis project Ga0315547, IMG submission 202542) | Salt marsh sediment microbial communities from the Plum Island Ecosystem LTER, Massachusetts, United States - Salt Marsh Sediment SW1601-240 ... | reverse complement strand
AGTTGGCATGACTTCTTGGTGTATATTGCTGGGTCGATGCAAGATGTTGTAACCATTATGCTATGGGGAAGCATTGCTGTTACCCTGTTTTTGTGCGGAGCAGCAATTAAATATGTTATGGATTCTATTGTTCTTAGAAAAACAAGAGAGATCGGTTCGCTGAAAGCATTTGGGGCAAGAGACAGGGTAATTTTTAAAATCTTTCTCTATCAGGGAATAATTATTGGTTTTGTTGCAGGCCTGTTAGGAATTTTGCTATCAATATTTGTTATGAATTTGGTGAATTGGTATGGATTCAGCGTGGAATTTATCGCTGGAACGCAACTAAAAATTGGGTTTATTGTAAATTGGCTTACCATATTGGTGGCATTGTTGTTGCCTGTTTCGCTTTCAGTGTTGGCTGCAGCCATACCAGCGAAAAAAGCTTCTATGCTGTCTCCTGTTGAGGCGTTGAGAAAGGGAGAGTTGTCGCTGTGATTTTTTACTTTTGACATTTTAACGCGTTATTTTTAAATAGTGTTAGTATCAAAAATTAACACGTTAACAAATATTTAACTAGAAGAAGAGGCAAAAAAGGGAAAAAGTGATTAAATGCGAGTGTATTCCTTAGCCGGAATGGCGGTGCAGAAGACCGATTCTAAAAGATTCATTGAACTCGATTTGCTCAGAGGTTTTGCCATTGTTGGAATGATCTTTCTTCACATAATTTGGGACTTAGATTATTTTGGACTTGTATCGCTTAATGTGAACATTTATCGATTTCAAGGCATCGTTCCCTTGATGTTTTTCCTATTGATTGGAATATGTTTGGCTGTCAGTAGAACTAAGAGAGAGGGGCAGTCCATAGAGGAGCAGAAGGTTTACCACAATCGTCTTGTCTTGCGTGGGTTGAAAATTTTTAGTCTTGGTATGGTGTTTACGACAATCACTCTGCTTGCTATGCCTGGCAGGCCAATTGTCTTTGGGGTATTGCACTTCATTGGCCTATCAATCATATTAAGTGTTCCTTTCCTAAAATTGAAGTCGTTTAACGTTTTATTTGCCGCCCTGTTTGTTCTCACTGGTTTTATCGTGGGCGGGTTTGTTGTTGAAAATCCAACAGCATTACACCTGGCAATTGGGTTTCATCAAGCAAATGTTTGGGAACACACCATTGATTATTTCCCGCTAATGCCTTGGTTTGGTGTAACTTTATTTGGAGTTGCTTTAGGGAATTTTCTTTATTGCGGCAACGAAAGGCGTTTCAAGATGCCTGATTTCTCTGATCGCAAGCCTGTTGCAGCATTCTCATGGCTTGGGCGTCACTCTTTGGCGATCTATGTGCTGCATCAACCAGTAATCGCTGGCGCATTGTTTGTATTTGTACACTTATAGTGAGAACGGTGGTTTTTCTGTCTCTGCCCTTTCTCTCTGCTTTACGACTTGAAAAATTCTAAAACTTTATGTATCCAAAAGCCATTACAACCAATGTTGGGGGAATTTAGATTTAGATATGATGGGGATTCCATTACTGACTCGATTCCTCAAATGGCGATTGGATTTACGTATTTGGAGTGCGAGGGGGCCAAATACAGTTTTCATGCAGATCCATGTAAAAGATGGCGCCCGATTCCCCCGCGCCAGCACAATAGAATAAATGTATTTTTTTGAATGCTTGAATATAAAAAATGAGAGTTTAGATGAGGCGAGTTTGCCCCCGAATTTTATAGTTGGCCAATTCTTTGAATGCCTCGTCTTCCTTAAAAATAGTCATGATGTCTTCTGTGGAAGACGACATTTTGATTTCTCTGGTTCGCCCATAACGTCCTTTTGAGATAACGCGTGCGGTAATGATACCCAACATGTCAAGTTCAGAAATGAGATCTGCCACTCTTCTTTGAGTTAACGAATCCATTCTTGTTTTTTTGCATAATTCCTTGTAAATTCCATAGACTTCTCCTGTGGTTATGGCACCTGCGATACCTGATTTGGTGTTGTGTCTGTGTTGCAGCAGAATGGCCATTAGAATAAGTTTGGATTGTGTTGGAAGTGTTCTTGTGACTTCCATTATCCGATCTATTTCTATTTTATTTCGCGCGAGTTTTACATGTTTTTTTGTTATTTTTAATGCCTCTTCTCGTTCTGCAATCTCTGCAGATACTCTCAAAAGGTCTAATGCCCTTCTAGCGTCCCCGTGCTCCTGTGCTGCAAGCGCCGAACACAAGGGAACGACATCGTCGTCAATAATTTCTTCCTTCAGCGCCAAGCCAATGCGTTGTTTTAAAATATCTTGTAACTCTCCTGCGTCATATGGAGGGAAAATCATATTTTCTTCGCCCAGACTTGACTTTACTCGTGGGTCCAAGAATTCGGTAAATTTAAGATCGTTCGAAATACCGACAATGGAGACTTTTGCGTTTTCGAGATTGGTGTTAATCCGAGAGAGCGTGTAAAGGGCCTCGTCTCCTTTGAGTTTGTCGACCTCATCAAGGACGATAACTGTAACTCCCCCGGCCTTATCAATCAGCTGTCTAAGTTTTGCGTATACTTCGTCCGTCGGCCATCCCGTAAAAGGTATGCGCTCGGACCACTCGCTAATAAAATGATTAGTTATGTTTTGCAGAAGACGGTATTGTGTATCAACAATCTCGCAGTTAATATAGACGAAATTAACAGGTTTCCCTGTGCCCTCTCCTTTTTTAAGTAGCTCCTTACCAACAAATTTTGTGACTGCTGTTTTTCCTGTGCCGGTTTTTCCATAAATAAAAACATTTGATGGTGTTTCTCCCCTTAAAGCAGGAACCAAAGCTGATGCAAGATTATTGATTTGTTCTCCCCGGTGCAGGAGTATTTCCGGCGTATATGTTGGGCGCATTGCCTCTCGGTTCACAAACAAGCCGTCTGTTTTTAGTAGCCGTCCAAAGATATCACTCTTTACTGTGTTTTTACTCGTAAAATGTTCCTCCCGGGACCCATGTAATCAATCACGACATATTAAAAATTTATGCATGATTTTTCTCCTTAATTTCTCCTTTTAAAAAAGACGAAGGGGAGGGCCCTCGTTTCTTGTGGAAAGGCGGGGCGGCGGGTTTTAATCTTATAATTTTTCTATATTTATATTTTTAAAAATGGAAGTATTCAAATACTTCAAATTTCATAACTATCTGGGGATACTTGCGTCTTTTTAATTTATTTATTAACCATACTCATAACTATAAGTTCCAAACGAAGTAAGGGGGTCCCTCTCGTGGTTTCATTCGGAAATCTTTTCTTTAAAAGTTAAAAGAATAAAGGGTGAGTTAAAATAAAAAAAGTGACCATTCAATGTTTTAACTACCCAGAATGACAACATCTTTTACCGATTTAATTGAATTGAACGGAAACACGAGGCGCCCTTGGTCGTCTAAATGGTATAATCTCGGGTCTACATCATCCGAGGGTTCAACAAGAATAGATACTAGCTCACCGGTTTTCCCGTCGACAGTTGTGTTTCTTAAAACACCTAAATACAACCCCTCTTCGCTCATTACGGTTTTCCCTCTCATTTCGTTTTCGAGAATCTTCATTATTTTTCCCTCCTTTTTATTTTATTCGGTTACATATATTGAATATCTTTTTCGCTTTTATCCTTTTTGGCTACGTTACATCACTATCTTTTTTGCTATCTTTGATTATATCGCTAGTGCGACTTTCTTTCATTCTTTTGTAATGGTTGATTAAATCTTTTGTAATACTGGCGTTCATGCCTTTCATTGCATTTTCAAAATTAGTTTTATTAACCTTGTTTGCTTTTATATCACCGCGCAACGCAAGCATCGCCGCCTCTCTGCACAACCCCTCTATATCTGCACCAGAAAAACCATCCGTCTTTTCAGCTAATTCTTCTAAGGACACATTTTTGCTAAGAGGCATCTCTTTCGTATGAATTTTAAATATTTCAAATCTAGATTTTTTATCTGGCGCAGGGGTTAACAACAATCTATCAAACCTCCCTGGTCTCAATAAAGCAGAATCTAACATATCTGGTTTGTTGGTCGCTCCGATGACTACTACCCCCTCCATACTTTCAAGACCATCCATGCTTGTCAAGATCTGATTTACGACACTCTCTGTAACATGAGAACCAGAGTACGCACCTCTCTTCGGGGCAATGGAGTCTATTTCATCTAGAAGCACTATAGTTGGTGCGACCTGCCGTGCTTTTTTAAACAACTCTCTTACTGCTTTTTCGCTTTCACCAACCCACTTACTCATTACTTCCGGTCCTTTTATTGAAATAAAGTTTGCCTTTGATTCATGAGCAACGGCTTTTGCAAGCAAGGTTTTGCCCGTTCCAGGAGGGCCATATAACAAGATGCCCCTTGGTGCTGTTATGCCCATTCGCTTGAACACTTCTGGTCTAGTCAATGGCCATTCAATCGCTTCTTTTAGTTGCTGTTTTACATCTTCTAATCCACCAACATCCTCCCAACTAACTTTTGGTATTTCGACTAAAAATTCTCTCATGGCTGAAGGTTCGATACCCCTGTGTGCATTTTTGAAATCATCCATAGTAACCTCCATTTTTTCGAGTATGCCAACAGGTATTGGTTTTTCCAGATCAATATCTGGTAAATACCGGCGTAACGCACTCATGGCCGACTCCCTCGCAAGAGCCATAAGATCAGCACCAACATAACCATAAGTTATGTCAGCAAGAGCATCCAAGTTGCAATCTTTACTCATTGGCATTCCTCGAGTATGAATCTGTAAAATTTCCTTTCTTCCATCTCTATCTGGAGCATCTATTCTAATTTCCCTGTCAAAACGCCCTGGTCTTCGTAGTGCCGGATCCATTGAATCAGGAATGTTTGTTGCACCAATTACAATTAGCTTCCCCCTGCCTTTCAAACCATCCATTAAAGTAAGCATTTGTGATACAACACGTCGTTCAACTTCACCATGTACTTCACTTCTTTTTGGTGCAATGGCATCTATTTCATCAATAAAGATGATGGAGGGGGCGTTCTTTTCCGCTTCCTCAAATATTTTCCTTAGGTTCTCTTCACTTTGACCATAAAATTTTGAATTATGCAAAAAGAAATAAGATCCACCAATAAAACTGTCTTTATTGACCGTAAAATCATATAGTTCTTGTTCGCCCAGGAAATCTATTGATTCTATTTTTTCCCATCCGATATCATCTCTCATTAGGGTTTGATATTCTTTTTTTAACATATTATTTACAATATTGTTGTTTTCTGCCAGCTGATAAAGAGTATTGAGTGCATGTTTTGTGATGTTACCTGCTTCATAAACATAGTAGTCCTTGTTTCGATATGTTTTATACGGCAACTTGGTTTTTATCTCATTTATCAACAGAGAAGGATGAGGAATATCATGAAAGTCTTTTATTCTTTTGACCTCTTTTATCTTTTCAAGTCTTTCTCTCTTTGCATGTGTTGATGATCCGATGTCTAAAAATTTTAATCTTCCTTCGTACCCACGTATGATAAGTTCGTACACAAGCCCTTTTGGTGTTTTATGTTCTCCTGTTTTTGAGGAGATTCCCAACTTGATTTGAAGCAATGCTTGAATGTCTTGGATAAACTCTTTGGAAACGCTGAAAAGCTTCGGTGTTGGATACTCACCAGTCATTGAAACCGTCCCGTCCCCATCGAAATATCCGCGGATAAATGCCATTACTTCTTTTCTTGGCAACATATAAAAATAGGAGGGTACGCAAAGTTTTTTGTTGTATTTAAAGCCAGCATGTTTCAGAAACCGTATTATTGTTTTCGAATAAACAACAACTCTTCCATCAGGATACTCCTTTGTCTTTATAACTCCGAATAACTGTTCTAAAAGAAATTTAAATCTGCTTCTTAGTTCATTGTCATTGTTTGAAAAGGTAATAGAATCTCCCGTTTTGCTTATATTTCCATCAGAAACCAGCAATCCAAAAAACTCCAATAAGTTCTCAGAGGTAATGCCAGGTAATTTTACGATGTTACTCCTAGAAAGATTCCTACTTTTTATGACATATTTATCATCCTTTTTAACAAGGCCTTTTATTTTATTTGGCTGGAGTTTATGGCTTTTCTCTTTGGTCTTTACCTCATTTAGTCGTGCAACATAATTGCCAGACTTGAGGGATGAAACACGCTTCCAGACAAGATCGCCTGATTCATAAATAAGGAATGGCTGGTTATTAGATGCCTTTATTTCACTTCCGTCACTGATTTTTATCTTGTATGTCGGTGCTGTTAGTTTTGTGACATGAGTTATCTTTGCTTTTGTTATGTTTCCTTCAGAGAAAGCATAGGTTGATAGGGGGTGATCGAGCTCGATGGTTGTGTTTTTGCCATCTTCGTATCTTTTTCCTTGTCTTTCAAAAACATCCTCTGCCTTTACATATCCACTGGGGTTTGTGAAAATGTTGGTTTTTCCATCGACACACATTATCTCTGGGCCATTGATCGTATAGAAACTTGCTCCCGATTCATTTGCTACTGCTTTAGCAATGAGCGTTTTACCCGTCCCTGGCGGCCCATGTAATAATACTCCTTTTGGCGGGTCAATTCCAAGCCGATCAAAAAGCTCAGGGTGCTTCAGAGGAAGTTCTATCATTTCTCTAACTTTGAGAATCTCGTTATGCAACCCACCGATATCTTCATAGCTAACTCGCGGTCCCTCGGGCTCAACGCTTTTTGCCGCCTCTTCTTTGACACTAACAACCGTGTCATCATTTATTGAAACTATTCCACCCGGCGTTGTGTTGACGATTATAAAAGGGAGCGCACTTCCAAAGAGCGCGATACCTGGAATAATAACACTGTCGCCTTTTGTTAAAGGTCGTTTTAAAAGACCTTTTTTAATAAGGGTTTCAATTCCGCTACCGAATTGAATCTGCTGTCCTTTTGAAATAAGTGGAGCTAGCCCAACCTCTTTTGCGCCTTTGACTCCGGCTCGTCTGATTTTCACTCGCTCTCCTAAACCAGTACCAGCATTTTTTCTAGTCAAGTTATCTATACGAATAATGTGTTTTCCCTCGTCTGTCGGATGCGCCCTCCAAACAACCGCTGCAGTTGTTTTTGTGCCTTCAATCTCAATAACCTCTCCAATAGATAGATCAAGCTCCATTCGTGATTGGTGATCAATGCGTGCTCTGCCATAGCCAACATCCTGTTGGAATGCTTCCGATACTTTCATTATGACTTCTTTTTGCTTCATTATACTCCCACCAGACAACAGTCAACTCAAGCAAAAGAAGAAAGAGACTCATATAAATTTTTCTGTGATAAGTAATATTTAAATAACCACATTTATATTTTAATTTGTGGAAAAATGAAATTGAAACACTTTTCCGTTCTGTTTTCCATAGCCGGCATATTGTTTTTATATTTCATATCTACACTCACACAACCCATTTTGATTTCGCTTGCCGAAATACCAGAATATGGGGACAAACAAGTTATTGTTGAGGGAACCGTCACTGATTACCAAGACACCGCCTACGGAAGCCAGATCATTACTATTGTAGGCGGCAATGCATCAGTCTGTGTGTTCGTCGAAGGAAGCATTGAGGTGGAGTATGGCGATACAATCCAAGCAACGGGCAAGGTACAAAAATATAATGATGATTGGGAAGTCATTGTCAATAATGAACGATTTGTAAAGATTGTACAAAAATGGCAGAACATTTCTATACCTATTTTGCAACTTGCAAAAAATCCGACAAAATATGTAGGGTTAAATATCAATGTTACTGGCTATGTTGATATGATTTACGATTCTTATTTTTACTTAATTGATGCAGATGAGACACATTCTCTTTTTGTCGCATGCGATCCCTCAACATGCGATGCAGTATTTCCTGGTGAGCAGGTGAATGTGGCAGGTCAATTTACCTACAAAAAAGAAGAACTCAGATATACACTGACAATATGTAAAGAAATACACGGCATTTTCCCTCCAACGGGATGATTTTTGTGTTGTTGCACCTTTTTCTTATTGTCTTGTTTTGCGTCTTGGGTGTGGTCACTGGCATTGCAACTGGATTGCTGCCTGGTCTGCATGTTAACAACATTGCCCTTATTCTTCTCTCACTTTCAGGGGCAGTTGTTGGAGCATGTAGTTTTCTCTTTGCTTACGGCATATCTGAAGAATTCCTCCTTGTTATGATTTGTGTTTATATTATCGCCACATCAATTTCACATACATTTCATGATACCATTCCATCAACCTTTCTTGGTGCACCTGAAGCAGATACTGCTCTCTCAGTTTTACCCGCGCACTCATTATTACTCGAGGGAAAAGGATACGAGGCAGTAGCCCTCTCTGCGCTTGGAAGTTATGGAGCAATCGTCTTTTGTTTTCTTCTCCTTGTCCCTATTCGTTTTCTCATTGGTGAACCGATATTTTTTTATTCTACACTACGGGAAATCATGCTGTGGGTTTTGGTTGCAATTTCAATACTAATGATAGCAACAGAAAAAGGCAAGATTGCTGATTTTGGGTTAAAAAGAATTGCCCCTTCTGTTTTGGGAATGCTTTTTGCCATCTTTGTCTTCTTCCTGTCAGGTGTTTTTGGCCTGGTTATTTTTGAAATTCCATTGGATTCCCCTGTCGGATTTTCATCCCCTGTTTTGTTTCCTGCCTTGGCTGGGCTCTTTGGAACCCCAACACTCTTAACGTCGTTGATGACAAAACCCATTATACCAGAACAAATCATTGAAGAGCCTAAACTGGATAAAAAAACCCAAAAAGCAACAATTTTATCTGTTATTACAGGTAGTTTTGCAGGAGTCCTTGTATCAATCATTCCGGGCATTACATCAGCAACAGGCACCGTTCTTGCAATGAATGTACGTGGAGAATCTGATAAGAGGCAGACAATAGTCACTCTTTCTGCTGTAAATACGGCCTGTGCTTTTTTTGTCGTTGTCGTCCTTTTTATTATTTTAAGATCAAGAAGCGGCGCTACACTTGCTGCAAGAGAACTAATTGCTGTTGAAGAGTGGACAACTATTATGATGCCAACAAATCTTACCTATCTACTTATTACATTATTATTGGGCGGCACGCTTTCATATTTTCTAACATTGAAAGTCGGAAAAATATTTGCTAAACATTTTGCAAATGTCCCTTATACAACACTGGTGTATTTTACCATCGCGATGATTGTCATTCTTGTCTTTCTTTTCACAGGAGTTGCCGGTCTTTTGATCCTAATTGTAGCAACCCTTATTGGGTTATTGCCGGTTCATTGGGGGGTTAGAAGAAGCCATTGTATGGGAATATTGTTAATCCCCATTATTCTATATTTTCTCTAATGTTTTTTCAATCTCCTCAAAACAATCATCTAAATAAATATCAAACTCCTTTCCAACAAGAGCTGCTGCTACTTCTTTAGTAATGTGCCTTTGTTGGCCAACTGTATTAATTTTTTCAATTATGCTTTCTTCGTCTAGATCTGTTTTTTTTGCGATGCGCTCTATAATGATACTTATAATGTCTTGTTTTTTTTCTATTGCTTCTTTTTTTTCTTCAATAGGTTTTTTTGATGGACGAAAACCTGCAGGGATCACAACGTTTTCATAGTCAAAATTTGGTGTAATTAGTTCGCCTTTTTTATTTAAGAGCTTTTGCTTCAATGTTTGATTTACAAACACCCTTGCTTCATTTGGAGAAAACCATTGTAAATCCATTGAAAGGGGCAGATAAAGTTCAGATGCTCTCAACTCATTTTTCCCACTACGTTTGAACAAAAAAGCAATAATTATTTTTTCTTCAGAATCCATTATTTTTTAAACTCCTCTATTTTGTTGATATTGACTAACAAACCAACAGCACCACGTTTTTCCCAATAATGAACATTTTCAGGATTTGATTCATAGACATATAGCTTATGTTTATCCGCTTTCCTGATTAGTTCTCTAACAAGGTCTGCTGTTTTAAACTCTTTTTCAATTTCGTCCCTGTTACTTAGTAAAACCACTCCATCAATGCCACTTGGTAAAAGCACATTGTTTAAGTTTTTAGCTTGGTTTTTTAGATCGATGCCCATATAGATCTCATTTTCTGTAAACTCTTTTATTTTTTCTATATCTAACTTTGGCCACAAATCCTGTCTTACAATTACGGCGGTTGCACCAGCCATAACTGCGTCAACAACATCGCCTAGAACACGAGGCCCGGCATCAATCCACATATTATGGTGGCCGGATAACCTTTGGTATGTACAGAAGTTCGGCTTGTTTTTTTCTAGACCGTCAATATCTAAAAAATAGATGTTTTGCCCTTCATCTAATTGCTCTAAAGTCTCCTTAAATAACGAGGGATCGCCTTTTTCCTCTAGATGGGGTTTTCTATTTTTCATATAGATGAGAGGAATTATTTCCATAAAACATTAAAAAGGATACACCAATAAAAACATTTTCTAATATAGGCTGTTGAAAAATTCTATAAAACCAGAATTTTTAGACAGACGATTCAACAATTGAAGTAATATGCTGTGTTTTTAGCACATTCGTAGTTGAAAAG
>Ga0315547_1003344_pt1 | contig 10515 bp, 7 predicted proteins | sample SalMarSW160240MG_2_FD_202542 | JGI IMG/M metagenome (GOLD analysis project Ga0315547, IMG submission 202542) | Salt marsh sediment microbial communities from the Plum Island Ecosystem LTER, Massachusetts, United States - Salt Marsh Sediment SW1601-240 ... | reverse complement strand
AAATACACTTTAACTAATCTCCAGGATTTGTCAAACACGTACGATCTTTCTAATGCCTGTTGATAAAGAAATACAGAAAGATTTTCCTGAAGAGTATATCATAGTTTACTTTTAGGTAAAGAATTAGATCTTTCGCTCTTTGTCACTGATTTAACCAAGCTCTATATTCAATAAGCTTTATGTCGATATTTTAGTCTGGGGATCAAAGGACTTGCATATCTTAGGAAATCTATTAATGGGGGCAGGTCAGTCCCTGCCGGATAATTTACGTTAATACCAGGTCCAGTAAAAGTATCTTGTTGGTGCAGGGGCATACAGTCAAAATTGGTATTGGGTGTGCCGAGAAAGCGTATTAGCTCTTGCCAGTGCAAGTCTGGCCTGGGCAAAGGTTAGCCACCAGCCCAGCACTTAATCCCCCGTTAAATTCAGTAATGGATTAGGCGGTGCGGGAAGCGGGAGGTATCGAGCTGCAGCGAAAGCGAAGGGATTGAGCCTGTGCAGCGAAGCTATCTTCTGACCTTGTGGGTGAAAGTCCCACTGTTGTAATTCCCAGTTTGGCAACGTAGTTATACCCGGCAGTCGTTAGGGGTGACTCAGCGACTGAAAGCCCGGAAGTAAAAGCCTTCTATAGGGAGGCGAGCAACCAGAAGGGCCGTAGCAAAAGCGAAGGAAATAGACGCCGAAATACCCATTGTCGGAGTCGCCAAACCTCACGGGGCTCGGGGTGATGGCTATAATCCTCGCAGAAGGAACTGGGGAATGCATGCGAGGAGGCTCCCGGCGGACTGAACTCGGCAATTCTGGAAAGGTCAGGGGAGAAAGCTCGGAAGGTCTGCGAACCAGTCAGGATGACCCTTGAATGACAAAGACCGAACCTATAACCGAATAGGGAAGTGGGACGGAGGTTCGCAGACTGGCGGATGGGGCTGAGAAGTGATGAAGCCAAGAGAAGCATAAACTTGGTGGAGGGAGGGCCCCTGGGTTCAGGAGAGAGAGTGGGGACACATCTTCCATACTCAGAGATGGAATAAAGATGTCAACAAAACTACTCTCTCTAAGCATGAATCAAACTTGGGCAGTTGTTCCAGATAGTCATGGGTTAGACGTAGTCTGTAGCAGGTACTCAGGGAAGGATTCATAGCAAGCTGAGAGGCGCCTGAACTTGAAGCCGTACCGTGGGAAAACCCGATGTACGGAATTTTAGAGAGGGTACTGGAAACGGGGTGGTATGCTAATAAGTGTGTAAATTCTTGAAAGCTTGACCCATAAAGAAAAATGGCTTATTCTTCCATGATGAGCAAAGAATATAGCTCTTCTCTTAGAAGAAGAGCTAAGAAAGGAGGAATAAGCCATCATGAGAAGTATAGCAGAAAAAGTAGTGTAAGGTCAAGAGGAGCTGGAAAAACTCGAAAACAAGGATGTAGAGCAATATTTGGAGCGTATTGATCCGGAGAAGTTCTGGGAGGAGATAGGGAAAATGATCAGACAGGCTATCCGGATTACCCTGGAGAAGACCATTAGTTATGAATTCAAGCAGTTCATTGGAGCCTTGGAGTATGAGAGGAGCCCAGAAAGAAAAGATGTTCGCAATGGCTATCGCTCTCATGATTTTGAGACTATCTATGGGGTAATTGAAGACATCCAAATTCCCAGAGCAAGGAATAGCTCTTTCACAACCTGGATCCTACCCCGTTTTAAAAGAAGAACAGGACGAATTGGTCGCCTTATCTCCCAGATATTCTTAAGGGGCCTCAGCACCCGGGATATCAAGAAAATAAGCAAACACATCTATGGGGAAAGCTACAGTCCTTCTCTTGTATCTCGATTCAATAAGGAGTTGGGAGAAGCTCTTTCCCTTTGGCTCAATAGGCCTATTGAGAGGAGGATTGAGTACCTTTACTTAGATGGGGTTAACCTTTCCCTGAAAAGAGATAGAGCCTCGAGAGAGGCCCTTTTATGTGCTGTGGGCATCACCGAGACTGGAGATAAAGAGTTTTTGGACTTTCTATTAGGAGGAAGGGAATCTTGGGGTTTCCTGGGAGAATCTTCTTTTGAGACTAAGAAATCGCGGCCTTAATGAGGAGCAGCTCTCATTAGTCACCGTGGATGGAAATCCAGGTCTTCTGGCGGTCCTAGGAACCTGTTTCCCCGATGTGAAAGTTCAACGCTGCACAGTTCATAAGCTTAGAAACATTGCTAATCACTGCCCTCGAGCTATTCAGGCTAACGTTATGGCCGATGTGAAGAGAGTTATCTATGCTACCAGCAAGAAGGAAGCACTGGAGGAATTCCAAACCTGGAAGAGGCGCTATCAAAACCTTGCTCCAAAGGCTGTTGCCTGTCTTGAGAAAGATCTAGCTGAAACCCTGCAGTTCCTTGATTTTCCCTATAGAATGTGGGTGTCTCTTCGGACCACTAATATCATTGAACGAGTCTTCAGGGAATTCCGACGCAGAACAAAGGTTATGGATACTTTTCCCACAGAGGAATCTTGTATCCGAATTATGTTCTCCTTGATTCAAATGATTAATGAAGATTGGAAGACTAAGCCAATGAAGAACTTCAGAGTCTTTCCTCGGGGAAAGAGAAAAGGGGTTTCTCCTGCCCAACTTGAGGGGTTAAATATGTCCTTGAACGACTGGTCTGATCTTCTCTACTCAGGGGATAAAGCTATTACAGAAGAGACTCTTTTCTTCTCTGGGAGAGCAAAAGAGGCGATTTTCTCAAGAAACGCCTCTTGACAAAAAAGTGTTAACAATTAGTAGTGAAGTTAGATCCTTGGCAAGAAAAGAGCTAAAAATAAGGCCAGAGGGAGGTGAAAAGCAGATAGGCCATTAGCTGGGGAAAGGAAAGCTTTCTAAAAAAAGAAAAACGTTAAATAATTAAATAGGGCTATCCGCTTAACTCAAGTAGATACAATATCTAGCAGATTTGGTACGGCAATAGGCGCAGGTTAGCCTGAACGGACTTCTCTGTAGTGCTGTCCCGAGTGTAGCGATGGCAATAGACATGAAATTTTGAAAATATGGTATATCTTGGCTATTAGTGACGGGGTCTATAATCCTCTTTGCCGCTGTTGGGGTTACTTGAATCAAGCGGATAGCCCTATAATTAAATTTCTTTTTAGAAGTTTTCAGGGAAAAATGAACCAAGTCAGAGAAAGCGATAGTGATGAGGAATTTTTGAAAGATCCATTAAGTTATCGGTTGAAAAGAGGACATATGGAATTTTTGCAACTGGTAGCTAGGGAGAAGGGTCCGTGCTTTCTTTGGATTGTAAGCAGGAGGCTCTAATGAAATCAAATTACAAAGTGCTTATCTACTATCATATTCCAGAGTATGTGGACCGATTCCAGAAACTACTTAGGGAAGGTCGGGAAGATCTTCAGTTGTTAGTTTGCAAAAATAAGAAACGGATTAATCTGGTTATAGATAAGGCAGATGTAATCTTTTCTGGAGATACATTCCCCGTGGATCTTATCAGTAAGGCAAGGAACTTAAAATGGATTCAGTCAATGAGCGCCGGGGTGGAGAACTACGCTCGGTCAAAGCTAATTCCTCCTAATGTGATTATTACCAAAGTCAAAGGTATTTTTGGTCCCATTATGTCTGAATACGTGGTAGGATATATTTTAGCTATTACCCAGAACATGAAAAAAGTCTTCGAGAATCAAAAAAAGAGATGCTGGCAGCCTTTTGTGGTGGATTCTATTCGACATAAAACTGTGGGGGTGATGGGACTGGGTTCAGTGGGAGCCTATATTGCCTACCAGGGTTATCTAATGGGAGCTGTGGTCATAGCACTAGAAGAACAAGAAAAAAGGTTGCCTTATGTTAGCCAGGAGTATCCAGTCGCAGAAATTGAGGAATTTTTAGGCAGAGCCGATTTTGTAGTTGTAACGGTTCCTCTTACGGATGCTACTGAGGGTATAATAGGAGAAAAAGAATTTAAGATGATGAAAAAAGGTGGTTATCTAATCAACGTTTCTCGCGGCCCTCTGGTGCAGGAAAAAGCTTTGTTGAAAGCACTTAAGCAAGGTACTATTGCTGGAGCTGTTTTGGATGTTTTCAGTGAAGAGCCTCTGCCTAAAGATCATGAATTGTGGGGTCTGGATAATGTGAGCATTACACCTCACATCTCAGGACCGGATATCCCTGAGGAGATCGCAAAGATATTTATGGAGAACCTGAAAAGATTTGAAGAGGGTAAAAAACTAGTAGGGGTGGTTGATCGTGAAAAAGGATATTAGAGCCAGTGGAACAAGGTGCTGGCCTTAAAGAAGACCTCACCGTTGAGGATGAGTCCTTAATCTTCGGTGAACTGTCTAAGTGTTCCCTAGAGAGACGTCTCGAGATACTCCGAGACGACGCTGATTATCTAAGAGGTATCGTTTAGAAGGGGTAAGGAACAATGCGAGCCATTCAGTTAAGTAAATCGGAGTATCAGGTGGTATAATAATAAGTGTGTACTTTCTAGAGCTGGGTTTGACTCTTCACATAAGACAGCCGAGGTACTTAGAGCCATCTTTAAATAATGGGATTTCCTTAGAAATTCCATTACTGGATAGCACCAGGAAAGTACTAGTATTTAGGAGGTTTATACGCGTATCGAGGGACTTTCCCCGCAGGAGCCTTAGATCAGCCACCTTAACGAGTCTTCGAGTTGAGGAAGAAGAAAGACTCCTTGTCCCGAGGAGTGAAGCAACGAATTTCACGTCTTTCCCGGCCGTAAGGTGCCGCAGGCAACGAGAAGACGAGCAGAAACAATCCAAAGCTGATATACAGCGACGAAGAGGAACAGTCCTGAGATATTCTGGAGAAAAGGTAAATTGTCTTTTTTAATGGGGATAGATCTGGGGACGACAGGCTGTAAGGTAATTTTGTATGATACCAATAAAAGATACCAATAAAAAAAATGTGTACAGATCCTATGAGGAGTACAGCCTGAGCACTCCCAGAGCAGGATGGGTTGAACAAGATCCTCAAGATTGGTGGGATGCTACTAAGAAATCGATAAAGAAGGTGTTATCTTCCTTCAAAGCCCACCCACCTGATATAGAAGCCATTGGACTGTGTGGACAGATGCACACCCATGTCTTGCTGGATAAAGCTGGCAGGCCCTTAAGGCCAGCCATAAGCTGGATGGATCAGAGAAGTGGCCCTCAGGTAGAGAGTTTGAAAAAAAAGATAGGTATAGAATTTATTTTTGATCAAACAGCTAATTTCCCCACTACCACTTATACTCTTCCTCAGATGCTCTGGGTGAGAGAAAACGAGCAGGAAATATTTGCTAGAACCTGTAAAGTGTTGGTGGCGAAAGACTATATGAAATTTAGACTAACCGGTGAGATGACTACCGATCCCTCAGAGGCTAGCGGAACTCTTCTTTTTGACGTTCCCCATAGAAGATGGTCGGGTGAGCTCCTTCATGAGGTTTGTTTGCCAAAGGATATTTTACCAGAGTTAACCAGTTCTACTGATATAGTGGGCAAGATTACCCGAAGCACAGCCACTGAGACAGGACTTATCCCCGGAATTCCTGTAATTTCAGGAGGGGGGGATTGTGCCACTGAAGCTGTGGGTGCGGGAATTATAGAGGAAGGACAGATGGTTACTGTAATTGGTACAGCCGGGGTGGTCTATATTTGTACTCACTCACCTCGTTCAGATACACGGTTTAGGGCTCTTTGTTGGTGTCATGCCGTGGAGGACAAATGGATAACTATTGCAGTGATGCAGTCCACCGGGTATGCTTTAAGATGGTTCAGAGATAATTTTGGCCGCGAAGAAAAGGATTTGGCTGAATCCCAAAAAGAAGATGTATACGAGGTTCTGGATAAGAAGGCGGCCACAGTTCCTGCCGGTTGTGAAGGGCTAATATTTTTGCCTTATTTAATGGGAGAGAGAAGTCCTCACTGGGACTCAGATGCCAGAGGGGTATTTTATGGTTTTTCCATACACCACACCAAAGCCCATTTTATCAGGTCCATTATGGAAGGAGTGGCCTATGCTATTAGAGAGAATGCTGAAGTTATTCAAAATCTTGGAGTGAAGGCCAGAGAGATGCGTGCTTTAGGGGGAGGTAACAAAAGTAAACTCTGGAGACAGATACAAGCTGATGTAACGGGAAGGGAAATACTTAAGGTTGTTCCCGAGGAAGGCGCAGCCTGGGGAGCTGTGATCTTGGCCGGGGTTGGGATAGGGCTATACGATTCTGTACCTCAGGCAATAAAGAAGATGGTAAAGGTAATACCTGAAAATGAGCCGGATGAAGTAAAACATAGAAGATACAATGATTGGTATAAAGTCTACCGGCAGCTTTATCAACGTCTGGCTCCGGTCTATAAAACAACCGCCGAGATCCTAAGAAGAGAAAGTATCAATTCTATGTAACTGTTCACCGCAAAGATCGCAGAGTGCGCAGAGATGAATCAAATTAGTAAGCATTCACCAGTCATCAGCGTTCAGTAGGTTGCTAAGTGCTGAAAGCCGATAACTGAAGGCTTTATTCTTAGCGTTCTCGGCGTGCTCTGCGGTGAAATATGATAAGGCTGAATAGTTGCAGTCCTATCTGGTAAATCAAGGAAGGAGGGCCCAGTATGGGAATAATTCACAAGTTTCAGGGTGATCCCGACCGCTTTGACTGGAAGGGGATAATTCCTAAGGGATATGAATCTGAGGATATCAGGGGAGTTGCCTTGAGGTGGTTGATGGGCCGAGATGAGGAAGCTCCCTATTTTGCCATGAGATATTTCGAAGTAGAACCAGGCGGCTGGACTCTTTTGGACCGTCATGCCCATGATCACGGGGTAATCATTCCCAGAGGAAAAGGTAAGGTGCTGCTTGGCGAAAAAGAGACGGAGATTTCCTTTGGCGATGTTGTTTACGTTCCTCCTAACGAGTTACATCAGTTCAAGAATACAGGGGATGAGCCTTTCGGTTTTATCTGCGTAATTCCTAATAAGGATATGTTGAGTAAAATAAAGGCCCGAAAAAACCAAGTTCAAGCAGAGTAAACCACAGGGAGGCTTTAGTGAAAGCCGCTAGATACTATAGCAATGATGATGTAAGAGTGGAGGAAGTTCCTGTTCGCGAAATTGGCCCCGGGGAAATACTGGTTGAAGTTAAGGCTTGTGGAGTGTGCGGTAGTGATGTAATGGAATGGTACATGAAGCCAAGGGCTCCTTTATTTTTCGGTCACGAACCGGCTGGTGTTGTCTGCCAGGTGGGAAAGGGAGTAGAAAACTTATCCGTAGGGGATCGGGTTTTTGTTCATCATCATGTTCCCTGTTTTGTCTGTCATTACTGCCGTCGCGAAAGCTACACTATGTGCCGGACTTTCAAGGAGACCCGGCTTTATCCCGGGGGATTTGCCGAGTACATTCGTGTCCCTGCCCCCAATGTAAGAACCGACGTTCTGAAGCTTCCTCAGGAGGTTTCTTTTGAAGAGGGAAGTTTAATTGAACCAATGGCTTGCTGCTTGAGAGGCATCAAGCGGGCAAATTTACAACTGGGCGACACTGTCCTCATTATGGGAGCTGGTTTCACAGGATTGGTTCATCTTCAGCTAGTCAAGATTTTAGGAGCGGGTTTAGTCATTGTCAGTGATTTTCTTGATTTCAAGCTTGAAAAAGCCAAAGAATTAGGGGCAGATGTGGTCATCAATCCTGGTAAGGAGGACGTTCTGGAAAAAATTAAAGAGGTAAATGAAGCGCGAGCCCCCGACATAGTGGTGGTTACCCCGGGGAGCATTGAGGCTGTTAAGGAGGGAATCAGGTTGGCAGGAAAAGGCGCTACTCTTTATCAATATGGTCCAACTTCACCTGAAGCTACCCTTTCTATTGTTCCTCATCAATTCTTCTTTTCCGAAATTACTTTTGTCGCTAGCTATTCTTCCTCTCCCCTGGAGACCCGCACCATCCTTGAATATATCTACCAGAAGAGGATTGATACGGATGAGTTAATCACTCATCACTTTGGTCTGGAACAAATTGGCCAGGCGGTAAAGTTAACAGCAGAGGCTAAGCGCTCTTTAAAGGTAATCGTCAAGATGGGAGAATAGTCTTTACTAGGAGGTAGCCGCAACCTTTAGGTTACGCTGTTTTACGCAGGCTAAAGCGCAGGCTAAAGCCTGCGGCTACCTAATTAAAGAAGGAGGAAATTAAAGTGGTAAGAGAGATCATTTTATTACCCGAGTTTGCCCCCGGGTTTGTTGAAATAAAAGATAAGATCCCTAAATTTCAATATAGAAAGTCATTAGCCGAAGAGTTAAGGAAAAAAGAGCTCACGAAAGAGAAATGTATAGACTTACTTAAATGTATGCTCTTCATCAGGAACCTCGAGGAAATGATTTGTGAGTTAAGGGAAAAGAAAGGTAGATATGGTCCTATGAAATATCTCTACATTGGGGCAACCCATGTCTCGATCGGTCAGGAAGCAGTTTCTACTGGTGCTATATCGGCTATTTCACCGCATGATTATATCACCAGTCATCATCGTGGGCATGGAGATGCTTTAGCCAAAGGATACTTTGTTATCAAAAGTATGAGCGATGCGGCTTTAATTAACCTGATTAGAGAAGATGAGAAAATAGCAGACTTTTTAGGATTTGAAGTCAAGGACAAAACTCACGCCGAATTAGTTGAGGAGGCCCTGCGACTACACCTTTTTAGGGCTATAGCGGAGTTATTTGGCAAAGAAGCTGGCTACTGCAAGGGAAGAGGAGGATCAATGCATATTGCCGATTTTAGCAGGGGTCACCTGGGGGCAAATGCTATCGTGGGAGGAAGCATGGGTATGGCTGTTGGCTCTGGAATGGCCTCAAGATATTTTGAAGACAGGAGGCTAACCCTATGTTTTGCCGGTGATGGTGCCTTTAACAATGGTATTGCCCATGAGACAATAAATATGGCTACTATGGCTCAGTTCACCAATGGATTAATGAGTAAAAGGTTTGGAATTCCTATTGTTTTTGCTGCCGTTAATAATCAATACGGAATGACCGGACAGCAAAGAGGTGAGGTTACGGGAATAGAATTTTTGGCAGAGAGGAGCTTTGGCTATAATAAAGAAGGAATGCATGCTGAAATTATTAATGGAATGGATGTGCTTGCGGTTAGAGATGCAACTAAAAGAGCAGCCGAGCTGGTAAGAGGTGGTGAGGGTCCCGTTTTTTTGGAATTTTGGTGTTATAGGTTTAAGGGGCATAATGTGAAGGACAGGCTGGAAAGACCCGAGGATGAAACCTACCGTGCCCTAAAGGAGCTTGAGGCTTGGACCAAAATTGATCCTCTCAAGACCTTTTCTAAAGAATTGACAAAAGAAAAAATTATCACCCCAAAGGACCTTGAAAAACTTGAAAGGGAAAGCAGGGCTCGAAATGAGAGTATGGCGGCTAAGGCTGCTGAGGCAAAGAGCCCTGATCCAAAGAAAATGTATTTCGGTCTCTTTAGTCCTACTAGCTCAAGCGAAGTTCCTGAAAAGTTCAGAGCCTCCCCCATTTTAAAGCAGCCAGAGTTTTTAAAAAGAGATCCTCATATGCCGATTACCTATGGGGAAGCGATAACTGAGGCTTTATTCCAGGAAATGAGGCGAGACAGAAGAGTCCTTCTCTGGGGAGAGGATATTGCTGACTACGGAGGTGCATATGGGGTTACAACGGGACTGCTTGAGATTTTTGGAAGGGAGCGCATTTTTAATACGGCCATCTCAGAGGCAGCCATTATAGGAAGCGGAGCTGGGGCAGCCTTGAGGGGCTTAAGACCAGTAGTGGAGATAATGTATATTGACTTTATCTTGCAAGCTTTAGATCAGCTTGGAAATCAAGCGGCAAAGTGGAAGTATATGTCCGGTGGTCAGGCAATTCTGCCTTTGACTATACGCACTACCATTGGTGGAGGCAAAGGGTACGCTGGTCAGCACTCACAGAGCCTGGAAGCTATACTTGCCCACCTGCCGGGACTAAAAATTGCTGCTCCTTCAGATGCCTATGATGCAAAGGGAATGCTAGCATCTGCTATAAGAGACGATAATCTGGTAGTATTTATTGAACATCAGAATCTTTACCGAGAACCTTTAGCTAAAAGTAAGGTTCCCAAAGAGGAGTACTTGATTCCTCTGGGAAAGGCTAAGATTAAAAGAGAGGCTGATCCTTCTAAGGAGAGTGTGACCTTAGTTGCCTGGTTATCTATGGTACCTATAGCCTTAAAAGCTGCTGAAAAATTATCAGAGGAAGATATCGAAGTGGAAGTAATTGATATTCGGTGTTTATACCCTCTTGATATAGATACTATAGTGGAATCCATCCAGAAGACGGGTAGAGGTGCCATAGTTCACCAAGCAGTTCAATTTATGGGTTTTGGAGCAGAGATCGGCATGGAAATCCAGGAAAAAGCCTTTGACTATCTGGATGCCCCAGTACTCCGGATAGCAGCTCCAAACACACCTCCACCCTCGTCTTCGGTTTTGGAAAAGGCATTTTTGCCCAGTGAAAAAGATGTTATCGCCGGAATAAAGA
>Ga0315547_1003342_pt1 | contig 10519 bp, 10 predicted proteins | sample SalMarSW160240MG_2_FD_202542 | JGI IMG/M metagenome (GOLD analysis project Ga0315547, IMG submission 202542) | Salt marsh sediment microbial communities from the Plum Island Ecosystem LTER, Massachusetts, United States - Salt Marsh Sediment SW1601-240 ... | reverse complement strand
ATATTGCATGACCTTAACCAAAGACAAGATTATAGATAATATTTACAATCAGGTGGGTCTAAGCAAAAACCAATCAAGAAGGGTTGTAGGAAGTTTGTTAGAAATAATCAAGCAAACACTTGCAAAAGAAGAAAATCTCCTCATAAGCGGCTTTGGGAAATTCATTGTCAAAGATAAAGCAGCTCGAAAAGGAAGAAATCCTCAAACTAAAGAAGACCTGAAGTTACGAGCAAGAAAAGTTGTTGTGTTTCGGACCTCTGGTGTTCTCCGGAAAAAAATCAATCATAAGGGCTAAAGCGCTACAATAAAAGTCTCTGAAAATCCAAGATATTTCAATTTATCAACCATTTTATTGGCCCCGGTTAAATCATTAGAAAGGGATACCCTCACCCTGTAAAGAGTTTTTTCTTGAGGCGACACATACGTTGTGATAGTAGCATAACTAAAGATAACTCTAAGGCGATCTACTAATCTTAGCGCATTATGTTTATTTTCAAAGGCGCCAACCTGTATAGTAAATTTCCCTTCCCTAAAATCCGCCGCCTCTACGAGTGGCACATAGTCATTACCTGATTTAATCTGTCCAATCTTCCTTGATAAGGCAACCAGATGTACTTTTGCTGTACCTGGACCAACTAATCCTATCTGTCTACCAGCACCATACGATAGATCAATAATCCTCCCTTTAACAAAAGGGCCTCTATCGTTAATCCTCACGACAACCTCTCTGCGATTCGCTAAATTCTCTACGTTTACATACGTTCCAAAGGGTAATATTTTATGTGCGGCAGTCTTACCATACATATTATACGTCTCACCATTGGAAGTTTTCTTTCCATGAAAATCCTTTCCATACCATGAAGCCATGCCTTCCTGAACAAGCCCTTCCCCACTCAGAAGAGGATAATACGCTACCCCGTTTACCGAATATGATTTAGGTACGCGGCCATCCATTGTTTTTGGCAATACTATAGCCGGTTTTTTATAACTGCTAACTCTTATCTGTTCTTTCCTACCAGCGCAGCCAAAAATACCTATAATAATAAGGATGAAAAAAAAAGATTTCTTCATAGCTTACTGGGCATTTTACATTGGATGTTTGTTACGAACTTTAGCTCACTTTAAACCCTGGTCCAGGCCTGCCTGCCATATGGGGGGCAGGCCTGGCCTATAATCGTAATAGGCTTATCCAGGCATGGAGTACCCTATAGACTGTAGCCGTTTACGGGTTCAAGGGTTGTATCCTTGTATCCAAACTCCATTTTGAAGGCGTATTTATGTGAAAACGCCTGGCTTTGTCACTCCCAATCTGAAAATTCGCGTCGCATTGGTAATTATGTGGCAAAATCCACATTTTCCGAGGATTTCCGTTAGTACCTTTCAGCTTTTTCCCTAACCCTGAACGTTGAACCCTGAACCTGTGAACGCTTACTATAGACGTAACAGTCTGATTTAAGCATGTCGCGCCAGGGCGGGCTTTAGGCACTTTAGCTCACTTAGGTCAACAGTTCTTCCACTCAGGAGTCCTCTTCTCCAAAAATGCCTTTAATCCTTCCTGAGCATCGGTTGTCCTCATCAATTCATTTAAATATATCTCTTCAATAATCTTCAATGAAGGTTCAAAGTCATCTCTCAAACCAGCTTTTATAGTCTTTTTTGTAATGCTTATAACCGCAGCGCTAAGAGATAGATAAGGCTTTATGAATTCATCGGTTTCCTGAGATAAATCCCCTTTTGCAACTACCTTGTTTATGAGTCCCATACCCATTGACTCCTGTGCAGAAACAATCCGGCCTGAAAGAATCAAATCCATAGCAGCCTTTCTTCCAATAATCCGTGGCATTATCTGGGCAGCAATCGGGGGAAGCACCCCCACCTGGATTTCAGGCTGTCCAAATTTTGCGGTATCATCGGCAATTACCAGATCACAAAAAACCGCTAGCTCACACCCCCCGCCTAAGCAAGATCCGTAAACAGAAGCTACAGTGACCGCACCTAATTGGTCCATCAGCCGGAACATGCCGTGGAAGCTCTCTATCATCTTAGGCGCCAAATCACCCGTATGCTCTCCTACATCCACACCGGCGGAAAAACATTTTCCCTTGCCATTGAAAAGTGCCACCTTGAGGTCTTTCTTGCTCTTCCATACGTCGAGGGCCTCATTTATCTCCTTCATCATAGCGATATTCAGGACATTGACAGGCAGCCTATTAAGTGTAATTGTCCCAAGGCCATCTTTGAATTCAACTTCTATGTGTTTGTATCCCATGATATCTACTCCTCTCTCTAAAAAAATGGCAGGCGGACTTGCCTATATAGAGCCCTGCCTGCCATACCTCTTGCATTGTCCCTGAAAAATTCCTCTCCCGGAGTTTCTGAATTATTTCTGTGGCTTCGGTATCACTTCCTCGCAGAAGGAATCGTCAAAGGTCCTTGCCTCCGCCAGTCCTCTGCGATAGGCCAGATAGTCCATCTCTCTCTTGCCAGTGATTTTCTGGGCATTAAAGGTGTTGAAACCGAGGTAGGCTTCAGCATTCATATTTGCTCCCAACCAGTAAATCTGGCTGCTCTTCAACATATCCCAGTAATGCTTCTTTTTAACCCTGACGCTTTCGATCGTATTCATCAGGCAGAGGAAGGTCGTATTTGTAAAGGTCCATACCATATTGTTGACAAAGGCATCCAGCTTGGACCAATCGGTCTCAAGTCCCTTCAGCATGGCATTGGCTTCTTTGTATTCACTACCTTTCCTGAACTCACCATAGACGATATCGCCATTATCCACATATTTATCTGTAATCACTCTTGGGTCCCGGACCCATTCCCCATTGCTGTCTTTCTTTATGGGAATAGCCTTGGTAACCAGGCCAAGTCTTTCCATCTTAGCGGCGCTCCACATCTCATTAGCTGTGGCCTGCCACATGGCCTGCTCCATGCTCAGATTCCATGGGAGAAAATCTGTTGCCCCACCTGTTGGTGTGGAGCCGTGACGTGTCCCTGCCTGACCAAAGGCGGCTGTATCTGCGGCAACGGTAAAATCACATGCCTGGCCGATTTCCTGGCCCCCTGCGATCCGCATTCCATTGCAGCGACAAATTACCGGCTTGCGAGCCTTCAGGATTGCATCTACCATGCCGGAAAAAAGATCCATATACTGCACGTACTCAAGCGGCCTCTTAGAGTAATATTCCGCATATTCCTTGGTGTTTCCCCCGGTACAGAATGCCTTGTCACCCATACTTGTAAAGACGATGGCCTGAACATCCCTATCCATGGATCCCTTGTGCATACCAGCAATAACTCCTTTCACCATTTCAGTAGTATAGGAGCCATACTGGGCAGGATTGTTCAATGTCACCCATGCAACGGTTAATCCCTCCACGGCTTCCCCTGTAGCAGGGTTAATGAAAGGTTTCTTCTCGTACATGGTGCATGGCGGCTCTGTGCCAAAGTGTTCATCTCCAAAAAGCTGGTGATCCTTTATTTCATTATCCCTTACCAACCAATCTAATGACATAATCGTTCCTCCTTTATTAAAATTATTAAACAATTAATTTACCTACTTAAAAATCAGGCTCCAGGACGATCCTTTTGATCGGCGGGACCTTGTGGGCCTCGGCAAATGTCTCAGCAATAGTGCTCATCGGCCGGGTTTCCACAAACTCTTCTATGTTGATCTTTCCGTTTAAGACCATATCCAGGACAATCGGATAGTATTCAGGCAGGCATCCCCAAGTGCCGATAATCTCTGCATCAAAGGCCATGAGTCTCCCAATAGCATACTCAACTTTTGCAAGCCCAAATCCAACCACAACCAATTTTCCGGTAAAGCCGAGCATTGTCAATGCAATATCTTGACCTGGCTTTGTCCCTGTTACTTCAAATATCTTCCAGCCAAAATTTGGCAGGCCATGTTCTTTACAGATATTCCTAAATTCTTTTGATATAGCTCTTGCATCCTTGTCTGTTGAGTTGATAACAAAATCGGCGCCAAATTTTAGAGCCCTGTCTAATTTCTCTTGATTACGCGCTACTCCGATTACAGTCTTAGCGCCTAATGCCTTGGAGATTTGCCCCACATACTGTCCCACACCGCCTGTGATTCCGACTACCACCACGTTATCTCCAGGCTGTAAATTCGCCCTTTTGACTGCCTGGTACGGGGTGGTGGCTGCATCTGCTATAACGGCAAAGTGAGATAGCGGAATGCCTTTCCTGTCTTTAATTTCACAAAGATCTACACTTGGGACAGGTATATGACTCGAAAAACCGCCATAAATACCAAGACTGTTTCCAGGCATCTTCTGATTAAGACATCTATTGCCACGACCTGTCTTGCAAAGCAAACACTTTCTACAGGGCATCACTGCCGGTATAATTACCTCTTTACCTATCCATTTTTCATCTCCTGCCACAACGGTACCTGCAATCTCATGGCCTAATGTCAGGGGAGGTGTGTTTACATTAGGAACGCCATCATAAAAAAATCCCAGGTCTGTATGGCACACACCGCACCCGGCTATTTCTACAAGTACGTCGCCAAGCCCTAATTCAGGGACAGGTATCTCCTTTTTCTCGAGCCTGCCTGGTGTCAACTCACCTGTTTCCCTATTTTTTGAGGTAGGTTGAACCATCTGCCATGTTTGTATTTTATCTGGTATTTCTGCCATTTTAATCCTCCTTATTTTATGAGTTTATCGAGTTTCTTAGGTTACTGTGTTTATTGGGTTCTAACAGAAAAAACACAACAAACCATAGAAACCCAACAAACACAACAAACACTTATATCATCCCATAGCCGCCATCAACACAAAGAAGTTGACCGGTTATATAACTACTTTCATCGGAGCCCAAAAAGACAAATGCCGGCGAAATATCATCTGCTTCAGCAAAGCGTTTTAGAAGTATTCTGTTCATATAGATCTCTTTGAGCTTTTCATCCGTCCGTATTTTTTCCGTCATATCCGTGGCCACAATACCGAGAGAAATAACATTTACACATATATTGTACCTTGCAAGCTCTCTTGCAGCTGATTTTGTAAAACTCAAGAGACCGCCCTTGGCAGCGCTATAGTTTATCTGACCAACAGTGCCTACAATACCTGCCACTGAAGTCACATTAATGATCTTCCCCTTATTTTGCTCCTTCATATGCCTGCCTGCAAATTGGGAACACAAAAATGCGCCCTTAAGATGAATGTCTAATACCTGATCCCATTGATCTTCACTCATTTTTAGTAACATAGCAGGCCTACCAAATCCCGCATTATTTACAAGAATATCTAATCTACCAAACTCCTCGATTCCCTTTTGAACCAAGGCTTCGGCCTCAACCGCTTTTGCAACATCAGCCTTAAATAGAATGGCCTTGCCTCCCTTTTCCCTGATTGCTGCAACCACCTCCTCCCCGGCTTCTTGGTTGGATGTATAATTAACTACAATATTGGCGCCCTCTCTTGCATAGGCCAATGCAATAGCCCTTCCGACACCTCTGCTGCTCCCTGTTATTAAGGCTACCTTTGCTTTGAGTCTCACATCGTCCTCCATCCTCTGTTTATTATAATTTATATAGCTACAATGTAACTACATCATAGTTACTAATACCTGTCAAGAAAAATTTTATTTTATTTCCTTAAAGAGTTTGGTTCAATGAGGTATTTTACCCCGTTAGAAAGCTCAGTGATTTATGGCGGAGATACCCGCCCGCAACGCTCTCGCTTGCTATGCGGACGGGCTATATATAAAATCTTATTTCATTATTGAGAGCTGGATTAAAAGTACGCTCTTCTAACGGGGTTTACTCAAAAACAACAAAACTACAGTCATTTATGAATGGGGGTAGTTTTGTTTTGTGTGTATTGCCTATTTCTGATAGGTAGAAATACCTATATAGTAACTAACTAAAACCATTTGTCTGTAGTCCTCATAGAGCTAATCCTTGATATAGCTATAGTTTTTAAAGGTTTTAAATCTTTCCTATTACTTGATCAGCTATAAGCCCTTTATCTATCCCCCCTGGTGTGCCAATAATATTCACCATGCTTGCATCCCTGTAGAATTGTTCTATCTTGCTCTCAACAATATAACCGTATCCCCCAAAAATATGCATGGAATCTCTGGCCACTTCCAAGGCCGTTTCGGACGAGATCATTTTTGCCATATAGTTAACTGTGTTATTTAGGATATTTCTATCAAAGCTCCAGGCAGCCTTGTATGTAAGCATTCGGGCAATTTCTATCTTTGTAGCCATATCTGCTAATTTATCCCTTATAGCCTCAAAAGATCCTATCTTTCGCCCAAACTGCTCCCTCTGTTTGGCATATGCCAGTGCCAGGTTAAAGCTCCCCTGGGCGATACCAGTTCCCATTGCAGCGGCTTTTATGTTCATCTCATTTAAGGACTTCATTAATAGGGTTAGCCCTTGCCCTTCATTGCCTATAAGGCCTTCATGAGTAACCTTAAGATTAGTAAATGTTATCTCAGACATTGGAACCATCCTCATCCCAACCCTGCCTCCAATGGAAGATGAAACGATCCCATCAGCGCCCTTTTCTACAATAAGGGCTACATTTTCTCCAGGCCTTGTGTTGCTTGATAACTGGCATAGAACGATCATTGGCCCAGAAAGGTTAGCATTGAATACAAATGATTTGTTCCCATTAATGAGATATCCATTGCCGTTTCTCTTAGCAGTACTCTTAAAGGAGGTAAAGTTGCCTCCTTGATCCTTTTCTAAATAGGCCAAAGATGATGTACTTTCTCCCTTTATAATAGAATGAAGATATTTCTCCCTTTGAGCATCATTGCCAAATCTAAGTATCATCTCGGATCCAAAATCAGAAAGACTCAATGCTATACCTATCCCTGAATGCTGGCAGCAAAACTCTTCTGCTACTAAGGAATTCTCCAGAAGACCCAACCCCTGACCTCCGTATCTTTCAGGAATATGCATTCCAATAAATCCAAGCTCACACACCCTCTTATGAATCTCAGAAGGATAGTGACCCTTTTTTTCTAAATCCAAGGCAACATCCGGGTCAAACTCACCCTGGGCAAACTCTCTTGCAGCCTTCTGGATGTCTTTCTGTTCTTTAGTTAAATTAAAATCCATAGAAATTCCCCTTTCCCGGATTTTGCTTGGTTTCAATATTTCTAATCACATCAACTCCCTAGCAATAACTAATCGCTGCATCTCTGAGGTTCCTTCTATAATCTCAAATAATTTTGCCTGTCTAAAATATCTGGAGATAGGATATTCATCAAGATATCCATAAGGGCTAAGAATTTTCAAGACCTCAGATGTTATCTTTGTTGCAGTTTCTGAGCAGTATAATTTGGCAAAGTGTGCTTCCAATGTGTGTTTCTCTCCCTTATCCTTAAGCCAGGCTGCCTTTAGGTACATGGTGCGGGAAAGTTCGATCCTCATAGCTATGTCAGCTAGATTGAAGGGGGTTCTCTGATATTCAAACAAGGATTGTGGGCCCTGAAGTCTATCTTTGGTAAAGGCAATGGCCTCATCAAAACATGCCTGGGCGATACCTGTGGCAATTGCTCCCACAGTGATGCGACCTGTTTGCAATACGGTAAGATGTTGAGCAAATCCCTTGTTAATATCTCCCAAAAGGAACTCCCGTGGAACACGACAATCATCAAAGAAGAGTTCATGCGTGGCACCGGCCCGCATACCCAGTTTTTCATATTTTTGGCCCACCTTAAAACCTGGGGCATCTTTGGGAACAACAATGGTAGCGATTACCATTTTTCCATCTGATTCTCTTTGGGTTTTGGCCGTTATTATCACGATGGAGGCATTATCCAGATTGGTGTTGGTAATAAATTGTTTTGAGCCGTTAATAATCCATTCATCACTTTTGAGTACCGCAGTTGTGCTAAGGCCTGCAGAATCGGAGCCGGCCTCAGGTTCAGTCAGGCCATAGGCACCAAGCTCTTTGCCCTGAGCGAGGGGTATAAGCCATCTCTGTTTTTGCTCTTCTGTTCCAAATAGAAAGATTTCCTGTGCTACAATACTTGAACTCGCATCTAAAATAATCCCTAATAAAATATCAGCCCTTGAGAGTTCTTCAATGCAGAGATGTAAACCAACCCAGTCCCCTGCGGAGCCACCATATTTTTTCGGAAATGAAATACCCATCATTCCCAACTCTGCCATTTGCGCCACAATATCATAAGGGTGTTCACCTGTGCGCTCTATCTCTTCAGCCCTTGGGGCAACTACTTCCCTGGCAAACTTACGGGTCATATCTCTGATCGCCCTTTGTTTTTTACTGAGATAAAAATCCATAGTTATTCCCTCTGAATCTGATTTAATCTTTTATATTTCCAATGGAGATCCCTTCATAATTGCTCTTGAAAACAAAAAAGTTACAATTTTTTGTTTTAGTCAAAACAGTGAAAAAAGATTTTGCTTTTTCATTTGTGGAAAAATATTTCTGAAAATCTTCTTTTAGTTAAATCACAGAGACTAAATTCTCCCATATTCCTTAGAAAATTCGAATGATACCTTTTTAACCAAGAGTCCTAACTCATCTTTTAAGTTTCCATTCCTGTCCAGTCGAAAGGAGGGAATGGCAATAGTGAAGCATCCCAATATCCTGTTTTCTCTATCATAAATTGGTGCAGATACCCTGCAGACCCCTTCCCTAAGTTCTTCAAAATCATAGGCATATCCCATTGCCTGAACCTCATCAACCTCCTTTTCCAGTTGTTCAAGGGAATGGATTGTATGGATAGTTAGACGTGGGAGACCCAGTTTTTTGACAGCCCTTCGAAGCTTTTCCCTTTCCATGTGGGCAAGATATACTTTTCCTGGTGCCGTGGCATGGAAATAGGGAATAACACTTCCAGGATAAGAATAGAGCCTAACAGCATCAGCGCCTTCTACCTGGTCAATAAGGACCAATTGGTCCCGTATCCTCACATCAAGCTCGGTAGTCTCACCACTCTCTTCTGCCAGCCTCTTCAAATATTCTCTCGCAAGGGATCTATAGCCAAATCCATTCATTAATATATTGCCCATATAGAGAAACTGGAAGCCAATCCGATAAGTACGCCTCCGTTCATCAAGATGCACATAACCCCTCTCCCGAAGTATCTGTAATACTCTCCACAAGGAAGAGGTGGGGATCTTTAGGGCCTGTAATATTTCATTAAAGCTTAATTCCTCCCTATTTTTAGCCAGAATTTCTATCACATCAAGCCCTCTTGTTAGTGAAGGGGCTCGCACTATAGGCTTTTTTTTCATAATAAATTCTTATCTCTAAAAATAGATACCTAATTTTATACAATCAAACAAACACATTATAGCCATCTCTTACGTCGTCTATAATGCTTTACCTCACGGTAACTCTTCTTCTTTCCAACTTCGCTCAGCCCCATATAAAACTCTTTCACGTCCTCGTTTTCTTTCAATGCCTCTTGCGTGTCATCCAGAACAATTCTCCCATTTTCCATAACATAGCCGTAGTCGGCAATATCAAGGGCACTTGGGGCATTCTGTTCAACCAATAATATGGAGGCCCCTTTATCGTCATGAATAGTCTTGATGATTTTAAATATCTCCTGTACCAAAAGTGGACTCAGGCCCATTGAAGGTTCATCCAACAGCATGATCTTGGGATTACTGATCAGGGCACGTCCGATGGAAACCATCTGCTGTTCACCGCCGGAACAATAACCTGCGGTGGCATTCCGCATAGTTCTGAGTCTGGAAAAATAACCATAGATCATGTCCAGATCATTCTTCATCGAGCTTTTTTCTCTCTTTGCCCTTGCCCCGACACGTAAATTTTCCTCCACGGTCAAATGAGCAAAAAGCCTTCTCCCTCCCATTACCTGAGTGATTCCACTTTGGGCAATCTTCTCCGTGGACATTTTATAAAGGTTATTCCCTTCAAACTCAATAGTACCCTCAGTTACCTCACCCAGCTCTGTCTTTATCAGACCAGTAATGGAGTTCAGGTGAGAAGGCTTCCTGTCTCAAGAACCCACCCTATCTCGCCTGTCTCTGGTACCTGTTTTATGCAGAGGATAGTGTCCATCTTTTTATGGCTATGGGCACTCAGCTGTCAGCATTTTTCTTTCGTTATTACGAATCTCTACGTCCTTCATTCCAGTATCCTCGCCTTGACGAACTTCTGGAGGAGATTCTAAGGAAGCTCCTCTTACTTTTCTACCTTGGCAACGATTGATTCGATCTTCTGGGCACTGAAATTCCGGGCTACCTTGACCATCATCCGGCTCTCAGCTGATAGGGTAAAATCCATCGCTCCCTCTTTTTTTCCAATGCTAACCTACAATCCTACGATCGCTATACTAACAACATTCATCTGTGGAAACCCACCTAAGTTATGGGTAAGACCGATTTTAGGATTCTTGATTTGCCTTTCTCCGGCCTTTCCTTGCAGCTGCTTGTACATCTCATATAACATTCGTAACCCAGAGGCCCCAATAGGATGACCAAAGCATTTCAGACCCCCATCAGGCTGTGAAGGTATCTTCC
>Ga0315547_1003341_pt1 | contig 10521 bp, 17 predicted proteins | sample SalMarSW160240MG_2_FD_202542 | JGI IMG/M metagenome (GOLD analysis project Ga0315547, IMG submission 202542) | Salt marsh sediment microbial communities from the Plum Island Ecosystem LTER, Massachusetts, United States - Salt Marsh Sediment SW1601-240 ... | reverse complement strand
TCTCTATCGGCTGGACAAACTAGCTCTCGTTCTGGTTCGATACCTGGCGGAGCATGGCGCGAAGTTTCGGGAGACGTGGCTCCGTCCGTATCTAGCCATGGAGGGCCGTAGTTTTTGGGCCTGGGCCTTTCAATGCCCGGTAGCCATAACTGGCCCGCCTTGATAGCCTCAAACTCGTTGTGGAGTTGGCCAAAGGACCGGAGAGATCCGAGCTCCTGATACAGGTGGCAGCCCTGGCAAAGAGTCACCAGGTTGCTACCGTGGCAGTTGGCCGGGTTGTGATCCCAGTGATGGACCGTTAGCACCAGCCCTGGCTCGGATCTGGTCCGGCCACAGCGCTGACAGGTATAGTCGTCCCGGCGGAGCACCCAGTCCCTGATCTCCAGGCAGTTATCAGGATAGAGCGCCTTAGTCTCAGCTCTCACTTAAGCCTTCCACGCCGGAGCCGTGGCCTCTTCGTAGGCCTTCAACGCCTGGTCCCTGGCCTCTTCGTAGGCCTTCCACGCCGGAGCCGTGGCCTCTTCGTAGGCCTTCAACGCCGGAGCCGTGGCCTCTTCGTAGGCCTTCCACGCCTGGTCCCTGGCCTCTTCGTAGGCCTTCCACGCCGGAGCCGTGGCCTCTTCGTAGGCCTTCAACGCCTGGTCCCTGGCCTCTTCGTAGGCCTTCCACGCCGGAGCCGTGGCCTCTTCGTAGGCCTTCTGTGCCTGGTCCCTCTGTTGGTCTGTCATAGCTAGCCTCCCTGGGAAGTTTTGGTGAGCGCTTCCGTGAGGTCCCTGATCGCCATGGTCAGCGTGTCCAGTTGGGGGACGATCCCCTTGTCATCGGCGCGGATTGCCAGGAGCCGCCGGACAACATCTGAGAATGTGTCCCGGGGTCCCTTGAGAAGCATGAGCCGGTCATACGTCAGGCTGTCAAGTTTTACCATCCGGCTCTTTTGGCCCATATACCCCCCTGGTCTACTTTCCTGGCTTTGCTGGTCTACCGAGTAGTTTAGCGCCGTTCCGCGGAGAATGTCAAGGGCCTGGGCTCACTGATCAGTGAGTTACGAGTAAATCAACATATAGTGGTATAAAGCGCGGAGATCCGGGCCAGCTCGGGCCTTTTCTACCACAAGATGTAGGAAAGGCGTAGGAAAGGGGAGAATATCTGACGGCCACAAAACCGTCCCGGGCTGCCGCCGGACAAGGATCCTGGCGGCTGTTGTATCTGAGCCGTCAAAAAGCCGGAAGCTGCGAGGCTCTGTAGTGACCGAGAATGGCCCTGGACGGATTTTTGCGGCTGGTTACCTATCCCCTGGTCGTTTTCAGCAAGTGGCTGCTGGCTGGAGGAAGATTTTAAGGGCTAGGTCGATGCCTCCAGGCTGCCAAAAGCCGGTCATAGTCGGCCTTCACCCTGGACAGCTCGGCCTCGGCCTGGCGGAGGCTGATCTGGAGCTCGGTCCGTTTTGCCTCGGCCTCAAGCGGCAAAGTCTCCAGGTCCACCAGCCGACTCTCCTCGGCCTCAACCGCTTCCCGGATCCGGTGGACCTCCCCGGTCAGCCGGATCATAGCCTCTGATGCTCGTTTTAACTCGTCTGTCATTGGCTTGCTCTCGAGTCCGGTAGCTAGCCTTAGCTTATGGCTCCGATCTTTGAACTCCGCAAAGCTAGCCGGGCTAAACGGCGACGTCTCGGCCCTGACGGTTAGGATAAACTGTGCGGCCTCCGGAGAGAAGCCTATATCCTGGAGCATCAGGTAGCCGTCCTCCGGAGTGATCAGGCCCTTTTTGACGGCCTGGACTATATCAGCCTTTGACGCTTCCCGGTCCCTGGGCTCCACCGGCGGAGTGACCAAGGCTGCAAAGATCCGTAGCAGAAACTCGGCATCTGCCGGGTTATAACGGAGCTCCACTAGCCTAGCCTGGGCCTCGGCTTCGGTTATCACCCCGGCCTTGAGCCCGTTGAGTATATCGGTTTTTGTCAGCTCCCTTTCCTTGATCACCGGAGCTTCCTGATCTGGCGGAATGTTGATCTCTAGGATATAGTCGGCCTCGTCCTCGTCATAGCCCATATCGGTCAGGAGCTCTATACCCTCTCCCCGGGTGATCACCGCCGTTTTAACCCCCTTGATTATGTCCGTTTTGGTTATGTCTCTTTCGCTGGAAGTCCTCTCCCCCTGAGTAGTCTTGATCTTAGTCTGGATCATCTCGTCAACGCGGTCCGTTGGCATCCCCAGGCCGGTCAGCTCAGATCTAACCTCGTCCTCTGTCAGCCAGCCGTTGTTCCACCTGGCAACCAGGTCAGGGAAGGCCACATATACCTTAGTCCACAGAACGTAGTCCTCGAGGTCTTTATCGTGGTAGCCCTGGGCGCGGTAGATCTCCCGTAGCCTGGCCTCGTCTATAGTCCTCATATCCCACCACCGGCGGACGTCTACCCTTGTCGGGACCTCCCAGGAGATCGCGATCAGTTTATCCCTCCAGAATGGCGGAATCTCCACCAGCCGGAACCAGTCCCGGAGCTCGTCCTCTGTGAGCTGGTTCCTCCGTAGCATTTCAACCACTTGCATCCAGGAAGCGTGCTCCCAGTGGGCGCGCCAGTAGTTTTGTATTTGTTCGTCGGTCATTCCGGCCTTGTAAAACGGCTCCCGTTCGATCTCTCCCAGTTCAGCGTCCAGGCCGTATCTCTCAACCATGTGCGGCTCAAAAACTTCCCGGGCTTGCCAGTGGACCAGGTCCGCCGGAGCCGGGTAATATAACGAGTAGAACTTCAGCGCCTCAATCCTCTTGTCGTCCCAACCTAAGTCTCTCAGATCGTCAAAGAGGTCCTCATACTTCTCTTTATCTCTCCGCCAGGCGGTGATCACCGAGATAGGATCCAGCCGGAAGCTGTGCATTAGCTTATCCTGGGGGTACATAATGAGACGGCTAAGAGGCTGAGACAGCCCGAGGACCATCGGGAGTAATAGTAGAATAGCCAGAGGGATCACCACCAGCAAGGGGACCGGATGCCCTGGAGCCAATATAGTATCGATTAGTGTCCGGATCGGATCCGGCGTGTCCGGGTTGTCTTTGATCGTGGTCAGGCTGTCTCGGACCTGGTCCTGGGCTGCTGGCTCCAGGCTCTCCATAAGGGCGGTAGCCCCCCGTTCTAAGGACTTCATTAGGAAGTTACTCAGCGCCTCCCCCCATAAGCCGCGCCAGCGTTCTACGGTTGACTCTATTCTGTCAGCTATGCCCATTACCAGTTACCAAAACCTCTCAAAAAACGCATCCAGCCGGTCATACAACCACTGGAGGGGATCGGTAAAAAACAGCCTAATATCACTCCATAGCTCGGCCAGCTCGTCATAGAAGGGAAACCAGGCTCTCAAGGTAGACTCGATCAGGCTATTGATCCCGAGTAGCTTCTCGTCCCACCAGGCCTCTATCCTGGTCAGTATATTGGCCCACCAGTCTCCAAACCATGCCAGGATCTCCCCTAGTGACGGGAGCTGGCCTAGCAGCTCCTGAACATCGGCCTCGAGACCAGCTAGCCAGTTACTGAGGCTGTTGATCTGTGTCTGTAGGAATTGCTTAGCTGAGTCGATCCAGCCCTGGACGGTGGGCTGAGTAGCCCCCCACCAGTCACCTATCGCGGCCAGGACATTGTTCCAGGCGTTCAGGAACCAGTTGACAGCGTTCTCGAGCCCCGGCAGCCAGGCTTTGATGTAGCTGACTATGGTGGACCAGGAGAGGATATTAGCTAGCTGAGCCTGGGCCGAGTCTACCCACTGGTTGAAGTAGTAGAATCCCCAACTCAGGCTGGCAAATATGGAGTGGAGGGAAAAGAATATCGGTGCAATAGCGTTGAAAGGCGCTATCCAGTAGTAGACGTCCAGGTAGATCCCATAGAAGTAGCCACTGGCATCACCGAGCCAGCCGATTATATCGTTCAGAAACGACATAGTATTGTCACAGCGCTAGGATCTTGTCGGCGTTCTCGGCCTTCTTTGTCAAGATAGGATCGGCCTTCTCCGGAGTAAAGTCCTTCTCGTCAACATCTACTGTCAGGACGGCTCCGCCTTTGGTCTTGATCTGATGCCGGTAGAACCTCTCAATCCCGCCAGCATCAGCCAGCCGGGTCATTTCGTCTATCTTGAGGACCTTGAAGGGCTTAGACATTGGTGTTGTTGTCTCCGGCATTTGTCACCTTCCTTGTTGTCTCAGAATCGATACGATATGCTCAGCCAGGCCGTAAACTCCAAACAGGCTTGTGTCATAGGCTGTCCGCCAGGAGCCGCCTGAGTCCAGCGCTATCAGGTCCCAGACAGCCTGACGTTCCCTGTAGGCGTTCTCTACGTCAATCAAAGCCACTTGGTTCCCCTCATAGCTACAGTATGCCTCAAGGGAGCTATAGGGGCACTTTCCGACTGTCTTTAGGATCTTAGCCAGGTCCGGATCGTCTGTCGTGAAACCATGAATGTCCTCGAACTTGTGCTGGGCAGCGTCAAGCACCAGCTCGGCATACGTGCGAAGGTCTGTCAGGACCTCGAGTTCCCATCGCCTTCCAGTTGAAAGGACGGCATAGTAGAGGCTAATCCCTTTGGGCTGGCCTTTGTCGTCTTTCTCTACCCCCTCGAGGACCTCGTTGGTGAACTCTTTGAAGTTGATAGCTTTCGGCTTTGGCCCCGGTGGTGGAGCCTCGGCCGGCTTCTTCTCGATCAGGAAGCGTTGCTCGACTTCAACCTTCCGGACTTCTTCCTTCTTTTTGTCGTGAGAGCCCTGGATCAGGTCATAGGCGAAGGCTCCCACGATTGGTAGCCCGATTGCCAGGACCTGAATTAGAGGACTAGCCGCTTCCTCCGTCATAACTCCGGTAGTCACCAGCCCGTTCAGGAAGCTCATAACAAAGCCGGTCAGGGTTGCGGTGAACTTCTTTTGTCCGTCTATGGCTTTGGCTTTTGTTTGATCACTCATTGTCTCCCCCTTTCGGTTTTTTCTGTTTTGGTTTGTAGTCGCCGCCGTTGCTCTTTATAAGCCAGTCAACCTTGTCCTCTAGCCTATTGAGCCTATTATAGAACAGTTTACAGATCCCCCCTCCCAGGACTAAAACCACGATATTAGAGAGTATCGACTCAAGCATAGGCTATCCCCCTTTCGCCTGGGAGCTAGCCCTTGAGGGCCTTCTCCGCTATTTTGGCCGCTACCTTAGCCTGTAGCTTCTCCTGGCATTTCGGACAAAGCTCCTGAAATAGCTCTTTGGCATCTATTTGAATCGCGCTAACCTCCGGCTTTGCCATGGTGTTTTGCCTCCTCTAGCCTAGTTATCATATATGCCGGGACCTCCTCTGAGATCTCCCGGTAGTCTAGCATCTCCTCCGCTTCTCCCCAAAGCTCCTTGACGTGGAGCTTGTAGATTGTCGGATCTCCCCGTTTGCTCAGAGTGATTATCACGGAGCCGTCAGCTTGCCAGTCCTGAGACATATTGTTGAAGTCTCCGGAGTAGAGCCGAGCTAGTCCTTTGTGCATAATACTCCCCTATGCGGTCACCTGGTAGCCGGCCAGGGTAGAATAGATCGCCGCCATGGCCGTGTCCAGGTTGAAGGCGTAGACTTTGACGTGTTGACCGGCGGTAGCTTCTATGACTCTGTTATAAGAGATCCCCCATCCGTAGTCGTTGCCAAAGTGGGTGACAAATATCCCGGCTGGACACTCCAGGCTAGTTCTGAACTTCCGGGCTACAGAGCCATCGTAGCCAACACAGCTAAACTGACAGGCGTAGAACTTCTTGCCAGCTGGCACAGTATGGTCCAGAATGTACTGACCAGCACCGGACGCGATAGAAGCGCCACCGCTGAGATTCTGGTCATTACCGGCTTCAGTTTGCCAGTCTCCCTCAAGAGTAATCCCGATAGTCTGAGCCTGAATGGAAATAGTTACATCGCCAGCTTGACTTGCTATGTTAATGTCTATGTCGGCAGCTTGAGACGCGATGTTAATGTCCAGGGTGATCGCTGAGGCCGCCAGGTTAATGTCTATGTCGGCAGCTTGAGACGCGATGTTAATGTCCAGGGTGATCGCTGAGGCCGCCAGGTTAATGTCTATGTTGCCTACTGTCTGAGCCGCTATGTCTACCGTAATATCCCCGGCGGTCTGGGCGGCTATGTCAATCGCAATATCCCCCACAGTCTGAGCTATAATGTCGACACTAAGCTCAGCTATAGTCTGGGCGATAATGTCAACACTGGTAGTCCAGTCCGGAAGGTCGGCCATAGCTATTTTAACATACCAAGATGTAAGTAATGGTCTGCATATAAAGCCCACTTGACCAGATTCTTGAGGATGATACTTCTTTGGGCTGCCGTGAGGCTACCCCAGTTGTTCAAGGCTGTCACAGCTTGAGCATGGACGTCATTCATCTCTTGGCTTAGCTCGAGCTGGTAAGCAGCATCATCGCTTACCTCTTGTTCGTCATAGCCTATCCGTTGCCCGTTTCCGTCATGTAGTTCTATCCTTGTGGTCGAAGCCATATCAACCTCCTCCCTCTTAGTCCATACTAGCTGCCCTCAATCCGACTATGGGGCCGTAGTCAATATACGCAGTTGGAGCATCACACGGGTCAGGTAAAGCGGCAAAGTCAGCAGCATCACCATTAAAGTAAAAGTGAGTGCCGCCCTGATGGAGTGCTAGACAGCCAAAATTAGTATTCGATACATAATTCTGTCTAACTCTGGCAACTGTCGAATTTGTGATAGCTGCTAAGAAGTATCTGCCTCTGGTTAGTTGTTGGTTTATAGTGATTGCTTTCACAGCAGCGGAATCAGTGTCTACTGTACCAGCATCTAATACCAAAGCTCCCGGAACAATGGCAGAGCTACACTCGTAGATGCCTAACCTAATATCATCCCCATTACTCAGTGTAGTAACTTCAATAGCTATGCGGTCAAAGGTCATAGTTCTGGTAATAACAAGGTAGAATCCCCAAATACGGTATTGCTGCATATTCATATCGGCAACTTGTCCGTCTACGCCACCTCGAACATAACGGCCAACTTTATATGTCTCATAAGGATTGAGAGTATGCGCATCCAAATCAGCTATATGAGTATTTAAGGTAGTCTGCCCTATGACAACACCGCTAGAGCCATGCGCCGTGGTTAAAGCAGCATGGGTAGCTACTGCCTCGGCTCCGGTAGCCTTCCAGGAGCCGTTCGCGTATACCTCTACCTGGCCGGTGGTAGAGTTGTAGATCATCAGGCCGTTGACGCCTGTCAAAGCGTTTCTCTGAGTTGTCGTTAGCTTTGGCAGTTGGATCCAGTGATTAGCACCGTCTAAGACGGTGACCGTAGAGAATATCCCATCTCCAAACTTCGGCATAGCCTATTCCTCTCGATCCAAAACCTCATAGTGTCCGCTAAAGTAAGCAGCTAGCTTATCCCCTACTGTGCAACCTGTGAACTTGATCGCTAGCGTCTCTCCGTGATGCAACCAAAATTCCTGAGTAAGCCAGTAAAGCGTCCCGGCCACTGGACTCGCTTGCTCGTACAAAGGATGATCGTAGCCATGTCCTGTTATGTAGACTTCGGCTTTAGTGCAAGCCGTAGTCTCATTTTTGACACTCAAGTTTTCAAACCAATGCCTGATCTTTGGGCTAGGATTCTGAAACTCTAGCGTCTCTGTGGTAGCCGCGGCCACCTTGTTTAGTCTCTCCCTGAAGTATCCCGAAACCTTATTCATTAGCCTTCTCTCCTCATCTTATTTTAGGTAATGGTACTCTCCTCGGCATAAACATCTGAAACACCCCTTTGATAGCCTCGGCTATAGAGGCGGCAGCAACCGCCTTCCGGGGGAGTACTGCCACTCTGACGGTTACCGTGTGACTATAGCTCGCCCCTTCACTCCATAGCTTCAATTTAAGCTCATAAGGCGGTTGATAGGACTCATAGTACTCGTTCCACTCAATAGGAAAGGTATCCCCGGTCAAGGTCATGCCGTCCGTAGAAGGGAAGATCTGATGCTCGTGGTGGAGGATGATACAGTGGACTAACTGGTGGCAGCCGGTAGGAAAAAGAACCGAAACCCAGGTCACAATACCGTGGGCTATTTTAAGAGTTGCGATCTCGGGATCGGCCTTAGTCTTAGCAGTTGAAACAGCTATCTCTTTGGTAAATAGCATGGCTGCCAGGGGAGTACTCCCCTCTTGGCTCTCTCCCTGTTTGTTGTGCTTGCTAAAGCTCCCGGGGGTTTAGTATCTCCGTAGCTGTTGAAGGATTGCTGCCATAGTGGCACTTGCCGAGTAAGTACCCACTTCCAGTCTGAGTTTAAGGCTGCCCAACTTGGCAACATCGTACCAGTCGTCAATGTCTTGCTGATCTCCGAATGGGAACTGGAAACAATGATTTGGTAGCCAGCCTTGAACAATCCCCTGGAACTGGCCTAGTCCAGCACCACCACTGATAGCGAACACGCCGCCTCGATTGGCGCAAGTGTAAGCTGTGCTAGAGGTTGGATTGTAAGGGGCTAGGGCTAAGGTCGCCCAATAGTCAGTAGGCGTACAATAAAGGGATAGGGTTCCCCCTGCATACCGAGAGACTACGTTCTCTTGAATGGGCGAATCAACGCCTTTCCTAACCCTATAGTAATCCTCCATATCAAGGTCGAAGGGGATTCGCTTGTCGTTGTCCTCGCTCAGCTTAACCGTCTTGACTGTGTACCAGGGCTCATAAGCCGACAAGTAACCTTGAACAAGCATCTTGCGAACAGGGAAGTCGGTAGGGAGATCGATATACCTATAGCCCGAAGCCGGAGGAACGGCGTTGTAAATCTCTTTGCTCATCAAGAACCCGATAGGTGTTACCACCTTCTCGTCAAAGACGTCAGCCCAAACTTCAAGAGCACCAGCAGTTGCGCCAGTGTCCATAACGTCGCGGTCATAGGTAACTTTAAGCTGTAGGTTTCTAAACCTAGTCGGGTCAAGAGCTAAGACAGGGTCATGCAAGAAACGCCCGAAGTCAATGCCATAGGTACTATAGCCCGAAGAGACGTCCATAGCCTGACCGTGATTCATTGTCGGAACTCTACGGTCATAGATGCAGAGAGCTTGACATTGTCCGCCGTCCATACTGAACAAAACGTCCGAACCATCCACAAGCTCAATCTTAGTAATGTCTTTGTGGCAATAGCTGTCCATTCCATGCCCAGCTTGAGTAACACGCCAAGCTAGAGTGATGCGGCTTATAACGTCCTTGACGGCAACGTCAATAATCTCCGTTCCTGCTGCCCCTAAAGCTGATTCAGCGAGCAAAAGCGTATTTCTATAGTTCATTCAACTTCCTCCTATCACCCGGCCCGGCTAGCTTGAGCTAGCCCCGAGAAGCGCTAGTCTCTTGGCGTTCAGGGCCTTGCCGATCTCCTCTACACGCTTGTAGTTTGCCGGATCGCCCTTTGGCTTCCTGGCTGACAGGGTGAGGCCAGCTATAGTGGCGAAGTAAGGCTCGGCTCCGGCCTTATAGTCCTCGACAGCGGCGGTGACGCCAGGCCCAAAACGGTCCTTAGCCACGTCCCGGATCTTCCGAGAGAACTTAGCAGCTCCGGCCCTGGCAACTCCCCGGCGAAACCTCTCTTTGATCCCTGGCTGAGTGATTGCAGCGTGAAAGTTGTCGGCGGCGGCCCCGGTGTTTCTGGCCCAATCATCAGCGCCGGCCTCGGCTCCGGCGGCAAAGGCTTCGGCGGCTCTGGACGCGTTCTCTTGCCACTTGGTTGTGGATAGATCTATTGCTTTGACTTTGATTGCCAATCTTTTCCTCCCTAGTTTTCGTTCTGAGTCCTACATTAGTCCTGGATTACTTTGTCGCCCAGGGACCATTAGCTGGCTCCTCTCCCGTCAGGGGAGAGGCTATTATTGACAAGAGTAGCCCGTCCGGAGTATATTGTCAATAAGCAAACTGGTTGCCGTTGGAGACTGAGGCATGGCCCGTCAAGAGAGAGAACGGCGCTACATTTCCGAGTATATGCTCCATACCTTCCCTCAAGGGGCCTGGCAGCTTAACGTAGAGCTCGGGCCGATCCCGGAGGACTATATCAACCGCCATGGGCTAGGCAAAGCGGCGGCGCTATTCCGGCCTACCCGTCCCAGGGTTGACGCCGTGAAGTGGACACCCAAAGCCTACTATCTGATAGAGTCTAAGATCCGAGACATCAAAGCCGGGATCGGTGACCTGTCGTACTATCGAAACATGGCCGAGCTGAGCCCTGATCTCCCGTACTTTGACGGTCAGCCTATAGTCTGCCGCCTTGTGGTCCCGTGGATGATTGATTGGGTGAAGGCGGCAGCCATAGCCGCCGGGATCGAGATCCACATATTCGCGCCGGACTGGATTGCTGAGTATGTCAAAGAGAGACAACACTACTTCACCGCCGAATATAGGGCGGCCAGGGCCGAGAAGCTAAAACTGAGAGAGATCCTGGGAGTTGACTGAGGACCATGGCTTGCGGAATACGGAAGCGTCAGCTAAACGAGCTGGACCGGGCTCTCGGGACAATAAGACGGGCCGGGATCCCGGC